>Ga0070699_100001627_pt1 | contig 20485 bp, 14 predicted proteins | sample KBSK1503metaG_FD_65473 | JGI IMG/M metagenome (GOLD analysis project Ga0070699, IMG submission 65473) | Corn, switchgrass and miscanthus rhizosphere microbial communities from Kellogg Biological Station, Michigan, USA - KBS K1-50-3 metaG | ecosystem: Host-associated > Plants > Roots >...
AAGCCAGAGCCCTGAAATTAGAAATACGAGCCCCCCAAGAAATCCTATGATGACGAATCGGTAGACCGTGCGGTTTTTAAGCCAATCCATTGATTCCTCCAGATAAAGGGTTGGGAAATTGTTCAATAGATGTGCATAAAAGAGTATAGCATATCAGGAGATTTATGTAGCTTGCAGTTGAGTGTTGAAGTATGAGAGCAAGGTTTATATATTTTGCCCGATAAAACCATCGATCATTTGTACAAGTTGTTTCAGGCTGACAGGTTTGCTTAAGTATTCACTGGCCCCGGCTTGCAGGCAACGCTCCCGGTCACCGGGCATGGCCAGGGCAGTGAGAGCAATAATGGGAACGGATTGAAAACGAGATTCTGCCCGCAAGCGGCGGGTGGCTTCCAAGCCATCGAGCATGGGCATTTGAATATCCATCAAAATAATACTCGGGCTGACTTCGAACGCGCGGGCAATTGCCTCCAACCCATTGTGAGCAATGGCAACTTGAAAGTTTTTGCTTTCCAGATATTCAGCTATGGTCAGGACATTGGCCGGGTTATCCTCCACTAGAAGAACCAACCCACGCTGCACTGCTGACTTTAAAACTGCCTCTATTATTTCAACGGGTTCGCGGCTGGATAGTTCATCCACATCTTCTGTAACGGATGTTTCTGGTTGCCAGGGCAGGTTGACTGTAAAGCGACTGCCGCGGCCCACTTCACTTTCCACCTGTACACTGCCCCCATGTAGATCGGCCAATCTTTGCACGAGAGCCAGCCCCAGGCCGGTCCCTTCGAATTGGCGATTAAGGCGGCTATCCACTTGCACAAAGGGTTGGAATAACCTGCCCAGATTCTCGTGTGAAATCCCGATGCCTGTATCGGTGACGATAAATTGGAGCAGATGCCTTTCTGTATCGGTGCTTACTTCCAACAGTACATGCCCGTTGGCTGGCGTAAATTTGACCGCATTGGACAACAGGTTGACGAGAATTTGCTTGAGAGCCCGTGGATCGGCCATAACAGTACCTTTGACCAAGGCAGGCTGGAATTCAAGGATAATGGTTTTCTTAAAGGCTTGCTCTTTTACAAAAACCAGACTGGCCTGACACACACTTAATATCTCAAGGCGTTCGGGATGAAGCTCCAGTTTGCCGGCTTCGATTTTCGATAGATCGAGAATGTCGTTGATGAGGGCCAGTAAATGTTGACCACTGGCCTCAACAACACGTAATGCCTGCTGCTGCCTGTCATTCAGCGGCCCACGGACCTGGTCGAGCAAGATCTCTGACATACCCAAAATGCTGTTGAGCGGGGTGCGCAGTTCGTGGCTCATGACAGCCATGAACTCATCCTTGGCACGCGCGGCCCTTTCCAACTCGGTATTGACCCGGTGCAAATCGGCGGTGCGTTCAACGACGCGTTGCTCCAAAGCTTCAGATAAGTCGCGAGATTCCTTTTCACTTTGTAGCAAAGCTGCTTCGGCGCTTTTGCGGTCTGTGATATCTTGAAAGATGCCCACCGAGGCTGTAGGAATGCCGTTCTCACCCCAGACCTGAATGGAAGCATCCGAGAGCCAGCGTTGTTCACCGGAACGCGTGCGAATGTGATGATCACAGTGCCACAGCATTTGAGTTTTGCCCTGACGCACCAGGTCAATGGCTTCACGCGTGGCCATGCCTTTGAAGCCGCCTTGCATGATTGATTCCACGATCAGCCCCTCCAGCAAGGCTGGTGTAAATTCAACGGGAGGAAACCCGGTCAGTTCGGCGATGCCTTCGCCAATGAACGTATATTGGTTGGTGGCATAATCGAGGCTATAAGGAATGGCGTTGGCGGCTGCAATGGCCTGGCGATAGCGGATTTCATTTTCTGTCAGTTGTTGTTCGGCGCGCTTGCGTTCGGTGATATCGAGGAGCAAGCCAAGGTTATGGGGACGACCATTAACCGTAATGACAGAACCAGAATCGAGCATGTAGAGAACCTTCCCGCTGGGCAAACGCAATTCCACTTCTTGATTTCTGAACTTGCCTTTCTCCATAAGTTCACGATTGATCTCTTCGCGCACATGCGGGTCAACTTGAATATTCAAGCTTGAAACTTTTTGCCCCACAACTTGCTCACGAGTCAGGTTGAGCATTTCCAGGAGGGTGTCATTCACATCGCGGATGACGGTATCTGTCAGATCAGTGAGCACGATACCAACCGGGCTTTCATAAAAGGCCTTGGAGAAGCGCTGCTCGGATTCCTGTAAAGCTTGTTCGGTGCGCTTCCGCTCGGTGATATCATGACCAACCCCAATTATGGATGAATCGGGGCCGGGGGCATCCATCCACATGATCCAATGCGTGTTGCCCCAGCGATCCTGAATAGCACGCTCGTAGGGCGGGCTCTGACCCACGCTTGAAACGATGTGCTCTTTTTCGGTTGCGCCTTCGGCTGGGTCCGGGCGGCTGACCTGCCACCAGCCCTCACCCAGGAGTTCGGAGGGTTCAAAGCCCAAGATCGTTTTTACCGATGGGCTGGCGTAGGTAATGGAACCTTGTGCATCGGCCACCAGCACCAGAGCATTCACGCGCTCGAGGATTTGATCAGAAAGGGCCAACTTGGCCCCCACCTGATTGATATTCTTGGCGATAAAGTAAATCAGTGGAAGATAGGTAAAAAATAACAGGAGCACCAAAAAGACAGATTCTTTGTTGGGGTCGAGCATGCCCAAGGCTTCGGCCTCTTCTACGAGCCAGGCCAGGGCGATGTAGAGGATAATGGTCAAGGGGAACAGGTAGCGCATCACCAGACTGCCAGGCAAATTGGAGGAGAACATGCGCACCAGGGCATAGGTGGGTTGGGCAGAGACCAGGGCCGTGGAAAGGAATAGAAAAGCCATACCGGTTGGCATGGGAACAAAAGTGGTTTCAGAGCGGTGCAGAAGCAGTTGAAAACCAAAGATGTTATTCAAAATAACGAGGGAAGACAGACTGATGATGATATAGGAAAGATAACGCGAGAGACGGGAACCAAGCCGTAAGAGACTGATACTCCCCAAAAAAATACAGATGGCCGCAAGCGGTGCTATTCGGCCGGGGAAGAGATTGGGAGCGCTATACAGATCTTTGACGAAAAGTTCATCAATGCCCAGGTTCCTGCCTAGCAGGTATTCGAAGAAGGTCAGCAGGCTCAGGAGGAGCGCCAACCCCGCCAGACCATTCCCCAACCGTTTCTGCGAGGGAGCCGCTTCTGCCTCTTTGAGCAGCCAGAGGGAACCAGCCATGAGAAGCAGGCTGAGAGCCGTATTGAAACGCATGGGCGGATAGGCCGTGAAAAGACTTGTCAACCTGGGAAGACCCAGAAGCCAGCCTGAAAGAATTAGAAGTGTGCCCATAACAATGATGAGGATTGCCACATTGACATAGAAGCGTAGAAAGGCGGGCAGGCCGGGATGGGGTTCTGTTTTCATATTGAATTGATTCAGGCCTTTTCGTTGGTGTCAGGAAAAATACTTTGAAGCATTCCCCCAGAACATGTACAGCTTGCAATGAATAGTTACTCCCGTGTACTTACCATCTTCCTCTTGCTTGCCGAGGCTCAGGTGTTTGTTAGCTTTCATCACTCCTCTTTATAAGATTTTACAAGAGCAAGCGCCGGAGCGAACCCGACCTGTAATGGATGTGTGCCTAGGCAGTGTGGTTATGAAAAATATATCACAGCGAGGAGAGGATGTAAATGGAAAAGTAACCTGGTCAATCTTTTGGTTCTGCCAACAAATTCTGCCCTTTGAAATAATCTGAGACGGCCAGGCCAAAGGGACGCTTATCCATCTGAGCGGCTTGTTTTACATAATGAGCACATGCTTGCGAGTCTGCCATGGCTCCTTTGGCATAGGCCACGGCTTCTTTGAAGCGCTGACGATGCGTCTGTTGTTGTTCACTCCATAGCACCCCAGACATATCGGGAGATGGGTACATCTGTAGTTGACCTGACATCCCTCGACGGAGCGTGATGCGGCTCCCGCGCAGCAGCTTGCGCATATCTTTGACCTGTACTCCTTCAGCAAGTGTGACCTTGGCCATGATTTCAATCCTTTCTTTGCCTGGCAAGTTCCCAGGGAGTGCCTAACTACTCCTAGTTACTGCCTGGCTGCATCCTGTACTGGATGTAGTATGTTTGTGGTAATTGAGTAAATTCTGGTGTGGGCCGGTGCCTGATTGGGTGCCTATCGCTTCGGCAAGGAAGCCCCTTGGGTCTACTTTTGCCATTATAGGCGGGAATTTCCCCTTTGTGTTTTACGTTCCTGTTAGGATGTCATTGCCAAGTGTCATTGCGACCTTTGGGAAGCAGTCTCGTTATTTATAGCGTCATTGCGACCTTCGGGAAGCAGTCCCCTCGTAACAGGAGATTGCCACGAAGGGACCCCGAAAGAGCATCGGGGCAGGCGAACGCCGTCTCGCAATGACACCAAGTAATGGGAATAAGATAAAATCTATTCATGCCCACCCGCAACTGGATCGGCAAAGACGCCGTCATCAACCATCACAAACAAGTGCATCTCTGCTTTTTGAAATGCTTTTGTACTTGCCCAATCGGGGGTCTCTTGTGTGGCTTATCCAAAAAAGACAGCTTTCCTAAAAGTCCTCGTAACCTCCATCTGCTTTCCTGTGTTGTCATTGATAGAAAAGAGAACTGCCATGACGTACAAGAACATTACTACCTTTGCTTCTGTTCTCGGATTCCTATTTGCATTGGGGTTCATCTTGATGCCAGCCCGACTACTCAGCTTTTACAATGTGACATTGAACGACGCAGGTCTATTGATCGCCCAGCTCTTTGGCGCTGCGCTGCTCGGTTTTGGGCTGCTCAACTGGCTTGGGCGGGACTTCAGTGATGCTCAAGCACGCCAGGCGCTCACTACTGCCAACTTTGCCTTCGATTTGGTTGGCTTCATCTTCTCACTGCTTGGGCAACTCGGCGCCGTGAGCGGGGTGAACTCGCTCGGTTGGTCAACTGTGACCATCTACCTGCTCTTGGCGGCAGGTTTCGCCTATCTGCGCTTCTTCGCCAGGTAGGATGGCTTCGCCTGTCCGTCAAAGCCAATGACGCTCGTATTCCTTTAAAGGAGACATTTATGGCAAGAAAATTTGTCCAAAGCGAAATTATTAATCGGCCCGTTGCAGAAGTGTTCGCGTTCTTATCGAACTTTGAGAATAATGCTCAGTGGGAACCTAGCGTTTTAGAAGCCCATCAAGTCTCGTCAGAACCGATGCAGGTAGGAACAAAACTAAGCGAGATTCGTAAGTTCATGGGACGACAGGTTGCCTCGAATTATGAGGTAATTGGGTATGAAACCAATCGGAAATTTGCTGTCCAAAGTGTATCAGGGCCGATCCAAGTGAAGGCGAGTTATACGTTTGAACCAACTGAAAGTGGAACGAAAATTACTGATACTGCCGAGTTTGAAATACACGGGTTCTTCAAGCTTATGGCGCCTCTATTTGGCATGATGGTGAGGAACCAAATGGAGTCAAATTTTCGCAAAATTAAGGAAATATTTGAACGCAGCAATAATTGAACTACGGGACTTTGAAACCAAGCCTCGACTTTTTCAACAGGCCGATTTATTGTACGGTGTGCGCGGACGGGGATCAGCCTTTTCGCAATTCTTTCATTCATGTGTCAGTAAGCACGCTTGTCACTGATACGTGTTGCTTAGTATGTGCAGCAGAGAAAGGAGGTACACTTGTAGAGCACAAATCGTAGACGGCTGGTGCAGCAACCCGTTGAAGATTTGGTTTCGAATCCACCCTATTCACACAAAGGAGTTTAACCCATGTCAACCGAACAAAACAAGGCTTCCGTCCGCCGTATTTTTGAAGAGGGCTTAAATCAGAACAAACCAGGCGTCTTCGACGAGTTGATCGCCCCCAGCTACGTGAACCACGACCTCCCCGCACCCGTACCGGGCCCCGAGGGCTTTAAGATGGTCATCGGCCTGTTCCTCGCCGCTTTTCCCGACATGCACGCGACAATTGAAGAAGCACTCGCGGAAGGCGATAAGGTCATAACCCGCGGCTACTTCACCGGCACCCACAAAGGCGATTTTCAGGGTATTCCCCCCACGGGGAAGCAAGTCAATGTGAAGTACATTGATATCTGGCGTGTTGAGAACGGTAAAATGGTGGAAAACTGGGTCCGATTGGATCAGTTGGGCATGATGCAGCAGTTGGGTGTCATTCCTACGCCGGAGCAGGGCGGGAGTTAGGCTTCAGCAGGAGCCACAAACGGAGCGCGTCGGTTTGTCAACATGGGGAATGCCAAAAGTACAGACATGTCAGGCAGGGCCTTGCAACTGTAGTGCACGAGCTAACCCTTTATGCCCCCAACTGCGCTCCGCGCTGTCAGTACTAGCGTTCGGTTCATCCGACTCGAGTCGCGCAAGCGGGTGATGCTGATGTTGGCCAGTGGGGTTTTCCTATATGCTAAAATCCAATACGGAGAATCCTTCTTCATGCCCACCCTCAATTGGATCGGCAAAGACGCCGTCATCAATCATCACAAAGAAGTACCTTTCCGCCTGCTCAAACCCATTGACAAGTTATCCGTACTCCCTCTTTCCGCGGGAGAGGGACGGGGTGAGGGCGCGGGCAACCTCCTCATTTAAGGCGACAATCTCGAAGCCTTGAATGTCCTGCTCCCTTCGCTACCCTTCGGATATGCTGCGCGAGGAGTGCTGCGCTAAATTTGGAGCGAAGCAAAGCAGGTAAGTAAGTGTGAAGGTAATTCCATGATCCCGGATATTCCGTTAAGCAAACGCGAAAAGGAAGTATTAAAACTTGTCCTGCAAGGTAAAGGCAATAAGCAGATTGCCCTGGCCCTTGATATATCTGTTCGCACCGTCGAATTTCATTTGAAAAATGTTTATGCTAAATTTCAAGTGAGCTCCAGAATAGAACTAATTTTGAAACTGGGGCAGGCCACAGGTGCCGCGAAAATCGAGGAACTGGGGTATTCCACAGTGGATAGACCGGGGGAAAACACCGAAAATGGAGGCAGGTTCAATCCACAAATGGATTGGACTACATTTAGAACTGCCGTCTCTATCATTGGCAAGGAGTTGATCATGAAAGCTATACTGAAAAATCCGAGCGCTTTTCTGCCATTGGCAATGTCGATTGGGGCTCTTGCCACAGTGGTTATTTATGTCGCCATGTTCGGGGCTGCCCGTCAGACTGACGAAGGGACTGCGGCCCACATCTGGCAAATCCTTATGGCGGGACAAATACCGATCATCGGGTTCTTCGCCATCAAATGGCTGCCGCGAACCCCAAAGCAGGCACTGCTCGTATTGGTGCTGCAAGGCAGCGCGGCTCTTATGGCACTTGCGCCTGTTTATCTTCTCAGGTTTTAGATCGCAAGCAAACCTGCAGGTGACAGTCATCTTTAAGATGACTGTCACCTCTCACACAATCTCAAATCACTTAAAGGAGATACCATGAAAGAAAAAACACCAGCTACTCTTATTGATGGAGAACAATGTAAGGTCATTAGCGGTGTCCATGCGGGAAAATCTGGTACTGTAAGGGATATTAAAACCGGAAAAACCGGTCATGTTTCCATTACAGTCGTCCTGCCAGACGGAGATAGAATTAAGACCCTTGCCAAAAATGTAGTTGTCATGAAACCTTGACCAGGGTGCTGGATAGGCGTGTCCTGCTTCTGGAATATCGACCGATAGGGGCGCCGCCATATAGCGCTTAGCAGATCATGTTTGCCTTTTTGAATCAGGGCTGACCCATACCCGGCAGATAGGAGCGTTGATGAAGCAAAAACAAATGAGCAACTGGTTCAGCGCAGTTTCCGATTGAAACAAAAAATCTGTGGCGAAACCGTCGTCTCGCCACAGACATGCTATCTTATTGAGGTACCGGTACTATCGGTTGTTCTTATACGTAAACAGGTTGCAACTCCAGTCGGGTCTTGAGGTTCTGAAGCATGGCATCCAGCTCATGTTCAGTCTCGTGGGTGACAACTTCTTCCTTCGTGCGTTTAAGCAGGGAGGCTGGAATCTGATATTCGAATTGTAGTGTCACCTGTGTTTCCTGATTGGTGGGTCGGAAACTCCATGTAATGGTGCTGTTAAGCCCATTGCTGGTTTTGATGGCGAGGCGGTCGTACAGGCGATACTCGATGGTTTCGCAGTTGCCCTCGAATTGCTCGCCAGTCATCTTGTAAACCCAATTAAAGTTAAAACCCTCATTGTTCTTGGACTTCTTGACGTTCTTGACTTCCACGATATTGGGCCAAATCTCAGGTAGATTGCGCGGGTCAACAACGAAACTGAACACCATGATTTGTTGATTGTTTTTAACTATTACGATACGGGAGTATCCCCTGGGGAGCCTCCCTACTATACAACAACCAAATATGAGATTCAACCCTTTTATGGCGGTCTAAACTTTTTCTAATCTAGCTACCTTTGCTGTTCGAAAATTCATCTCATCTTAGACTCATAACCAGCGGCATTCTCCCTTATCCAAATAGAGGCGAACGCCATCGTCGTTGCAATTATCACTAAATTGTAGCGAGGGGAAAAGTAGTATTATAATTACGGGCGTAGTCATACCTTCATTACCGTTAGATTGACAGTTCGACCCTCGATCAACGCGGCCAGTCATTGGGACCAAGCTGGAATTTTAGAGTAACCCAATCAGGAGAGATGTGACATGAAAGGGGTTCGTGCTAACTGGCTCACAGCGAGGGAGGATAGTTGTGATTACAAGTTTCAGCTTGTTTCCGATTTTTGACACCATCACTCTGAGAGAGCACTGGGTTATGAACGTATACCTGCTCTCAATGTTGTGGTCGCTTTGTGTATGCCACCGGCCAATGGCTGTAAACAAATTTTTGTCTAGAGGAAAAGCATAAGGAGATTCAAATGAATAGTAGACATTACTATTGGAATGGCTTGGCCATAGCCATGCTACTTCTCTCCTTGATAGCTTGCACACCCGCGACCACTTCAACAACGCCTCTCACTCCCGTGACCATCCAACTCTCATGGACACACTCCTCTCAATTCGCTGGATACTACGCCGCAGATCAGTTAGGTTATTACTCCACTGAAGGATTGGCTGTCACATTCATCGAAGGCGGTCCTACGGTAGACCGTCTAAAAGCAGTGCTCGATGGTTCAGCCCAATTCGGAATCGCCAGCGGCACCAACCTCATCGAAGCCCGTGCAGAAGGCAACCAGCTAGTTGCCATTGCTGCAATCCTACGCCGCGATCCATTCACCTTTTTTACCCTAGCTGGTTCTGGCATCACAAGTCCGCAGGATTTCAAAGGCAAGGTCATCCAGATACGCGTGCGCGCCCGCCCATACCTGTATCCCATACTGGCACGGGTGGGTCTTACGCCTGAACAGATCACCGAAGCCAATGATGCCGCGTTTGATGATCTCTATACCGGGGAGGTGGATGTAGCCACAGGGTTTATCACCACCCAGTTGGTGGATGCACAACGCGCCGGCTATAAACTCAACGTGATCTATCCGGATGATTATGGCGTTCACTCGATGAGCGACATGATCTTCGCCACCGACACATTCTTAGCCCAAAATCATGATCTGGCCCTGCGTTTTCTGCGTGCCACGCTCAAAGGCTGGACGTATGTCGTGGAAAACCCCGTGCAAGCTGCGGCATTTGTAGCGAAGTACAGGCCTGAGGCCGACCTCGCGTATGAAACCGCGACACTGACAGCCAGCCTGCCTTACATTAACACCGGTGAGGATCACATTGGCTGGATGAAACCGGACATCTGGACCGACATGGAGCAGACTTCGCGCGAACAGGGTGTGATCACCAAGCCGGTGGAGGTAACCCAAGTGTATACGCTTCAGTTCCTGCAGGAAATCTACGAGCCATGAAACTGCGACCAGGCATTACGCCAAAATTGACCTTTATCTTCGTTGGCTTTGCGGCTCTCCTATTAGCAGGTGTTGCTTCCTTAGCATACACCAATGGACGAAACGCGCTGCAACAAGCCGCGATTTCAGAATTGCAGTCCATCGCCACCGAAAAGGAGTCCGCGCTGGTCGAATGGGAACAGGATAAACAATCTGCCCTACAAACGTTAGTATCCCTTTCTGAGTTGGAACTAGATATAGTCACTTTCCGTTCAGCACGATCCGATTCGCTGGAAGCCCAAGTTGCGCATGATAAGCTGGTAGATTTGTTGCGTCCATGGGCAGACGAGGATAAAGACTTCCTGGGATTGCTGGTTATGGATCCAGACACGGCTGAAATCATCGCTGCCACTCGCACCGATGAAGAAGGAAAGTTCAAAGAAACCTTCCCTTACTTTATCCATGGGCGGGAAGGTCTTTACCTTCAAAGCGCGTATTATTCCCCTGAATTGCAGGATCTGGCAATGACGGTCTCAGCGCCGGTGAAAACGGCGGATGGGCGTTTGCTCGGCGTGTTAGCCGGGCGACTGAATCTCGACCAACTCAACGCGATCATACAGCGTCGCAGCGGCTTGCATCAGACCGACGATGCCTTCCTGGTCAGTGCTTCCAATTTGTTCATCACCCAGCCCCGTTTTATCTCAGACCCGGCCGTGTTGAGGCGTGGAATCCATACCGAAGGGGTAAAACGCTGTTTGCTACAGGAAAACGGCGCGCTGGCTTATCGAGATTATCAAAACGAGTTAGTGATTGGGATTTATCACTGGTTGCCAGAATTCGACATGTGCTTGATTGTCAAGTTGGATCAAGCAGAGGCGTTTGAGCCCTCCCGCGCCTTCGGTCAGACTCTCCTTATCCTTAGTCTCGCGGTATTAGCGGTTGCGTCGGTGTTGGCGATTGGCCTGGCGCGGACGATTGTTCGACCGCTGCGATCCTTACAGTCTGGCGTGGTGCGCTTCGGTCAGGGGTTTTTGGACGCAAGATTACCAGAGACCTCCAAGGATGAACTGGGCGTACTGGCAAGCGAGTTCAACCACATGGCAGTTTCACTGGCTGAGAAGGATGCCCAATTGCGCGAATACGCGACGCACCTGGAGCAGAAAGTCCTGGAGCGGACAGCCGCATTGCAGGAAAATGAAGCTTCGTTCCGCCTTATGTTTGCCAGCAATCCTTTACCCATGTGGGTTTATGATCTGAAAACGCTGAAGTTTCTGGAAGTGAACGATGTAGCTGTTGAAAACTACGGCTATACACGCGATGAATTTCTCCAGATGACCATTGCTGATATCCGACCGTTCGAAGATCAAGCGCGCCTACAGGAGGATATTGCGCGCGATAGGCCTGCACTGCAACATTCCGGTCAATGGCAACATCGTTTAAAAGATGGCCGTGTGATTGATGTGGAGATTATCTCGCATACTTTGGAACTCAGTGGAAAACGAGCCGCACTTGTTGTTGCGCAAGATATCACCCAACGCAAGCAGGCAGAAGCCGCGCTTCGTGAAAGCGAGTCGTTGAAAGCAGCCATCCTTGCATCGGCTCTAGACTGCATCATCACCATTGATTATCAGGGACGGATCATTGAATTCAATCCCGCCGCTCTGGCAACCTTTGGATATTCTCTTGAGGATGTTCTGGGAAAAGAGATGGTTGATCTGATCATTCCACCCGCTTTCCGTGAACAGCATCGACACGGGTTCACAAGATATTTGGCTACTGGAGAGAGCAAAATATTAGGGAAAAGGCTCGAACTAACCGGTCTGCGGGCGGATGGAAGTGAGTTTCCGGTGGAATTGACGATTCAACATGTGCCCAGTAGTGACCCGCCTATTTTCACTGGCTTCCTGCGTGACATCACCGAGCGTAAACAGGCTCAGGCGCAAAATAATTTTCATGCCCGCCTGCTGAGACATGTCAATGATGCAGTCATAGCCACCGATGTTAAGTTCTATATCACTGCCTGGAACCGCGCGGCCGAGAGAACATACGGTTGGACCGCTGAAGAGGCAATGGGGCGCAACGCGGCTGAAATGATGAGCTCAGGGCTTAACGACGAGCAACGCACAAAGGCTGTTGAACGGCTCAAAGAAGGGAGCACTTCTCGCAGCGAAAGAATCCATCACCGGAAGGATGGACAACCAATTTACGTGGAAGCGAACACGATCGCTCTTACAGATGAGCGCGGAAAGATGACTGGCTACGTGAGTGTGAACCGCGATATCACAGAACGCAAGCGTGCGGAGGAACAAAATCGTTTTCAGGCGAACCTTGTCGCCAATGTTTCGGATGCTATTATTGCTGTTGATATGCAGTTCAATGTACAAAGTTGGAATCCTGCGGCAGAAGCGATGTACGGTTGGAAGGCAGAAGAAGCCCTCGAACGACCATCCAAGGAAATCCTCGAGACCGACTTTCTCGAAACTACGCGTGAAGCTGTAACGAAGCAGGTTATGGAAAAAGGACATTGGTTAGGTGAGGTATTGCAACAACGCCGTGATGGAACGAGCATTCCAACCTTATCTTCTCTATCACTTTACAAAGATTCAGAAGGTAAGCCAGCCGGAGTTATAGCGGTGAATCGCGATATCACCGAACGCAAGCAGGCGGAAGAGGCTCTGGCAGCCAGTGAACGCCGCTTCCGCGCCCTGGTCGAAAATTCCAGCATGTTGATCAATCTCATCAATCGTGAGGGAGTGCTGACATACGTCAGTCCATCGTCAGCCTATGTGGTAGGCTTCACTCCGAAAGAAATGGTGGGACGTAAAGTGGTCGAATTCCTGCACCCGGATGAGATCCATGACAAAGAACGGCCTCTTCCAAATATGTTTCGGAGTCCGGGAACTGTTGTAAAGTCAGAACGGCGTGTGCGTCACAAGGATGGGACTTGGCGCTGGGTCGAAGGATACTCGACCAATCTACTGGATGATCAGGCCGTGGGTGCGCTAGTCTTCAACTATCGTGATATTACCGACCGCAAGCAAGCTGAAGAGGCATTACGTGAGAGTGAGAGTCATGCCCATTCTTTGCTTAACCTCTCCAAACAGTTGGAGCGCGCGCAAACTTATTCCGAAGTGCTGGATGCCGCGCTTAATCAGGTAAGAGAAGTCCTAAGCTATCAAAACGTTTGGACATACCTGCTCTCTGAAGATAAGCGACATCTTCGCCTGTTGACGACAACTGGAGATAGATCACGGGAGCTTACAGAGGATTTTCCTATTTTAAAAATTGAGGGCGACCGTTTCCTCGAGGAAATTGTAGAGGGCAAGGATATTGTCATAGTCGAAGATGCCCGCACCGATCCGCGCACCAACAAGGATATCGTGACTCAATTGGGAAATCGCACCATTGTAAATGTACCGATCCTACTGATGGAAAAACATCTGGGTACTTTTGGAACCGGCAGTTTCGGCGATGAGGGCGTAAGGGTGCCAACCCCAACGCAACAAGATTATCTGCGGGCACTAGCCAGTCATATGGCAGTGACGCTTGATCGTGTCCATTTGCTCGTTGAGCGCAAGCAGACTGAGGAACGTTTCCGTTTGGTTGTGGAATCTGCTCCCAATGCAATTGTGCTGGTAAATGAGCAGGGCAAGGTGAGCATGGTCAACTCTCAGACTGAGAAATTCTTTGGGTATGATCGCACAGAACTGATTGAGATCAATATTGAAAGCCTCGTGCCTGAACGTTTTCGCGGCAAGCATATGGGCTACCGCGCAAGCTATTTCGTTGTGCTGCAGGCCCGGTCTATGGGCGTGGGACGCGATCTTTATGGTTTGCGTAAGGATGGCAGTGAGTTTCCTGTAGAGATTGGCTTAACACCCATTGAAACACCGGAAGGGCCACTCGTGATGGCTACCATTGTGGACATCACCCAACGCAAGCGCGCAGAAGAGAGGCAGGATTTTCTAGCAAACGCGAGCAGGGCACTTGCTAGCTCACTGGATTACGAAACTACATTGTCCACGGTCGCCCAACTTGCAGTCCCCAGAATTGCGGATTGGTGCACGGTTTACCTCACCACTCCAGATGACTCCATTGAACAGGTAGCAATGACAGATGCCGACCCGGAAAAAGTGAAATGGGCGCGCGAGTTGCAAAAACGTTATCCGCCCAACCCTAAAGCATCCAGAGGTGTGGCGCAGGTCATTCGCAGCGGGCAGGCCGAATTTATGTCTGAGATTCCAGCAGAACTGGTGGAACCGCTTAAGAGGGACCCCGAAATGTCCAAACTGTTGGATGAATTGCAGTTAACCGGCACGATGACGGTTCCACTGACTCTCCATGGGCAAACGCTCGGCGCAATTTCATTGGTCTCAGCCGAATCGCGGCTTCGTTACACTACCGAGGACTTGGAACTTGCTGAAGAACTCGCCCGCCGCATTACAGTCGCGATAGAAAATGCCCGACTGTATCATACTGCTCAGCAACTGAATCAAGAATTGGAACAACGTGTTGTCGAACGCACCGGGCAACTGCGAGAGTCTGAAGAAAAATTCTCGAAAGCCTTTCTTGCCAGCCCGGCGGCAATGTCGATTGCCAGTGCGTCAGATGGTCGCTATATGGATGTTAACAAGTCTATGGCAGAAATGACCGGTTACAGTCGAGAAGAGTTGCTTGGTCATACCTCCCTGGAACTGGGCCTGGTTGATCATGAAGCGCGCGCGAAAATCCTGCAAGCAGCCAAGGAACATGGCTTTGTGCGGGATGTGGAAATCCAAGTGCATACCAGATCAAATCAAATTTTGGATGTGCTCGTATCTCTCGAACAAATTGTATTAAATGATCAGGCCTGTATGTTGTCCATTCAGTATGACATTACCGAACGCAAACGTGCGGAAGCTGAGGTGAGACGGCTGAACCAGGAATTGGGACGCAGCCAGAAGGATATTCAAAGGATTCTCGATAGCATGGCGACGTTGAACGCAAAGGTCGCTCTCGATGGGACGCTGGTGTTCGTCAACAAGATCGCCATCCAGGCTTCAGGACTGGCATACGACGAGTTGTTGAAAACCAACTTTTTGGAGGGCCCATGGTGGAGCTTTGATTCCCAAGTGCAAAGCCGGGTGAAGGAGGCTTTTGTCCGGGCCTGTGCTGGAACGACCATCAATTACGATGAGAAGATTTTTGTCTTTGGCCGGGTATTAACGATCAATTTCAGCCTGACACCCATGTTGGGACCCAATGGCGAAGTGGAATATATCCTGGCAGAAGGCCGGGATATCACTGAGCTTAAGAAATTGAATGAGGAATTGGAACAGCGCCGCGTGGCACTCGAAGCCACCAACAAGGAATTGGAAGCCTTCTCGTATTCGGTGTCACATGACCTGCGGGCTCCCCTGCGCGCGGTGAGCGGTTTCAGCCAGGCCTTATCTGGCAAATATAGCGACCAGCTGGGAGAACAAGGCCAACACTATCTCAACCGGATTCAACGCAATACGAGCCACATGGGTCAATTGATCGATGATTTGTTGTCGCTTTCGCGCATTTCACGCCGCGAGATGAAACAAGATGTGGTGAAACTTTCGGGACTGGCCCATGAAATCGCAGCGGAATTGCGCGCGCAAGACTCCCAGCGGGAGGTGAGATTTGAGGTTGAGGAGCAACTTGAAGCGCGGGGTGATGCGGGTTTGATCCGGATTGTGTTACAAAATTTGCTGGCGAACGCCTGGAAGTTCACATCCACCCGCCCGCAGGCCCACATCCAATTTGGGCAGATCCATGCTTCCAATGACCCTACGGCAGAGGGGCCAGTCTATTTTGTAAAAGATAATGGCGTGGGGTTTGATATGGCGTATGCCAACAAGTTGTTTGGCGCTTTTCAACGCCTGCATTCTGCGGAAGAATTCCCTGGCACGGGTATTGGACTGGCTACGGTGCAACGTATTATTCACAGACACGGCGGCCGGATTTGGGTGGAATCAGAATTGGATAAAGGCGCGACTTTTTATTTTACACTTGGAGAAAAGCATGAAATCTAAAAATATTCTGCTCGTGGAAGACAGCCCGGATGATCAGGAATTGATCCGCATGGCATTCGAAGATGGGCATATCGCCAACGAGATTGTCACGCTCGGCGATGGGGCCCAGGCGCTGGATTATCTTTTTTGCAGGGGCGCCTATGCTGACCGCGATATTTCTGATACGCCTCTTTTCATCTTACTGGACCTCAAACTGCCCAAGGTGAATGGTCTGGAAGTATTGCACCAACTGCGGACCGATCCGCGCACCGCCTTGATTCCCATCGTGATGTTAACTTCCTCCAATGAAGAGCGGGATATCCTTGCCAGTTATCAAAATGGTGTGAATAGCTACGTCCGCAAGCCAATTGATTTCGATCAGTTCACCGAGGCTGTAAAAAAGCTCAAGTTCTATTGGGTGATCTTAAACGAGACGCCTCCTCATAAGTAAACTCATGGATACTCCTCTACAGATTTTATTGGTGGAAGATTCTCCGGATGACGCTCAACTGGTGATGTTGCAACTGGAGCAGGATGGGTTGGAAGCGGAATTTCGCTGGGTGGATACAGAAGCGGCTTTTCGGGCGGCTCTCGCTTCACCAACGGACCTGATTCTGTCCGATTTTGCCATGCCGCACTTCAACGGGTTGCAGGCGCTGAAGATCGTCAAAGAGCTGGCGCTGGATATTCCGTTTATTTTGGTCTCTGGCACGATCGGGGAGGAAGTTGCAGTAGAGGCTATGCAGCACGGGGCAGACGATTACCTCATGAAGGATCGGCTGACTCGTTTGGGCCCTGCCATTCAGCGAGCCCTAGATCAAAAGCAGCTTCGGGAGGAAAAGGCCCGAGCCGATGCGGCTTTACGCGATAGCGAAGCGCGTTTTCGCAGCCTGATCGAGAATAGTTCAGAGGAGGTTTCCATTCTCACCGCAGATGGCTCACTATTGTATGAAAGCCCCTCTGCAAACCCTACGCTTGGTTACCCACGGGGGGAATTTCTTGGCAAAAGTTTATTTCAGTTGGTGCATTCAGCTGATTTGGAACACGTCCAACACCAGTTTGAACAACTGGTGCAAGATCCGGAACTGCATCCCCGTGAGCGTTTCCGACTCCTGCATCGCAATGGAACGTGGCGTTGGGTTGAAGCTGTGGGCACAAATCTGCTCCATGAACCAGCAGTCCATGGGATTGTTGTCAACTACCACGATATAACGGAACGTGTACAGGCAGAGGAACAGATCCGCTATCAGGCACTTCTGCTGGAGAATGTATCGGATGCGGTTGTTTCCACCGATATGAATGGCTACATCAAGAGTTGGAACAAGGCTGCCGAGGCGATGTTTGGATATAAGGAAGAGGAAATCATCGGTCAATCGGCAATCGATATCATCAAGGCTGAATATATTTCTGCGAGCGAGCAAGAAGTGTCTGTCCAACTTCAAGAATCTGGGCGGTGGCGGGGTGAAGTACGCGTTTTTCGAAAAGATGATACTGCTGTTTATTCCATTGCCTCTGTTTCGATCATACAGGATGGCAATGGCAATGCCATAGGGTTTCTTTCCGTCAACCATGATATTACCGAGAGAAAACACGCCGAGGAGAAACTGCGTGAGAGTGAGGAACAATACAGAAGTCTCTTTGAAGATTCGCCTGTCGCGCTGTGGGTGGAGGATTTTTCCGGAGTCAAACAATTGCTCGATGGATTGAAGTCAGAAGGCGTGGAGAATATTCCCGCTTATTTGCGAGAACATCCGGATTTCACTTTGGAGTGTGCCAATCAAATCCGGGTATTGGATGTGAACAGTACTGCGGTGAAGTTGTATCATGCCAAAAGCAAAGCCGAGCTGCTTGGAAAACTGACCGACATTTTGCGGCCCCTCTCTGCCGTGCAATTTGAACCGGAATTGATCTACCTGGCTGAGGGCCGCCTCGATTTTGAGAGGGAAGGCATCGATCAAACGCTGACCGGAGAGAAAATTTACGTCAATATACGTTGGACCGTTGCCCCAGGGTATGAAACCACACTGGCCAGGGTGATCGTCTCCACCGCAAATGTGACTGAACGCAAACTGGCTGAAGAAAAGATCCAACGGCAGCTTCAACGGTTGAGAGCTTTGCGAGCCATTGATCTTGCCATCAGCAGCACCTTCGATATGAACTTGAGTTTGGCTGTACTCCTGAGTGGGACAGTTTCGCAATTGGGCGTCAAAGCGGCAGCCATCTTGTTATATAGCCCTTCTCTCTTAACTCTTGAATATGCAGCCGGTCAAGGTTTTAAATCCTCCCTAATCCAAAACACACGCTTGCGAGTAGGCGAAGGGCTCGCAGGCCAGGCAGCTCTGGAACTTCGTACAATGCATACCACCAACCCTTTGAATAATGACAGTGGTTTTGTACGCAAGGAATTAGTAAAAGAGGAGGGATTTAAATCTTATTATGGGGTGCCTTTGGTAGCCAAGGGCGAGCTCAAGGGCGTGCTCGAAATATTCCATGACACTGAGCTCCATCCCGATCAGGAATGGCTGGATTTTCTTGAAACGCTGGGTGGACAGGCCGCGATCGCGATTGATAATGCACAGTTGTTCGATGGGCTGCAACGCTCCAAACTTGAATTGGAACAGCGCGTGGCTGCACGTACGGCAGAACTACATCGCACTAACCTTGAATTGGAACATGCCAACCGCGCCAAGGATGAATTCCTGGCTACCATGAGTCATGAACTCAGAACTCCGCTCAATAGTATTCTCGGGTTGTCCGAATCGCTGATGGAACAAAGGCGTGGTCCACTCAATGCATCTCAGAAAAAATCACTGGAAACTGTCGAAACCAGTGCCCAGCACCTGCTGACCTTGATTAATGATATTCTTGAAGTCTCCAAAATTGAAGCGGGTAAATTGAGCATTCACATTGATACGGTCAGTGTAAAAGAAGTTTGCGAATCCAGCCTGAACTTCATTAAAGAAGCAGCTTTTAAGAAATCCATCCGGATGGATTTTCAACCCGAGTCATCCATCATCAAACTATCTGCCGACCCACAACGCTTGAAGCAAATTCTAATTAATCTGCTAAACAACGCGGTCAAATTCACGCCCGAAAACGGCAGCATCGTGCTTAAGGTCCACACCACTCCAGAAAGAGATCAGGTCCGCTTTTCTGTAATTGATAATGGTATTGGGATTTCACCCGATGACCTGAAAAAATTATTTACCCCATTTACCCAATTGGATAGTGGGTTGAGCCGGCAATATGGAGGTACCGGGTTGGGCCTGGTACTAGTCTATAAAATGACAGAATTGCACGGCGGAAGCGTAGAAGTGGAAAGTGAAGTTGGCAAGGGGAGTCGCTTCACTGTTATTCTGCCTTGGGACGAAAATACAAACGCCGGGAAATTTGCAAACGAAAATCTACAGCCTCCCGTGCAAGTTTCATCTGATTCAAACACCCTGTCTGCGGGCCTGAACCACATTCTGTTAGCGGATGATAATGAGCCCAATATCCTGGTAGTCAGTGATTATTTACAGGATTATGGCTATAGGGTAACTGTTGCACACAATGGGTTGGAGGCACTGGAAAAAGCGGAGGCAGTCTCCCCGGATATAATCTTAATGGACATTCAAATGCCAGAGATGGATGGACTGGAGGCGATTCGTCAGTTGCGCCAAAGGCCCCGCTTCGCTCCTACCCCGATAATTGCCCTTACAGCCCTCGCCATGCCCGGTGACCGTGAGCGGTGCCTCACAGCGGGTGCCAATGAATACCTGAGCAAACCGGTCAGTCTCAAGAAACTGGTCCAAACGATTAATGACATGTTGGGTCATATCAACTAAATCTGTAATGGGCATAGTTAATAAAGATTTAAAGTCGTACTCACGAATTTTCAGTAGGGTCTTAATTATTTTAGGAAATAATCCATCAAAAGTCATACAGAAGAATAAAAAGCTTTTAAAACTTAGAATTGTTTCAGGTATAACATGTAATTAACTGTATACTCTTAATGCCCATGGCAGATGAATCATCGCTTCACATACTACTTCACCTGCGAGGCAAATAACAATTACTACTGTTCGTCCTAAGAGCAGAAAAAGGAGTTTCACATGCCAAGATATAGCAAAAGTGCTGGCAAACAAGTGAAAAAAGCCATGCACGAGTATAAACGTGGTAAATTGAAGAGCGGTAAATCTGGTCAAAAAGTGAAGAGCAAGAAGCAGGCAATTGCAATTGGGCTTTCAAAGGCACGCAAAGCTGGAGCGAAAGTCCCTCGCAAGAGTTCATCCAAATCCCAAAGTTCCAAATAAGCCGCTGAGCTTTCACTTAGACGACATATTTAGATACATGAAGGAAACAGCCTCTTGAAAGGCTGTTTCCTTTTTAGAAATTATTATAATAGAGCTCTTGCGTAAGTCTCTTACATAAAGGCGCAGCCAACATACTTTGTCATGGATTTACCCTTCGGGTACGATGTCACGAATCCACACGGATCTTTTAAATCAATCTGCGAAAATCCGTGAAATCCGTGGCTAAAAAATACTTTTGTAAGAGGTCTAATATATTAAAAAGCGAGACTACTTTGTAATTCTGAC
>Ga0070699_100001628_pt1 | contig 20479 bp, 16 predicted proteins | sample KBSK1503metaG_FD_65473 | JGI IMG/M metagenome (GOLD analysis project Ga0070699, IMG submission 65473) | Corn, switchgrass and miscanthus rhizosphere microbial communities from Kellogg Biological Station, Michigan, USA - KBS K1-50-3 metaG | ecosystem: Host-associated > Plants > Roots >...
CTCACCGTGGCCGCCTCCGCCGTCGCGGGACGCATCGTGGCCTACCGCGAGGGAATGTTCGCCGAGCGCGGCGCGGCGCTCGCCGCCCGTTGAGCCGGGAGCGCGCTGGGGACGTCGCCGTCCTCATCGGGACGCGACCCGAAGCCGTCAAGCTGATGCCGGTCGTGAGGGCCCTGGAGGAGGCCGGCGCCCCGCCCGCCGTGTACGTGACCGGCCAGCACCGCGAGCTGCTGGCGCCGATACTGGCCGATCTCGGCCTCATTCCGGCGGAGGACCTGGGCGTGATGCAGCCGAATCAGGCCCTCGGGGACCTCTCGGCGCGGCTCTTGATCGCGGTCCAGGCGCTGCTGCGCCGTCGACGCCCCGGGACCCTCGTCGTGCAGGGGGACACGACCTCGGTCGCGATGGGGGCGCTCGCGGCCTTCTACGAGGACGTGCGTGTCGCGCACGTCGAGGCGGGGCTGCGGACGGGGGACCGCCGCAATCCGTTTCCCGAAGAGATGAACCGCCGCCTCGTCGGCTGCGTCGCCGACCTGCACTTCGCGCCGACGGCGCGGGCGCGGGACAACCTTCTCGCCGAGAACGTGCCCCCGGAGAAGATCCACCTCGTGGGCAACACGGTCGTCGACGCGCTCTTCCATGCGCGGGACCGCCTGGTGCCGGGCCTGCCCCCCGATCCCGCGACCGAGCCGCTGCTGCGCTCGCCGCGCCCGCTGGTGCTCGTGACGGCCCATCGCCGGGAAAGCTTCGGGCCGGACTTGATGGCCATCGCCGAGGGACTGAGGAAGCTCGCGACCGCGTTCGCGGGACGCATCGAGGTCGTGTATCCCGTGCACCTGAACCCGAACGTCGACTCGGTGATGCGCGGCGCCCTCACGGGCGCCCCGGGCGTGCATCTCACGCCGCCGCTGTCGTACCTGCGCTTCCTGCAGCTGCTGCTGCGCGCCCGCCTCGTCATCACCGACAGCGGCGGCGTCCAGGAGGAGGCCTCGGCGCTCGGCATCCCGTTCCTCTGCGCCCGGCGGGCCAGCGAGCGGCTGGAGGCGGTGGAGGCCGGGGTGGGGGAGCTGGTGGGGCCGGATGCGGAGGCGCTGTTCGCCGCCGCGGCCCGGCTGCTCGAGGACGAGGCGGCCCATGCTCGGCGGGCGATTCCGACCGGCGTGTTCGGTGACGGGAAGGCGGCCCCGCGCATCGCCCGGATCCTCCTCGAGCCGCGCGCGTGAGCTCCGCGTACTTCGACAAGGCGTACGGCGGCGACTACGAGCGCCGGAACCCGCCCTACAAGTGGCGGGCGTTCCTGCGGGAGGTGCTGCGGTTCCGGCGGGAAGGCTCGCTGCTCGAGGCGGGATGCGGCTTCGGCCTCTTCCTGCGTGAAGCCGGCGGCCACTTCGAGTGCGTGGGCTGCGACGTCTCGGAGTACGCGGTGCGCCAGGCGCGGGCGCACCTGCCGGCGGCGGTGCCGCTCTTCTGCGGATCCCTTCCCGCGCTCGAGCTGCGCCGCGGATTCGACGTGCTCGCCGCCTTCGACGTCATCGAGCACATCACCGACCTGCCCCGCGTCTTCGCCAACGCGGAGCGGCTGCTGCGTCCCGGAGGGCTGCTGGTCTTCACGGTGCCGGTCTACGACGGGCCCCTGGGCTGGCTGGCCGACCGGCTGGACCGGGACGAGACGCACCTCCACCGCCGCGGGCGCGACTTCTGGCTCTCCCAGGTGGCCCCGTCCTTCAAGGTGCGACACTACACGGGCGTGTGGCGCGGGTTCTTCTTGGGCCGGTTCTACCTGAACGTGATGTCGCGGCTGTCCCGCCGGTGGACGACGGCGATCCTGGTCGTGGCCGAGAAGGGGGCGCGATGATCCTCGTCGTGCTTCCCGCCTACAACGAGGCGGACGCGCTGCCGCCGCTTCTTTCGCGGCTGAAGAAGGCCTCGCTCGGACATCTCCGGTCGAGCCTCTCCGTGATCGTCGTGGACGACGGCAGCACCGACGGCACCGCGCAGAAGGCTCGCTCCGCGGACGGGCTCGAGGTCAGGGTAATCGTGCATCCGGAGAACCGGGGCTTGAGCGAGGCCATCCGTACGGGTCTGCTCGCCGCCGTCGAGCAGGCCCGCGACGACGACGTGATCGTGACCATGGACGCCGATGATACGCAGGGGCCGGGCCTCATATCGCGCATGACGATGCTGATCGAAGAGGGCAACGACGTGGTGGTGGCCTCGCGGTATGCGCCCGGCGGCCGCGTGCTTGGCGTGCCGCGGGGCCGGCGCCTCCTCAGTCACGGCGCGAGCGCGCTCTTCCGGCTCGTCTATCCCGTGGAGGGCGTGCGCGATTACACGTGCGGGTACCGCGCGTACCGGGCCGGCCTCCTGCGGCAGGCCTTCGCCCGCTGGGGCCGCGACTTCGTCAGCGAGACCGGCTTCTCCTGCATGGTGGACATACTGCTCAAGCTCGACCGGCTGGGCGCCGTGATCACGGAGGCGCCGCTCATCCTCCGCTACGATCGCAAGCCGGGGAAGAGCAAGATGGACGTCCGCCGCACGGTGTTGCAGACCCTGAAGCTCCTCGGCCGCCACCGGTTCGGCCGGGTGCGTTGATGCGCCGGGAGCGAGTCCCGGCGGCGGTCGCGGTCGCCCTCGCCCTCGTTCAGGCGGGGCTGCTCGTGCGCACCGCTCGGGACAAGTCGGATACCGCCGACGAGCCTACCTACATCGCCGCGGCCGCGCTCCTGTGGGCGCACCGGGACTATACGTTCAACTCCAACGCGCCCGTGCTGCCGAAGTGGGGCTTTGCGCTGGCGCTGCGGGCGGTCGATCCCGCGATCAGCCAGACGCCGCCGGAATGGTACCGGGCGGGCGTCCACATGCTGTGGTCCGGTCGGCCGGGGCGTCTTCAGCGGAACCTCTTCGCGGCGCGGACCGCCACCATCATCGTGACGGTCCTCGGCGGGCTGCTGCTCTGGCACACGGCGCGGCGCTTCGGCGACCTGCCCGCGGCCGCCACCCACGCCCTGTGGTGCTTCTCGCCGACGATCCTGGCCAGCGGCTCGCTGGCGACGCTCGACGCCTGGGTGACCTCCATGATGTGCGCGGTGCTCTGGGCCGCCGTACGCTTCTGGGAGAGGCCCACGCCGCAATGGGCCGCGGTCACCGGCCTTTGCTTTGGCTTGGCCGCCGCCTCGAAGGTCAGCGCCCTGGGCGTGTTGCCCGTGCTCCTGGTGGCGGGCGCGATCGCGCTGCGGAGAAGCGCCCGCGCCGAGGGAAGGCCACTGCTGGGGAGCAGCGCGCTCTGCGCGCTGTCTTTCGCCGCGGCCGCGCTGGTCACGCTGTGGGGGCTGTACGCGCTCACCATCGGCTGGGTGACGAGCGCGTCGGTTCCGCTGCTTCGGAGCATGCGCCCCTTCCGCATAGTCGGGCCGCTGCCGTTTCCCAGCTGGATCGAAGGACTGCTCACGCAGATGACGCTCGGCGCGGCCGGCCATCGCGGGTACCTCTTCGGCGAGACGCTGCGAACCGGGTGGTGGTGGTTCTACCTGGCCGCATTCGCGCTCAAGACCACCGTGGGCGCGCAGGCGCTGGCCCTCGGCCGCCTGGTGAGCTGGATGAAGCGCCTCCCCTCGCGCCGTGAGCTCGCCGTCGACGCCGCCCTGCTCGCCTATCCGGTCCTCTTGTTCCTCGCGATGAGCCTGGGACGGACGCAGATCGGGATCCGGTACCTGCTCCCGGCGTTCCCGTTCGCGATGCTGTGGGCGGGGCGAGGAGCGGCCGACCTGCGGGGCGCGTTCGGCAAGCCCGGCCTGGCCGTGGCCGGCGCTTGCCTGCTCGCGGGCGCGGCCGAATCCCTCAGCGTGCATCCGCACCACCTCATGTTCTTCAACCTGTGGGCCGGAGGGCCGGAAGGCGGACCCCGTTACTTCGTCGTGGGAGACGACTGGGGGCAGGATCAGCGGCGGCTCGGCGAGTGGATGCGCGAGCGGCAGGTCTCCGGTGTCTTCTACACGTACTACTGCGGGATGCCGCAGATGTGGGGGATCAACTACCGGCCCCCTTCGTGCCGTCCCCGCCGCGGGACCTACGCGCTGCAGGCGGTCGAGGTGCACCGGCCGCGGCACATCGAGGTCGGCTGCCTCGACTGGCTCACGGTCGAGCCTCCCGACGAGCGCATCGGCTATTCGATCTACATCTACCACGTGAACAAGGAGAGGCTCGATCGTCTGGCGGCGAGCCGCGGGACGGACCGGCCCTTCTGGCGCAGCGGGTCCGGGCCGCCGGAGCCGGAGTGAGCGACGAGGCGACGCCCGAGGCCGGCGCGCGCGCGGGCAGGTCCACGGCCGTCGTGAACGCGGCGCTGCTCCTCGCCTTCGGCCTGGTGGATCTGGGGAAGGGACTGTATTTCCTCCGGCACTATCCCCAGGCGGCGCCCTTCGACATCTACTACAACGTCGGCCTGCGGTTGATGCGGGACCTCATGGCCAGCCGCAGCGTGGGGGATCTCTGGATCGCGCTGCGGGCCATGAGGGGGCTGGCGTACCTCGGCGCGGCGGGAATCCTCTACGGGCCGTGGGCGATCCTGAAGCCCGGCGATTTCCAGTGGATGCGCGAGGGACTGGCGATCGCCGACGCGCTCAACCTCCTGCTGGCGGCCGCGCTCGTCCTGAGGTGGACCGGGAGCCGTTTCGCCGCCACCGCCACCGCGTTCCTCTGGCTCATCTTCCCCGGCTACACGTTGAACCTGGTGCGGGGCTATCCGGAGCCGCTGGTCGTCCTCGGCTTCCTTCTCTCGCTGCTGGCCTTCACGATTGGAGACCGGCGGCGGAGCGCGTTCCTCTACGCGCTGTCCGGCTTCCTCTTCCTCTATTCCGTCTTCATCCGGGTCCAGGTGATGCCGTTCTTCATGCTGGTCTCGGGCGTGCTCCTCGCCGCATCGGCGCGTTGGACCCTGGCCCCGCCGCATCGGCGCCGCGCGGTCGCCTTCCTCGCGGGCGCGCTGCCCGTGATCGCGGTCTGGGCCCTGCTCCGCATCGAGGTCGACGACCCCGTCCGCCTCGAGAGCTTCAGCTTCCACGCGTTCCAGCGGGTCTACCCGCACGGCTTCTGGCTCTACCTCGACACCGACGGCTGGATGGGCCCTTACAGCCTGCGCCAATATCCTTTCTATCTGGCGCTCGTGGAGGCCGCCCGCGGCGAGCCGGCCCTGCTCACCTCTTCCGCGCGGCAATGGGTGTTCGCCGGCGTCTATGTCCTCCGGCACCTGGACGAGAGCGCCCGCACCGTCCTCGTCAATCTGTACCGCTTCTTCGCCAAGCCCACGAACGACTACAAGTGGGACTTCCCGTATCCGTATGGACTGCAGGTATGGGTGCAGGGCCTCGTGTCCCTCGTCGGCCTGGCGGGGCTGCTGCGCGCCCGGCGCCCGTGTGTGCCCTGGCCCCTCCTCGTCGCGTACGTCGTGACGTTCTCTCTGCTCTATGCGATCAGCCACGTCGAGCCGCGCTATCACCTGCCGGTGATGGCCGCGCTGCTGATGACGGCAGGGCTCTGGCTGGAAGAAGCGCGGGGATGGGTGGCCGGCCCGACCCCACAACGCCGCGCCGTCATCGTCGCGCTCGCGGTGGCGGCCGGCAGCGCGCTCTCGTGGTGCCTCGCCCGCGGGATGATGCAGCCGCTGTCCGCGCTGATCCTTCACCATGCGGCGGTCCTCGGAGCGGCGGCCGCGCTCTTCCTGTTCTTCCACGGGATGGGGCAGGGCGAGGCTCGAGGCGCTCGCGTGGCGGCGACCGCCGTGGCCGGCCTCGCCGCCGCGTGCGTCCTCGCCGTCGGCTTCACCGACGTGAGCTGGCACGGGCGGCGGACGGCCCTCACGCCCGGCTCGGCCTTCCGCCAGCGGATCGTCCTCTCCGACGAGGGGCTGCGGGCGCTGCGGAGCGCCGACGAGGCCTTCGCCGTCTTCGACCTCGCGCGCGTCGACGGCGATCAGCGCTGCCTCCGCGCGGACGTGAACGGGACCGACCACGGCGGCGAGGCGCTCTTCCCGGCGATGCCGCGCTTTCCGCTGGCCACGACCGCCGGGCATCGGGATCCGGCCTGGTTCGCGCAGTGGTGGGCGCTTCCCCTGGGTGTCGCCGAGCGGCAGGCCTTGACGGCCACCGTCGACATCACGCTCTCCGTCTCTCCCGCGTGCCGCAACACCGGCATGACCCTGGGTCTCGAGAGCTTCCTCCGCCAGGGCGGACGCGATTACGAGGGGCCGTCGTTCGAGGACTGGCGCAAGGTGAGCGTGTACAGGCTCCTCTACGACGGAGAGCACCGGCTTCCGGTGCGGAGACGACGCGGCGTGATCGAGCGGCGGAGTGGACGGATCGAAGAAGGGCGCTTTCGGCCGATGGGGCAGGACCTGCGCCTCGGCCTGCTCGTGCCCCGCCCCGGCGGAGCGCGGCTGGACTGGGAGACCGCGGCCGCGCACGAGAGCGGGGACACGGTGGTGGCGTTCCGCGCGGAGAGCGGCCGGGGGGGCGAGGCCCTGCTCAGCGTCGGCCGCCCCGGGTCCGTTCCCGAGGTGAGCTTTCCCCTCGCGGGCCGCGAGGCGTTCACGCGCGAGGCGGGTCCGATCCGTTTGTCCTACGCACCCGAGCGGCTGGGCGAGGGCCGGGCCGAGGGGCTGTACCTGCTGCGCGTGCCGGGAAGCCTCGTGCGCGCGGGCGAGCCGCTGCGGCTCGCGGTGAGGATACCCACGCGCCTCTCCTCGGACGAGCGCTACTTCGCCGTGCGTCCGGCGCCGGCGGCGGAGGACGCCCGCCGCGTTCTCGGCGCCGACGCGGGCCACCGGACCCTGGTCGAGGGCTTCGGCCGGTTCGTCGACGCCACGCGCAACAGCTATCCCGTCGACACCGGCCCGTGGGAGATCGCCGAGGTGTTTTGACCTACGGCAGCCATCGCGGGTAGCCGATGTCGAACGAGGAGCCGAGGGTCACCAGCACCTGCCGGCCGGAACCATCGCCCTGGACGAGCACGAGGCGCGCGGACGCCGAGTCGATCTCGGGGAAGACGATGCCCTTCGGCCCCCAGTCCGGGGCGCCTCGAAACGCGGCCCCGGTCACGAGCGTGGCGAGGCCGGTGCCATCGAGCCGCGCGGTCATGATGTCCCACGTACCCAGCGCGCCGTTGCCGGTTCCGGTCAGCCGCCGGAACACCACCGAGCGTCCGTCGGGAGAATAGTCGGGGTCGGCGTCGGAGCCGACGACGTAGGGCGTGCCCGCCAGGGCCGGGCCGCCGTCGCCGCCCGTCGTCACCCGAACCTGGGCGCCGGTGGAGGTGAAGAGCCAGACCTGTCCCTTGCCGTCCACGTCGATGCGCTCGAACAGCGCGGCCGAGCCGCTGGGATCGATGCGGGGCCGCCGCTCGCGGACTGTGTTGGTGGAGGTGAGGTTCCGCGTGTTCTGGCCGTTCGGATCGGAGCGGTAGAGGTCCTCGATGCCCCCTTCGCCCGCGGCCGAATAGACGAGCACGTCCCCGGACGGCGACCAGTCGATGCCCGACACCCTGGCGTTGCTCTGGAGCAGCCCGCCCTCGACGCTGCGGGAGAGGTCCACCACGAGGAGCGCCTCGCCGTCGGCGGCCGTCAGCTGCCCGTCCTTGTTGGTGTCGGTGTCGACGCGCCGGATCGCGACGCGGAACCGGTCGGGCGCCGGAGCGGCCTCGAGCGTGCTGCAGCGGCGGGTGTCGTTGTTGCAGAAGGTGAGCCGGGTGACCCCCGCGCCCCCGTCGCCCACCGCGAAGACTTCGTCCGGAGCGCCGGGCCGCGTGGCGTAGCCGTTGCTCGTGTAGACGATGGTCGCGTCCGCGCGAGGAGCGACGGTGGGGTTGCTGTTGGCGAACGGGTTGTCGTAGGTGGTATTGCAGGCGCCCAACAGGGCCGCGGCCGCGATCGCGGGGCGCAGGTGGCGCGCTGTCATACGTTTCTCTGCGCAGCCTAATGCGCGCGCGCGCGGCCCGTCAAGCGTCGGATGTTATAATCCGCTCCTTCTACGCCGGGCCTCGGAGGTCGTCAGATGTCCCAGGACGTGGTGATCCTCGGCGGCGCCCGCACCGCGATGGCCGAGTACGTGGGGGCGTTCAAGGACGTCTCCGCGATCGAGCTGGGGGCGGCCGCGTCGCGCGCCGCGCTCGAGCGGGCGGGAGTGTCGCCGGGCTGGATCGAGCACGTCGTGATGGGCAACGCGCTGCAGACGTCGGGCGACGCGATCTACGGGGCGCGCCACGTGGGGCTGAAGGCGGGCGTGCCGGTGGAGGTGCCCGCCCTCACCGTCAACCGGCTGTGCGGGTCCGGCATCCAGTCCGTCGTGTCCGCCGTCCAGATGATCCGCCTCGGCGAGGCGCGCATCGCGCTCGCGGGCGGCATGGAGAACATGACCCAGGCTCCCCACGCGATCCGGGGCGCGCGGACGGGCTTCCGTCTGGGCGAGGGCAAGCTCGAAGACACCCTCATGGTGGCCCTGCTCGACACCCACTGCGGGCTCTACATGGCGCAGACCTCCGACAACCTCGCCCGCCGCCACGCGATCACCCGCGAGGCGATGGACGCCTACGCGCTCCGGAGCCAGAAGGCGGCGGCGGCCGCGGTCGAGCGCGGCGTGTTCGCCGAGGAGATCACGCCCGTGGACGTGAAGGAGCGGGGCCGGACGGTGCGGGTGGAGAAGGACGACCACCCGCGCCCCGACACGACGCTCGAGGGCCTGGCCGCCCTCAAGCCGTCGTTCGGCAAGGACGGATTCGTCACCGCCGGCAACGCGAGCGGGATCGTCGACGGCGCGGCGGCGCTGGTCGTGGCCGGCGCCGAGGAGGCTCGGCGGCGGGGCTTGAAGCCGCTGGCCCGGATCGTGTCGTGGGGCATCGCCGGCGTGCCGCCCGAGATCATGGGCATCGGTCCCGTGCCGGCCTCGCGCAAGGCGCTGGAGGCCGCCGGCCTCGCGCTGAAGGACATGGACCTCGTCGAGGTCAACGAGGCGTTCGCGGGGCAGTACCTGGCCGTGGAGAAGGAGCTGGGGCTCGACCGCGATCGCACCAACGTCAACGGCGGGGCCATCGCCCTCGGCCATCCGCTCGGCGCCACCGGGACGCGGCTGCTCCTGACGCTGGCGCTGGAGCTGCGCCGCCGGCGGGGCCGGCATGGCCTCGCCACCGCCTGCATCGGCGGCGGTCAGGGCATCGCGATGGTGATCCGCCGCGAAGACTGACGGACGGATCTCTGGACATGGCAATGAAGGTAGTGGGCGTGGTCGGGTGCGGGCTCATGGGCTCGGGCATCGCGCAGGTGTGCGCCGAGGCCGGATACAAGGTGCTGGTCCGGGAGGTGAGCGACGAGCTCCTGAAGAAGGGGTTGGGGAAGATCGAGTCGTTTCTCGCCAAGGGCGTCGAGCGGGGCAAGGTCACCCCCGAGAGGAAGGCGGAGGTCCTGGGCCGGCTCGAGGGGACCACGTCGCTCGAGAGGCTGGCCGGCGCCGACGTCGTCATCGAGGCGGTCGTCGAGAGCCTCGACGCCAAGCGCGAGGTCTACCAGCTCCTGGACCGCGTCTGCCCGCCGGCCACGATGTTCGCCTCCAACACCTCGTCGCTCTCCATCACCGAGATGGCGGCGGTGACGAAGCGGCCCGATCGCTTCGTGGGCATGCACTTCTTCAATCCAGTGCCGCTCATGAAGCTGGTGGAGGTGGTGCGATCGCCCCTCACGTCGGCCGAGGCCTTCGAGCGGGCGGTGGAGTTCGCCCGGAGCCTGGGCAAGACGCCCGTCCGGGCGACCGACCGGACCGGCTTCATCGTCAATCGCCTGCTCGTCCCGTATCTGCTCGACGCGATCCGCGCGCTGGAGGAGGGCGTGGGCTCGGTGGTGGACATCGACGAGGGGATGCGCCTCGGGTGCGGCCACCCGATGGGGCCGCTGACGCTGCTCGATTTCGTCGGCCTGGACACGACGTACTACATCGCCGACATCATGTTCGACGAGTTCCGCGAGAAGCGCTTCGCGCCGCCGCCGCTGCTGAAGCGGATGGTCCAGGCCGGCCTGCACGGCCGCAAGACGGGCAAGGGCTTCTACGATTACTCGCAGGACCCGCCGACGCCCGTGGCGGGACTGGCTTAACGGATCAACGCAGAGGACGCGGAGGGGAACGGAGAGGACGCAGAGAAAGAATGGAGTACCAGAATCTCCTCGTAGACACCCGCGAGGGCATTGCGGTCGTGACCGTGAACCGGCCCGACAAGCTCAACGCCCTCGACGACCGCACGGTGGAAGAGCTGGACGCGGCCTTTGCCGCCCTCGGCGGTGAGGCCTCGGTGCGGGGCGTCATCCTGACGGGGGCGGGGGAGAAGGCCTTCGTCGCCGGCGCCGACATCCGCGAGCTCGCCCGGCAGAGTCCCGTCGAGGGCAAGGAGCGTTCGATCCGCGGCCAGAGGGTCCTCGACCGGATCGAGGGACTCGGCAAGCCGGTGGTGGCCGCGGTGGGCGGGTTCGCCCTCGGCGGCGGCTGCGAGCTGGCCATGGCCTGCCACGTCCGCGTCGCCTCGGAGAACGCGAAGCTGGGGACGCCCGAAGCCAAGCTCGGCATGATGTGCGGTTATGCCGGCACCCAGCGCCTGTCGCGGCTGGTCGGCAAGGGGCGGGCACTCGAGCTGCTGCTGACGGGCGAGATGGTCGACGCGCAGGAGGCTCTTCGGATCGGCCTCGTGAACAAGGTCGTGCCGCGGCCGAAGCTGCTCGAGGAGTCGGAGGCGCTGCTCCGCAAGATGCTGGCCAACGGGCCCGTCTCCCTCCGCTTCATCATCGAAGCGGTGAACTCGGGCCTGGAGATGCCGTTCGCGGAAGGGCAGTACCTGGAAGCGACGCTCTTCGGCCTCATCTGCACCACCGAGGACATGAAGGAGGGGACGAAGGCCTTTCTGGAGAAGCGCCCGCCGAAGTTCCAGGGCAAGTGAGAGCCGGGACAGAGCTCGTACGCGAGAAGCTCCCCGACGCTCGGGGCCTCAGGGTCCTGATCCTCCGCTCGGCGTTCAACCCGCGCGTCGTGGATGGCCTGCTCGCCGGCGCGCGCTCGGCGCTGGGCTCGATGGGCGTGACGAAATCGGCGGTGACCGTGGAAGAGGTGCCGGGGGCCTTCGAGCTTCCCCTGGCCGCCCGCGCCGCGGCCGACTCGGGCCGGTTCGACGCGGTGGTCGCGCTCGGCGCGGTCATACGCGGCGACACCGACCACTACGAGCACATCGCCCGCGAGGCGGCGGCCGGCCTCGCCGCGGTCGCGCGCGAGACGGGGATGCCGGTGGGCTTCGGCGTGCTCACGGTGGCGAGCGAGGACCAGGCCCTCGTCCGGGCCGCGCCCGGACCCGGCAACAAGGGCGCGGAGGCGGCGCTGGCCGCGGTGGCGATGGTGCACGTCGTGCGCCGGCTCCGAGGACGCGGATCTCAGGCCCGACGCGGCAGGCGAACCCGCGCGTCGGGCCGCGTTTGAATTGATGGGGCGCAGGACGAAGGCGCGGGAGTGCGCGCTGCAGATGCTCTACCAGTGGGACCTGACGCGAGCGCCCATGGACGAGGTTGCGGCCTCGTTCTGGCGGGTCCGCACGAGCACGGACGCGACGAAGGCCATGGCCGAGCGGCTGGCCCGGGGGGCTCAGGCCCATGCCGCACGCCTCGACGGCCTCATCGGCGAAGCGGCCACCAACTGGCGCTTCGACCGCATCGCGGCCGTGGACCGCAACCTCCTGCGCCTCGGCGCTTACGAGCTGGACATGGAGCGGGACACCCCTCCTTCGGTGGTGATCGACGAGGCGGTGGAGATCGCCAAGCGATTCGGCGAGGCCGACTCGCCGGCCTTTGTCAACGGCGTCCTGGACGCGGTGCGGCGCATGGTGCGCGGGTGAGCGAGCCCAAGCCGCCCGCCCCGCCCGTGGAGGGCTGGCCGGAGGAGTCGGCCACCCGCCTGGCAAAGGCAAACGCGCTGCGCGAGCGGGGCGTCAATCCCTATCCGAACCGGTTCGAGCGCACGCACAGCCTCGGCCAGATCGTCGCCGCCTACGGCGAGAAGACGCTCGAGGAGCTGGAGTCTTTGGCGGTGCCGGTGAAGATCGCGGGACGGGTGGTGTTGAAGCGGCCGCAAGGCAAGGTCACCTTCGCGACGCTCTCCGACGGCGAGAGCCGCCTCCAGGTCTATCTCCGGAAGGACGACCTCGGCGACCAGACCTATTCCATGTTCGAGGAGCTGGTCGATCGCGGCGACTACGTCGGGGTGGCGGGCCGCGTCATGCGGACGCGCAAGGGCGAGCTGACGGTGCAGGCCAAGGAGCTGACGTTCCTTTCCAAGGCGCTGCTGCCCCCGCCGGAGAAGTGGCACGGCCTGGCCGACGTGGAGGCGCGCTACCGACAGCGGTATCTCGACCTGATGGCCAACCCCGAGGTGCGCCGCACGTTCGTCTCGCGCAGCGCGATGATCGCGGAGATGCGGCGCTTCCTCGACGCGCGGGGCTACGTCGAGGTCGAGACGCCGATGATGCAGCCGATCGCGGGCGGCGCGATGGCGCGTCCCTTCACGACGCACCACAACGCCCTCGGCATCGACCTCTACCTGCGCATTGCCCCCGAGCTGTACCTGAAGCGGCTCGTCGTCGGCGGCATGGAGAAGGTCTACGAGATCAACCGGAACTTCCGCAACGAGGGCATCTCGGCCATGCACAACCCCGAGTTCACGATGCTCGAGTTCTACACCGCGTGCTTCGACGTCGACGACGTGATGGCGGTGACCGAAGAGCTGGTGGCGGCCGCGGCGCAGCGCGTCTCCGAAGGGCGGCCCATCGTCTACAAGGGGCGGGAGATCTCGTTCGCGCGGCCCTTCCCCCGCGTGACCATGAAGGACGCCATCGCCGCGGCGGCCCGGCCGGCCGGCCTCGCCCTCCCGCGGGCCGTCCTCGACGACCCCGCACGGCTGGAGACGTGGACGCGGTCCGACGCGCTGCGCGGCCGGCGCAACGCCAAGGGCGCGGAGCTGGAGCCGGAGAGGTACGCCGCTCTCTCCCACGGCAAGCGGGTGGCCCAGCTCTTCGAGGACCTGGCCGAGGGCGGGTTCTGGAACCCGACCTTGATCGTCGACTACCCGCTGGAGGTGTCGCCGCTGTCCAAGGCGCGCCCGGACGACCCCTCGGTCACCGAGCGGTTCGAGCTCTACGCCGCAGGAATGGAGATCGCCAACGGGTTCTCGGAGCTGAACGACCCCCTCGAGCAGCGCCGGCGCTTCCTCGACCAGCTCCGGGAGCGCGAGCGCGGCGACCTCGAGGCCCACCGGATGGACGACGATTACGTCCGCGCGCTCGGTCACGGGCTGCCGCCCACCGGCGGGTGCGGTGTCGGCATCGACCGCCTGGCGATGATCCTCACCGACTCGCCCTCCATCCGCGACGTCATCCTCTTCCCCCACATGCGACCGGAGGGCGGACGGTAGTTGCCGTACGAGCTCCTCATCGCGCTGCGGTACCTGACGGCCAAGCGCAAGCAGGCGTTCATCTCGATCATCTCCGCCATCTCCGTGCTCGGGGTCGTGGTGGGGGTGATGGCCCTCATGGTCGCCCTCGGCCTCATGACCGGCCTCCAGAAGGAGATCCGGAGCAAGATCCTGGGCACCACCGCCCACATCAGCCTCTTCCGCAGCCGGGGGGAGGGCTTCGACGACTACCGCCAGGTCGTCGACCGCGTGCGCCACCGGCCGCACGTGCTGGGCGCCGCGCCCGCCGTGTACGGCAAGGGCATCGTGGCCAGCGCCGCCGGCTCGGCGCTCGCGACGTTCAAGGGCATCGTGCCCGCCGAGGAGCGGACCGTCACCGACATCGGCTCGCAGGTCGAGGGCGGCTCGCTCGACGCGCTCGCGGCGCCGGCCACCGACGGTCTTCCCCCGATCCTCCTCGGGCGCGAGCTGGCCGCCCAGATCGGCGTGGGCCCGGGTGACGTCGTGAGCGTCACCTCGCCGCGCGGCCGCCTGTCGCCGATGGGCCTGCTGCCGCTGGTGAGCAAGTTCAAGGTGGCGGGGCTCGTGAGGAGCGGCCTCTACGAGTTCGATGCGGGCTGGGCCTACATGCCGTTGCCCGCGGCCCAGCGCCTGTTCGTGGAGGACGACCGCGCGTCTCTCGTCGAGCTGCGCATCGACGACATCTACGCCGTGCGCAAGACCTCGCGCGAGGTCCTCGACGCGCTCGGCGAGGGCTATCTCGCCAGCAACTGGATCGACCTCAACCAGAGCCTGTTCTCGGCCCTGTGGCTCGAGAAGATGGCGATCGGCATCACGATCGGCCTCATCGTGATGGTGGCCGCCCTCAACATCGTGGCCACCCTGATCCTCATGGTGATGGAGAAACACAAGGACATCGCGATCCTCGTCTCGATGGGGGCGTCCCGCGGCGCGGTCACCCGGATCTTCATGCTCCAGGGCACGATCATCGGGGCGGCGGGGACGGCGGCGGGCGCGGTCCTCGGCTGGGCGGCCTGCCAGGTGCTGGACCGATTCCGGCTGCTCCAGGTGCCGGTGGACGTCTACCAGATCTCCTACGTGCCCTTCACGCTCCTGCCCGGCGATGCCGCCACCGTCGTCGTGGGGGCGGTGCTCATCTGCTTCCTGGCCACGATCCATCCCGCCCGCGCCGCCGCCCGCCTCGACCCCGCGGAAGCCCTCCGCTACGAATGACGATGGCGCCGGTGGTCGTCGCGGAAGGCATCGTGAAGGGCTACCGCACGCCCGCCGGGTACGTGCCCGTGCTCGCGGGGCTGGACCTGCAGGTGCAGCCCCGGGAGATGCTCGCGATCACGGGCGCCTCCGGGGTCGGCAAGTCGACGCTGCTGCACGTGCTGGGAACGCTCGACCGTCCCGAGTCGGGACGGCTCGCGCTGGAGGGCGAAGACGTCCTCGGCCTCGACGAGGACCGGCTGCGCCGGCTCCGGAACCGCGTCCTCGGCTTCGTCTTCCAGTTCCATCACCTGCTTCCCGAGTTCACCGCCCTCGAGAACGTGATGATGCCCGCCCTCATCGCCCGGCGGCCGGCGCCCGAGGCCCGGCGGCGCTCCGAGGGGCTGCTCGACGAGCTGGGCCTCGCCGCGCGCGGCCACCATCGCCCGGGCGCCCTCTCCGGCGGCGAGCAGCAGCGGGTGGCGGTGGCGCGCGCCCTCGTCCAGTCGCCGCGGATCCTCCTCGCCGACGAGCCCACGGGGAACCTCGATCAGGAGACCGGGGACAGACTGCACGGCCTCCTGCGGCGTCTCAACCAGGAGAAAGGGATCACGGTGGTCGTCGTGACCCACAACGAGCGCCTGGCCGCCGCCTGCGACCGCACGCTGCGCCTGGAAAGCGGCCGCCTGCATGCGGCGCGGGGCTAGGGCCGTTTTGGGCTAGAATCGAGCGGGGGTCCGGGCTAAGTGTTTGAACGTTATACAGAGCGTGCTCGTCGGGTGATCTTCTTCGCCCGCTACGAAGCCAGCCAGCTGGGGAGCAACTCGATCGAGACGGAGCACCTGCTCCTCGGGCTCATCCGCGAGGGCAAGGGGCTGACCTCCCGCATCTTCTCCAAGAGCCACCTCTCGATGGAGTCCATCCGCAAGGAGATCGAGGGCCGGGCGCTCTACCGCGACAAGGTCTCGACCTCCGTCGACATCCCGCTCTCGCCGGAGAGCAAGCGCACGCTCGGCTATGCCTCCGAGGAAGCGGAGCGGATGCTCCACAACTACATCGGCACCGAGCACATCCTTCTCGGCCTGATGCGGGAGGAGAAGTGCGTCGCCGCCGCGATCCTCGCCGAGAAGGGCATGCGCCTGTCCGCGGTCCGCGAGGACATCGTCCAGCTCCTGAACGAGAAGGCCAACATCGGGAAGACGAAGGAGACGCCCCTGCTCTCCGAGTTCTCCCGCGACCTCACCGAGGCCGCCGCCCGCGGCGCCCTCGACCCCCTGGTGGGGCGCGACGACGAGCTGGCCCGCATCGTCCAGGTCCTGTGCCGCCGGACCCGGAACAACCCGGTGCTCATCGGCGAGCCCGGCGTGGGGAAGACGGCCCTCGTCGAGGGGCTCGCCAACAAGATCGTGCAAGGCGACGTGCCCGTCTACCTGGCCGAGAAGCGGATCCTGGCCCTCGACATCTCGCTGATCGTCGCGGGGACGAAGTACCGGGGCCAGTTCGAGGAGCGGCTCAAGACGATCATGCGGGAGCTGACGGAGAGCCACAACATCGTGATCTTCATCGACGAGCTCCACACCCTGGTCGGCGCCGGCTCGGCCGAGGGCTCGCTCGACGCGGCCAACATCCTCAAGCCCGCGCTTTCCCGCGGCGAGATCCAGTGCATCGGCGCGACGACCCCCGCGGAATACCGGAAGTACATCGAGAAGGACCGCTCGCTGGAGCGGCGCTTCCAGGCGGTGAAGGTCGCCTCCCCGACCGAGGAGGAGACGATCCAGATCCTGCGCGGGATCAAGGACCGCTACGAGAAGTTCCACCACGTCGCCTACGAGGACGCCGCCCTGGAGGCCGCGGTCTACCAGTCGAGCCGCTACATCACCGACCGGTTCCTGCCCGACAAGGCCATCGACCTCCTCGACGAGGCGGGCAGCCGGGTGAAGCTGCGCGACGCCTCGTCGCCGGAGGAGGCGCCGGAGTTCTCGCGCAAGATCCGGGTGGTGGTCGACCGCGGCGAGGGCCTGGGCGGCACGTTCTTCCGGGACGAGGAGGTCGCGCAGCGCGAGAACCTCCAGATCGTCCGCGAGCACTGGGACATGGGCAGCCCGGGCACCAACGCCGTCACCAAGAGCGACATCGACGACGTGGTGTCGAAGTGGACGGGCATCCCGATCACCGCGGTCAAGGAAGAGGAGTCGGCCAAGCTCCTGCGCATGGAAGAGGAGCTGCACCGGCGGATCATCTCGCAGGAGAGCGCGATCAGCGCCGTGGCCCGCGCGATCCGGCGCACCCGGGCCGGCCTCAAGAACCCGAACCGGCCGGTGGGGTCGTTCATGTTCCTCGGCCCGACGGGCGTGGGGAAGACCGAGGTCGCGCGCAGCCTGGCCGCGTTCCTGTTCGGCAGCGAGCGGGCGCTCATCCGATTCGACATGTCGGAGTACATGGAGAAGCACTCGGTCAGCAAGCTCATCGGCTCGCCTCCCGGCTACGTCGGCCACGAGGAGGGCGGCCAGCTCACCGAGCGCGTGAAGCGCAACCCCTACTCGGTGGTGCTGCTCGACGAGATCGAGAAGGCCCACCCCGACGTCTTCAACGTGCTCCTCCAGGTCTTCGAGGACGGCCACCTCACCGACGGCCTCGGCAACACGATCGACTTCAAGAACGCCATCATCATCATGACCTCGAACATCGGCGCCCGCTTCATCGAGAAGAAGGGCCGCATGGGCTTCGCCTCCGGCCAGCCCAAGGACACCGCCCAGAGCGTCAACGAGATGGTGATGGGGGAGGTGAAGCGGACGTTCAACCCCGAGTTCATCAACCGGGTGGACGAGATCATCATCTTCGACGCCCTCACCGACGAGGACCTGTCCCGCATCACCCGCCTGCTCGTGGACCAGCTCAACGCGAACCTCAAGGAGAAGGGGATCACCGTCAGCATCAAGGACGACGGCGTCGACTGGCTCCTGCAGAAAACGCTCCACGACCGCTCCTACGGCGCGCGGCCGCTGCGGCGCGCCATCCAGCGTCACATCGAGGACGCGCTGTCGGAGGCCTTCATCCGGGGGCAGATCCGCCCGCAGCGGCCGATCGAGATCGGCGTGCAGGACGGCGCGCTCTGGTACTGGCAGGACGGTCGCGGCGGCGCCCTCTCGCCATGACGCCTCGGGTCGCGGCCACACTCCTCGCTGTCCTCGCGCTGGGCCTCCCCCGCGGAGCCTCCGCCCAGGAGGCCGCGCCCGACGAAGCCGCCCTCGTGGCGCGCGTCGAGGTGGCCAACAACCAGTACATCCCGCGGGAGACGCTGCTCTTCTACGTGTCCACGAAGGCCGGCGACCGCTACGACGAGCGGCGGCTCCGGGACGACTTCCGGCGGCTCTGGGACGCGGGGTTCCTGGAAGACCTCGTCCTGGACGTGCAGGGCTCGCCGCAGGGCAAGGTCGTCACCTTCAGGGTCCAGGAGCGCAAGCGGGTCCAGATCGTGGACTACCGCGGCAGCAAGGCCCTCACCACGACCAACATCGAGGACGAGCTCAAGAAGCGGGAGGCCACCCTGCGCGTCGACACCTTCTACGACGTCGCGAAGGCGCGGCGCGTGGAGGCGGTGATCAAGGAGATGCTGGCGGAGAAAGGCCGCCCCTTCGCCACCGTGAAGATCGACGCGAAGCCGATCGGCGCCGCCGGGCAGCAGGTCTCCTTCGTCATCGACGACGGGCCGAAGGCGAAGGTCAAGAAGATCGAGTTCAACGGCAACCGGGCCTTCTCCGACGGCACCCTGAAGAAGACCATGAAGAAGATCAAGGAGGCCGGCTTCTGGAACTTCGGCTGGCTCGGGGGAAAGAATACCTACACCGAGGACAAGTGGTCCGGCCACGAAGGCGACCTCTCCCGGCTCCAGGACTTCTACCTGAACCACGGCTACGTCACCGCCATCGTCAGCGAGCCCAAGATCACGTACGTCGACGGCGGGGGCAAGGGCAAGAAGGCGAAGAAGTGGGCGACGCTGGAGATCCCGGTCGCGGAGGGCGACCAGTACCGGGTGGGCGAGGTGAAGTTCGACGGCCTCACCGTCTTCAAGGAGGAGGGCATCCGGCCGCTGTTCAAGCTGCAGACGGGCGACATCTACAACGAGTCGCGCCTCAAGAAGGGCTTCGACAAGCTGCGCGACGCCTACGGCGCCCAGGGCTACTTCCAGTTCACCGGGTACCCGAAGCGCACCCCCGATCCCACGCGCAAGGTCGTGGACGTCACCCTCACGATGGACGAGGACAAGCGGTATTACGTGGGGCGGATCCTCTTCACGGGCAACGACACCACCCGCGACAAGGTGATCCGCCGCGAGGTGTACATGAACGAGGGCGACGTGTTCAACACGGAGGCCCTCAAGCTGTCCATCCGCCGGATCAACCAGCTCGGCTACTTCAAGCCGATGGAGGGTCCGCCCAGCATCGCGCCCAGCTCGCTCGGGGAGGAGAAGCTCGACGTCACCTTCAAGGTCGAGGAGCAGAACCGCAACCAGTTCACCTTCGGCGGCGGGGTGAGCGGCCTCGAGGGGACCTTCCTCAACGCCTCGTTCTCCACCGCGAACTTCCTGGGCCTCGGCGAGACCTTCCAGATCTCGGCCCAGACCGGCGCCCGGACCAAGAACTACCAGATCGCGATCACCGAGCCGTACCTCTTCGACCGGCCGATCACCGCCGGCATCGACCTGTTCAAGCAGAAGCTCATCATCCCGACGCTGAGCAACGTGGTCGGCTACACCCAGGAATCGACGGGGGCCAGTTTCGTGTTCGGGCTGCGGCTCCAGCGGTTCAACCAGCTGTTCGCGAGCTACTCCTATCGCATCGTGAACATCGCGGGCCTGTCGGCGGCGCTCGGCGGCATCATCGATCCCACCAGCCCGACGTTCGACCCCTTCTTCTTCGGCGAGGAGGGCAAGCGCAAGGAGAGCACGTTCACGCCGTCCTTCGTGCACAACACCGTGGACAACCCGTGGACGCCGCGCAGCGGGGTCAAGTACTCCTTCACCACCCAGTTCGCCGGGGGCCCGCTCAAGGGGACCCTGGACTACCTACGGCCCGAGGTGGAGGTGATCCTCTACGTCCCGCACACCAAGCGCACCGCCCTCGGCCTGCGCGCGACCACCGCCATCATCATGCCCTACGCGAACACGGCCAGGGTCGACCCCGCCACGGGCCGCAACACGCTCCCCCTGTACCAGCGGTTCTTCCTGGGAGGGGAGAACGAGATCCGGGGCGTGAACATCCGCACCGTGGGGCCGATCGACAGCGAGAAGCACGCGCTCGGCGGCAACAAGAAGGCGCTGTTCAACGCCGAGTACTACATCGACATCATGGGTCCCCTCCGCGCGGTGCTGTTCTTCGACGCCGGCCAGGCGTTCCTGGAGGGAGAGAAGATCGACATCCGGCAGTTCCGCACCTCGACCGGGATAGAGATGCGCTTCATCATGCCCGTGCTCAACGTCCCGTTCCGCCTCATCTACGCCTTCAACCCGAACCGCGACTCCTTCCAGCCGAAGTCGGCCTTCAAGTTCGCGGTCGGCACCACCTTCTAAGGTCTAAGGAGAAGACATGATCAAGACGTTTGTCCCCGTCCTGTTCCTCGGCGCGGCCGCCCTCGGCCTGGCCCAGGAGCCCGCGCCGGCCGCGACCCGCAACCCGAAGATCGCCGTCATCAACATGGAGACGATCTCCTCGGAGAGCATCATGGGCAAGGGCTACGCGGCCCAGATCCAGGGCCTCGAGCGGGAGATCCAGACCGAGGGCACCAAGAAGCAG
>Ga0070699_100001629_pt1 | contig 20473 bp, 17 predicted proteins | sample KBSK1503metaG_FD_65473 | JGI IMG/M metagenome (GOLD analysis project Ga0070699, IMG submission 65473) | Corn, switchgrass and miscanthus rhizosphere microbial communities from Kellogg Biological Station, Michigan, USA - KBS K1-50-3 metaG | ecosystem: Host-associated > Plants > Roots >...
GGTTCCTGGACGTGGTCCAGGCAACGGCGGGGCTCGATCTGCGTAATGCAAAGGAGGATGAGCTTCGCGCGGCCCTCCTGCGCAAGAACGAGCCGGCCGATGCCGTGGCCGAGTTGTCAGGGGGACGCCTCATCGACGAGGTGTTCAAGGTGTATGTCGAGCCGACGTTGCAGCAGCCGACCTTCGTGATCGACTATCCCAAGCCGCTGTCGCCGCTGGCCAAGGAGCACCGAGACGATCCCTTCCTCACCGAGCGGTTCGAGCTGTTCGTGCTGGGGAAGGAACTGGCCAACGCCTTCAGCGAGCTGAACGACCCGGACGACCAGCGCCGCCGGTTCGAAGACCAGGCCAGGCAACGGGCCGAAGGAGACGAGGAGACCCAGCCTCTCGACGCGGACTATGTGCGCGCCCTGGAGTACGGCATGCCGCCGGCCGGCGGACTCGGGCTGGGCATCGATCGCCTGATCATGGTTCTGGCCGACCAGCATTCGATCCGAGACGTGATCCTGTTCCCGGCCATGCGGCCGGAGTCGCCGGAGGCCGATAGGCCGGAGGAAGCCCCGTGACTTCAAACAGACTCGATCGACTTGACACGGGAATGCGGGGGACCTTCGCCGAATACATCTCGCTGCTGTTCTGGCCCAACAGGTTGGAGCGGAGAATCGCGCGGCGCTACCTCAAGAGCCGGCGGAGCCGGAAGGGCGCCTCGCTCATCACCATTATCTCGACCGGGGGCGTCGCCATCGGGGTGATGGCGCTGGTAATCGTGCTCGGCGTGATGAACGGCCTGGCCGATGACCTGCGGGAACGGATCCTGGTCGCGAGCCCCCACCTGCGAGTGCTGACCTTCGGCGCCGGCCTCCGGCTGGACGGCTGGCAGCAGGTGATGGCCGAGGTGGCCAAGGAACCCGGGGTCGTCGCCGTGACGCCCGAGGTCCTGACCGAGTCGGTCATCAATTCCGGGCACGACTACTTCGAAGGTGTGCAGATCCTGGGGCTGGAGCCCGATACCGGCAAGGCATCGGTGACCACTCTCCCCTCCTCGATCACGCGCGGCGACCTGTCCTTCAAGGCGTTGCCGGGGCTCGACGGCGCGGTGTTGCTAGGGAACCGCCTCGCGGCCCGGTTGAGTGTTGCCCCCGGCGACACCGTTACCCTGGTCCCGCCGTCCGGGTTCCGAATGAACTCGGCGCTCGGGGTCGCGATACCGCGCTATTGGCGCTTCGAGGTGACCGGGCTCTTCGATACCGGGATGTTCCAGTACGACAACAAGCTGGTGGTCATGTCCCGGGAGGTGGCCCAGCAGTTCACCGGGCTGGGAACCGCGGTCTCCGGGCTGGCCGTCCGGGCCGTGGACCCATGGAAAGCGCCGGAGCTGGGCCAGCGACTCGAGGCGAAACTGGGGTATCCCTACCGGGTCATGGACTGGCAGCAGCAGAACTCGACCTTGTTCGGAGCGCTCAAGCTGGAAAAGCTCGCGATGGGGCTGATCATCTTCTTCATCATGATCGTGGCGGCGTTCAACATGGTGGGAACGCTGACGATGGTGGTCGCCGACAAGACCAGGGAGATCGGGATTCTCAAGGCCATGGGACTCCCCGCGGCCTCCATCGGCCGGATCTTCGTTGCCCAGGGCGCCATCATCGGTTTGATCGGCGTCGCGAGCGGCGTAACGCTGGGACTGCTGATCTCGTTCGCACTGGACCGGTGGAACCTGATCCCGATCGACCCGGCGGTGTACTTCATCGACCATCTGCCCATTCACATCGAGCCGCTGGACGTGCTGCTGGTGGTCGCGGCGAGCCTGCTGCTCGCTATCCTGGCCACCATCTACCCCTCCCGCTCGGCGGCATCTCTCACCCCGGTCGAGGCGATCCGGCACGAATGAGCGCGGTCCTTGAAGCGCGGGCGTTGCGGAAAACCTTCCGCGGCGGCGACGGCAATCTGATCGAGGTGCTCGCCGGGGTCGATCTGAGCGTCTCCCGGGGAGAATTCGTCGCCATCATGGGCGTCTCCGGAGCGGGGAAGAGCACCTTGCTGCACCTGCTTGGCGCCCTCGAGCTGCCGACTTCGGGCGACGTCCTGCTCGAGTCCGTAAATTTTACCCAACGCTCCGCCAGCGAGCTGGCCGAAGTTCGCAATCGCAAGATCGGGTTCGTGTTCCAGTTCCATCACCTGCTTCGCGAGTTCAGCGCGCTCGAGAACGTCATGATGCCTCTGCTGATCGGCGGGCGGGACGAATCGACCGCACGTTCGCGCGCCGAGGAGCTGCTGGCGGCGGTGGGGCTGGCAGGACGGATGACTCATCGGCCGGCCCAGCTTTCGGGCGGCGAGCAGCAGCGGGTGGCGGTGGCCCGGGCCCTGGTGAACGACCCGGTCGTCGTGCTGGCGGACGAGCCCTCGGGGAATCTCGACCAGTTCAACGGCGAGCGGCTGCACGACCTGTTCGCAACCCTGTCCCGGGAATTCGAGACCGCCCTGGTCGCGGTGACCCACAACGGCATGCTCGCGGCCCGGGCCGACCGGGTGCTCATGCTCGAGGCGGGGCGGCTGATTCCCCATCCCGGCGTGGAGTCGCTGCCCTCATGAAATGCAGCAACTGCCAGGAACGCGAGGCCGTCACCGAGTTGACCAAGGTCGCCAACGACCAGGTGACCAAGATTCCCCTGTGCGAGCGCTGCGCGAGCGAGCTGGGCCTGGATACTACGCTGGCCATCGGCAAGACTCCCCTGGCCACCTATATCGCGGCGATGGGGCAGGGGTTGAAGGACACCACGCCGCTCACCGACCCCGGAGCGTTCGTCTGCAGCAGTTGCGGCGCGACGCTCCAGGACTTTCGGGAATCCGGGCGATTGGGTTGTCCCGATTGCTATCGCACCCTGGGTTCTCCGCTCCGGGAGTTGCTGCGACGCCTGCACGGCGCCACCCGGCACGCCGGCGAGCGCTACCATCCGCCGGGCACCGTCACCGAGTTGCCCTCGCCGGAACGTCGCGGTCCGCTGGAACTCCGGGAACAGCTTCGCCGCGCCATCGAGGCCGAGAACTTCGAGCTGGCCGCTCAGCTGCGCGACCAGCTGAAGGACCTGGTATGATCGACCTGACCCTGCTCCCGGATGGAGGACTCGGCTGGCTGGACGCCAGCGGGCCGCTGAGCCACCTGGTGCTTTCCACCCGGGTTCGCCTGGCGCGGAACCTGTCGACCCACACCTTCGGCTCTCGTAATGCGGCGCCGGAACGGGAAACGATCCTCAGGGACGTGGAGGCGGCGAGCCGGGAGAGCGCGTTGATTGGACACGCGGTGTGCTACCGGATGGACAGCCTGGACGTGCTGGACCGCCAGCTGCTTCATGAGCGGCACCTGGTGAGCAAGGAATTGGCGGGGCTGGACGCCGAAGGCCGGGTCCGGCCGGCGGCGGCGCTGCTGGTCCAGGACCGCATCGGGGTGATGCTGAACGAGGAGGACCATCTCAGGCTCCAGGGGATGTCTTCGGGGTTCGCACTGGAGGCGACCTACGCCCAGGTCGACAAGCTGGACAGTGAACTGGGACAACGACTTCCCTTCGCATTTCACCCTGAGTTTGGTTACCTTACATCCTGTCCAACAAACGTCGGAACCGGGCTGCGTGCCTCGGTTTTGATCCATCTCCCCGGGCTGGTCCTGACCAAGGAAATCTCCAAAGTCCTGCAGGGATTGGGGCAGGTCGGGCTGACGTTCCGGGGGTTGTACGGGGAAGGGAGCGAGGTCGTCGGCAATTTCTTCCAGCTCTCCAACCAGACCACCCTCGGAAAATCGGAACAGGACCTGCTGGATCACCTGGGCAAGATCGTCCGTCAGGTCATTGAGTACGAGGAACAGGCACGCCAGGTGCTGCTACGGGACGCGCCGACCATCATAGAGGACAAGGTCTGGCGGGCATACGGGTTGCTGCGTTACGCCCGCACCCTCTCCTTTGACGAAATGATGAACCTGCTGAGCGGGATTCGGCTCGGTGTGGGTCTCAAGTTGCTGGGTGAGGTCGGGTTGTACACCCTGAACAAATTGCTGGTCCATTGCCAGCCCGCCCACCTGGCGGCGGCTCACGGGCTCGCGGTAGACGACCCGGCCCTGGCGATGCAGCGCGCGAGATATGTCCGGAAACTTCTGGAGGTCGATGCTGCCCGGCGCGGTTAGGGCCGGCGACTCACCTCCGCTGCAGGAATGAGAGCATGAACGGATACAACTTTACCGACCGAGTCCGCAAAGTGCTGCAGATGGCCCGCGAAGAGGCGGCCCGGCTGCATCACGAATACGTGGGCACCGAACACATTCTCCTCGGGCTGATCCGGGAGGGAGAGGGTGTCGCGGCCGCTGTCCTGACCAATCTCAACGTCGACCTGGAAGAGATCCAGCAGAAAATCGAAGAGACGGTCAAGAAGGGCAAAGCCAGCGCCGCGGTCGGTCCCGACCTGCCATACACGTCGCGCGCCAAGAAAGTCCTCGAGCTGGCCATGACCGAAGCTCGGGAGCTGAATCATTCCTACGTGGGGACCGAGCACCTGTTGCTGGGCCTGCTCCGGGAGGAGAAGGGCATCGCGGCGCAGGTGCTGACCGACGCCGGGGTGAGCCTGGAACAGTCCCGGGCCGAGACGCTGCGCCTGCTGGGGAGCGACATGCCGCAGGCGCCGACCGGTACCGCGCAGCCCCAGGCGGCTCCCAAGTCGGAGAAGAAGTCGAAGACGCCGGCGCTCGACCACTTCTGCCGCGACCTGACCCAGCTCGCCGCTGAGGGCCAGCTGGATCCCACTATCGGGCGGGCCAAGGAAATCGAGCGGGTCATGGAAATCCTGGCCCGGCGCAAGAAGAACAACCCGGTCCTGATCGGCGAGCCCGGGGTCGGCAAGACCGCGATCGTCGAGGGCCTGGCGCTGCTCATCGCGAGCGGAGGTTGCCCCGACGTACTGCGGGACCACCGGGTGCTTTCGCTCGACATGGCGGCGGTCATCGCCGGCACCAAGTACCGGGGCCAGTTCGAAGAGCGGTTGAAGGCGGTCATGAACGAGATCGCCCAGAACAAGAACATCATCCTCTTCATCGACGAGCTGCACACCCTGGTGGGCGCCGGCGCGGCGGAAGGCGCCATCGACGCGTCCAACATGCTGAAGCCCGCGCTCGCGCGCGGCGAGCTGCAATGCGTGGGCGCCTCGACCTTGAACGAGTACCGCAAGTACATCGAGAAGGACGGGGCGCTGGAACGGCGTTTCCAGACCGTGATGGTCGAGCCGCCTTCCATCGAAGAGACCATCGAGATCCTGAAGGGCCTGCGCAAGAAGTACGAGGAGCATCACCGGGTCTCTTTCCCCGATGCGACGCTCGAGGCGGCGGCCCAGCTTTCCGAGCGCTATATCACCGACCGGTTCCTGCCGGACAAGGCGATCGACGTGATCGACGAGTCCGGGGCCCGGGCGCGGCTCGCCTCCCAGGTGCCTCCGGCCGAGGTCTCGTCGCTCAAGAACGACCTGGAAAAGGTGAACGTGGAGAAGGAAGACGCGGTACGGGACCAGAATTTCGAGCGGGCCGCCAGCCTGCGGGACCGGGAACGCGACCTCCAGAACCAGATCCGGCTGAAGCAGGAAGAGTGGGAGCGGGAACGCCAGATCCGCCGCCCGGTCATCGATGAAGAGGCGGTCGCCTTCGTCGTGTCCCGGTGGACCGGTATCCCGGTCACCCGGCTCCAGGAAGCGGAGGCCGCGCGGTTGATCCGGATGGAAGAGGAGCTGCACCTGTCGGTGGTGGGCCAGGACGAGGCGATCGTGGCGATCTCCCGGGCCATCCGCCGCTCCCGGGCCGGCCTCAAGGATCCCAACCACCCGATCGGCTCCTTCATTTTCTCCGGCCCCACCGGCGTCGGCAAGACCGAGCTGGCGCGCTCGCTGGCCAAGTTCCTCTTCGCCGATGCCTCCGCCCTGATCCGGGTGGACATGTCGGAATACATGGAGAAGTTCTCGGTTTCCCGGCTCATCGGGGCGCCTCCGGGATATGTGGGCTACGAGGATTCCGGCACCCTCACCAAGGCGATCCGGCGGAAGCCGTATTCCGTGGTGCTGCTGGACGAGATCGAAAAGGCCCATCCCGACGTGTTCAACATCCTGCTCCAGGTGCTGGATGAAGGTCACCTGACCGACAACTACGGCCGGGTGATCGACTTCAAGAACACCGTGGTGATCATGACTTCCAACGTCGGGGCCCGGGAAATCACCCAGAACAAGAGCCTGGGCTTCCACGGGACCGACCTCCGGGCATCATTCGAGAAGATGGCGGAAAAGGTGAAGGACGAGATCCAGAAGGTCTTCAATCCGGAATTCCTGAACCGGCTGGACGACGTCATCGTCTTCCATCCGCTCTCCAAGGAGCACATCGCGCAGATCGTGGTCATTCTGCTCAAGGAAGTGCAACGCCGGCTGGGCGACGAAGTCCGCCTCACTCCGGCCGCCACGGATTTCCTGGTCAACAAGGGGTACGACCAGAACTACGGGGCCCGTCCGCTCAAGCGCGCGATCCAGAAGTACATCGAGGATCCGCTCAGCGAAAAGATCCTGACCGGAGATTTCGGCCGGGGCGACGAGATCGAAGTCGACGTGGCGCCGGACGGCGAAAAGCTCGCCTTCCGCGCCATGACACCCTCCAAGGCCACCTGAGACAACGCGCCGCCGCCTGATGCGGCGGCGCGGGTCTTTACTCCCTCCGATGCGATTCCGCCTGGTTTCCCTGCTGATCGCCGCCGCGCTCACCGGCGGCCTCCGCGCTGTGGCGGCCCAGGAGCCGGCTACTCCTCCCCAACTGGACAGTATCTCGGTCGTCGGTAACGCCCGGCTTACCCGGACCCAGATACTGGGCACCGCCGGCCTCGCCACTGGCCAGGTTGTCGGCTTCCGCGACGTCCAGCGCGCCCTCCAGGCCCTGTTCCGCACCGGGCAGTTCGACGACGTGCGGGCCGACTACGAGACGCCGGACGGGAAATTCGTGCTGGTGCTGACCGTGAAGGAACGGCCCGTGGTGCGCAAGGTGACGGTGCGAAGCGGCCAGGAGTCGGCCGACATCGACGTCACCCAGCTCACCGGTTCGACTACCAGCCGGTCTTCCGGGCGCACCGCCCTGTCGATCGGCGGCGCCATCGACAAGATCAAGGCCATGATCGGCCGGCCGATCGACCGGGCCGGCCTGGCCAAGGCGGTGGGGAGCATCGACTCCCTCTACCACACCTCGGGCTATTCCTCGGCGGTGGTCAAGGCGCGCGAGCTGGCAACGCCGGACGGCGGGGTGCAGCTGATCATCGACATTTCCGAGGGCAATCGCGTCGCGGTGAGCCAGATCGTGATCGACGGGAACACCCGGTTCAGCGACAAGGAAGTGGTGAAGCACATGGCCACCCGGCCGGAGGGCTTCTGGTGGTGGCAGAAGGGCCGCTACGAGGACAACCGGCTGGACGCGGACGTCCGGGAGCGGCTGCCCGGCTTCTATGGCGAACGCGGCTACATCGATTTCCAGGTTCGTTCCGATACGCTCCAGGTGGACAGCGCTACCGGCAAGGCCGTCCTCCACGTGAACGTGGATGAGGGCAAGCCGTACTACGTCGGCACCTTTGAAATCAACGGGAACCGGTATTTCTCCCGGGATGAGCTGCTGGTCCTCTATCCCTTCGGCGTCCCCCGGGCTCCGGGAGAGACCCGGGACACCGCTCTCCGGGAAGTCCCATTCAACCGGGCCGAGTGGGATGCCGCGGTGGAGAAGGTCGGTACCCTGTACCGGAACAATGGCTACATCTACGTCGCCGTGACGCCGAGCGAGACCCGGCGCATGGGACCCGACGGTCAGCCGCGAATCGATCTCTCCTGGAACATCACGGAGGGTTCGGTCGCCACGATCAACAAGATCAACATCGTGGGCAATGACGTCACCCATGAGCGGGTGATCCGGGAAGCGGTCGTCCTGCTCCCGGGCGACGTCTTCAGCCAGGACCGGCTGATCCGGTCCTATCAGAACATCGCCAACCTGGGCTTCTTCCAGCAGCCGATGCCGTTCCCCGATATCGACCCGTCGACTAACGGGGTCGACGTGGACGTCACCTTCCGGGTAGAGGAGCGGAGGACCGGCAATTTCAACTTCGGCGCCTCGCTGGGGCAGGGAACCGGGGTAGGCGGGTTCTTCGGCATCGAGGAGCCGAATCTCTTCGGGCGGGGCAAGCGAGTCCGTTTCCAGTGGCAGTTCGGCCGGAACATCAACGATTTCACTCTGAGCTACACCGATCCCGCGATCAAGGACAGCCGGGTCTCGGGGACGCTGACCCTGTTCAACTCCCGGCAGCGTTTCACCGTAGGCGACCTCGGCCGGCGCCGCCAGGAAGGCGGCAGCCTGCAGTTCGGGTTTCCCTTCTTCGGGTCTCGCTACACCAGGATCTTCGCGTCGTACGGATTCCAGCGGATCAAATTTACCGGCGGATCCACCGATCTGCGCCAGCGTTTCAATTGCAACAACTGCAGCCGCTCGACCGTAGGCGCTACTCTGATGCGGGACACCCGGATCGGCCTGCCGTTCGCCATCGGGGGGAGCATGACCTCGATCCAGACCGAGGTCAACGGCGGGTTCCTGGGCGGCACCGGCCGTTATCAGAAACTGGAAATGGAAGGCCGCTGGTATGCTCCGCTCGGCTCCATCGGCGGGAACCCGCAGCTGGGCAGCGGAGTTCAGCTGGTGCTGGGACTGACCGCGAAATCCGGGTTCGTGTTCGGCGATGCCGGTCCCTTCTTCACCGAGCTCTACTCGATGGGCGGCACCCAGTTCGGGATTCCGCTGCGCGGCTATGACGAATTCTCGATTACGCCCAACGGCTTCGATCCCCGCGCCTCCGGCGGCACCGCGCAGCCCGATGCCTTCGGCAAGGCGTACTCGGCCTTCACCGTGGAGTTCGGCGCCCGGATCAGCCAGTCGGTCTACCTCAGCAGCTTCCTCGATGCCGGCAACATCTACCGCAGCGCCCGGCAGTACGATCCCAGCCGGTTGTTCCGCGGAGCCGGCGTTGGCGCCGCGCTGATCACTCCACTCGGCCCCATCGGACTCGATCTGGGCTATGGGTTCAACCGGGTAGGCCTCAACGGCAAACCGGATCCCGGCTGGAAGCTGCATTTCAAACTCGGCAACTTTTTCTAGACCTTATGACGGAGTCAGGAATGAAGAAACTTGTGTCGGTCGCCTTGCTGGCTGTGCTCGCGATGGTGGGGGGAGGGCAGCGGGCCCAGGCGCAGCAAACGGGATCCAAGATCGCCTTCGTGAACACCCAGCTGATCCTCAAGGAGACGCCGGGATTTGCCCAGGCTGAATCCACCTTTACCAGGGAAGTCGACGGGTACCGGGCCGAGGCCGCCCGGCTCCAGGCCACACTTGATTCCGCCGCCGCGGCGTTTACCCGGGACCAGGTACTGTTGAGTCCCTCGGCGCGCGAAGCGAAGCGCAAGGAACTGGAGACCCAGCAGCAGACGCTGGAGGCGCAGATGAACGACCTGCGGAACAAGGCCAATCAGCGGCAAGATGAGCTCTTGAACCCGATCACCGCCCGGATCCAGACCGTGATCGACGGACTCCGGGCCGAAGGGAACTACGCGATGATCTTCGACATCGCCACTCTGGGCAGCGGCGTGATCTCCGCGGACCGAAGTCTGGACCTCACCCAAACCGTGATTCAGCGGCTGCAAGCCTCACGGTAGCCGGGTGCCCGACACCGTTCTCACCGCGCAGGCGGTCGCCGACCTGGTCGGCGGCCGCCTGATTGGTAATGGCGCCGCGGTTCTTCACCGCATCGGGCCGCTCGATCGTGCCGACGGCAGCACGCTTTCTTTTCTTGTTTCGACCAACTATCTGGCCTATTTTCGAGCCTCGAACGCCGGGGTGGTGTTGATTTCCCCGGCCTTCGAAGCTGAGGCTCAGGGACCCTCGACCCGGATCGTCGTCCCGGATCCGTACCGGGCACTCCTGAGCCTGCTGCCGAAGTTCATTCCCCCGGTGGTAAGCGCGACCGGGATTCACCCGACCGCGGTCCTGGGTGAAGGCGTGGAGCTGGGCGCCGAGGTGTACCTGGGACCCTTCGTGGTTCTGGGAAGCGGCGTCCGGGTCGGGTCGCGCTCCCGGCTGGAGGCGCATGTCGTCATCGGGAATGGCGTCGCCATTGGCGAAGGCTGCCGGCTCGGACCCGGAGTAGTCTGCTACGAGGGGAGCCGATTGGGGAACCGGGTCGTCATCAAAGCGAACGCTGTGATCGGCGGCCGGGGATTCGGCTACCTGCCGTCGCCGGAAGGACACCAGCCTATCCCCCATGTGGGCGCCTGCATCCTGGAAGACGAGGTCGAAATCGGTTCCAGCTCCACGGTGGACCGGGGTAGCATTGACGACACGGTGATCGGTCGCGGCACCAAGATTGACAACCTGGTACACATTGCCCACAACTGTCGCCTGGGGCAGCACTGCCTCGTCATGGCCACGGTTGGCATTGCCGGCAGCGCCCGGCTCAATGACAAAGTCATGGCGCTGGGCGGGGTCGGTATCGCCGATCACGTCGAGGTCGGGGAGGCCGCGATCCTGAGCGCCAAGTCCGTGGTGATCAGCGATGTTCCCGCCAAGGCGACCTATGGCGGGTATCCCGCGCGGCCGCATCGCGAGTTTCTCCGGGCCCAGGCGGCGCTCTACCGCCTGGCCCCCATAGCGGCGCAACTCGAATCGCTCGTACGCGAGCCCCGGCAACGTGCCCAGACGAACGACTGAGCGGGACGTCACCATCAAGGGAATTGGCCTCCACACCGGGGCCACCACGACCGCCGTCTGCAAACCGGCGGCCTCGGGCCAGGGCGTGCAGTTCCGCCGGGTGGATCTGGAGGGAAGCCCGACGATTCCCGCCCGGCTCACCGAGGTCGCGGCCACCGAGCGGCGCACCGCCCTGGGCCAGGGCGAGCAGACCATCCATACCGTAGAGCACCTGCTGGCCGCGGTCGGCGCGCTGGAGATCGATGATCTCACCGTCGAAATCGACGGGCCCGAACCTCCTATCGCCGATGGCTCGTTTGCCCCCTATGTTGAGAAGCTGCGTTCCGGCGGACTGGTCGACCAGGCCGGGGAAGCCTCCGTGTACCGGGTCGCCGCGCCGTTCCAGGTGACCGATGGCGAGTCGACCTATGTCATCTCGCCGCACAAGGGGCTCCGCCTCACCACGATCATCGAGTGGGCCCATCCCCTGATCGGCCGCCAGGTCGGCGTCTTCGACATCACCCCCGACGCCTTTACCGGCGAGCTGGCCCAGGCCCGGACGTTCGGCTTTGCCAGCGAAGTAGAAGGCTTGCGGGCCAAGGGCCTCATCCGGGGCGCTTCCACCGCCAACGCTGTGGTGTTGTCGCCGGACGGCGTGCTGGATACCAAGCTCCGCTGGCCGGACGAGTTCGTGCGCCACAAGGCAGGAGACATCGTCGGGGACCTGGCGCTGCTCGGTGGACGGGTCCACGCGCACATCATCGCCACTCGCCCCTGTCACCAGGGCAACATCGCCGTGGCCCGTGCGATCAGCCGGACCAGCGCGAAGAATGGAGCCGCCGTGTTCGACATTGGCCGCATCCAGGACGTGCTTCCCCACCGGTATCCCTTCCTGCTGGTGGACCGGATCATCGAGATCGAGGGGAAGCATCGCATCGTGGGGATCAAGAACGTCACCATCAACGAGCCGTTCTTCCAGGGCCATTTCCCCGGCCATCCCATCATGCCGGGCGTCCTGATCATCGAAGCGATGGCGCAGGTCGGCGGGATGCTGGTGCTGGGCACCGAGGATATTTCGGACAAGGTGGTCTATTTCATGTCGCTGGACAACGTGAAGTTCCGCCGCCCGGTGCTGCCGGGAGACCAGCTGCGCTGCGAAGTCGAGATGCTGCAGTTCAAGAGCAAGACCTGCCGGATGAAGGGCGTCGCCTACGTGGACGGACAGGTGGTGGCCGAGGCCGAGATGATGGCGCGGGTGGTCGACCGGTGAGCGTCCGCATCCACCCGACCGCAATCGTCGATCCTGGCGCCCAGCTGGGCGAGGATGTCGAGATCGGGCCTTTCGTGATCATCGGGCCCCACGTGGTAGTGGGAGACCGGTGCCGGATCCTTCCCCGGGCCACCCTGGAACAGAATGTCAGGCTGGCGGCCGATGTCACCATCGGGGACGGCTCGATCGTGGGAGGGAAGCCGCAGGACCTGAAGTTCGCCGGCGAGGAGACCTGGGTAGAGATCGGTAGCGGCAGCACCATCCGCGAGTTCGTGACCATCAACCGGGGGACCAGTGCCACCGGCAAGACCACGGTTGGCGAGAAAAGTTTCCTCATGTCCTATGCTCACCTCGGCCACGATTGCCACATCGGCAACGGCGTCATCATCGCGAATGGCACCAACCTGGCCGGCCACGTCACCGTGCAGGACCGGGCTACGCTGAGCGGGCTCACCGGCGTCCACCAGTTCGTAACGATCGGTACCCACGCCTTTGTGGGTGGGATGACCCGGGTGAGCCAGGATATTCCGCCCTACGTAAAGGCGGTCGGCAATCCGATGGAGCTGTACGGGCTCAATACGATCGGCCTCCAGCGGGCCGGGTTCTCCAGCGAAAGCGTCGCCGCGCTGAAGCGGGCTTACCGCTACTTCTTCAATTCGGACTTCAACCTCTCGCAGGCGGCCGGAAAGGCCCGCGCCGACCTGTCCGGCGTGCCCGAAGTCGAGAAGTTCATCGCCTTCATCGAATCCTCGGAGCGCGGAGTCCCGGGGTGAGCGCCCGGCTCCCGGTCGGCGTCATCGGGGTTGGTGCGCTCGGCTCCCATCACGCCCGCCACCTTGCGGCCCTGCCTGGCGTGGAGCTGGTCGGGGTGTACGACATCGTGCCGTCCCGCGCCACCGAAGTCGCCGCCAAGGCGAATACCACCCCGTTTCGCGAGCTGGATCGCCTGCTGGCCCGGGTGAAGGCGGTCACCGTCGCCGTTCCCACTCCGGTCCACGCGGACGTCGGCGTGCGCGCCCTGGAGGCCGGCGTCGCGGTGCTGATGGAAAAGCCGCTGGCGTCCAGCCTGGATGACGCCGACCGGCTGGTGGAGGCGGCGCAGCGGCACAACGTGATTCTGCAGGTCGGCCACGTCGAGCGGTTCAACCGGGCGATCCGCGCCGCGATGCCATACCTGGACGAGCCCAGGTACATGGAGAGTATGCGGCTCGCGCCGTTTCAACCCCGGGGCACCGACGTCGCGGTAATCCTGGACTTGATGATTCACGATCTCGACCTGGTGCTGCACCTGGTGGGCGGAGTGCCGGCCACCGACGTACGCGCTTCCGGGGTCGCCGTGCTTTCTCCCTATCCCGACATGGCCAATGCGCGGGTGGAGTTCGGCAACGGCGCGGTGGCGAACGTGACGGCGTCCCGCATGGCCCGCGACCGGATTCGCAAACTCCGGATCTTCGAAACCAGCGGATATTTCTCGCTCGATCTCGCCACCGGTACCGGCGAGTTCATGCGGCTGCGCCCCGGCTGGCGGCCCAGTCCCGGACTCAAGCTGGAAGACATCGTGGAGCGCGTGGTGCTGGACGCGCCGGAGGCAGACGCGCTGCGCCTCGAGCTGGAGAGTTTTGTGTCGGGCGTCAGGGGGGAACGGCGTACCGGTGTCAGCGGGGAGGAAGGCCGGTCGGCGCTCGCCCTGGCCCTGCAGGTGGCGGAGGCGGTGAGCCGGTCGCCCGTAACGATCGCTCCACCGCCATGAGCGCCGGCCCCGTCCGCATTTTCGTTTCCGCGGGGGAGCCGTCGGGCGATCTGCATGGGGCGGGAGTGGTTCAAGCGCTGCGCGACCGCTTTCCCGGCGCCGAGATCGACGCGTTCGGCGGGTCGGCCATGGCCGCGGCCGGCGCCCGAGTGCTCTTTCCGATGGAAGAGTACAGCGCGATGGGTTTTATCGAGGTCATCGAATCGATCCCCAAGCACCTGCGGTTGCTGCGAACCCTGCGGCGTCGTTTTGAGCGGGAACGTTACGACCTGGTCCTGCTCATCGATTACCCGGGATTCCACCTTCGGTTGGCCGGCCGGGCGCACCGCTCCGGCGCCAGGGTGCTCTACTATATCGCGCCCCAGTTCTGGGCCTGGCGGCCCGGCCGGGTAAAGCACCTGCGGGGCGTGGTGGACCGGGTCGCCGCGATTCTCCCCTTCGAGGAGCGGGCGTTCGGTGCCCTGGGGCTCACCACGGAATACGTGGGCCACCCCCTGGTGGATCATGCCCCCGGCCCGGGGCACCGGGAGGCGGCGCGGAAGCGGCTGGGGCTACCGGCAGCGGCTCGCGTCCTCGCTATCTTTCCCGGGAGCCGGACCAACGAGATCGGCAGCCATTGGGAACGGTTTCGAGACGCGGCGCTGCTGGTACTTAAGGAAGGCCGCTGTGACCGGGTCCTGCTGGCCGCGACGCCGTCCGGGGAGTATCCCGAGCCGGGCCCGATCACGATTCATCGGGGCGACTCCGTGACGGTCCTGTCGGCCGCCGATGCGGTGCTGGCCAAGTCGGGAACCACTACGCTCCAGGCCGCGCTGGCCGGCACGCCCATGGTGGTGGCGTACCGAACCCATCCCTGGACTTATCGCATCGCCCGGCACCTGATGACGGTCCCGTGGATAAGCCTGGTGAACCTGATTGCCGAGCGTGAGGTCGTGCCCGAGCTCACCCAGCACGATGTCACCGTGACCAAGCTGGCCGATGCGATTCGCCCCTTGCTGGACCCGGGAGACCCCCGGACCCGGGCGCAACACGATGGGCTCGCCCTGGTGCGCCAACGCCTGGGATCACCGGGAGCAGCGGGCCGGGTGGCAGAGATCGCGGCCGAGCTCATCGGGCGATGAAACGCCGCCTGGGGCGGTGGCTGGGCCGGGTGCTCGGCCCCCCGTTGGCGTCGCTGCTTGCACGAACCTGGCGGATCGAAGTGGTGGATGACCGCTGGTGGCGCGAGCTGACCCAACGGGGAGAGGGATTTGTCTTCGTGCTGTGGCACGAGGTACTGCTCCCCCTCCTTTGGCGGCACCGGAAGCAGGGAGTCGCCATCGTCGTCAGCGAAGCCCGCGACGGCCAGTACCTGGCGGATTACGCGGCGCGGATCGGCTACCGGCTGATTCGCGGGTCCAGCACCCGGGGAGGTGCCCGGGCATTGCTGGCGTCGGTCCGGGAGCTGCGCGCCGGAACTGTCGTCGCGTTCACTCCGGATGGACCTCGGGGGCCGCGCCGGGAAATGAAGCCTGGCGTAGTGGCCGCGGCGCAACGGGCGGGAGTTCGCATCCTCCCCATTCATGCAGTGGCGGACCGGGCCTGGCGATTTCGCTCCTGGGATCAATTCATGTTGCCGAAGCCGTTCGCCCGGATCCGGATTGCCTACGGCGAGCCCTTCGCGATCGGTCCCGGCGAGGCGGCCCTGGGCGCGGGAGTCGAAACCACCGCCATGGCCCTCACCCAAGTGGCTCGAAAGGCAGCATGGCCGGACGCCGCGGCGATACCCATCGCGTAATTCGCTGGCTGTGGACCAGCCGGCGGGTGGATGCCCGGCTGGCCCGCCTGGCGCTGTTGCCGGCTTCGATGTTGTGGCAGGTGACTATGGGACTTCGGCGCGCGGCGTACCGGAGAGGCTGGTTCGAGACCCATGATCTGCCCCTCCCCTCGGTGGGAGTGGGCAACCTGACGGTTGGAGGTTCGGGCAAGACCCCGATTGCGATCTGGATTGCGCGCTACTATGCCAGTCGCGGAATTCGCCCCGGCATCCTGCTCCGCGGTCACGGTGGCGATGAATCCCTGGTGCATGCCCAGTCGGTTCCCGAGGCGGTCGTCGTGCCCGATCCGGACCGGGTGGCCGGCGCGGAGCGGGCCCTGGCCCGAGGCGCCCGGGTCCTGATCCTGGACGATGCCTTTCAGCGGCTCGACGTTCACCGGGACTACAATATCGTCCTGGTTTCCGCTGAAACGACTCGCGCGGTGCGCTGGGCGCTGCCGGCCGGGCCCTGGCGGGAGAACCTGGGCGCGCTCAAGCGGGCCGACGCGGTTATCGTGACCCGCAAGCGGGCGAGCGCCGAGGCGGCGTTCCACCTGGCCCGGCAGCTGGTCGAAAGGGTGGACGGGCCGGTGGCCATCGCGCACCTTGGATTGGCCCGGCTGGAGGGCCTGGTGAGCGGACAGGTAGTGCCCGCCACCGAGCTTCGCGGGCGACGGGTGGTGGCCGCGTCCGGCATCGCCGATCCCGAAGCGTTCGTGGCCCAGACCAAGGCTACCGGCGCGGCGGTGCAGGTGGCCACCTGGAAGGACCACCACGATTATCGCGAGGAAGATGTCGCCTGGCTGGCCCACGCAGCGCGTCGCGCGGACCACGTGGTGATCACCGAGAAGGATGCCGTCAAGCTGCGCGACCGGTGGCCTCGCAATGCCCCGGAACCGCTGGTGGCCATCCTCGACATTACCTGGGAAGAGGGCAGGGAAGAGATCGCTGCTGGACTCGACGCCGTGGTGACCCCCGTCGCCGGCCTTACACTCTGACCGTTGGAGCGCACTACTTCTATGACGACCGCGTCACGACCCAACCAATCCGTCATCCGTCCCGACCGGGACACCCGCTTCATCAGCGAAGAGAATCCGTTCGAGGCGATGATGTCGCGGTTCGACTACGCGGCCGAGCGGCTCAAACTGGACCCGGGCCTCTACAAGGTGCTGCGGAGTCCCGAGAAACAGATCATCATCTCGGTCCCCGTACTCAGGGACAATGGCGAAGTTGACGTGTACACCGGCTACCGGGTGCTGTACAACACTTCCCGCGGCCCGGCCAAGGGCGGCATCCGGTTCGACCTGAATGTCACCCTGGACGAAGTGAAGGCGCTGGCCGCCTGGATGACCTGGAAGTGCGCAGTGGTGAACATTCCTTTCGGGGGCGCCAAGGGTGGCGTCATCTGCGATCCGGCCGCCATGTCGGAGCGGGAGCTGGAGCGGCTCACCCGGCGGTACACCTCGGGGATCATCGAGACTCTGGGACCCGATTCCGACGTCCCCGCTCCTGATGTCAACACCAACGAGCGGGTGATGGCGTGGATCATGGATACCTACTCCATGCATCACCGTCACACCGTGACGGCAGTGGTCACCGGCAAGCCGGTCGAGATGGGCGGCTCACTGGGTCGCCGGGAGGCCACCGGCCGTGGCTGCCAGATCGTCACCATCGAGGCGCTCAAGAAACTGGGCATGCCGGTCCGGGGCACCCGGGTCGCGATTCAGGGATTTGGTAACGTCGGATCGATCTCTGCGCTGCTGATGGAGCGAGCGGGGCTCACCATCGTCGCCGTCAGCGACAAGACCGGCGGGATTCACAATCCCAAGGGTCTCAACATCGAGGAAGTGATCAAGCATACCCGGGATCACAAGTTCCTCGAAGGCTACAAGGGCGCCTCGAAGATCACCAATGAGCAGCTGCTCACCGTGGATTGCGACGTCCTCGTCCCCGCCGCCCTGGAGAACGTGATCACCAGCGAGAATGCCGGGAGCATCAAGGCCAAGATCATCTGCGAAGGCGCCAACGGCCCCACCACGGCGGCGGCGGACCCGATCCTGGAGAAGAAAGGGATATTCGTCATCCCGGACATCCTGGCCAATGCCGGCGGGGTGACGGTGAGCTACTTCGAATGGGTGCAGGACCGGGGAGGCTACTTCTGGGACGAGGACACGGTCAACAACCGGCTGGAGCGCATCATGGTTCGCTCCTTCTCCGAAGTCGCCGCGGTGGCCGACAAGCACGGCGTTAACATGCGCATCGCATCCTACATGCTATCGATCGACCGGGTCGCCGCGGTGCACCGGCTGCGCGGGATGTACGCCTGACTACCAGACCGCGTGCAAGGTGCAGGGTGCAGGGTACAGGGACCCTGTGCCCTGTATTCTTTTGAGCCGGAATGGAAGTCTCGATTCTCGCGGTTGGAAAGCTCCGCTCCTACTATCGGGAAGCCTGCGAGGCGTATGCTGGACGGCTGCGGAGATTTGCCACCGTCGATGAGCGCGAGATTCGGGAAGGGCGGGGCGGCACCGGGGCGGAGATCGAGCGGGACGAAGCCCGGCGAATGAGCGAGAAACTGCCGCAACGTGCCATCCTGGTTGCGCTGACCCGGGCGGGTAAGGAGTGGAGCAGCAGCGATCTGGCGGCTCAGCTTGAACGGTGGAGGCTGGCGAGCAAACCGTTGGCCTTCGCGATCGGTGGCTCGACAGGGCTCGGTCCCGAAATCATGGATCGCTCCGATCACCGCTGGAGCCTGGGGCCGCTCACCCTCCCCCATGAGCTGGCTCGCGTGGTGGTGTATGAGCAACTGTACCGGGCGTTCACTATTCTCAGGGGCGAGCCATATCACAAGGGGAAGCAGTAGCCGTGTACACCCTGCACTCTGCACCCTGCACGCCGCAGGGGTGTTATGACTGAATGGTTCGAGGACTGGTTCGGGGAAGAGTACCTTGAGCTTTATCCCCATCGAAACGACTCGGACGCCGAGGCCGTGGTCGCTCTCATTCGCCGCACCCTCCCGTGGCAGGCCGGCTGGCGGGTCCTCGACGTCGGCTGCGGCGCCGGGCGGCACGCAAAGGCACTGGAACAATCCGGCGCCCATGTCACCGGTCTCGATCTCTCGATGACCCTCCTGCGCCGGGCCCAGACCACGACCCGGGCGCCGCTGGTCCGCGCCGATATGCGGCAACTCCCGATCCGGCTCCGCAGCATGGACCTCACGGTCAACCTGTTCACCAGTTTCGGCTATTTCTCCAACGATCAGCAGCACGATGAAGCCCTCGCGGGCATGCTGGGAACCATTCGCTCGGGCGGATGGTTTGTCCTTGACTTCCTCAACGCCAGCGCCGTTTGCGCCGGGTTGGTTCCCCAGGAAACCGTGACCCTGGGGACCGGGCCCGCCCGGGTGACCCGCAGGCTCTCGTCGGAGGGTCAATACGTCGTGAAGATCATCGAGACTCCCGAAGGACGGCGGTTCATGGAACGGGTCCGCCTGCTCAACCCCGAGGTGCTCACGGCGATGATCGAGCGTGCTGGAGGACGGGTAACGCACCGGCTCGGCTCCTATGACGGGAGCCCCCTCACGCCGGCATCGCCCCGATGTATACTCTTCGCCAGCAAGACCTGACCGTGCGCATCGTAACCACGGCGCTCGACGCGCCGATCGAATGGCCTCCCGCCCGCTCACCCGAGCCGATTCAGCAGCTGTTGAACGCGTTTCTCAGCCCGCCAGGGAGCGAACCGCTGCTTGCCAGGCTCCAGAACCCGGAAACGCTTCTGGTTACCACGGGCCAGCAGCCGGGCCTCTTCACCGGCCCGCTCTACACGGTCTACAAGGCACTCTCGGCGGCCGCCCTGGCGCGGCGGCTGGAGGAGCGCTGGCAACGCCCGGTGCAGGCGGTGTTCTGGGTGGCGGGCGATGATCACGACTTTGTGGAAGCGAATCACCTCGCCTGGCCCGCGACCGACGGATCAGTCGCGAAGCTGGTTCTCCGCCAGCGAGATCCCGAGGCGGCGCTTACTCCCATGTACCGCGAGTTGCTGGGACCGGAGGTGCTGACCGCCGTTGCGCGATTGGAGCAGGAACTGCCTGGCGCCGAGACGAAGCCCGATGTCCTGGCCTGGCTGCGACGGCACCATCCACCCGAGGCGACCGTTGCGGCTTCCTTTGCCGGTGCCCTGGCCGAGCTGCTCGCCCCCTACGGGGTGCTTTGCTTCGACAGTACGCATCGGGACGCCAAACGCGCAGCGGCCCGGCACATCATTCGTGCCCTTGGCCTCGCCCGGGATCTCGACCGCGACCTGGTGCAGCGGGCCCGGGAGCTTCAGGCGGTCGGGCTCGACCCGGGGGTCCCCGTCGGCGACGGGGCGACGCTCGTCATGCTGGAAAGCCGTCTGGGCCGGGACCGCCTGGTACCCAGCGGCGACGGCTTCGCCACGCGGCGGGGTGGCGAGCAGTTTTCTCTCGCCGATTTGCAGACGATCGCGGCGAACGAGCCGGAGCGGCTCTCCGGAAACGTCCTGCTCCGCCCGGTACTCGAGAGCGCCATACTGCCCACCGTAGCCTACGTCGCCGGACCTGGTGAGCTCCGCTACCTCGCCCTCACCCCGCCGGTGTATGACCGGATGCGGGTGCACCGTCAGGTCCCGGTGCCGCGCTGGTCGGGGATTCTGGTTGAGCCCCGGGTGGACCGAACCCTGGAGAAGTTCGGCGCGGAGCTCGCCGAACTGCTGGAACCCGGCACGCTGGAGCAACGAGTCATCCGGTCGCAGATGCCGGCCGACGTGCTGGCGGCCCTGGCTGAGCTCCGGCGGATCATCCCGGCCATCTATGACCGGATCGAGCCGCGAGCAGTGGAGATAGATCCCACGCTCAAGAAGCCGGTGGAAAGC
>Ga0070699_100001630_pt1 | contig 20470 bp, 20 predicted proteins | sample KBSK1503metaG_FD_65473 | JGI IMG/M metagenome (GOLD analysis project Ga0070699, IMG submission 65473) | Corn, switchgrass and miscanthus rhizosphere microbial communities from Kellogg Biological Station, Michigan, USA - KBS K1-50-3 metaG | ecosystem: Host-associated > Plants > Roots >...
CGGCTTTACCACGCATCCGTTGAAAGACGGCGCGTGGCTGAGCTTGAAAATTACTGATCTCACGCTCGCATTGCATGTCGGCGAGGGAAGCACGCACGTCCAATCCTTTTCTCTCGGCGGCCGCCCGGACGCGCAGGCAGGCCAGTGGTTGAGCGAGCAGCTCGGTCACGACGGCTCGATGCGCACGCTCTTAACGCGCCTTCACCGTACGAGATGCCCGCGCACGCCGTCTCCCAAGGCGCAGCCTATGGCCCGGCCGGCTTGACCGATGCGTTGGCCGAGCTTGCGGCATGGTTCGGCAATGCCGGACTTTCGCTCGGCTCCATCCAAAGACAAATGATTGGGCGCAAATTCGCGGCCTCGCCCGTGCGCTGCTGGCCGCACCACTTCGATGTCGCTACTTTGACCACACTCCCGGCGCGGAACGCTGACGCCACCGGATATGTCGGCGCCGGGCTTTCTCCCGGAGACGAGTATTACGACGAGCCCTATTTCTATGTATCGGTCTATCCCGAGCCCGATCCTGCGGCGCTGCCGAGCCTGCCAACGCTCGGTCATTGGCATCTGCGCGATTTCGTGGCGGCCGTTGCGACGGCTCATAAGATCGTCGCGGCCAAGAACCAACAGGCCGAGACCGATGATTTCCTGCGGGCCGCGGTCGACGGCGCGATCAAGGTCTTGAGCTGAAGCTATCGCGACGTTCCAGGCGGCGGGACCAAATTATGGGTTGTAACGAGTGCTAAGCTTCCTTCGAAACTTCTGAGGATTGATCCGCTCTGTCCGTCTTCGCGCGCTCTGCGAGGTGTACGGTTCACATCAGTTCAGTTCTCTGCAACCGAACGAGCGGTCAGATTCGGCTGGCGATGCTCCACATCTTCGACATGAGTTCGGCGAGACAGGACCACGCCGTTGGCTTCCTCAACACAACGTCTCGATCGCATCACGGCATTGTGATGGATGGAGCGCGCTGCAATCTCGGGCAAAGCGATTTGAAGGCAAACGCATCCGAGAAAACCGGGGAATAAATCTCGCTCATCCGCGATCTGGTGCCTTGGAGGCGACCTTGGCTTCAAGGGAGATTGGCGATGATTTTTGATCACGACGACGGGCGCGGCGTCAGCCGGCGCAAGATCCTGGAATGCATGACCTGGGCCGGTACTGGCGTCCTGTGGACGATCGCGGGCGGCACGCCGCGTTCCATGGGCATCATCGGCGAGGCGGCGGCTGCCGAAGCGAGCGGCCTGACCTTCCTACAAATCAGCGACAGCCATGTCGGGTTCGACAAGCCGGCCAATCCCAACGCCCTCGGCACGCTCGAGGAAGCGGTCGGCAAGATCAAGGCTCTTCGCGTGAAGCCATCCTTCATCATTCATACCGGTGATATCACCCATCTCTCCAAGCCGTCCGAATTCGACGACGCCGACCGCATCATCTCACAGGCCCGGTTCGACGTGCATTACGTTCCTGGCGAACATGACGTCCTCGACGAGGAGGTGAAGCTCTACCGCGACCGCTACGGTCGCGGCACCAAAGGCGCGGGCTGGTATAGCTTCGACGCCAACGGCGTACACTTCATCGGCCTCGTCAACGTGGTCGATCTCAAGGCCGGCAGCCTGGGCAATCTCGGCAACGAGCAGCTCGAATGGCTCGAGGACGACCTTAAGGGCCGCACGGCATCGACCCCGATCGTCGTGTTCGCGCACATTCCGTTGTGGAGCGTCTATCCGGCCTGGGGCTGGGGTACCGAAGACGCGGCGCGCGCGCTCGACTATCTCAAGCGCTTCGGGTCGGTGACGGTGCTCAACGGCCACATCCACCAGATCATGCAGAAGGTCGAGGGCAACGTCACCTTTCACACGGCCATGTCGACTGCCTTCCCGCAGCCGGCGCCGGGCACGGCGCCTTCGCCCGGCCCACTGAAAGTCGCGGACGACAAGCTGCGGTCGCTACTCGGCGTCACCGACGTCACCTTCAGGCGCGGCCAGCAGCGGCTTGCGATCATCGATCAACCGCTGCAGCGCTGAGGCGGGAAACCCAGATCCATGACAAAAATCGTAAGTAACATCTGGGTCGCGACTGCGCTTGCGGCCGCCGTCCTCGCCGCGGCGGCCACCTTTCCGGCCGCCCCCGTGCAGGCTGCGGACACGGAGGTGAAAATCCACAACTTTGCCTTCGCTCCGCAGCGCACCACCGTGAAGGCCGGCACGACCGTTACTTGGATCAACGAGGACGACATCCCGCATACAGTCACCTCGAGCAGCAAGCTCTTCAAGTCGAGGGCACTCGATACGGGGGACAAATTCTCGTTCACGTTCACGACGCCCGGCACCTATGAGTATTTCTGCTCTTTGCATCCACACATGACGGGAGCAGTCGTGGTTGAAGCGGCCACGGGAAGCGGCGCGACGCAATAATGCTCGATCGACCGCAACGACAGCGCCTGACGCTGCCCTGGAAAGCCGGGCACGACATGATGGCGGGTAACGGCGGCGATGCTCACCAAGACAAAGCGCGGCGTTTTCGCGACGCCGCGCTGCCCCTTCTCAACGACGTCTACACGCTGGCCCGATACCTGCTCCGCGACACGGCTGATGCCGAAGACGCCGTGCAGGAATGCTATCTGCGCGCGCTGCGCCATTTCGACTCGTTTCGCGGGCCGGCGATCAAGCCTTGGCTCTTCGCCATCCTGCGCAACGTCTGCCGTGGTGAATTCGCGCGCCGCTCCGGCGCCTTGCACTCCATCGATCACTCCGTTGATGGCGAAACGAACGAGGACGAAGACGCTGTCAGTCCTCTGTGGCAGGAGCCGCAGGCGTCACCGGAAACGGAAGTGCTGCATCAGCGGGACGCAGGAACGATCCGCCGTCTCGTAGCGGCGCTTCCTGACCCGTTTCGTGAGGCGATCGTGCTGCGGGAGATCAACGATTTGTCATATAGTGAGATCGCGGATGTCGTAGGTGTACCCATTGGCACCGTGATGTCTCGACTCGCGCGGGCGCGTTCCATGCTGAGAAAGGCATGGATCGCGGAGGAGGGACTGCCGACATGACTTGCGCCGAAACCGAAATCCTGCTTCACGCCCTCCTCGACGGCGAGCTCGATGCCGGGCATGCCCGCGATGTGGAAGCGCATTTGGAGGGTTGTCCGCGTTGTGGGGCGCAATTTCGTGCCCATCGCGAGATGCAGCAGGCTATGTCGGCCGCGCAGTTGCGCTATACGGCGCCGATGAGCTTGCGCCGACGCATCGAGATGACGCTGCCGTCGGCGCCCCGACGCGCCTCGAGCCGCCGCTCTGTGCTGAAAGGCTTTGTCATGGGCACGGCGCTCTCAACCGCGCTAGCGGCGAGCCTCTTCATCGCCGTCATTCGAACGGATCAGGACCAGCGCGTGCTTGCCGACGTGACGTCGGCACATGTGCGCTCGCTTCAGGGCGACCACCTCACCGACGTGCAGACGAGCGACCAGCATACGGTGAAACCATGGTTCAACGGCAAGGTCGATATAGCGCCGCCGGTCGTGGATCTGACAGCGAAGGGCTTCACGCTGCTCGGCGGAAGGCTCGATTATATCGACGGCCAGGCCGTCGCCTCGATTGTCTATCGACGCCGCCGACACGTGATCAATCTCTTCGTTACGCAGGGAGCTCCCTCCGAAAGTCACGGGGCGAAGCTGCAGACGATCCAGGGGTACAACATTCGACGCTGGACTGCGCAGGGTCTCGAGTTCTTTGCTATCAGCGATATCAACGGTGAAGAGCTGCAGGAATTCGTCGAGAAATTCGACGCCGCGCTCCATCCGGCCAGCGGAACTTGATAGGATATCGATCTTTAGCAGGCTCCTTGGCTGGATGGCCCGGTCCGGACCGAGCAACCACATATTTGAGTGCCGGTGCGAGACGGTGCCCGCCCTGTTCGCTCCGTTTCAGACCTGGTTAAACCCCGAGTTCAGTGCAAGAGTTCGGCAGAGTTTGCTTTTGTCGGTGGAACGAGCGGGACTCCGGTTACCACGAGATTTGCATAATAAATCCCGCCCGCGGGGACATCGAAGATCGTCTCCGCCTCAACGACGATCTGCGTTTCGACCGGGCCCGAGATCCCGAGAATTTCCTCAATTTTGAGGGCGCGGACCTGCATCGGCACGGCGCCAATCGATGAAATAATTTGCACCGATACGTTCGGTGTCGCGCTGAAAACCGGGAATCTGAATTCCCCCTGCAATACCCGTTTCGAGGTCGAGGGACCCAGCGGTACCGACGCACAATATGTGAATGCTTTGAATGGTGCCGGATTCGGGTCGAAGTATACGGCGGTCATGCTTTGACCCAGTGCTGGAGCGGAACTATCGTTTCCAGATACGCGGGTTGGCACTTGGTGCTGAAGGATCGACCCCGTCTCGCGGCCGTTCGGATGTTGCGCCGCCGCCTGAGCAACGCAAGCAGTGCCAAGCATGATGGCGACGGAAAGCGCAAACTTCGTATTGGTGAACATCGTCGTCGCGTTCCATTGATCTATTCAATGCGTTCTCAAGGCTAGATCGAAGGACGCAACGTTTAATTCCCGGGCTTTTCACGACGCGGCCCAGCCGTTGAGGCTGCGAGGTCCGAACTGCCAATCGAACGGCGCGGGCAGTGGCAGTCCCGCCATGCCTGACAGGCCACTGTTGCGTGCTCCTATGGGAGCGCCCACCAGGAGCACAATCTCGCAACGCATCTACGGTGGCTTAAGCCCACTGGCTCAAAACAAACTGTCCCGTCGGAATGAATACCCTAAACCGAAGAAATAATTTGGGCACCTGCCTCGATGAGTTGAGGGATTCTCAATCAATCATTCGTGATCGCGCGGCGCAAGTCGCGATCGTTCGAACAATTTCCGACTGATTTTTTTTCGGACAAAGATTTCAGACACTAAACCGCGTTCCATTATCAGCGGAATTTCGGCGCGGTACAGGACCGAAGGTCCTTGCGCATCGCGATGGCACCATTGCGCACGATGCAACGGGAATAAATTGTCCCTTCTACCGATCGTGTCAGCGATGGACCCAATGACGGACATTCCGCAGGAAGGTAAGGACATCATGGCGAACGACCGCGACAGTCACGAAGATGGCGTCAGCAGGCGCCACGCGCTCGAATGCATGGTCTGGGCCGGCACCGGCATTCTATGGGTTTCGGGCGGCGCGCCGGAGTCGTTGAGCCTCCTCGGCTGGGCGGAAGCAGCGCCCGCTCTCGCGCAGACGAAGCCGACCATCCCGATCATCGTGAAAGACACGACGTCGATTTACTGGCAGACCGTGTTGGCCGGGGCGCGCAAGGCGGGCCAAGATTTCGGCGCCAACATTGCCGAACTGGGTGCCCAATCCGAATCCGACGCCAACGGTCAGATCAGCATTCTCGAGAACGCCGTCTCGTCGAACCCGGCGGCGGTCGTCATCGCGCCCACGCACTTTGCCGCGCTCGGCAGGCCGATCGATGAAGCCGCCAAGAGGGTCAAGATCATCGCGATCGATTCGGCTGTCGATTCCAGGGCTTTGACCTCTTTCTTGACGACCGACAACGTGCAAGCGGGCCGCATCGCCGCCGACATTCTCGCCGAGAGGATCCAGAAGACGTACGCCGATACCGAAGGCGACGTGGCGCTCATCACCTCTATGCCCGGGGTCGCCGCGCTTGATCAGCGCGCCAAGGGATTCAAGGAGCAAATCGTTGCAAAATATGGCGCCTTGAATATCGTCGCCGAGAAGATTGCCGACGGCCAGGCGACAACCGCGCGCGATATCATGGCCGACATCATCGCCGCCTATCCGGAACTTCGCGGCGTGTTCGCCTCGAACTTGATCACGGCGAAAGGGGCCGGCGAGGCGGTGGCCGAGAACAAGACGAATCGGACGGGTGACAAGATCAATCTCGTCGGCTTCGACTCGGACGATGAGCTCGTCAAATTCCTACAGGACGGCACGATCGCCGCGCTCGTTGTGCAGGACCCGTTCCGCATGGGTTATGATGGCGTCAAGACCGCGCTCGCAGCCTCGAAAGGCGAACAGGTGCCCGCCAACGTCGATACCGGCGCAACCCTCATCACCAAGGCTAACATGAATTCCGCGCGTTCGCAGGAGCTCCTTAACCCCAAGATCAGGTGATCGGGGTCGACCGGGTGCCGTCACACGCGTAAATCAGCCAGGGTCTTCAAGGCATAGAACTCAACCGTTTGCATCCGGCCCTGAACCGATGCCCGATGCAGCTTGCGGCTTTTGACATCAAGCCCGGCCACTTCGGCGGCGCGCCGCGAGACGATGACCGCGCAATCATAATCCTTGGTCAGGTTCTCCAGCCGCGCACAAGCGTTCACAGCATCGCCAATGGCGATGATGATCTGCGAGCCCGGCGGTCCCATCGCACCGACAATGGCCTCGCTGAAATGGATGCCGATTCCGATCCGCATCGGCTGCGGCAAGTCTCCTCGCAATCGGCTGTTGAGTTGGGCAACGCGCGCCAACATTTCGCGCGCTCCACGCAAGGCATCGGCGGCGCCGGTCGCGGGGTCCTTGGCGTTGAGGCCGTAAAGCGCCATCAGCCCGTCGCCAGTGAATTGCGAGTAATGGCCGTTGGTGGCATTGAGCGCCTTGATCATTTCTTCGAAGAACTGATTGAGAATATACAGCAGGTCGTAGGGTAGTTTGGCCTCGCCCAGGATGGTGGAAGCGCGCAGATCGACGAACATCACCGTGATCAACCGCTCGCTCCCCTCGAGCCCTCCACGGACCATACCGTCGGCCGCCCGCGCGTCGGCGGCCAGCAGCGGCATGACGGAGATGTCGGCGGTCGGACAAATCTGACAGGCGAGCCGCAGGCCGGGCGTTGCTCCGATACGAGCCAGGGCTTTGGCCTCCAGTCGCGATGGTTCGGGCAGATTGCGCAACCCTTTGGTCACCAGGATCCGGCAGGTGGTGCAACGCGCTCTTCCCCCGCAGACCGAAGCATGGGGAATACCGTTCTCGCGCAACGTCTCGAGCACCGTTGCTCCCGGTAGCATGGGTACGGTCCGCCCGCTCGAATGAGTGAGTAGAGGCCGTCGGCGCTGGCGATAGAGCCAGCCGCGCACACCGCGGCCGGCAAACGGCAGCAATAGCAAAGCCAGGTAAATGGTCGAGCCCATACGCGCGATCCGGCCAATCTCTGCCCGCTTCTGGTCCGTCAGGTTGGAGGCTTCGAGCGACAATTTCGCATAATTTGGACTCTCTGCAGCGCGTAGCACCTGATTGCCCGCCGTGACATAGCCGGAGAGCGCCAAGGTCGGCAGCAGTATGCCCAGACCGACAAACACCGGCCGCCAGCCGGCATACCATGCCTTGGTGCGCAGCCAGAAATGAACGCCGATACAGGCATGGATCCACACTGTCAGCACAGCCACCGCCTGCAACACCCCGAGCCACGGCGATAGCTGCCATTGCACAACCAAAACCGAGCTGTAGTTGCTCTTGACGCCGAGCAGACCCTCGGCGACGCGCGTGCCGGTCACATGGAGTATCAGAAGCAGCGGGATGCAGAGGCCAAGACTGAGTTGCCACCACTCCCAGCGCGAGAGGCGCAGATTACGACGCGCGTAAATCGACCACAGCGCATTCGAATAATGGGCCAGCAGTGCCGACACTAGAACGGCGGTTCCGACTGCGCTCCGCCACGGATACATGAGGATGTCAAGGGCTACCCCTGCCCTCTCAAAAGAAATGAGCAAGAGGCTGTGCGCCGTCAGATGGCAGACCACGAAGGCGAGCAAGACGAGGGCGCTGGCGAGACGAAGGTTGTTCCTCAACACTTCCGAGTTCCAACCCGTCGTCGTATTTTTTGAAGGTTCGACTGAGACTTCCGCCCCGCGCTCAGCGATGACCGCTTTAGCAATCGCGCTTCCTCCGGATCGCTTTTTTTCGGCTGGGCCAGGAGGGCCGATGAGTTTCCCGGCTATCTTGCTCAGTGTTGCTGCGAGATCACAAGGATCGACGCCATCAGCATCCATCATCGCCAAGGTCACGGGATCAGACAGAATGTCTGCCAGCATCGGTTCGCGATCATCTTGATCCATCGGATTTTCACGCTGTCGCAGACCGAATTCAGCTCGCCCACTGTGGCGAAGGAAGCGGATCCGCTCTTTCAACTCGGCCAAGCCTTTTCGGGTTGTGATCAGCTCCCGACTTGGAGCACCTTCGTCAATAAGATCGGCTCATTCGAGTTTTTATTCCGCCCAATGCGAACCAACATGATGCAATTTCTTTTGATGAGAAAGCGCGCCGCCGCTTGTCAAAGCTGAGCGTCCATTCCGGCGATATGAACACCTTGCTGTGAAGTGCATGAAATAAAATGGAGTGAGAGCGAGTCTCCTACCTGGCGGCCTAACGTACATCTCGTTTTAGGAGACCTTGAGATCTTGAGATGATGACCACACCCGAGATCGCCCTTTTGGCCAATATGGTGCTCAGCGTGGCAAGCGGACTGGCGGCGCGGCATCCTCCACTCGTGAGCGTAACCTACGACGACCCGGGTATTGCGGCGCCAAATGCGGAAAGCGTGTGGTGACACAAGTGCTCGACACCATAGGACGGGTGATTGCGCGTTATTTGGAAAGGCCGGTGCAAGGCTACGAGCCTTTCGCACCCAGCGACCCCGCCGCATTACGGAATTCGCTCGAGCCGGGTGACGTTCTCCTGATCGAGGGCAACAGCCACATTTCCGGGGTCATCAAATACCTGACACAATCTACCTGGTCGCACGCTGCGCTCTATGTTGGACCGATCGAGGGCACCAACACCCACGAAGACGAGCCGCACGTGTTGGTCGAGGCCGAAATCGGCGAAGGTGTAGTGTCGTCGCCGCTTTCGAAATACTACTCGTATCACACCCGCATCTGCCGGCCGATCGGGCTGAGCGCGGAGGACCGCGTGACCATCTGCAGCTATGCCATCGACCGCATCGGGTTCGACTACGACCTCAGGAACATCATTGATCTCATGCGTTATCTGGTTCCGCTGCCGGTGCCGCAGCGCTGGCGCCGGCGCATGATTGCGCTTGGTTCGGGCAATCCGACCCGCCTCATCTGCTCGGCGCTTATCGCGCAGGCTTTCGAGGCCGTCCGTTATCCGATTCTACCGAAAGTCACGCAGCTCGAAAGCGAGGCGGCGCGACGGGAGATTTTGGAGATCCGCCACTCGTCGCTCTACGCGCCGCGCGATTTCGACATCTCGCCGTATTTCACGATCGTCAAACCGACCCTGCTGGAGGGCTTCAACTATAAGTCGGTGCATTGGGCCGACCTGCCAGCCCCATCTCCGGCATCCCGTCATGTGTGGGTGCGGACAATTTGACACGAGGGGAGGGCGCCGCGGACTGACTCCCACCTGACATGGTGGAGTAGATCGGACCCGGACCAAACTCCGTGCTACCTATATGCAGCCTACCACCGAGGTTGTGGCTCCCGTATCGCGTAACCGATTGGTCTAATAATAAAAATTCCCATGAACACCGAATTGGCTCGCTCCCCCATAGGGAGAGGAATGGGGTGAGGGGTTAAGGTCCCGAGAGATCCGAACCCCCTCACCCCAACCCTCTCCCCGTGGGGGAGAGGGAGCGCAGGAGAATCGCGGCGCGATTTGTGGGCATATCATGATGCGTCTGAATTCGCGAAGTTCACGTCACTTCGCATGGCCATCGCGCATGGCGCGCCAGAGCCGCTCCGGCGTCGCCGGCATCTCGATGTGGCGGACGCCGAGGTGCGAGAGCGCGTCCACCAGCGCATTGGCGACCGCGGGCATGGCGCCGACGCAGCCCGCTTCGCCCGCGCCCTTGACGCCAAGGGGATTGGTCTTGGTCGGCACCGGATTGCTCTTGACGTCGACCGCGCTGATGTCGGTCGCGCGTGGCATGGCGTAGTCCATGAACGAGCCGGTCAGGTTCTGGCCGTCGCCGTCGAACTTGATGTCCTCCATCAGAACCTGGCCGATGCCCTGCGCCACGCCGCCGACGATCTGTCCCTTCAGCAGCAGCGGATTGATGACGGTCCCGACATCGTCCACAACGCTGTAGCGCACGATCTCGACTTCGCCGGTGTCCGCATCGATCTCGAGCTCGCAGATGTGGCAGCCGTTGGGGAAGTTTTGCACCGGCGCGACGTAGGTCGCGGTCGCGATCAGGCCGACGTCCATGCCCTGTGGAAGCCTCGTCGGTTCCATCGCCTCCTTTGCAATGTCCTTGATGGTCAGCGTGCGATTGGTCTTGGGGCTGGAGAAAACGCCGTCGGCAAAGTTGATATCGGCGGCATCGATGTCGAGGAGATGGGCGGCGATCGCTTTGGCCTTGGTGGTGATCCGCTCGGCGGCCGCGTCGACCGCCGATCCGCCGAGGGTGGCTGAGCGTGAGCCGCCGGTGCCCTCGCCGACGAACACCTGATCGGTGTCGCCCTGGACGTAATAGACTTCGTCCGGGTCAAGCCCGAGGCGGTCGCACACGATCTGCTTGAAAATCGTCTCGTGGCCCTGGCCCTGGGTGACGCTGCCGGCGAGCAGGGTGACCGCGCCGGACTTGTCGAACCTTATCTCGGCGCCCTCGAAGCCCTGCGCGGCCGCGCGCTCGATGGTGTTGGAGAGGCCGATGCCGCGCAGCTTGCCGCGCTTACGCGCTTCGGCGCGCCGGCGCTCGAAGCCGGCAAAATCGGCGAGCGCGAGCGCCATGTCCATGCTCTTCTCGAACTCGCCGCTGTCGTAGGTGAAGGTGAGCCCGGTCTTGAACGGCATGGCCGCGGGCGGAATGTAGTTCCTGCGCCGCAGCTCGGCGGGATCGATGCCGAGCTCGTCGGCGGCGAGATCGACCAGCCGCTCGATCACATAGGCCGCCTCCGGGCGGCCGTTGCCGCGATAGGGCCGCACCGGATTGGTGTGCGTGAACACGGCGGTGACGTCGGCATGGATGGCGGGCGTGCGATAGACGCCGGCGAGCGTGCCGATATTGCCGGTGAAGGCGGGCATGCCGGTTTGCAGATAGGCGCCGATGCTGGCGATGGTGTGCACGCGCAGCCCGAGGAAGCTGCCGTTGCGGTCGAGCGCAAGCTCGGCCTGCGTGACGTTGTCGCGCGCCTGGGCATCGCACAGAAACGATTCCGAGCGCGTCGAGGTCCATTTCACCGGCCGGCCCGCGCGTTTCGACGCCAGCAGCACCAGCGCCACTTCGTTATAGACCGCCGATTTCATTCCAAAGCTGCCGCCGATGTCGCCGGCGACCACCCGGATCTTGCTCTCCGGCACCTTCAGGATCGGCGCCAGCTCGGCGCGGAAGGGATGCGCGCGCTGCAGCGTCGTGTAGATGGTGTAACGGTCCTCGGCCGCATTGTAGTCGCCGATCGAGCCGCGCGGCTCCATGCTGGCGGCGGTGACGCGGTTGATCACGAAGCGGTGCTTGACGACGTGGGCGGCGTTGGCGAAGGCGGCATCGGTCGCGGCCTTGTCGCCGAAGAGTTGCACGAAACCGATATTGTCCGGGCATTGATCCCACACCCGCGGCGCGCCAGGGGCGGTGGCCTCCGCGGTCGACACGACCGCGGGGAGCGGCTCGTAGTCGACCGAAATCAGCTCGGCGGCGTCCTGGGCCTGGATCAAAGTCTCCGCCACCACGAAGGCGACATAGTCGCCGGCCCAGCGCACGCGGTCTTTGACAAGCGCGGGATAGGGCGGCCGAAACGCGCTGCCGTCGCGGCGCTTCAATCCGCCGGGGACCGGCAGGTCGCCCCATCCCGAGGCCTGCCAGTCCGCGCCGGTGAGCACCGCGAGCACTCCCGGCGCCGCCTTGGCCTTGCTCGTGTCGATCGAGCGGATGCGCGCATGCGCGTGCGGGGAGCGCAGCACATAGCTGAACACCATGCCTGGCAGCACGATGTCGCCGACATAGCGGCCGCCGCCCCTGAGCAGCCGCGGATCCTCGAACCGGGACACGCTTTGACCGATCGCGAATTCACCCATCTCAATCCTCGGAGTTGTCGAACGCTGTTACGCCTTATCGCAAAGCGCCGGCGCCCTGGCTACCCGCCCCGGCGGCCGCCGGCCGGGCGTGCGACCAAGGCGGGTGTTCAGCGTTGCGGTGCCGTTGGCTGATGGCCCGAGAGCTTGGCCAGCGCGCCCTGACGCGCGGTTTCGCGGCGCATGAACTCGGCGAGCCGTTCCAGCGTGTTATCGGCCGGCACGGTCATGCCGATCGCCTCCATGCGTTGGCGGAACGGCTGCGATTGAATGACCTCGTTGAGCTCTTTGTTGAGGAAAGCGATGATCGGCGTCGGCGTCTTGGCGGGCGTGGCGAGCCCGACGAAGCCACGATGATCAAAATTGGGATAGCCCAACTCCTCCATGGTCGGCACGTCGGGCCAGGCCGCAATCCGGTGCGGGCTCGCGACCGCGAGTGCGCGCAGTTTGCCGTCATCCGACAGCGGCTTGGCCTGCGAATAGTACGCGAAGGTGCCGTCAATTCCGCCCGCCGCCACGTTGCGGGCCGCCTCGCCGGAGCCGCGATAGGGCACGCCCACGATCGCGGTCTTGGCGAGTGAATTGAGCTGCGTCAGCGCGATCGCCGGCGAGGTGGCCGGGCCGGACGTGCCGAAACTGATTTTCGTCGGATTGACCTTGGCGTCGGCCACCAGTTCCGCCAGCGACTTGTACGGCAGCTTGGCATCGATGATGAGAACCAGCGGCGGCCCCTCGGCGATCATTCCGATCATGGCGAAGTCATCGATCGCGTTATAAGGCACCGGGATGTAGTGCAGGTTCTGCGTGTCGGCGACCGAATTGGCGAAGAGCGTGTAGCCGTCGGGTGCCGCCCGCACGGCGAAGGTCCCGCCCACGACGCCCGAACCGCCGGGCTTATTCTCGATCACGATGTTCTGCCCGATGCGCTCCTGCATCATCGCCGCCAGGATGCGGGCCGGAACGTCGGTCAGGCCACCCGCGGCAAACGGCACGACGAACGTGATCGTACGGATCGGGTAGTTCTGCGGCTGCGCAGCCGCGGGCCAGATTGCGCTCACGAGCAGAGCGCCAAGCAGGCCCAATCGCAGATGGTTCGTCATATGCCGCTCCTGTCGAGGCAAATTACATCCATGAATCGTGATGGAGACAAGAGGAAGCCCGCATGAGATGCGCCAACTCGAGGCGAGTGGCACGGGATGATCGCTGGCACCTCGCGCCTATTCGCAGCGGATCGGAATCCCAGAAACGGTTATCGAGTCAGTCTTTCCGCTTCAGGGAATGGCTGATAGTCAGCCGCGGCACATTGCTCCGGCTTGACCTCCACCATCTGGTCCAGCCTGCCGGCAACAAAAATAGCCGCGTATTGCTTCAGGCCGGCATATTCGCCATTGCTTTTCTTGGCATTGAATCGAAGACAGACAACGTACCGATTCGTTGTGCCGACCAGTAGAGGCGTCGGTTCGGACGCGGCGGCGTCGCGGATTTGGGTCGGATCCCTAAGATAGACGGGCAACATGGCGAGAATGTCCGACTTGTAGTTTTCCGGACGAGGATCTCGGACGTCGCGACTGCGATTTGCGCCGGCGCACGCGCTCAACGTGAGCGCAAAAGCCAAAAGCAACAATTCAGGCCCAATACGTCTGCCCGTTCTGCTCACGGCTACCTTCCTACCGCGGACGCGGCCCGCCGATCACGACCTGTCGTCGCCCCGATGAACAGGACGATGCATGACCAAACGTCGGCGCCAAAACATTGAATTTATGTCCGGTCTTGAGGCGCTGCGGAAGGGGATGGACGTGCGGTCCCGGTCAACCCCAGGCGTGATTGACTCGGACCGGTCATCGTTCAGCCTCGCGGCTTTTCGACGCCCCTACGGCGCCGTGCGAGGTGTGATATCTTGCCGTAGTCCCGACGCTCCGGAGCACATCCGCAGCTGAGGGGCGTGAATGCCGGGAGAGAGGAGGACGCCATGGCCACAAGCGTCAAGCAGATGATGGAAGCTGCCAACGCCGCGGTGCCGCGGATCACGCTGGCGCAGGCGCGCGAGATGATCGCCAAGGGCAACACCCTGGTGGTCGACGTGCGCGACGCTCCGGAAGTGGAAAAAAGCGGCAAAGTTGCCGGCGCCGTGAACGTCTCGCGCGGCATGCTGGAGTTTCGCGCCGATCCCGAGTCGCCGTATCATGACAAGAATTTCGCCAAGGACAAAACCGTCATCCTCTACTGCGCCTCTGGCGGCCGCTCGGCCTTGGGCGGCAAGGTGCTCAAAGACATGGGCTACCAGCAGGTCTACAATCTCGGCGCGTTCAAGGATTGGGCGGAAGGCGGGGGCGCGGTCGACAAGCCGACCGAGCCCGGCAGGTGAGCGTCGCGCGGTTGATGGATGGACCGCAAGTCGGGCTCGTGGCCCATCGCGTCAGCGCCATCGCCATATTTGGCGGCTAGACCCGCTGCAGCACCGCGTTGAGAAGTTCGATCCTGTGCTCCTCCAGATTCCGCACCATGTTTTTGACAACCGCCGGATAAGCTGGGCCGATCAGGATGTGAAGGCCAAGCGGGGGCAGTGATCCGCTCTCCAGCGCCTTGGCGCGCGCAATCTGCCGCTCCAACGCCTCTTGCGTTGGGTGGTGCCAGGCGAGAACGCGGAAACCGATGCGCTCGAGCGCGGCCCGCGTCGACTGCGGCGTGAACAAGAAACTGATGCTTTTGATGTTTGCCCAGGGCGTGGGGAAATACGGCTCGCCGCCCGGGCCCGCCGCGACATCCTGGAGCGCGAGCCGCCCGGTCGGCGTGAGCACGCGACGCATCTCGCCATAGAGCCGGTCGCGGTCGGCGATGTTCATGGCAGCATTCTGCGACCATACGAGATCGAAGCTCGCGTCGGGAAACGGCATGTCGAGCGCGTCACCCTGGCGGTAGCTCACCTTGTCGGCGAGCCCGGTGCGTTGCGCGAGCATCCCGGCGAGCGCGACGAATTCTTGGGTGAGATCGAGGCCGGTCACTCCGCAGCCGAACTTGCTTGCGAGGTAGCGTGAAGGCCCGCCAATGCCGCAGCCGACGTCGAGCACGCGCTCGGAGCCGTTGATCCCGGCGAGCTGCGCCAGCCGTACCGTCGCGTTGCGCCCACCCGCATGGAATTCGTCGACCGGCGCAAGATCATCGGGCGTCAAATGCTCGATGTCTTTTCCCGCTGCTTTCAGCGCCGCCAGGATGACGTCGCCGAGCGCACTTTTCTTATAGTGGTCGGCGACTGCTTGCGCTGATTGCGACATGCCGGCCCTGCGCTGTTTGACCCTCGTCGGGGCATGGGGACTTGATATAGAGTGAGACGTCGGCAGTTCATCGAACTGATTGCTGGCTCTATCAGGTCATAATAGGGTTGTGTGTTCAAGCGACCATCGGGCCGTTAGGCCACAACACCGCCGTTGGTGTGGGGGATCGCATGAAAAATGAAAGCGTTACCAAGATAAACCTCCGCCGGCGCGAGTTGCTGGCGGGCACGGCGAGCCTCCTGCTCGGCATGCCCCACAGCCGTGCCTCCGTGATTTTCGATCATTTGCCGTGGGCGCCGAACGCGGGAAATCCGCCGGTGCCCGCGAAGCCTGGACCATGGTTATTTTTCACCGGTGCCGAGGGCAGAGCGATGGAGGCCATCGCCGATCGCATCATCCCGCCTGATCCGCAGACTCCGGGTGGCAAGGACGCTGGTTGCGCCGTCTTTGTAGACCGACAGCTCGCCGGGCCCTACGGCAGACAAGACGGACTTTACGTTCAGCCGCCGTTCCAGGCCGGTACAGCGAACCAAGGCCCGCAATCCGAGGCGGGACCAGCGCAGAAATACCGCGAGGCGCTGGCCGCCCTCGATCGCGCCTGCAAAGCAAAATATGCCGGCAAGGCATTCGCCGAGCTCTCCGACAGCGACATGGATACGGTGCTCAAGGGCCTTGAGAGCGGCGATCTCAAGCTCGACGGCGTCGACGGAAAATCCTTCTTCGCGCAGGTCATCAAAGACGTGCAGATGGGGTTCTTTGCCGATCCGATTTACGGTGGCAATCGCGACATGGTCGGGTGGAAAATGATCGGATATCCCGGCGCGCGTTACAATTATCTCGACTGGGTGGATCGTCATAATGAACCCTTTCCGCTGCCGCCCGTCAGCATCACGGGGCGGGCGGAATGGACCCCGAAAACGCGCTGAGGTGCGATCATGGCGCGCAGACTTCCGAAAAAAGACGTCGTCATTGTCGGGCTCGGCTGGACCGGCTCGATCATGGCGCACGAGCTCACCGACGAAGGGCTCGATGTCATCGCCATCGAGCGTGGTCCCTGGCGCGACTCGCCGACCGATTTCCCGCCGAACTACATGCAGGACGAACTGCGCTACCGCGTTCGGCACGAGCTGTTCCTGCGGCCGGACCAGACCACGTTCACGTTCCGCAACAAGATGGACCAAACCGCGCTGCCGATCCGTAGCTGGGGCGCGTTCATGCCGCCCAACGGTGTCGGCGGTGGCGGCGTGCACTGGAACGCTGAGACGTTCCGCTTCCTACCATCCGATTTTGTGCTGAAAACGCATCTCACGCAGCGCTACGGCGCGTCGTTTTTGCCCGAGGATATGACCATTCAGGATTGGGGCATCACCTACGATGACCTTGAACCTCACTATGATCAATTCGAGTATCTGTGCGGCACGTCGGGCACCGCGGGCAATCTGAAAGGCGAAATTCAAGAGGGCGGAAACCCGTTCGAGGGCCCCCGTTCGCGGCCGTATCCGACCCCGCTCAGGCGCAGCCGTTCAGCCATACGTTGTTTGCCAAGGCGGCCCGCGAACTCGGTTACAAGCCGTTCCCGCAGCCGTCGGGGAATTTGTCGCGGGCGTATACGAATCCGCTCGGAGTGCGTCTCGGCCCGTGCACGTATTGCGGTTTTTGCGAATGGTTTGGCTGCGCCAATTACTCCAAGGCCAGTCCGCAAACGACGATCCTCCCTGTCCTGGTCCGCAAATCGAACTTCTCGGCGCGTGACAACTCGGAGGTTACCAAAATCAACGTGGACCGATCGGGCAAGCACGCCACCGGTGTCACCTTCGTCGACACCAGCGGAGAGGAATGGGAACAGCCTGCCGATCTCGTGATTCTCTCGGCGTATTCGCTCTTCAACGTGCAGCTCCTGCTGTTGTCCGGGGTCGGCCAGCCTTACGATCCCGTCGCCAACACCGGCGTGATCGGCCGTAACTACACGCACCAGACGATTTCGACCGCGAACGGCTTTTTCGACAACAAGAAGTTCAACTTCAATCCGTTCATCGGCTCCGGCTCGATCGGCATGTGCATCGATGAGTTCAATGGTGACAACTTTGATCATGGTCCGCACGGCTTCGTCGGCGGAGGCTATGTTGGCCAGGTCCAGACCGGCGCCCGACCGATCGAAAGCACGCTCACGCCGCCCGGAACGCCGAAATGGGGCGCTGCCTGGAAAAGCGCGGTGCGCGACAACTATCTCAGCACGGTGAAACCCGGCACCGGCGTGCATGGCAGTTTCTATGCCTACCGCGACGTCTATCTTGACCTCGATCCGACGTACAAGGATCGCTTCGGCCGCCCGCTCATGCGAATGACCATCGATTTCCATGAAAACGAGCTCAAGCAAAACAGGTTTCTGACCGACAAATTTGCGGACATCGTCAAGGCAATGGGCGCTAACCAAGTCGCCAAGCAATATCGCACCGCGCCCTATGACATCACCATCTATCAGACGACGCATGTCAACGGCGGCGCCGTGATGGGTGCCGATCCGAAGGTCAGCGCCATCAACCGCTATTTGCAAAGCTGGGACGTGTCCAATCTGTTCGTGCTTGGCGCGAGCGCATTCCCACAGAACGCCGGGTACAACCCGACGGGAACGGTGGCCGCGCTCGCGTTCTGGGCGGCCGCTGCAATCCGTAATCAGTATCTCAAGCAGCCGGGACCGTTGGTCGATGCGTAAGATAAGAGCCAATACGCAATCGCTCGGCGTCGCGGGCGCCGCCGCTCTAGCGATTTTGTTCGCCGGTTCCCCCGCCATGGCGGCGGAATCCGACCCTCAGGATTACACGCAGATCGAAAGAGGCCGCTATCTCGCCGTGGCCTCGGATTGCTCGAGTTGCCACACGGTTCCCGGCAGCGACCGGCCGTTTGCCGACGGGCGACCGATCGAGACCCCGTTCGGAAACATCGTTGCGCCAAACATCACTCCCGACCGCGACACTGGGATTGGCGCGTGGAGCGACGATGAGTTCGAAAGGGCTGTTCGCAAGGGGGTTCGTCGGGGCGGTAGGCTGCTTTATCCGGCGATGCCGTACAATGCTTTTACCAAGATGTCGCGCGATGACGTGCTGGCCATCCGCGCCTACCTCAACACAGTCACTCCCGCGAGCAACGCGGTCGTCGCGAACACGCTGCCGTTCCCCTTCAACATCCGCGCGGCGATGCGTGTATGGAATGCACTTTATTTCACCGAAGGTGAGTACACGCCCGATCCGCAGAAATCTTCTGAATGGAATAGGGGTCGGTTCTTGGTCGATGGATCGGCCCACTGTGGCGCCTGTCACACGCCAAAATCCTTGTTGGGCGGAGACAAAATGAGCCAATACCTCGAGGGCTCGTTTCTGCAAGGATGGTTCGCGCCCAACATTACCAACGATACTCGCGTCGGACTCGGCGGTTGGTCGGCCGACGACGTGGTTGCCTACCTCAAGACCGGGCACAACCGCGTCACCGCGGCGACCGGACCGATGGCGGAGGCAATCTCCCTGTCGTTTTCACACATGAGCGACGCAGATCTCAAGGCGATCGCGACTTATTTGAAATCGCTGCCAGGCAGAAAGGAGGCTCCGAAGCCGCTGCCCTCCGATGATCCGGTCATGGCTGCCGGCGGCGCGATCTACCGCGATCAGTGTTCCGCATGCCATGGGTTGAACGGCCGCGGCGTTCCGCTGCTCTTCCCCTCGCTCGCAGACTCGTCAATGGCGCGGTCGGACGACCCGACCACTTTGATACGTATTGTGCTGCGTGGCGCGCGAAGCGTGGCAACCGCCGCCGAACCCACCGCGCCGGGAATGCCTTCCTACGGATGGCAGCTCGACGACGGCCAGGTGGCTGCGGTGTTGACCTACGTCCGCAATACGTGGGGCGCCGCGGCGTCCGCCGTGTCGGCGCAGGTCGTCGGTCGGGCAAGGTCGGATTTGGCGTCCCGTGTGGACTAGTCTAGGCCGTGTATTCAAAGTTCGCGATGTCCGGTTAGGCTCCAATAGCGGCGTGGAAGCGGACATTGGAAAATCGCTGCTTTGTGCCAGTAGCCGACGTTGCACTGATGATTGGCACGCGCTCGGTCAGGGCTTGCTCACCCGACTATGCCCCGAGTGCCGCACGTAGGCGTTTGTCGAAGTGGTCGCCCAACTCTTTCAGCGCAGCGGCTCCATTACCGGAAAATGATGCGCCGTGCATGGTGGCCAAGAGGGTCGGCTTGAGTTTGGCCAGTTTACGAATAGTTGGCGCTGTCGTCGGCCCAAGGCTCGTTGGGTGCATGAGGTCTTCGATGGCCATGGCTGGTCCGATGATATCGCCCGACGTAAGTGCTGGGGGATTGCCGAGATGGGCGAACAAGTCCCCGCAGAAAAGTGTGTGCGTCGTCTTCTCAAATATAACGCCGGCATCCCAGCCGTGCGGAACGTGTGGCGTGTCGATGTAGCGGAGGCGCTTGCCGCCGATATCGATAACTTCTCCATCCGAGAGCACGCGCGGCGGGCGATCAGCCATATCCGCGACCGAAACACGGCAACCAACCATGCCGTGCGCAAGCTGGGCTTGCGGCGCAGCCGCTCACCATTCGTTCATCGATCCGCACTCGTCCGCTTCGAAGTGGCCGAAGGTCAGCCAGCGCAACTTATCGACGTGGATTATCTTGGAAACAGCGTCGGATACGAGTGGGAACATCTTTCTGCGCCCACAGTGAAACAACAAGGGCTCGTCACCGAGGATCAGAAAATGATTGTAGGTAAAGCCGGCGGGCGGAGCGACTTCGGGCACAAAAACAGAAAGCCGATATACGTTGTCGCCAATCTCGTCGATCTTAGCTTCCATTGCCGGCCTCCCAATCCGCACATTCGTACACCTCGAAGAGCGGGTTTTTCCCAGCGTCGCCCGTGCGATGAACCGTATTTGAGCGACTGAGTTTTGCCAAGCGAACCTTGGAATGTTGCTTTGGGTCAAAACCGGTAAAGCTCAGAACGAGCAAATGTTTTCCGGTTTACCCCCCGAAAGCGGACCTCCGATCTGCTGCGCATTAATGAGTACACGCCCTTCTGTAATGGGCCCGTTGCTGTCAACTGTTCCCCGATCGTCACGCCGCCGAGCTCACGCTTCTGTCCGTGGTCGACGCTAAGGCCGCCACACTATGCTGTCAGAGGGAGCGGTGAGCCTATCTAGATACGCGTGGTTCG
>Ga0070699_100001631_pt1 | contig 20465 bp, 16 predicted proteins | sample KBSK1503metaG_FD_65473 | JGI IMG/M metagenome (GOLD analysis project Ga0070699, IMG submission 65473) | Corn, switchgrass and miscanthus rhizosphere microbial communities from Kellogg Biological Station, Michigan, USA - KBS K1-50-3 metaG | ecosystem: Host-associated > Plants > Roots >...
AGGACACAGTGGAATCTACGACTGATGATGCCTGTCAGGTCATGAATCTGGTAGAGGGAAAATCAATAATTTTGGAGACAGAAGACGGGATGCGTCAGCGCATCCATTATGCTGAGACATTTGTTGTCCCTGCTGGCGCCCGCAGATACCGCCTGATCAACGAGGGACAGGCAATTGCTAAAGTTGTTAAAGCGTTCGTCAAACATGGTGCAGGTAGGATAGCAGCTCAATGAGCCAGTATGTGCTGGGAGTGGACGGCGGTGGAACTAAAACCAATGCAGTAATACTGGATGAACATGCCCGCCTGTGCGGCTTCGGACGAGGCGGCTCATCCAACCTTGATGATCTAGGTCTGGATGTGATTCGGGCCAATATTTCTAATGCAATTCATCAAGCCTGCCAAATGGCGGGGTTAGCTTCTGCCTCTTTCGCCTCGGCGTTTTTTGGCATGGCAGGTGTCGTCTCTCTATGTGACCGATACGCCATCCAAAAAATAGCTGAAGACATGCACTTGGCCCCTGCGGAACAAATTGGAATTGATCATGATTGCCTCTTCGCAGGTCTTGCATAACTCAACGTTTGTCTTTAGCATTACCTTCGCCCAAATTTTCACAGCCTCTCGCACGATTTGACGAAGGTGTTCTTAATTGAAATGCGTGGTCCATTCTTTGCTGTTGTAGCGCACCACTTTCGGTTGCGCTGTCACCTCACGTGCTTTAGAGACTCGGACTTTGCTTTGGATTAAGCCGCTCAACGATTGTCGCTTACTCGTTGGTCGAATTCATGTTGTGTCATACCTTCTGTCTAGTTCAAACCTTATAAAAAACTACTTCTAATCTGCGGGGTCAATTGTCACTTCGACAAAGTCTCGTCCAGTCAGAATTTTCTCAATGTCCGTCCGCGTTGGTTGAAGCTCATCAAGCATTACTGCCTCAAATTCTGCAAAAAGGTTCAGCATATTTGGATTTTTACCCGCCTCTTCGAGTTTGCTTTTGTATTTCTGCGTGTTGCCGACTCGTTTTCCAATTTCCACCAGCAAATTAGCTGCAGGAATAGTTGGATAATTCTTGCGGATTGTGGACACGATCGCCTTTGCACTGGGTTTACTCCCCCCTTGTGGGAGCGGGAGGATAGCGTCAAGAATTTTGTTCGGTTCAAACTCTGCGTCATTAGCACTACTCCAAGGAGTAGCATTGATACTGCCATGATGACCGATTTTCAGAAAATCAATCGGACTGTTCAATTGAGCTTGGCGTTTGTTCCACATCACGTTCCAACTACTATTGCGTGTCCCGTCTTTGAATGCATTATCCCATTCTGCGTCGCCAACAAAGAGCAGGCGACGCTTGCGCCACTCAATGAGGAGCACCACACTCATGTTGTTTTGGGTGGCACCATCTAAATCGGCAAAAGCAAGGAGATTGGAAAGCATCCGAGTCTGCAAGAGACGAAAATCATTGGCTGAAATATTTGCTGGCGTGCTTACTGCTGCTGGCGCTGCCTCTGCACGCACAATTTCACTGAATGCAGTAAAACCTTGCAAATTTGCGGCTGCTTGACCTAGATAAAAATGGTCTATGTTCTTTTCCGGTGCCAGAACCTGAATGGTCGCTTGGTTCAACCCTAGGTCCAAAGCTGCGTCATCAGACGACATCCCCGCGTGAACATATTTCGGCTGGATATTATTCGCCAGAGGGAGATGCTCTCTCAAGGCATCCAGCGCACCGTCATTACTGATACTGTAGAGCGCCGTCAAAGATTCAAGCTCAGGGCTTAAAGCCAGCCCACTTACTGCCAGCTCACGCATTTTTTGCGTCGCAAAGTCGTGCAGGCGCATCGTATGGTCAGCTTGAGGGTGTGTTGGATCCATTACGGCACTTAGCCAGATATGACCGATCTGAATGTTTTTGAAATATTCAGCGTCAAACCCTTTAATATGATCCTCATGGATATGTGTGGCGACCACCAGGTCGAGACGCCTTTTGTCTGTGCCAGCTATCACAGGCAGATCCTGTTCTAAGTGTTCCAAAGCTGTTTTCAATATACTCTTGCTGCCTTTAGAGCCGCAGTCAATCAGAATGTGAAAATCCTCATTGCCATTCGGAACTCTGACGTAAATACAATCGCCAACATCTACATTATATGAGCGTACTAGGAGCTGATTTGCCATGCCCGGTCTCCTCTCATGCCGTCTTCGGTGATGTTCAAATGCGGAGATAATTCAAAGCGAGTTGTTCCGTTGACTGTTCGGGTGATAAACGGAGCCATGCGCGTGCCAAGCAATCCCAAAGCGCTTTCTTGGTTAATACCGAGTTGACCAATTCGCACATTGTAGGCGATGTTGGCTTTGAAGTGTTCCACTCGCAGCTTGCCTGCTTGGGCGGCTGCCCGGGAGGCTTTAGTTGGCTTTTGGGCTGGATCAAGACGTGAACCTGGTTTATAGAATTGTGAGAGGATGTTTCCACGCTCATCGAACACAAGCGTCCCACCACAAAGCATCGTAACGAGGTGTCCACTCAAGGCTCCAAATTCGACACCCTCAAGACTGACATCTTCGCGCCAGACATACTCCAACACATACTGGCGTGGCAAGCGGTGCGCGACTTCCGAATATTTATTGACTTCGTAGAGGTCGGCGACGACAAAATCCTCATTAGAGGGAATGAACAGCACCTGTCGGTTATCATCAAGAAAGCGGTAGGCTCCCGCACGCGATTGGGAAATCGATTCGATACTATGAAACACATCTACATCAAAACGATCATATAAACGGTGACGCGGGCGTAACGAATCAACTTCCCGTTGATCTAAAATACCGCGCTTGAGGAAGACATCAAGGATCAAGTCTCTGTAGCCTCCAGGGTCTGTAGGGTTAGACAGCTCTTCAGCACGCAGCACAGCCAGCGCATAATCACGAAAGGTCACGTCTACAGGTGGCAGCAAATCCAATGGCTGCACGACAACGCGCTGCATCCGATCAACAGAATGCCAGAAAGCCTGTTTGGGTGATTCTTTCCGAACGGTCAGATAGTGTTCTGAAAACTTCACCAAAATATCGTACATAGCTCCGGTCAAGACCTGCGATACAAAATGCGGATCAGGGTCATTTTTAACATCTGCCATGGATTTATTGTTGGCCGCGTTTCGCAGATATTCCATATCTTGAACGGTTCGTCCAAACTGCTCTGCTAAGAACTCCAATTCGCGGGCTTCCGATAATCCGCCTGGATATAAAGCTGCTAACCTGTTTCTAAAATCGTTATTCCTTAAAATTAGCAGAATGGCGCTGATGTCTCCTATAAATTCATGGAAAGATGCCGTTTCGATTGAGGGCGTTTCGGTAAAATACGGGCGTACACCATCTAAAACCGCGTGTCCAAATTCATGATTAACAATATCAGTTGAAAGACAGGTATAGACCGGATTACCCTCAAATTCATAATAGTAGAATTGCAAGGATTTACTCTGCCGGTCATAGAATGCGTTCTGACCATAGCCGGCATGAGGAACGACAATGAGGCGATTCCCTTCAAAAGCCCAAGGGATTCGGCGACCCATGCCACTTCCTTCTTCAAAAAAAAGTAGGGCATTTTGCAAATGCGCCCATACGCTGAGTTGATGGAATTGGAACTCGTCTACACGCTTCTCGTCTAGCTTCGCACCGCCATAGGTGAATTCACTCTTCTCCCTATCCCACTGTGCTGGAGGCACAAACGTTCCCGTATCACCATTGTAATCGACAACAGCGAAACGCGCACTTGTAGGCCCATCCCGCAGTCCCGGTTCCCACTTGACATTGAACGTTGAAAATCCAAACTGGGGGTCTTGTTTGGCGACTAGCGGGTCTTGTAAGTAAGTCTTGATCGGGAGAAACAAACCCAGTTCTATCTCGACACTTTTGTCCAGCATGTCCCCTACGGCGTACAACTGCCGCCGAACTTCATCCTTACTGGCCATATGACTCTCCTTTAGATATACAGTGCAATTGTTCGTTGCTCCAGATATTTATCTCGGATGATTGCAGAAATCTCCATTGCTGGGGTGTAGCTGAATCACGTCTCATTACTGGCACGATGTATTAGAACAAGTTGAGCATATGATTCTATTATAATACTGCTGATGCCAAAACTTTCACAGCCTTCCGCAGGATTTGTCGATACACTTATTTGAAGGTGCCGAAAAAACTCTCAGCGACCGCGTTGTCGTAACCGTTGCCCACTCGGCTCATACTGGTTTGGATGTACATGCCTGCCAGACTGCTCTGGTACGTCGCACTGGTTTACTGGCTGCCCTGGTCCGACTGATGAAGTAAAGAGTCCTCCGGTTGACGTGTTTGCCAGGCCATCTGCAAGGTGCTTTCCACGAGAGTTGAGTTCATCCGCTCCGACATGGCCCAGCCCACGACTTTGCGAGATAACAGATCCATAATAATCGCCACGTAACCAGCCTTCGGCGGTGTCAATGTAGGTAAAATCACTGACCCATTAGGGGCTGGCAGTGATTGCTGAGAAGTCCTGGTTGATACGATTGGGTGCGGCATGGTAGCCACTGCGCTTCATAGCCAACAGCTGACACATCAGCTTGACACTGAATTCCTGGCGATGATTTCAAAGTCTTTAGTCGAGGATTATTTCTGTTGAAAGCAGTATGCCCTTCTCGTAGTTATTGTGTTCAAGTCTTGAAACGAACTTTTATGTTCACTGGTGGAGAGATTGTCAATGAATTCCTGATGAGCACCGGCTATCTTCCTGGTGCTCATTCAACTGATTGTCCAATTTGCGAGGTTGTTCTTACTAGGTGTCCACCTTGGTTACCTTACACATTTGAGTTTAGTAAGATTGGAATAATAACGGGTTTCAATTTCAGATTGGATAAGAGTGCTTGGCGGTCAGGCAGCGGTGATCATCACAAGGTCAAGGAGCTCGTTATATAGGAATAATAGCGTGTTTCTATAGAACATAGAGGAAGTCAGGCAAATAATCGAACGAACTTGAGTGTGAATCAATTTACGATCAGTAGGTATGTGAGATCGATTTATTGACTGAACGTGGAGAAATGATCTGTTTCGCTCCGCTGGCTATAAAAAGAAAAACAACTTGATGATATCCATCAAGTTGTCTAGACAAGCGGTCCCGACGGGATTAGGGTTCGCGACGCGTAACTACTTGGGCGCTCAGTAAATTAGGTACGATTTCGATTATAGCAGTATCTGATTACAGTTGCTATCAATTAGCCGAAAGTATGCGTAACATTAGGACTTATATTTGGTTTTCTTGTCTTTGTAGCGTACACCTTCAATACCCTTGAAGTGTTCGTCTTGAGTCCAAAGGGTCGCATCATAGGCTCGTGCCGTCGCGAGAATGATACTATCTGCCATAGCCAGTTTGAACTCGTTTGAAATCTGTGCGGCATGAATAGCTATTTGTCTATCAAGATCGATGATTGTGCCAAGAGACATAATTCCCATGGCATCTAGCGCGCGTTCCTCGCCGAACTCCTGAAGAACCCGTTTGAACACCTCATACAAACAAATCGTGGGAACTAACAGGTTCTCTGAATCGACAATTGACGGTTCAAAGAAACTGGCATTTGCGTCATCAGCGATGTATTCGATCCAGCCCGATGAATCGACGATGTTCATTAACGTTCCTCATCAACCTCTTCCCGAATGTTAGCTGTATTCATGCCTTTGAGCATGCCACGCGCCTTTTTGATCGGCGGAACAACCACCACTCGTAAGGTCCCATTGTAGGGAATAAACATGAGCTTTTGCCCAGGCTTTAGGTTAAACTGTTTTCGAACCTCTCGGGGAATAACTACTTGATACTTAGATGAAATCGTTACGGCTTCCATCGCTTTACTTCTCCTTATCGATACTAAGTCGTAAGGCAATTATACTGCGAAAATGAACGAATGCAAACACGGATGAAACAATAATTTTGACATAGAAACCGGCATTATATTTTTCCAGTTATTGAAAGAATCTGAATCCATTGAGAAGATACTTTCTATCGGATGCAGTCTCCTGACGATCGAAATGAAAAGATTTGATTTGTTTCTTGTACATTATGCGGTGGCTTTGCTGAAGAGGACCATTAGCGCGTTTCTATAAGCTAGAGAGTGGGTACGGCAAATATATCGAACGAACTCGTGTTTGAAATAATTTTCGATCAATAAATATATATGATCACTGTATTAACTAAAAGTAGGAATGATATTGATGACTCAGCAGGATATAAAAACAACTTGATGAACTCATCAAGTTGTCTATACAAACGGTCCCGACGGGATTGGAAACAGCGACGCGTAACCACTAAGGCGCTCAATGAATTAGAAAACATTTCTTTAATCATAACAGGAGCTCATAAATTCATCAAACTTTATGCATTTATAATCCTATGATTGTTACTTTGCAATCGTATTTTTAGATGAGTAGATAGCGTCAATTCCACGAACCATTACACTACAGTTTTTCCGTTGGCCGGCAATCAAGGCCAACCGTTTCAGACGGTGTATTTGGTAAGCATACTGTATAGACCTGCTTGATCGGTTATCAGTCAGTACTAACTCGCTATTGAGATCATAGCGGAATATTAGACCTAATCAGACCAGTGTTCTGCCAAATAACCTTCCGCAGGAGTTGTGTAGCATACCTATTGACTCATATATGCTTTTTTGCTATTATGTTATCGTTCACGTGAGCGGTAACAATAGATTCGCTTGTAGATCACGGTCAATATCATACTAGTTACCGTTTACCAATGAATACCTGTAGGACTTTACGGATATGGCGGCATCGAGCTTCTGCTAATTAGTGGAAAAAACACGCCTGTGGACTGGGACATGAGATTGGGGAAGTTCGACTGCGTCCGGCTTGGCTAGTTTTTTCACCTTCCCCAAGATATTGCCATGATGGGATTCGATGACTTGCCAGATGCTACTGGCCATGATCCACCACTTACTACTGTACATTATCCGATTATTGACGCGGGCCGACGAGCTCTATCATTAATGTTGGATCTCATTAATGGCCGATTGTCAGGAGATCAAGATATTCAATTGCCGATGCACCTGATCGTTCGCGGATCCTGTGGTTGTTGGCCAAGCAACTTGCCGATAGATATTCCCCTTTATCTCCAAGAAAGTAACAAAACTTCTGCTAATACCAGAGATGTCGTTGTAAAAAGAGTTGTAATGGTTGTTCAAAAAGAAATACAATTTTTGGAATCAGCAGAAGTTGAAAAAATGTAGGCCCGTATGGCTCGCAATGCAGATCGATACACGGGATGTAATTCCGCAGGAGGCTGTGGAGAAATTGCATTATCGCTACACCCACGTGTACGGACAATAAATGACCTATCCCCTCGCAGGGAAGGGGGCGAGGGGATAGGTCGAACACAAAGGAGAGGCAAGCATGATCGATTTGAAAGGATATGAAGTCTGGTTTGTGACGGGGAGTCAACATTTGTACGGTTCCAAAACATTGGAAACAGTTGCCGAACACTCCCGTGAGATCGCAGCGGCTTTGGGTGCCTCGAAAGAGATGCCAGTGAATGTGGTGTTCAAGCCTGTGCTCACTACGCCAGATGCAATCCGTGATTTGTGTCTCAAAGCGAACTCTACGAAAAACTGTGTGGGATTGGTCACATGGATGCACACCTTTTCGCCTGCCAAAATGTGGATTGCAGGTCTGAGCCTGCTCAAGAAACCCTTCCTGCACCTGCATACACAATACGGACGCGAGATTCCGTGGTCCACGATTGACATGAATTTCATGAACCTGAACCAATCCGCGCACGGTGACCGCGAATTTGGATTCATCGGAAGCCGCATGCGACTCAATCGCAAAGTCGTTGTTGGTCATTGGCAGGATGATGAAACACAGAAAGAGATTGGCGTATGGGTATGTGCTGCCTGTGCCTGGACAGATTGGCAAGGTACGAAGATTGCGCGCTTCGGTGACAACATGCGCGATGTGGCTGTGACCGAAGGCGATAAAGTGCAGGCGCAGATTCAACTTGGTTATGATGTTTATGGCTATGGTGTGGGAGATTTGGTCAAGCTGGTCAACGAAGTCAGTGATACTGAAGTGGATCAACTGATTCAAACCTATTTAGATGAATATGATGTCGTCGATGAACTCAAACCAAGCGGCGCGAGACATGCCTCCCTGCGGGATGGAGCGCGTATCGAAATTGGTTTGCGCAATTTCTTGAGCGCGGGCAACTTCAAAGCGTTCACCACCACATTTGAAGACTTGCATGGATTGGAACAGTTGCCCGGTCTCGCGGTGCAACGCTTGATGCGCGATGGCTATGGTTTTGGTGCGGAGGGCGATTGGAAAACGTCCGCTCTTGTCCGTGCGATGAAGGTGATGAATGCTGGGCAGGAGGGCGGCGTCAGCTTCATGGAAGATTACACTTATCACTTCAGCGTGACAGGGGATAAGGTGTTAGGCGCGCATATGCTGGAGATCTGTGAATCAATTGCAGTGGACAAACCGAAGCTGGAAATCCATCCGCTCTCCATCGGCGGGAAAGCTGATCCCGTCCGATTGGTCTTCGACTCACAGACGGGCACCGCTGTTTGCGCCTCCATTATGGACATGGGTCAACGCTTCCGGCTTGTCGCGAATGTGGTCGATGTGGTCCCAACGGATGAGCCGCTTCCGAAATTGCCGGTTGCGCGGGCACTCTGGCTGCCACGCCCGAATCTCAAAGTCGCTGCGGCAACTTGGATCTACGCAGGCGGCGCGCATCACACGGGCTTTAGTTATTCAGTGACTGCCGAGCATTTGCGTGACTTTGCTGAGATGGCAGGCATCGAATTCCTGCTGATTGATGAGAACACCCGTGTAGAAGACTTCAAGGAAAAACTACGCTGGAACGATCTCTATTATCACTTCGCGAGTGCATTGTAACCGAGTCGTAAAGACGATCAATTTAATGTTTGCCCCGGGCTAAATATGGAGAATTGCCGGTTGATAAAGATGCGGTCTGATTGGAAGTTGCAGCCCAAAGATTTCAATTCACCTTTCAAACACCTGAAGGTAACCGTGACCAGCGCTCAGTGGATGGACACACTTTTCCCCAAAAAAGATTTTTCTCTCAAGAAAGAGTCTGAAAATTTCAGCGTTGAGGATATCAATCGCTTCAAACTGGAGAAGACCGCATGTCATCATTAAGGGATTGGGAAAATCCTTTGATTACCGGGCGGAGCAAGCGCCCGGGTCATGTAGCTCTTGGTGCATATCCGAATGCCGAACTAGCGCTCACCTGTGACAGAAAGAAATCTCCCAATGTGCAACTATTGAACGGGTCATGGAAATTTCACCTCGCTTCCTGTCCCGAGGAAGTGCCGGCTGGTTTCTACACCGAAGACTTTGATGTCTCGGATTGGGCGAATATCTCTGTGCCGGGCAACTGGCAGTTGCAAGGATTCAACGACATCCCGATTTACACCAACGCGGCCTATCCATTTCCGCCGAATCCTCCCTTTGTGCCAAAAGAAAATCCTACAGGCTGTTATCGCCATGCCTTCACCCTTGATCCCTCGTGGCTGGAGCGCAAAATTTATCTGATATTTGAGTCAGTGGATTCGGCCTTCTACCTGTGGATCAACGGCCAGGAAGTCGGTTACAGCCAGGATAGCCGCCTGCCAGCCGAGTTCGGCATCACTCCCTTTGTCCGCGCGGGACAGAACACCCTCGCCGTGCAAGTCTTGCGCTACTGTGATGGGTCGTATCTAGAAGATCAGGATATGTGGCTGCTGAGCGGCATCCAAAGGGATGTGATTCTGTACAACAAACCACCAGTCTCTTTGGAAGATTACATTGTGCGCACAGAGCTGGACAACTGTTATGAAGATGGAACCCTTTATATCGAATCCCAAATCACCCCCACACCGGGTTTAACTGACTGGTCAGTCGAGGCAATGTTATACGATGCTGAGGGGCAACAAGTTTTCCGCTCTCCTCTCAGTGCGCACTTCAACGACCGGATGATTCATCAGCCGGGAATGAAAATGGGGCGGGCGGTCATTTCACAGTCGGTTGTCAGTCCGCAAAAGTGGACGGCTGAAACACATTATCTTTATCGCCTGGTTCTTACTCTGAGAGATCCTCAAGGTGCAGCTGTGGATTTCGAAAGCTGCCGCCTAGGTTTCCGCCAGATAGAGATCAAGGATAGTCTCATCCTTCTTAACGGCAAACGTCTGGTATTGCGCGGTGTAAATCGCCATGAGCACCATCCCGAACGAGGGAGGGCGCTCACAGAAGAGGACATGCGCACCGAGATCAAGTTAATGAAGCAGTTCAACTTCAATGCCGTCCGCACCAGCCATTATCCGGACCATCCTTTCTGGTACGACTTGTGCGACGAATACGGGATTTATTTGATTGATGAGGCGAATATCGAGACTCATGGTGTTTGGGATGATTTGAGCAATGACCCTCTCTGGCTACATGCTTATATGGAGCGCGCGACCCGTATGGTGCTGCGCGACAAGAATCATCCGTCCGTGCTCTTCTGGTCGCTGGGAAACGAATCGGGAACGGGTCCACATCACGCCGCCATGGCGGCCTGGATTCGGGCGTATGATCCCACCCGGCTATTGCATTACGAAAGCGGTCGTCCGGGACCGCAGGTGAGCGATGTATTCTCGGTGATGTATCCCAACTTAGACATGATGAAGCAAGTGCTGGCGGATGTGAACGAAAAACGTCCGGTTGTCATGTGTGAATATGCATATGCTAAGGGCAACAGCACTGGGAATTTTTTCAAGTTTTGGAACATGGTGGATGCCTTCCCACGCTTTCAGGGAGGCTGTATTTGGGATTGGAACGATAAAGCCCTGCTAGCTACTAATGAGAAGGGTCAAAAGTATTGGGCCTATGGCGGCGACTTCGGCGGGGATTTTAATTACGATCAACCGAATGAAGATCCTCAGATGTGTTGTAATGGCATTGTCGGACCAGACCTAACACCGCACCCCGGAGCGTTCGAAGTCAAGAAAGTTCAGGCTCCAGTGGGAATCGAGGCGATTGACGTTCTCAAAGGGCGCTTTACCGTTTGGAACAAGTATCACACTCTCAGCCTCGCCCATTTGGATATCTGCTGGGAACTCACCGAAGATGGTCAACCGATCCAAGAGGGAATCCTGCCTGCAATGGACATTACAGCAGGCACGCGAGGAGAACTCGCGATTCCTTTCCAGGCGCCCATTGTACTTAAATCGGGCGCTGAATATCATCTTAAGATTCGCTTCCTTCTCGCGGCGGATATGCCTTGGGCTACTAAAGGGCATGAGGTGGCATGGGAGCAGTTTCGCGTTCCGTTTTCCGTTCCACCGAAAACGACAATTTCGTTGGCTGCTATGCCTGACTTAGTCATGAAGTCCGATGCTCAAAAAGTGACAGTCACCGGAGTTGATTTCGAGGTGGTATTTAGTAAAGCGGACGGGCTTCTGAGCTCATACAGTTATCATGCACAGGAACTCCTTAAATCCGGTCCGTGCGAAAATTACTACCGCGCTCCCACCGATGTCGACCTGCTGATGGGCAATCCCCCAGCGCCCATCCACAAATGGCGGGCCTCTGGGTTGGACAGATTAGAACGAAATATGATGTCTTTTGAGGTTATTCAAAACAGCTCGAAAATGATCACTGTAGATGTGCGTGCCCGACTTTGCGCCGCGAATATACAGGATGACATTGAAACCGAAATCATCTACCATGTGTATGGGAACGGCGAGATGACCATCTCCAATAAGGTGATGATTAGCGAATGCTTGCCATTCGTGCCGCGCATCGGCATGGAAATGACACTACCCGGTCAGTTGGAAAATCTCACCTGGTTTGGACGCGGGCCGCACGAGAATTATGTGGACCGCAAAATCGGCGCTGCCGTTGGGCGTTACCAAAGCACAGTGGCCGAACAGTTCACTCCTTACGTTTACCCTGGCGAATGTGGCGGCAAGGAGGACACGCGCTGGCTTGCGTTAACCGACGACCATGGTTTTGGATTGATGGTAATTGGCTTGGACAAGCTGCATTTCGATGCTCTGCACTATGCGATTCGTGACATGGCCGAAGCAAAACATGTCTTTGCACTGCGGCCGCGCGAGGAAGTTATCCTGCATTTGGATGGCTGGCATATGGGAGTGGGTGGGGATGATGGTTGGACGTCTCAGGTACATAAGGAATTCCTGATCTTCCCCGGCATATATCGCTTTGCGTTCAAACTCAGACCACTCACTACGCTGGATGATCCTTGGAAAGTAGCGCGAACAAAAACCGAAGGCGAATTCTAGAGGAAGTAATTCAAGGAGTCAGCAAGTATGTCGGATGAGGTGCAGGTCTGGTCGGAAACTGTAAAAATTCCTACATATAAGATTGGCACGCCCGATAAGAACCCGATGTTCCTCGAAAAATGGGTTTATCAGGGCCATGTGTCCGCACCGGGTAATTGACCGCGTCTTCGGCGAAAAAGCGGATAAAGTCTGAGCTAAGCAACCTGCGGTGATTGACTTTGTTGTTATCCGCCTCAGAGATATGATTCATCGGAGAAAGGAACTTCATGATCATGAAACAAGCTTCTCCTGAAGGGCTAAAATGGTTTCAGGAGGCCAGGTTTGGCATGTTTATCCATTGGGGTCTGTATTCCCTCCTGGCGCGCGGCGAATGGGTCATGCACAATGAAAAGATTCCTGTTCCGGAGTATGAGGCGCTGGTGCAGCAGTTCAACCCGGTGAAGTTCAACGCTAATGAATGGGTGAGCATCGCGGCGGACTCGGGTCAGCGATACATCGTCATCACGAGCCGCCATCACGATGGCTTCAGTATGTATGATACCGCCCTGAGCGATTATAAGGTGACTCGTACGCCTTTCGGGCGTGACCCGCTGCATGAACTGGCTGATGCTTGTACACGGCGCGGCGATATCAAGCTGGGCTTTTACAGTTCCCTGCTCGACTGGCATCATCCCGCCTATCGTTTCCGGAAAGAAAGCGGGTTGGCGTGGAATGACTACCTGGAGTTTCTGCATGGGCAAGTCCGTGAACTATGCACTCAATTCGGCGACATTGCCTGCATCTGGTTCGATGGCGACTGGCCGAATTCTTTATTGAAGGATGAAACCGCTTATTTTGCCGCAGGTGGTTCCTTCGATTACGAGAAGTTGTACGATATGATCCACACCCTTCAGCCTGACGCGGTGATTCACAACAACCGTCACGACGAACCAATACCCGGCGAAGATGTTCAGGGATTTGAGCAGGACCTGCCAGGGCAGAACCCCGCCAGCTTCAACATCACAAGGATCTTCGGCCTGCCGATGGAAGTCTGCATGACCATCAACGACAGTTGGGGTGTGAACGCACAAGACGAGAATCACAAGTCGGCGCAGCAATTAATTCGGACCCTGGTCCAGGCAGCCAGCGCCGGCGCCAATTACTTGCTGAACGTGGGTCCGACCGCGCTAGGCGAAATTCTGCCTGTTCATGTTGAGCGCCTAAGGGCGATGGGGAAATGGCTGGCCGTTCACGGTGCCTCGGTTTATGGTACGCAAGTAGGTATCATTCCACCTACGTCCGACGGCTCAACGGTCAGCACTCACCAAGAAGGAAAACACTATGTTCACGCGTTGCAATACATCAGCGATTGCGTCATGTTACGTGACGTGCCAGTCGACATGACCCGAGCAATCTTGCTCGGGGATGGTTCGCCTGTCAAGCTGACGACCAAAGGAGAGAACATCGTTCTCACCATCCCGCCTCACCAGCGCGATATGATGGACACAGTGATTCGTTTGGAAAGGTAGTCAGGTATGGAGATGCGAATGAAGAAGGCAGTTGTGGTCATCAGGCAGTTCAATTCTATATTCTGACCAACTGAACCACTGCAACAGGTTTCACTCTGCATCAAAAGTGAAACTTGTTTTTATCTCCAGCTAGTCCACCCGCTGCTTTCAGAATAACGGAGACGGAAAACATGCAGAAGCTTGTACAAAGACTCCCAACTATAGGGGTTCTTGCTGGTTGGCAAGTGTATGAGGGGTATGTACATGGATTTCTTGATCTCGTTTTGCGCGGCATCCATGCCGAGGCGCAACATCAGGGCTGCAACTTGCTACTGGCCTGCGGCCTGGGACATGCAATTGGCCAGGTACGCCTCCAGCCAGCCTGGCCTGTGATCTCGCCTGAAAATGACTTTGTTCCGGTCGGTCCGTGGAATACGAATGGTTTGATCGCGATCAATCCTCTGCTCACCATCGAACGTTCGCAATATATCCAGCAGATCATCACGGAAGGGCATCCGGTTGTCTTTGTGGGTCCGGGAGAAAAGGGCGCGTCGGTTGCCCTTGATAACGAATCAGGAATACGACAGGCAATTGAGCACCTAGTGCAGCACGGCCACAAGCGTATCGCCTTCATTGCCGGGCATGAGAATAACGAAGTGGATGCTGATAGTGTGCTCAGACTCCAGTCCTACCGCCAGGCGGTGCAGGATTTTGGTCTGGAAGATGATTCGCGCCTGATTGTGCATGGCTATCATGACATCGGCAAGGGAAGACAAGCCATGCAGAAGTTGTTGGAATCCAAAGTTGGGTTCACTGCGGTGCTTGCCAGCAACGATCATTCTGCCATCGGTGCCATGGAGACAATCCGAAAAGCAGGATTAAAGATTCCGGATGATATCGCCATGATCGGTTTTGATGATTGGCCCGATGCAGCTGGTCAGGATCCGCCACTTACCTCTATCCATTACCCGGTCGTTGAGGCAGGCCGGCGTGCGTTGGCTCTTTTACTTGAGATCATCAACGGCCATTCATCAGCGGATGATGCCATTCAGGTACCGGTAAAACTAGTCTTACGGGAATCCTGTGGCTGCCTGCCTGGCCGTCTGATTGGCAGGGACATCTCAGCCTCAGGGGAACAACTTCAGGATTCGATTATCTCATTACCTTCTATTGCCATGTCAATCAGCGAATCGGTGAGGGATGAGACGCGCTTCATCAAGTCGGATGAACTTAATATTCTATGCACACAACTGGTTGAAGCCTTCCATCACTCTCTTCAAGAAAGAGATCCATCGTCGTTTCGAAAGGTCTTTTCCGAAATTCTCCGGCAGGTGGAAGGCGCTGGGGACGATCCGTATGTTTGGCAGATCGCGCTTTCCAGCCTAGAGGACATCTTACCCCAACTTCTGAGCGTCAGGAATGATGACTTAGGGAACCAGGTCGACGAGATGATGCGTCAGGCGCGCATCGCCATCAGTATCTCCATACGCCGGCAATATCGGCAACATGTGTATAAGAGAGGCTTCATTGCTGATCAGATTGGCCGCTTAACTTCACGCTTGTTCATGGCAACGGACGAAACTCAGATCTTTAACGTCCTGCCCGAATATTTAAGACCGATTGGACTCCATCATATCCTGGTAGCCATCTTCGAGGCAGAGGGAAATGACCCAGTGGCGCACACCAGGCTCTATCCGACTACAGAGTCAACTGTCCTCCCAATCAGTTTTCCGAGCCGCCAGTTTCCGCCCGCCGGAGTGTTTCCTGCTGGCGAGCCGTTTAGTTTAGCGCTGTTCCCTTTACTCATCCAGGATGTGGTCGAGGGCTACATCGCAGTGGACACGATTGACCTGTATACCAGTGTGACTGTCGTCAGGCAATTGGCTGGTGCCTTTCGCAGCGTTCGGTTGCACAAGGAAGCTGTTCATGGGCAACGGCTGGCGGAAGAAGCCAACCGCATGAAAAGCCGTTTTCTTTCCACTGTTAGCCACGAACTACGCACTCCATTGAGCTTGATCACCGGGTTGACCCATTCGCTGATTAAGCTGCCGGAGGAGGTCACGCCGCTTGGCCAGGAAAGTATACGCAATGATCTCCAGCGCATTTATGCCAGCTCCCAGCAACTGGATGGATTGATCCGAGATGTATTGGATCTGTCGCGGGATGAGGCTGGACAGTTGAATTTGGTTTGCGAGCCGCTCGACCTGAACGAGGTGTGGCAACCGGTAGGCATGATCGGCCAACAGATGTCTCAAGATAAGGGTCTGGTTTGGCGCTATGAGATGCCGCCCAATCTGCCGCAGATCTGGGGCGACCGCACGCGGCTGCGGCAGGTGGCACTCAACCTAGTGAACAACGCAATCAAGTTTACAGGAGAGGGCGAGGTGGCGTTCATCGTCCGCAGCGATCACAGGCTGGTGACCATTCAAGTCAGCGACACTGGCCTGGGGATCCCGCCCGAAGAACAGCCATTCATTTTTGATGAATTCCGCCAATCGGAGCGTACCACGGCGCGCGGCTACGGGGGCCTTGGCCTTGGTCTGGCAATCTGCAAACGCCTGGTCGAAATGCACGGGGGACGTATCTGGGTCGAATCCACGGGTCAGGAGGGTGTTGGTTCGAGTTTTTTCTTTACCCTGCCCGTGCTCCAGTCCGCAGCTGAGTCGAGAGAAATGGCACCCACTATCCAGGGCGGGCTGGTTGCTCTCCTGGTAACTAAACATTCAAGAGCGGGGAACGAATTGCGCGACCATCTTGTTGATCACGGCTATCATGTCGTGAGACTTGAGATAGATGAAGAATCATCCAATTGGCTATCACCCTTATTGAACGCCGGGCCGGGTGCCATCATCCTGGAGTCCAGCCTGGCTCCACGGTTTGGTTGGGAGGTCATCAGAGCACTCAAGGAAAACCCGTTCACACAGGATGTACCTGTCCTGTTTTACTCCCTGCAAAAGCAGCGCGGATCGATTCTGGAACTCGATTATCTAACCAAACCACTGGGCTCGCCTGAACTCATTCGGGTGCTGGCCCGTCAGGGGTTGGATGTCAATTCTCCTGCCGAGGGAAAGACGATCCTGTTGGTGGACGATGAAGCCGGAATTCTGGAGATGCATGCCCGCATGATCCAGACCCAATTCCCTGCCTGCCGTGTTTTGCGGGCGCACGATGGACGCGATGCGCTGGAGGTTATCCGTAAGGAACTTCCCAACCTGATCCTGCTCGACCTGATGATGCCCGAACTGGATGGCTTTGGTGTGCTCGATGCCATGCGCACAGACGAAAGCATGCGCAATATACCGGTTGTCGTGTTGACAGGGCAAGTGCTTACGGATGAAGATATGGCGCGTCTTAATCAAGAAGTTGCAGCGGTGCTCCAAAAGGGAATTTTCAGCGTCCAGGAAACCATGGAGCATGTAGAATCAGCCCTAGCTCGCACCCCCAGGCTCGGGTCTGAAATGCAACGGATTGTCCGCAAAGCCATGGCCTATATCCACAAGCATTACGCTGAACCGTTCTCCCGGCAGGCTATGGCGCGTCATTTGGGATTGAGCGAGCGCTATCTAACCAGTTGTTTCCACAAGGAGATGGGTATTACGCCAGTGGAATACCTCAATCGCTATCGGTTGAAGGAGGCCAAAGCGATGCTCGGAAGGGGTGCAAATGTCACCGAGACCGCCCTGGCAGTTGGATTCTCAAGCGTTTCCTACTTCACGCGCCTTTTTGAGAAGGAGCTTGGAGTATCCCCTGGTGCATATCGGCACGGTCGTTTCAAATGATGATAGGCCGCAGGGGATCGTATCCTTATGAGCAAAGAATGAATCCTAACGAGCATGTTTTTTTCAATGTTAGGGCGTACTCTGTAGAGTGAAGGGCCCATATACGCGGGTTAGCATGTTTTATCCACTCAGAAGGAGGTTCGCCATGAAAGTCAATCCTAGACGCCGCCTGTTGACACCTATTATCCTGCTAGTTCTCATGATTCTCAGCCTGAGCCTGGTGATGCCAAGCCAGCCTACGCTTGCGGCGAGGCCGCCCACCAAAACTCCCACTCCTACTGGTCCAACGCCCACGCCAACGAACCCACCCGCAGGAGCCGGTTGGTCCATCGGTACACTGAATGACTTGGCCGCTGAGTTCACTGGTAGCGTTGGAACGTTTACCGTCGGCGTCTCACCTACCTCAGCTTTCCCGGCCCGTCTCTCTGGTGCCAACACAACCGAGACGATCATCTTCACCATGAGCTCGATCCCAGGAGACTACTACCTAAAGGTGGTAGCTGGCGATACGGCCCAGAACTCGACTTCCGGCCTGCAAGTCACGCTCAACGGCCACAAGCTGACTCCGCGCTGGGCCGGCTCGTGGGAATTCAGTAAGTGGGGCAACGGCGGCAGGAATCAGGGCGTGCAGACCCTGCGCTGGGCAGTCACCAGCGATCAGCTAGTTGTCGGTTCTAATACTTTGCAACTGCGCGTCTCCGGTGCTCCGAACGCTGGTCCTGGCTCGCTGCCAGATGGTGTGACGCCCTACTTCGACATGGATTACGTAGCCTTGATCCAGGGCATCGTGGACTATACCCAGCCCAGGCGTTACCTCGGTTCAACCGATTACTGGGTGAACGATGCGCTTCTCAACCGCATGAGGCAAGAAGATATAGAAAAAGGCGGCTCAGGACAAGTTTGGATCAACTACCTGCTCAATAACAACACCCTCGATTCGGATATCGAGATGGTCGAGTCGGCGCACTGGACCGCTTCCTATCCCGACCTGACTTGGATGGACCTGGAACCGGCCCACCTGGTATGGGATGAGGCCGTCTGGAGTTACTACCGTTACTACTACCAGTCGCTCCGTAACGCCGGTGTCAAATATATCGTGGCCAAGCTCCAATACACCCCAAAATGGGCTTCGAACTATGGCACCGATTTGGCGAATTACGAAGATTATCCGCCTACCTCCGATGCGTATTGGACCGAGTTCATCCACGAAGTGGCCGTGCGCATGGGCGACCTCGTTGACGACTACGCCATCATGAATGAGGTCAACACAGATGGCTTCTGGAAGGGCACGCAGGCCGAATATGAGCAACTGGAAATCCTGGCCTACGATACGCTTAAGCAATATGACACAATTGACGCGAATGGCGACGGTGTCGCTGCCACTGTCTATCCCTCTTCATCTAATGAGCCGGGGCAGACGACGCAATGGCAGGAATGGTACGCAGCCCTGCAGGGTCACATGGATGGCTTCAATACCCATGACTACAAGTGGGGACTTAAGCCTTCCCTCGATATCATCCAGGCGATTGACCCTTCGCTCAAGTACATCATCACCGAGACCGGTCCGGCTAACTGGTTCATCAACGAGGCGGCAGTACCGGAGTACAACCCGGCTGAAGCGGCCTCTGCCATCGGCTACCTGACGCTGGACACGACCTCCACGCTGGATCTCATGACCCAGTGGGAGATGAAAGGCGACCCGGACAAGGATGCCCCCTGGCCGAACAATACTGACTGGTGCTGCTTTGGCGCGCCCGATCCCTACTCCCATAATGATGGTTACTTCGATAACTTCAACACGGGCCTGATGAACATCGAGCCGTCTGGACCGCCCTATACCAACTGGCTCTGGACAAGCTCCGGCGCCTACTGGCAGCACTGGAACTGGGTGGAGGATTGGGCGGCCAAATCCATCCCGGTGGAAGTCTCTGCCTCCAATTGTGATTGCCAGTACGAGGTGGACGCCGTTCAATATCCCGATCGGATCGAAATCATCCTGACCAACTTCCAAGGCGGCTATATGCCCGACCCGCGTACATTCAGCATTACGCTTAGAACGCCGTGGTCGAACGTCAGCATTGATACCCTCGACCCCGATGACTTTATGGGTACGAGCACGGCCACCGGGCCGGTGGTCACGCTGACCACCTCCAACCTGGCGCTCAACTCCGCGCGCTGGATCTTGAGCAACGCCTCCGCGCCCTACAACGCCGCGCCGAGTGCCTCCATTGCTGCGCCCGGTAAATCGGCGACGGTGACAGCCGGTAATGTGACCATCAATGCGAATGTCTTCGATGACGGCACAATTTCGTCGGTGCAGTACCGGATCGATCCCATTAACAATGGTGCGTTCACAAATATGACTCTGGTCTCGGGCAGTCTCTACACCGCCACAGTCAACTTGACGCCCGGCACTCACTCGATACAAGTCAGGGTCACGGATAGCGCAGGTAAGAGTAGCACCACGGCAAACGTGGTCGTGGTGCAATAAAACATTTTTCCAACAAGGAGTTTCACGATGAAAGACAATCTCAAACGCAGCATGATGATCCTAACCGCCCTGCTCATCCTGATGAGCGCATTCGCAGCGCCATCAAACGCCCGGGCTGTGAATACGCTCTATTATGTGAACTGTGCTACTGGCAGTGACTCGAACAACGGCCTCAGCCCGTCCACCGCCTGGCGCACAACCACGCGTGCCAACCAGCAGACGTATACGGCTGGCGATCAAATTCTGTTCGCGCGCGGCACGGTCTGCTCGGGCGCGGCCTTCAAACCGGTAGGCAACGGCGCGGTCGGTAACCCGGTCATCATTGCCGATTACGGCACTGGCAACCTGCCCGTGATCGACGGTGTCGGCGCTCATGAGCCAGCGATATTCTTATTGAAC
>Ga0070699_100001632_pt1 | contig 20460 bp, 23 predicted proteins | sample KBSK1503metaG_FD_65473 | JGI IMG/M metagenome (GOLD analysis project Ga0070699, IMG submission 65473) | Corn, switchgrass and miscanthus rhizosphere microbial communities from Kellogg Biological Station, Michigan, USA - KBS K1-50-3 metaG | ecosystem: Host-associated > Plants > Roots >...
GTTTGATCTTTATCTGCATGGATCGAAAGGCGATATGATGGTTGCCGAGAAATTAAATCAGATGAGATTTACCTTGCCGGATGGCAGTGAGCGCGCCTATCGATCCAAAGGGATTCCGGGGGGAAAGAGTCCGGGTCCTTTTAAAAAGGATTTTGTGCGTGGACTTCTTACGCGGGTCCTGTACACAGGCAAGATTGCCTACTATGGCAAAGGCCGGAAACGCAAAATCGAAGCGCTCTTTCCTGGAAAGCATCCTGCGCTTATTTCGGAAGAAACATTTCAAGCGTTGATGGATTTAAGATACCTGGCTGGATCCATTGCAAATACCAAATTTGGTAATGCCCCGAGAATCTATCCATTGACCGGCATAATCTTTTGTGGCGGCTGTGGCTGGCCGATGCGGGGCACGATGTGGGGCAAGCTGGGGTCTGCCTATAAAGATTCAGGCCAAATAGAACTTCATAGTACGTGCGGTCAAAAGCCAATCCAAGCGACCACGCTTGAAAAGCAGATCATCAAACTTTTGTATGATGCGACAAAGGTATGGGAGAAAACTGTCAGTCCTGGGTCAATCACAAAATACGCCGAAGAGGCAGAAACGGATTTGCAGCGAGCACAAGAACTTTATATTCGCGGAGAAATTAGCAAAGAAATCCTGGAGCGCGAAAAGGATCGGACAGAAAAAATCATAAAACCCTTGCAAGAAAATAACTTTATTGCTACACTAACATTAAGCAGGAAAATCCAATTGGCATATGCGAATTGGAAAGAGCTAAGTACAATTGAACAAAAAAGATTGCTTCGACTAGTGATCGAAGCAATCTTTGTGCGAGAAAACGCGTTAGTGGCTCTACAACCGACTTTTGCGTTTCTTCCTATTATGACTACTCTCTTGAAAAAGAGTAGTAGCAGCGGTCCCGACGGGATTCGAACCCGCGATCTCGGCCTTGACAGGGCCGCATGTTAGGCCGCTACACCACGGGACCCATTCTTCCTAACAAGCGGGCGAGAGTTTACCATGTGGATATGGTTGTGTCAATATGCCCAATCATGATACAGTGCTGGGTCAATCGGTGTAAGACCTGTGGGGTCATGCACGTAAACCCAATCACCTTCCACGGCCCAGTTGAATAACCAATGTGCATCACCAACAGAAAGATTTACACACCCATGTGATTGAGGATAACCAAAACGTGTGCGCCAATAGGCACCATGCAACGCCCTGGCTTTATCGAAATACATTGTCCAGGGTACATTATCCAGATAGTAAAAGTCAGTTGGGTCGCCATTGCGCATGGTTTCAGTTTCTTTTTTCTGATAGATTTGAAACAATCCAGGCTTGGTATAAAAAGGCTCCAAGCCGCTGGCAATGACAGTAGCAAACACAAGCTGGTAATTATCGTAAACGGCAAGAGTCTGTTCGGCGAGATCCACATCAATCCAACGCCCATTCGTCACACCTTCAGGCGGAGTAGGGTTGGGGGTTACCATCGCGAGAATACGTGCCTCCACCCATTCGTTTGGCCCGATCAGATTCCAGTCCACGCCATCCGCGCTTTGTGTATCGTAAATTTGAACAATATCAACGTAAGGGTACAAGATTCTACTGGTTAGCGGCGCATTGTATCCAGGTGAAGTGTGAACTGGAACACTATCTGTGTAAAATGGTAATGGCCAGGCAAAAGAATTGTAAGGGGTTGATGTAAACAGCAAGCCTTGAAACACAGAATATTCACCTACTCGCGAGCCTTTACCAGGAATCCAGCCGCCTGACTCGAGCATATAGTAAATTCCCTTTCCAGTGTCCACTCGATCAATATAAGAAACATACACAAACCCAGGTAGATAAGTTTGTCCTGTTTCACCTCCAGCTGGGCCACCCAAAACAGGAACATAATCCTGTTCCAGGTGAAAATAGCGGTAGGGTAGCTTTGTCAGTTCAAGATCAGGTCTAAAGGATGGCAAAAGGCGGGCTGGAATCGTAATTCCCAATTTGGCCAGGTCAGATAAATAGACGGACGGTCCAGCTGGCAGACACTCATCAGGAGTTACTATATAGACATCAGGTACGCAGACAACGGCGCCGCTTTCTGGTTCGGAACCTTGGGCGGAGACTTCTATATGAGGGTTTGATGGTATAAGTAGAGCAAAATATAGGAAGAGAAGTAGTAGTTTTTTTAGCATGAGTACTGTAATGATGATTCTAACATGCGAAGATTTACATTTCTGTAAATGAGAGGCCCTTTTTTCAGCATGTTGGCTTGACACTTTTTGTCCACTAGGGTAAATTTATCTGCAATATCCATACCTATGCATATTTACCGGTCATGATCTGACTGGGAAACATTTCTGTGCAGGAGGGCTGTCTTGTCCAAGTCACGTACGCAACAAATGGTTGATCGTCTCCGCGAATTACAGGCTTCATCTCCTGATATTGAAGCGTCTGCAGTTGTCAGTGTGGATGGTCTGAGTATCGCTTCGGCTCTACCGCAGGGTGTCGAAGAAGACCGTGTATCGGCAATGTCTGCGGCGATGTTGTCACTCGGCGAACGAATTGCATCCGAGTTAGGACGAGGCACATTGGAGCAAGTTTACATTAAGGGCGAAAAAGGATATGTTGTCCTGATATCGGTGGGGGAAGAGGCGGTTCTAACCGCATTGGCGCGTGAGCAAGCAAAATTAGGCTTGATCTTCCTGGATATCAAACGTGCAGCCGAAGATCTGGCGAAACTGATTTAAGCGGAGTCAAGCATGAGCCCTGTTCAAAAAACCGGTTTATATTATCCCAACAAGTTTGGACTCATCATCATCAAATCGCTGGAAGAAGTGATGGGCAAAAACGGACTTAACGCCATCTTGAATCTTGGTGGCTTGACTCACTATATCGAAAATTACCCATCGGATAATCTTGATAAAGGTTTTGATTTTGCCGAACTTTCTGCGATTGGCGTAGCCTTGGAAGAAATGTACGGCCCGCGCGGTGGGCGTGGTTTGGCTTTACGTGCTGGACGTGCAACCTTTTCAGACGCTTTGAAGAATTTTGGTGCCTTGGCTGGCGCGGCAGATTTGGCCTTTGTCGTGTTGCCGCTTCAATCCAAGCTGAGAATTGGTCTACCGGCTTTCGCCAAAATCTTTTCCCAGCTAAGTGATCAATACAGTACAGTTGAAGAAAAGGATACTGAGTTTATTTGGACGATCCATAAGTGTCCTGTTTGTTGGGGACGAAGCAATGCAGATAAACCTGTCTGCTATATTGCCACAGGTATTTTGCAGGAATCCTTGAAGTGGGTTTCGGGCGGCAACGAGTTCCGAGTCAATGAATCAAAATGTGTCGCAGTTGGAGATGCAGTTTGCGAGTTCGTGATTCAGAAGGAACCGATCTCCTAAACGGGGCTGATGTGGCAGAGGCTAAACACAAAATCCTGATCGTTGAAGACGATCTTGATGTAGCAGAGATGTTGAACGCCTATTTTCGCGTTCAAGGATATGAAGTTTTCACCGTCAACTGGGGTGAAGACGGTGTCCGTGCGGGCCAGACCCTGGCACCCGACCTCATCATTCTCGATATTCGCCTTCCTGATATTGATGGTTATGAAGTCGCGCGGCGCTTACGCGGTGACCGTCATACCAGCGAGATCCCAATTATTTTCCTGACTGAAAAACGTGAACGAGTAGATCGTCTGCAGGGCTTTGAAGTTGGCGCCGATGACTACATCACTAAACCTTTTGACGTTCAAGAATTGCGCCTGCGGGTGCGAAATGCCTTGAAACGCGTGAGTCAAGGTTCATTGACCAACCCAGTGAGCGGACTTCCGGAAGGTCCGCTTGTTGAAGAACGTCTTTCGGATGTCATTCACAAAAGTGGTTGGGCACTGTTACATATTTCCATTAGTCATCTCGATTCATTTCGTGAAGCGTATGGGTTTGTGGCATCAGATGATGTTTTGCGTGCGATCAGCCTGATGATCCATAATACGATGAAAGAAACTGGATCGCCAGATGATTTTCTGGGTCATATCAGCCCAACAGATTTCATTGTCGTATTGGCCCCGAGTAACTTGCCGCCATTTCAGGAACGCATTCGTTCACGCCTGGAACAATCACTGGATTACTTCTATCCTATCCGTGATCGAGAACAGGCCTCTAAAAGCCCGAACCGCCTTTCTGTTAAGATTCTTGAAACTCCTTCCGTTTTTGGACGGTATTCCAGTGTCGAACAACTTAAGAAGGATCTGCTTAGTAAAAAATCGTGAAAATTACTGTTGTAGTACCAACCTATAACGAAGCGGAGAACCTGCCCAAGCTGGTCTCCGCTTTATTCATGTTGCCTCTGGATTTGAGTCTCTTGGTCGTGGACGATAACAGCCCGGATGGAACGGGTCAAATTGCCGATGATTTGGCAAGGTCTCATTCTGGACGTGTCAACGTATTGCATCGAACGGGAAAGTTGGGCTTGCGCTCTGCATACATGGAGGGATTCCAAAAGGCTTTTGAACTGGGTGCGGATGCAGTAGTTCAAATGGATGCGGATTTTTCCCATGACCCTGCGGTCTTAAAAGAAATGGCGAAACGTATTACAGACTGTGACGTTGTGATTGGTTCGCGTTATGTCAAAGGCGGCTCATTGGATAAGAACTGGCCGCTTTGGCGAAAGTTTCTTTCTGGGTTTGGAAATAATTATGCGCGTACCATTCTACAATTCCCCTTACATGATGTGACAACTGGCTTCCGCATGTGGAGACGCGAAACACTTGAAAAAATGCCACTGGACCGGATTCGCTCCAATGGCTATATCTTTTTGGTCGAGATGGCGTATGTTGCATTTCTAATGGAATATGATATTGTCGAAGTGCCGATTCATTTTGAAGATCGTCGATTTGGTAAATCGAAGATGTCATTGAAAATCCAAATGGAAGCTGCGCTGCGGATTTGGGATGTGAGGTGGCATTACCGCGATATGCGTCAGAAAAGTCATCCGCATCAAATCAAAGTGGAAGAGTAGAGCTATGATGGTTTCATTATTTCACAAAGTCTTTCCCATTCTTCAATACTCAAAGTTTCTGCGCGGCGTTTTGGATCGATGTTTGCCTTTGCAAGCAATTCCTCTGAGGCTATGGGTCCAATATGTAAGCCTGATGAAAGTGAATTGCGTAGAGTTTTACGTTTTTGGCTAAAACCAGCTTTTGTCAGTTTGAAGAATTGCTCAAGCAATTCAGGTTTGATCTGAGGGGATAAGTAAATCTCAATTACCAGTACCGCAGAGTCAACTTTAGGAGCCGGGAAAAAAGCGCCGGCTGGGATGCGTGCCGCGATATGAGGTTTACCATAGACTTGCACACTTAACGCCAGCAGACTCATATCTCCGGCTTTGGCACAGATTCGTTCAGCAACTTCCTTTTGAATGGTCAACACGATGCGACGTGGTTTAAAGTCGCTTTCGAGCAAATGACGAATCACTGCCGATGTAATGTAATATGGGATATTAGCCACCACTAGATATTTGTTTTCGTTTACCAATTCTTTCGGGGAAAGTTCAAGAATATCGCCTTGAATTACGCGCACATTTTGATGGGGAGCAAGTACAGCCTGTAGTGGTGGAATCAATTCCTCATCCAATTCGACCGCAACGACTTCCCGAGCAGAAACGGCCAGATAGCGCGTCAAACTTCCCAAGCCCGGGCCAATTTCCAGCACCACGTCTGATAATTGGATTTGAGCAGCAGTTACGATCTTTTCTAGCGCAAAGTGGTCTTGTAAAAAGTTTTGCCCCAAGCTTTTATCGGCGCGGAGGCCATAACGTTTTAGAAGAGCCGCTGCATTCAGGGGTGGGATCTCGCTTATTGACAAATCTGGCTGTCTCCTTCTTCTGTGCCTACGGGTGCTACGGTTATCCCTTTGGGCCAGGTGCCGTTGTTGAAGCCTTCTACGTACTCACGCAGGATATCATAATCCGTTTTCCAGACAAAGACGCTCTTTCCGAAAACAGGGTCATGGACCCTATCTTGTGTAAAAAGTTCCTCGGGAAAACTCGTGAAGGTGATATTAGCAGGTGATAGTTGTGTCCCAAGGCAGGCCAGTTGACCGAGTTGCTCGGGGCTGAGATCGGTCTGTATGGCGCCTTGAAATGACTTGATGAGGTCAGGCAGGCTTGTGAATATTGAAGGGCTGATCAGTTTTTTACGCAGGGCGCACAGCACCAGGTTTTGATTATCTGCGCGTGCAAATGTCCCTTCAATGCGCGTGCGTGCCAGTGTGAGGGCTCGTGTGCCATCGAGATGATTTTCTCCCTTGGGAAAGAGCAGACGCAGGTTCGTGTCTTCCGCGGTGCGACCATCAACGGTATCGAGTAAATTGACATCAATGCCGCCGACGGCATCCACGATTTTTACAAAGGTCCGCATATTGACCGCAGCATAATGATCAATCTGGGTACCAAAATTCAAAGCGAGTGTACGCGCCAGAAGCCCGGGGCCCTGTGCGAGATCATTTGTATAGCCGAAGCCCGGGTTGCCGTAGAGATAGGCTTGATTCAGTTTTTCATGATCCTGCCCATTCAAGTTATCGGCGATATCTGGAATCTCCACCCACAGGTCACGTGGAAATTCAAGCACAGTGACTTTGGGTGTCACTGAATCAATACGAATCAAGCGAATGGCATCTGCCAGGCCATAGAGATATTTATCGGAACGCGTGTCACTCCCGATGGCGAGAATCGTCATCACGGAAGGGGCGCCACATTGACCTGTGATGCCGGATGAAGTTGTCGGAGCTGATATTGTTGGAGAAACAGAAACAGGCTTTGGCGTGGAAAGAAGCGCAGTGTCCAAAATGGGCGTCACAGTGGAGACAATCGGATAGGGCGTCACAGTAGGGAGTTGGAGGGCGGGTCCAAGTGGTTGCTGCCATTTATTTTGATACAGCCAGAAAACCCCTCCAATGAGTCCAATGGCAAGTACCGAAAGAAAAGCAATGGCGGTTTTTTCAAAGTTGCTCATATGGGTGCAGAGGTGATGGTCAGTTTATATTTTTATTCCAAAACATAAATCACATTCGCGGGCACGGGCGTGAGGAAATACACGGTGACCCATGAACTCCATTGTTGATAATCATCATCACTATAGCCAAGATCAATCCAGGGCTTGCCCACGCATCCACCGCAAACATCTTCCACGGTGGCAAATCCATATCCGGGAATATACAAAGGTTGCCCGCCCATAGCCAGATACCAGCTATACCGTAGCCCTACCATGCCTTTTGCCAGTTTCTTTCCGCTGGAGGTGCCTGAATAACAGCGATCACCACCCGAACGGCATGGTGAATAGGCTGTGGCATACATTTGCACTGCGCGCCAGTATTCGATAGCCACGCCATCCACCACAGCCGTTTTGATTTCGACCTTTGTGCCATACCCAAGCACGCGCGTTTTTGGCGGGCGTACCATCATCTCATTTTCTGTGACGCGCGAAATTTCGTTCCCATCTTCATACCGAATGCGGATGCGTTGTACAGTGAGACCATTTTCACCGGGCTGCAAAATTTGAGTTTGATCGAGCGGGACATCGGCCGACGCAACTAATTCACTTTCAAACGGGATGGGCTTTTGGGCCAGTACCAGGGATTCGCTGACTCGCACCACTTTGATCTGCCCATCGGATGGAAGCGCCTCATTCTCAACTGGGAGGCTGTAATCGCTCCCAAAAAGCGGAATCCCAGCCTCGGCCAGTGCCTCACCAATCGTCCGCGCGGACGATTGAATCAGCAACGTCTTTCCATCCACGCTGACGGTAACTTCGCGCGTCGCTGAGACGTTAATTATCATCCCGTCTTTGATAGGTGAATTCAATGGTATGTCAATTTTATCTTGGGCGCTTAGCCAATAGGATGATTCTGCCAAGGCTTCGCCAACTGTAAAAGCAGAAGATTGAATTTGCTGTTGCCCGTCTGCTGTAACGAGTGTTAAATTTACAGCACGGCGAATTTGGAGGGTGATGGGCAAATTAGCGATGGGTTGGTCGAGAGCAACGGGAAGTCCGTTGAGGAGGACGCGGTCATTTGAGCCGAGGTTTATTCCAGCCTGTGTGAATAATAGGGAAGGAACACGCTCATTTGTTTGAAGAGTGATGACTTGGTCGCTGTCAATTATTGTGATAATTGGGGGAGTGTTTGCCTGACAGGCAAACAGGCAAAACGCAAGGGCCAATGCCAGCCTGCGGTTGATTTTCATGTGCTAATTATAAATCAGGCAAGAGAATGCACCATCCATACATTTGGTTCAATGTATATGCCTTCATTCTTTTCGACATTCATTTTCATCGGGTTGAGCGCGCCAGGAATGTAATATTCGCCGCTTTGTGGGAATTTCAACCTTGTCCATTCCTCCCACATGGCGCGTGTGCCACGAATGGTCATGGCTTCGTGACAGGGCTTGATGATTCTTGCTCCTGCCCGCACATGGACCCTCAGCCAGGCATCGAAAGGTAAGCCTTCAGCGTTTGTCCAGGTGATGTAATCGTCAATGCTTATCAGCGGATATTGACTCTTCTGATTCGGGCGTACCGGCCCAACGAGATATTGGAAGCCTTTTGATCTTCCAATCGCGCCCATGGCCCTGACCATCTGCATACTTAATTTCTGGTTTTGATAATCTGGATGAATGGCGATCTGAATCGCAGACTGAATACTGGGCGCAATGCCGTTCTTATGATTCTCAACTGCCTGAAGAAAGACCCAATCCCAGCCAGGTTCAGGTAATTCTTCGAGAGGTTGATCCCAATAAAAAGGTAGACTGTTGCCCATGGCCGCCATGCGGTTTGATTCGTTATCCCACATAGCGAATTGATATTCACTAAAGCGGTCAAACAGTTCGTGCCAGTTTTCATTGGCAATGGGGTCATGCATCATGAATTCGGGCCAGGCCGCATCGCCTATATCACCGGCATGCTTGCGGTAATCAGGAAGATCCTTGGGGGTAACGATTTGAAATTTGTTTGTGCTCATGCTCTTAACTTCTTTCCAGTTTGATGCATGTTACAGGGTAGCCATTATTCTCACCCGGGAAACGTTTCACTTCTCTAAAGCCTACGCTTTCATAGAGCTTGATCGCCTTTTGATTTCCATCCAGCACAATCGTCCAGGCGCCGTCTCCAATCTTTTGGAGGCCAACTTTCAAAAGCTCACGGCCGATCCCTTTGCCGTAGTGGATGGGGTCAATATAAAGCCAGGCAAGATATTTGTCATCTACGCCAACGAACCCAGCCACCTGATTATCTTCAATAGCAACATATTTCCAGCAGGACTTTAATTCTTCCACTTCCTTATCCTGCTCGATAGGGATAAATCCGCGTGGGTCACATGAGCCGATCAATTCATCAGGTCGGGCCCGATCATGGATTTGGCAAATGGCTTTCCAATCTTCGTCTTGATATTCACGATAAGTGGCCATTGTGGTTTCCTTATTTTACTTGTTTGTGATTTTACTTAACCAAAATTCGTTGAAGCACGGACCGTCAATTTTTGTTACCACGCGCATTAGCCTGCCAGAAGAATCAATCCGTTCGTGCAGCCAGCCACCCTTCTCTTCAATGATCAATGGCAATTCCTGGATTTCGACGCCCTCATCCCAACCAAGCGCAATCGCGCAGGCGAGCGGGTCATGCAAAAAGTTGATAATGTCATTGGGTAGTCCATCACAGGTCTCGCCAAATTTCTTTTCGTTTTGCTCGTCTATCGCAAATGCCTCTGCCTGCTGGGCAAGCAATTTTCCTAATTCTCCTACTTCTCGCAAATCATTCAAATATGCCCTTCGCAAAGCGGTCTCTACAGTCACTGTGAGCGGAATCAAAGTCGGGTTTGAATTTTCAATAACATGCTTTGCCGACTTCACATCCACTTGAATATTCCAGTCGAAGTCATTGCCCCAGTTTGGGAAACCCGCGCGGATAGGGTAGACGTATCCACCCATAAGGAAGAGTTTTGCCTGCTGCAAGATGCCTGGATATTGAAGATCGAGCAGATATAAATTTGTGAAAGGACCGATGGCAATGATCGTCGCATCCTGCTCGATGCTTTGTTTTAGCAATTGCAGTGCATCATCCTCTGGATTAGACGATGGAGGGATTTGCTTCGACCAATATCTCTCTTCATCCGGATAGCCTAACTCAGGATAACGATAACAACCTTGCGAAACATCCGCTCCGGCCGCGACGGGAATCCTGCTTCGGCCTTCGAGATCCAATATGTGGCGGACGTAGCCGGCCCGGCGCCCATCGGCTTCAGCGACCGTTGTAATGCCGGTGATTTCAACATCTTCCCAGCGCAGCAACATCGCCAGCGCACAGAGGTCGTCCATGTCGCCGCCAAGGTCAGTGTCAAGATGAATTTTTTGTGACATGGTTTTTATCCAAGGTTTCTTCACGGACGAATTGAATCAATGCAAGGGTTTCATCTAATGTCAGATCATCTGATTTATGTTCGGACACGGCGACAGCCTTGGCAATGGTTTCACTCCACGGATTCCCCAGTTTTGCCTGCGCCCATTGTGTGGCTTTGGGCTTTGAAGCAATCGTTCCATGTTCGAATGCATGCAGGACTCGACACATGGTGATAACAGCAAAGGCGCGATATTCGACTTCATGGTCGCGTAGCCATGATGGGTCGTCCAGCATTGGGAACCACCACTCATCTAAAATACCTGTTACTGCGCCGCGAATATCATCCGCTGTGACAAAGTCAATCAGTGTTTTCGGGGCTGGCCCTTCGATGACAACGCCATATTCACGGACGACATGTCGCTGAATGACCCAATCGCTTCCGGGGCGATCCAGATAAAACTTACCCTCATTGACGGTGGGGCAGGGTGCAGCCGTCGGGTCATGGTGACGAATGAGTGATTGGGGAACATACGCACCCTCTAATTTGCCGGCCCGCTTCAAACTCGTGGCCCAGGTTTGTTTATGCATGGCTTCAAGTTTGGAAATCATTTCTTCTGAAAGGTAATCTGCTGTGACAAAGAGGAAATCAATATCGCTTGTTTCGGGGTTGAAATCTCCACTAGAGAGTGAGCCGTAGAGATACATTCCTACGAATTGGCCTGCGAGAATTTCTTTTACGTTCGATAGAAGCAAATTCAATACTTCATTGACGTCTGGAAATATGGAAGGCTGTTTGCTGACTTCCAATGTGTATCGCATCATTTCCAAGGTTTCGTTGATATCTTCGGTTTCAGCATCCATATGAGAGTTTTTACGCCCGATGATGGCGCGTTCGATCAGTGGCTTCCAGCGCGCGTCTAAAGTTTCCGTTGCCCATTTTGCTGCAGCAGGCTTGGATAAGATAGCTTTGTATTGAAGTGTATATAACATTCTGCAAAGTGATAGCACACAGAACGATTGATATCCGCGACTCTTGATACGAGATGGATCGTCAATGATTGGGTTAACCCATAAAGGCAAAACATCCACGACGGCTTGGCGGAGTTGATAGATTTCCACAGGGTCGATCAAAGTTTTGAGATCAGGCCCCATAATGACGATTCCACGCTCGTGCAGAAGATGCCGCTGGATGATCCAGTCGCTTGCATGAGTTTTGATCTTGAGAGTCTCGCCGCTACCTCGATCCAGAAACGGATGCTGAATATTTGGCGGCTCAAATCTTCGCAGAGCATTTTTTGGCATATACGAGATTTCCTGTTGAACTGCCCAGGGCGAATCAATCTTCGCAACTTGTGCGTGCATATTTTGCAAGGCTGAAAATGTATCGCTCGAAATTTCTCTGTCTGTAACGATGAGAACGTCAATGTCGCTGTGTTGGTCGAAATCTCCATTGGCGAGAGAGCCAAACAAATATATGCCAACCAACTGATTTCCTAAAATGTCTTTTATGTTGGTGAGTAAGAGATTCAGAATCTCGTTGACATCGGGGTGGGAAGTAGGGGATAGGTTCATGTTTTACAGTTCCATGTCATTGCGAGGGTTGAGACGCGATAGCGTCGAAATCCCGAAGCAATCTCAAGTAACTTATAAGTACGAGATTGTTTCGTAGCTCTACAAGCTCCTCGCAATGACATTAATAAGTCTCGATCTTTCCATCCTTCGCATTCCATACTTCCGAAGCGAAGTGTTCGATGAAGTAGCGGTCATGGACAACGGCAAGAATAGTGCCTTTGAAACTGGTCAGGGCTTCTTCAAAGCGTGCCCGCGCTGGAATATCGAGATGGTTGATGGGTTCATCGAGAATAAGGAAAGTACATCCTTGCGCGACAAGCAAGGCTAGCTGTAAACGAGCGCGTTCCCCGAAAGAAAGTTCAGAGGCTTTGCGTAAGGCTCCATCCCCTTTGAAGAGGAAATAGTGTAGGAAGTTACGTGCGTCCGTTTCGCCAAAGGATGTGACGTTCTGAACGTTTTGAAGTGGATTCAAATTTGGATTAAGCAATTCCTGTTCCTGTGCCATGTACCCAAGTTTGACAGTCTGGCCTAGCCGCAAGTCGCCAGCCAGTGGACGCAGTTGCCCTGCGATGGTGCGGATCATTGTCGTCTTGCCCGCTCCGTTCGGGCCAGTCAATGCGATACGTTGCCCTGCACGGATATGGAGGTTGAGATTTTCAAGCAGCGGATCATTTGGCGCGTAGCCAATTGAGAGATCCTCAGTGATCAATACATCTTTGGATTGATGCGCGGGAGCGCCGAAATCCAGTTTCATTTGCCAGCCAGCGATTGGCTTCTCTTTGCGATCTTCATCCAACGTTTTCTCAATGCGTTTTTCAATTCTCAAAGCGCGGCGGGCAGTGTGGGTGGTACGATCTCCAAAGAAACCTTTGGCGAATTTGTCGTTCGTATCGCCTTTACCGCCTTTTTTGAATTGCGAGATACGTCTTAAGTGCCTGGCAGCATTGTGCAGTTTGCGAAGTTCCATAATCTGGTCGTTGTATTCATCGTATTGTTTTTCGTATTCTTTCTGCTTGGCGTTGAGATAGTCTGTGTAATCGCCAAGATAAGCTCTGACAGATTGGGTCTTCGGCTCCAGCTCAAGAATGGAAGTGACTGTGTTATCCAGGAATGCGCGGTCATGCGAGACAATGAGGGCTGCACCTTGAAAACGATTGAGCCAGCCCTCCAACCATTCGAGCATTTCGATATCGAGATGGTTCGTCGGTTCATCGAGCAATAGCAGATGCGGCTCTTCGAGCAAGACACGCGCCAACATGAGACGAGTCTTTTGTCCGCCGCTGAGGTGTTTGACGGGGGTATCGAGGGGAAAGTCTGCGAGACCTAGAGGGCCAAGGATGTTTATAGGTTGCAGGTTGAAAGTTGAAAGTTGTGTGAGGGTTTGATCGTATTTTCTTTGGGTCATGGAATCATTTGGGTTTGTTGTGAGGGCCATTGCAAGGGAAGCGATTTCGGTTTCGAGTTCGGTCTGGGAAACAAGATTCAGGCTGAGGGTCGTCTGAAGCGTTTGTTCGGGGTCGAATTCCATCCCCTGGGCTAGATATCCAATTCTTAAGTTGTGGCGCGTCGAAGCGACAGTCCCTGAATCGGGCTGTTCGAGTCCAGCAAGGATGCGCATGAGGGTGGTCTTGCCACAGCCGTTGGGGCCGATGAGGCCGATACGCTCGTTGTTGCTGATACTGAATGAGATGTCTTGCAGGATAGGCTGGATGCCGTAGGATTTATGGATGTGGTGTGCAGTAAGCATAAGAACCTGTAGTTGAGGGGCATGTCACTCTGAGCGGAGCGACACTTGCACCGCACGCAAGTGCAGGTGAGAGTCTCCCCTCGCGTGTCGGAGATTCTGCGCCGCTACGTGGCTCAAAATGACATTGCGTAGTTAAAACAAAAACCGAGGGCAAGCCTCGGCTGGGAAACGTCAGCACGAAGTGCCGACGTTAATCATCGCAACGGGTTAGTGCCCTGAAAAGGTGTATGGACTACAGGCTGTCTGTCATTTCTATGCTCCTGGTAATTACGGACGTGCAGATTATAACACTGGTTTTTAATTGAGATGGTGGAGACTTTGCGAAGAAATTATTACAGCCCAACAGACGCAATCCATTCTTGTATTGAAGGATGTATTGACTTTTTCTTCTCTTCATTGTATTCATGATAAGAAAATTCTGTTACATATTGGCGTATGGGATAGCCTTTCTCACTGAGTTCACTAGAAACATACAATGCAAACCATGGCCCAGACTCATCCGCATCGAGCATTACCCCGACTGTAAATGGTTTTCGTTGATATTCGAGAACCACTAAGAATCCTCTATCCGATTCTGAAAATTCAAGTGGCGCAAGTATTTCCCTAAGCACAGCCCGGATGTCAATATAAATTTCGTCTCTTTTCCACCATTCCCAAAACTTGGCAGTAAGCTTGGGGAAGCGTGCTGATATTTCAGCCAGTAATTCAGCCTCCTCTTTATCTGTATTTATTGTAGGTCTACCCTGTAACTCTGGCCATTCTCTGGGATTCGGAGGCATGTCCTTTCCAGTGACTTTTTCATACGCCTCCATTGCGGGACCTAATAGTGTTGGGAAGATTACTTCGCTGGCTTCGAGTATATCCACAAGGGTTTCGGGATTTTTCATGGCATTTTCATAAGCCTCTTTTCCGCGCCCGACCAACCACTCGCGAAATTCCTGAAACCCATCATCACTACAACCATCCATTATCACCGTAGCGGCATCCCATAAATTGCCTATATATGCTTTATCTTTTAAGTCCTTAAAAATCTGCTCGAAGGAGATAATTTCTTCCTCAGACAACTTTGTCAATTCTTCAGTCAGAATATCGGATTGTTTCTTGGCGTCTCCATTAGCCGCTTCTCTCGTCTTATCAATCAATTTCCAAAATTCTGTTATGTCCATAGTTATATGCCCGATAAATTTGATTCAGCTTAGTTCTACTACCTCATAATAACTTCCACTCGGTGCGGATGCCAGCAGCGGTCGAATCTGTGTCAGCATTTCAGGTGGGATGTTCTTGACCGATGCCTGATGTGATTCAATACTATCCCAGACTTCAATGATGGTAAATTTCGTCGGGTCATCATGGGATTGATACAGCGTGACGGATTCACATCCCTGTGAAGAATTGATCATCGGCAGGATGGAGATGAGAAAGTCGCGCAGAGCTTCGGTTGTCTCAGCTTTGGCTTGAGTTTCGCCGATGCGAGTAATGCTCATAATATGCTCCATCTTTCAGTAGTAGATTTACGCAGGTCTTCCTTTTTCCGGCTGTTGGGTATACTATCATGATGGAGCGAAAAACATGAAAGGAGCAAACCATGCAGAAGATCCTATTTCTTTTGGTGTCCCTTCTCAGCTTGGGGCTTGTCTCTTGCGGGGGTGGGAGCGCGCCCTCGACGACGATTAATGTCACGCTGACCGATTTCGCCTTTACGCCCAACACGTTCACCGTCCCAGCTGGGGAGGAGATTACCCTCAAGGTCCTGAACAACGGATCGGTCGTGCATAATTTCATCATCATGAAGCTTGGTACCAGTGCGGGCGAGGCTTTCGATAGCGAGGATGAGGCAAACGTATTTTGGTCAGAGCGGGATATACCGCCGGGTGGCGATCTCAGTGTGACCTTTACTGCTCCAGCAGAACCGGGGGAGTATCAGATCATATGCAAAACACAGGGTCATATTACCTCGGGGATGGTCGCCAAGATGACCGTTGTCGCTAATGAATAAGTGAAGACTTTCGAAGGTTATTTCTTATAACGCCGTCCATGGTCGATGGTGCGGCGGTCGCGGACAAATTCCATCACAGGGACACCGTATCCACAACTGGTGGAGGTCTTTTCGACTTCGATTTCGACAACCTGTCGGGGAGTCAGCTTCATTTCGGTTGCTCCGCTTGCCAGCATTTCTTCAGCAAGCTCAGACTCCGAGATCGGTGTCACTTTGGCTTTGCCAAATAGCCGAACGATGGCCGCGTTTTCACCTTCAAAGGAACAAATCATTACGGTGATCGGGCTTCCGCTTGCTGAGTGGCGTTCGGTCTCGTTCCCACTGCCAGCGTAATTTAAAAACGCGACTCGATTACGATTAAGAATGTGAAGTGGCACGCCGCCTTTTGGAGAAATATTGATCGGCCCAACGCCATCAGAAATATCTGTTGGTATCTGTGCGGTAGTTGCCACAAAGAAAACTGGGGAGTTCTGAATCAACTTTGCCTGTTCTTCAGTAATGGATGGGTAATAGGATGCCATGATTGTTTTAGCCTTTTAGTGATTTTAACGATTGCTCTATTTCTTTCATCGCCTCTTCATATTGGACACGCGGCTGGTAACCCAATTCCTTTTGTGCGCGGACGATGGGAAAATGCGCGTTAGACGCGACGAGGTTGTACGCTTCATAAGTAAGTGGGGGACGACCCTTGAGTTTGAGGCCATACCAGATGGGTTCACAGATATTGGCAAGTAATCTACCCAACCAAAGCGGAATGACTTTGGGTTTGGGAGCGCCGCCAATATGAGCCAGATCAGTGAAGTATCTATTCCAGGTGAGACCAAAGCCATCGCCAATGTTGTAGATTCGTCCAACGGCATTCGGGTTTTCTGCAGCGAGGAGCATTGCATCAATCAAATTATCCACGTGGACAAAGCCGCAGTCACCATTTCCGCCGCCGATGAGAGTCGGTGTGCCGCGTTTGAGTTCTGCGAGCGCGGTAATTACCCACTGAATACTGCGCGGACCGTATACATTGCCGGGCCTTAGAACAACAAGTTCCACGCCCAGTTTGGAGGCAAGTTCACGAGCTAGTTTTTCCTGTTTTTGTTTGTGCGTGGAATAAAAACCGGTCGGCGTACCCCATTCAAGTTCTTCGTCTAAAACATCTGATTGGAGTTTGACTCCATAAGTTGTAATGCTTGAGGTGAGAATCACTTTGGACTTATGCGCCGCCGCAGCTTCCATGATGTGACGTGTCCCTTCGACGGTCACTTGTTGATGCAGTTCCCTGGGGCCGGTATCCAATGTCACTGCTGCGAGATGGAAAATAAGAGATATATCTCTGACAGCTTTTTCCACATCCGCGCGGTTGCGGATGTCGCCGCGAATGACTTCGACTTTGTTGCCCCAGTCTTTGGGGATGGATTCGGAGGGGAGGAGGAGGGCACGAATCGGCTTATTTTGGGCAAGCAGGCGTGAGGTCAGGTGTGAACCGATGAATCCTGCCGCGCCAGTGATTAAGATGGTCATTGTTTCGATATCCCTTTCAGTCTTTGCAGGCAAGTGTACAGCAAAGTCTTTAGTGTGGGAATAGGCGATAAAACAAGTTAAAATTCAGATGACCGACATTCATTCAAGGATGCCTCAATGAAGAACAGACTATTCATAGGCCCATTGAGCCTATCACTCTTGCTAGCCGCCTGTTTTAGAAATGGCGCCTCCACTAACATTGACCTCACAATTTCCGATTTTCACTTCACGCCTGATACAATTACTGTCCCTGCCGGGCAGGAAATTACCCTCAATGTGAACAATGAGGGTTTCATTTCACACCAATTTGCAATCTTCAGGTTGGGAACCAGTCCAGGGGAAAAGTTTGATGCCTCAGACAAGGAAAATATATATTGGATGTTTGAAGTTCTACCTGGGCGCACTGGTAAGGCTGTTTTTACAGCCCCCGCCGAGCCCGGTGAATATTATTTCGCTTGCGGTATCTTTGGACATCTGGAAGCTGGAATGATCGGGAAACTCATTGTTGTGAAAGATCAGTAACATTGGACTTGTTAAATAACACGAATCCCTGTGTGATTCATTTTGAAAAGGAGCTTGAACATGCGTAAGAAAATTATGATTTTAGGATTGGTGCTAGCCCTTTTGTTTGCTTCATGTGGTGGTAGCGGACCCTCGACCACCCTTGATGTGACATTGACCGACTTTGCTTTTGTACCGAATGTTTTTACTGTTCCTGCCGGGCAGGAGATTACCCTCAACATTGTCAATAATGGGGCGGTTGTCCATAACTTTGTCATTATGCAACTTGGCAAAACAGCTGGTGACACTTTTAATGAGGAAGATCAAGCGAACATATTTTGGGAGGAGCGGGATATACCACCCGCTGGTGAACTTAGTGCGACCTTCACCGCCCCCACAGAACCGGGCGAATATCAGGTTGTCTGCCGCACGCCAGGCCATGTGGCTTCCGGGATGATTGGCAAATTGACTGTGGTAGCCGAAGAGCAATAAAGCTTGAAACACTTCAAGTCCTTGTTACAATCAGTGCCATGGAAAAACCATTGATTACGAGTCTGAGCAATCCGCTTGTGAAGCAGGTGCGTGCCTTGCGGCAAAAGAAAGCCCGGCTGAGCAGCGGATTGTTTTTGGTGGAAGGGATTCATCATGTGGGCGAAATGGTCGAAGCCAAATGGGATGTGGACTCCATCCTCTACGCGCCGGATTTGCTATCCAGCAATTTTGCGCACGACTTGTTATCCCGCCTCACGATTCAGCCTCAGCCTGTCTCTGCACAAGTGATGGAATCATTGGCTGATAAAGAGAATCCGCAGGGCATTCTGGCTATCGTTCAGCAAAAACAAATTCAACTGAAGGATCTGAAACCGGTCCAAAGCCAGCGGGCTGTAGCTTTGGTTTCACCGCAAGACCCCGGAAATGTCGGCACAATTCTCCGCACCATGGATGCAGTTGGCGCAGAGATGCTTTTCCTCCTCGATGGCGGCGTGGACTTATATCACCCTACAGTTGTCCGTTCCAGCATGGGGACACTGTTCTGGAAACCGATCGTGCAAACTTCATTCACTGAATTTGTTTCGTGGGCACGAACAAATCAGCAGCAACTGATTGCTACCTCAGCCCATGCCGATGTTGATTATCATACCTTGATCCCGCAACTTCCCTGGGTGCTGGTGCTGGGCAATGAACAAAAAGGTCTCACCCCCGAGCAAACCAAAGTCTGTGATGTCACCGTCTCCTTGCCAATGCAAGGACGAGTTAGTTCCTTGAATCTGGCCGTAGCAGCTGGTGTACTGTTGTATGCGTTAAACACATAGGGGCAGGCTGTAAGCAGCCCGCCCCAGTATGGTGTATCAACTAATCGGTGGTCGAGAGCAAGGTCTTAAAACTCATCTTCCTCTTCGTCATCCCATAATTCATCATCTTCTTCCTCGCCTTCCTCTTCCTCCCATTCACCTTCCTCCTCTTCCTCCCATTCCCCTGCAACCGCGTCAGAGGGCGAGTAGGTGGCGCAACCGGTATCCGGATCAATCTCCACTGCTGCGGCGGAACAATAACCATCATCCAAAAACACACAATCAATGTAATGACACTTAATGCGGGGCATTCAATCCTCCTGAATTAGGGTTGGTTGTTTAAGTACGCGCATGACCGTAAGAATAAAAATAATGGTCATGGATACTTGAGATGTTATACAAAACGGACAATATGCCTTAATGAGCGCAACCTCCAGATAAATCAACCAGAGCGTAAAAAGAAATCCAATGAGGGTGACCCCAAAAAGCAACATACTGCCGTTATCTTGAAAGAAGCCGGGTTTGGTCTCGAGGTAGAGCAGAGCGAGAATGCTAAGATATCCCAGCGCGCCCACCACTGCCACAGGTATTCCATTTATTACTGAATATTTACTGGCATTGATAATTGAACAACCATGTGAACCAATACACATGCTTTCGTTGTTGGTCAATTTAAAAATGGTCATGTAGATTGAAACCAGCAACCCAATGACTGCAAATGCAATTGTGACTTGTTTCAGTCGTTTATCCATATCTCCTCAGAGCAACCAGGCATTTACTTCCTGACCAGCAGGCACGCATTTTACACCAGCGGGAATAATAAGTAAAGCATCTGCTTGTACTAAAGAGAGCAAATTTCCGGAGCCCTGGTGACCCGTCAGTTTTGCGACTGGGGACCCATCCTGCTCATGGATCGTGGCCCGCAGATAGCTTTCCCGCCCATCAGATAGGATGTCCTCTTCGCATCTTACTTTGACTGTGGCCCTGCTCCAACCCGAACGGCCGCTCAACCGCCCAAGCGTAGGACGCACAAAAACCTCAAACCCCACAAATGCTGAGACCGGGTTGCCCGGCAAACCAATGAAGGGGATGTTTCGATAATTGCCAAATGCCAGGGGTTTACCCGGGCGCATATTCACGCGCCAAAAATCCAACGCGCCGTTCGCCTCGATCACTTCTTTCACAAAGTCATACGCACCTACACTGACCCCAGCAGAGGAAATGATCAAATCCACATTTTGCGCGGCCGCTTTTTCAAACAAGCTGGTAACCGACTTGCGGTTATCTTTGGCAATGCCCAAACGCGTCAGATCTGCCCCTGTGCTTTCGATCAAGGCAGCAAGCACATAGGAATTCGAATCGCGAATTTTTCCCGGCTCAAGCGGCGCATCCACGGCAAGCAGTTCGTCACCAGAGGAGAGCAATGCCACGCGTGGTCTTTTGTAAACATCCACGTTTGAATATCCCTGC
>Ga0070699_100001633_pt1 | contig 20457 bp, 19 predicted proteins | sample KBSK1503metaG_FD_65473 | JGI IMG/M metagenome (GOLD analysis project Ga0070699, IMG submission 65473) | Corn, switchgrass and miscanthus rhizosphere microbial communities from Kellogg Biological Station, Michigan, USA - KBS K1-50-3 metaG | ecosystem: Host-associated > Plants > Roots >...
GGCCGCCCAGATCACGAACGGGAAAACCGCGTAGGTCAGCGGATAGTGGGTGCTCGCTGCCGTGAACCACCCCCCGAAGATGATCTGGCCCGTGACGATCAGCGCCGCCAGCAAGGTTCCCGCCTCGGCCGCGCGCCGCAGATGCCAGCGGGGTCGGGGTGGGGTGCTCCAGGTCAGCAGCACCGGCGCGACCACCAACGCGCCCATCGCATCTCCCAGCCACCACTGCCACCAGAGCGACGGGTAGACGGCCCAGGACGCCTCGCCGCCCAGGCAGAGGCTCATGACGCCGATCGTGGCGCTGATCGCGGTGCTGGGGATCGCCGCCAGCGCGACCAGTCCCAGAACGTCTTGCAGCCGGTCGAGGGACGTCGTGAATCCCGCGACGCGACCCAAGAGGGAAGCCGCCGCCAGCGCCTCCAGGGTGTTGCCAGTTGCGATGCCGGCGGCGGTCACGAGGGAGACGCCCGTGGACGCATTGATCAGCAACGCCCCCAGGGCGACACCCGGCCAGAGGCGGTAGCCGAAACACAGCAGCGCCGCGAGGGCGATCCCGGTCGGGGGCCAGACGAGCGATACGTTCTTCTGCATGACGGCCAGCGACAAGCCGAATTTGGCGGCGCCGAAGTAGATGGCGGCGAGGAGCGCGATCTGTGCCGCGTAAGGGCCGGAGAAGACCGACGCCGCGCGACCGCGGTCGGACCCGCCGCGGAGTAACGCGAGGGCCAAGGGCAGCCTTCGTACAGGGGGGAACGCCCACAACGCTTTCCCCCAGCCTAGCGCCGATGCGGGAGCGCCTCCAAGCAAGGAAAATCGCGGGCTGGCCGCGCGCCGACTAGGGTGAATGCCCGAATCGGGCAGGGGAAGTTCCCGGGGAGAGCGGCCTGAGCCCTCGGGGATATACCGATCTTCGATTCCGGGATTCTCCTACTTGCCGCTCCGTGCCGGGCAGGCTCAAAATGCCATCGAGTAATTCGCCTGTCTGCCGCGGGCAAAGGCACGTCGATAAGGTCGACGGCTTCGCCGCCGGCGGGGGCTCGCCGAAGCGACGACCGGTGTCAGGCGCCTCGTGACGAGGCGGAGTGTATGAGGAAAGAGTGGGTGAGCGCGGTCTCGGAGGGGATCGCCGCGGAGGCATTCAGGCGCTCCGGAGGACGGTGTGAGTGCACGAGGACGTCGTGCGGACATGCTCGACGATGCCAGGTGACGCTTCGCTCCGAGAGCCGGGGCCGTTCCGATCTATTCGCATGGCGGGCCGTCTACCGTGTACCGGCGGGTGCCGGTGGAGCCGACAGCCCCTCGAACTGCTCGATTCTCTGCCTGTCGTGCTACCGGCAAACCTTGAATTATCGGCAACCCTTGAGCTATCGAATGTCCTGACCGGAGTATGCAACCGGGTCGTCTGCGCCCCGGGACCGTGTCCTTTACCACCCTCACTGCCCTGAACCACCGGTTCCCCTGTCTCCCGAGCCTCGCCGACCCGATCTCACGCAAGTGGCCGAGCGGTGTCTCAGGAGCAGGGGAGGCGCTCATGCTGGCCATGCTCGTGTTGATCCTAGGTCCGATCCTGTTGGGGGTCGCCTTGCTGTCCCTTACGGACTCGGTTCGGCGGTCGCGTCAGCGGGCGATCGCGCGTCAGGTGATGCTGACCGACGCGATCCACCGCGAGCTGGGGGCCGTCGTGGCTCCGGTAGTGTCGAAACGAATGTGGGGCCCCTGGCAGATCCTGATCGCGGTGCCGCTCGCGCAGCCCGCGGTCGTCGCGAGCGTCGTCGCGATTGCCCACCGGGCGCTGGCCTTCGCCGGCGACGTGGGCCCGGGCCGCCTGCGGATCGTCCTCACGGCTCAGGAGGGGCCTCGACCCCGACGGCGCCGGGCGGATCCGGTCGCCTGAAGGCGAGGCGAGCGGGGCGGGTCCGCGTCACCCGGATGGTATAGTCGCGTTCGCCCATGGTCGAAAGGCTCGCCGCGCTCGACTGGGAGAGGATCGCCGGTGCGCTCGGTGAGAGCGGGTCCGCCACGACCCCGGCGCTCTTGTCGGGGGACGAGTGCGCCTCGCTGATCGCGCTCTACCCGGACGACAGGTACTTCCGCAGCCGAGTCGCGATGGAGCGACACGGCTTCGGCCGCGGGGAGTACAAATACTTCGGCTACCCTCTGCCGAAGCTCGTGGAAGGCCTGAGACAGGCGATATACCCTCGGCTGGCTCCGGTCGCCAACGAGTGGCGTCGCTCGCTCGGTCAACGCGGCCGGTTCCCGGAGGAGCTCGATGACTTCCTCCAGCGCTGTCATGCCGCGGGCCAGCGGCGGCCGACGCCGCTCGTTCTCAAGTACGGTGCCGGCGACTACAACTGCCTTCACCAGGATCTCTACGGTGAGCTAGTGTTCCCGCTGCAGCTGACGGTGCTCCTGAGTCGTCCTGGCGTGGACTTCAGCGGTGGCGAGTTCCTGCTGGTCGAGCAGCGGCCGCGCGCGCAGTCCAGGGGCGAGGTCGTCCCGCTCGGCCGGGGCGAGGCGGTGATCTTCGCCGTCCACCATCGCCCGGTCCGGGGCAAGCGGGGGACGTATCGCGTCACCCTGCGTCATGGCGTGAGCCGGATCCGGTCGGGCGATCGCTACAGCCTGGGCGTCATCCTTCACGACGCCGCGTGACCGACGTCGGCGAACCCGCGGCCAGCCCGTCCGCCTCCGCCGTCGTGATGACGCGGACCGGATCGTCTTGGGTGACGACTCCGGGCCGCCGGACGCACGCGCAAACCCGGCTCCAGCCCGGGTACCGCGTCTGCGAGACGCGCGCGTAGTCACCTCCGGCAAAGGCGGCGGCGATGTTCGCACAGGGGCTGGCGTAGCGCGTGATCCGCAGCACCACCTCTGCACCCACGAGCAGGTGGGCGCCCGGGACCACGAGCGACCAGTTGAGACCCCGTACGGTCAGGTTCTCGCCGATGCTCCCGGTCCCGATCGGGTGGCCTTCGGCCTGCAGTGCCTCGATCAGTTCGAGCGGGTAGAGGGAAACGGCACGCTCGGGGCCACCGTGATGGCGCAGGTCGCGCTGGCGATCGCCCTCGACGCCGTCGGCGGTCACCCGCGCGGAGCGGACCGGCGTCTTCGGCACGCCGCCATTCGACACGTTGATCCACACCAAGCGGCCGCTGGCTCGAGCGGACAAGGGACCTCCTGCTGGGCTGCTCCGATCTCGTACCAGAGATGAGGCCGATCCGCAACGCCCGCGCCGCCCGTCGAGCCGGGCTATGATGTGCTGCGGTCGATGAGGGCCATCAGGAGGCGATGAGCGCGATCGAGCGCGGAGACGCTCCCGTGCTGGAAACCGAGCATCTGAGCCGCGTCGTCGCCGGCGTGCGCCTGGTCGACGACGTCAGCGTCCAGGTGCGACAGGGGGAGGTGCTGGCGGTCGTGGGGCCGAGCGGCTCCGGCAAGTCGTCGTTCCTCCGCCTCCTGAACCGGCTGGACGAGCCTACCGGCGGCATGGTGGCCCTCGGGGGCCGGGATTACCGGATGATCCCGCCGCGCGAGCTCCGGCGCCGGGTCGGTATGGTCACCCAAACGGCGTTCCTTTTCCCGGGGACGATCTCCGACAATCTCCGCTTCGGTCCCCGCCAACGGGGATACCGGCTCGACGAGGAGACCGTCGCCTCTCTGCTCGACAGGGTCGGGCTGGCGGGCCGGGCCGGCCACGACGTCCGCCACCTGTCCGGCGGCGAGGCGCAGCGGGTGTCGGTCGCGCGCGCGCTGGCCAACGAGCCGGCGGTGCTGCTGCTCGACGAGCCCACCTCGGCGCTGGACGACACGGCCAAGCAGGGCGTCGAGGCCCTCATCCGCAAGATCGTCGGAGACCACGAGCTCACGTGTGTGATCGTGACGCACGACCGCCCGCAGGCCGGGCGCCTGGCCGATCGCGTCATGGTCCTCGGGGCCGGGAGGCTCGAGCGCATCGGATCCACAGACGAGGTGCTCCATGCTCAAGACCCTCTTCGCTGATCAGGTCGCCCTCGGTGTCGCCCAGGCGGCGCTCGCCACCGCGGTGGCGCTCGTCGTGATGCTGGCCGCCCGCGCGCGCGCGATCCACCTCGAGCGCGACATCGTCGTCGCCCTCGTGAGGGGCGTCGCGCAGATCCTCGCCGTGGGCTCCGTTCTGATGCTCCTGCTGCGGGGGCCGCGCTGGACGGGGGTCTTCATCCTGATCGGGATGACGATCGCGGCGGCGACGACCTCGGCCCGGCGCGCCCGCGGGGTGCCCGGCGCGTTCCGGGTCTCCCTCTCGGCCATCGGCCTCGGGGCGGGGTCGGTGATCGCGCTGATGGCCTGGGCCGGCGCCGTCGACACGGCCATCACCGCGCTCGTCCCCATCGGGAGCATGATCATCGCCAACGCGATGAATACCAACTCGCTCGCGCTGAACCGATTCCGCTCGGAAGTGGAGTCGCACGTCGGCCTGATCGAGACGGCGCTCGCGCTGGGCGCGAGCGCCAAAGAGACCGTGTCCCCGTACGTCCACGCATCGTGTCAGGCGAGCCTGATCCCCGCCATCGACTCGCTCAGATCGCTGGGCATCGTCTGGATCCCCGGATTGATGACGGGGATGCTGCTGTCCGGCTCGAGCCCCGTCTATGCGGCGATCTACCAGTTCGTGATGATCGCCTTCATCTTCTCGGCGTCGGGGATCACCTCGCTCGCGGGCACGCTCCTGATCCGGACCTACGCGTTCTCCCCGGCCGAGCAGCTCACGCTGCGCCCCGAACCGTCGGTGGACGGGTAGCCCCGCCCGGCGCCACGGGAGGAAGCGAGATGGCAGAGCGGAACGCGACGTCTCCGGAGGTCCGGATCGAGGAGGACGCGCTCGGCGAGGTTGCCGTCCCCGCCGAGCATCTGTGGGGTGCCGAGACCCAGCGCGCGCGGCTCAACTTCCCGATCGGCGGGGAGCGGTTCCGCTGGGGGCGCCCGGTGATCCGCGCCCTCGGAATCCTCAAGAAGTGCGCGGCGCTGGCGAACGGCGAGCTCGGCCAGCTCCCGCCCGCCAAGGCGGACCTCATCGTCCGCGCGGCCGAGGAGGTGATCGCGGGCGCGTGGGACGACGAGTTCCCCCTCGGTGCGTTCCAGACCGGCTCCGGGACACACTCGAACATGAACGCCAACGAGGTGATCGCCAACCGGGCCATCCAGCTGGCGGGGGGCGTCGTGGGGTCGAAGACGCCGATCCACCCGAACGACGACGTCAACCGCGGCCAGTCGTCGAACGACGTCTTCCCGTCCGCGATGCACATCGCCACCGTCGAGCAGATCGAGGACGTCCTCGTCCCTGCTCTCCGAGAGCTGCGCGACGCCCTCGACGCCAAATCCCGGGCGTACGCCGGGGTCGTGATGGTGGGCCGGACACACTTGCAGGACGCGACGCCCCTCAGCCTCGGCCAGGTGATCTCGGGCTGGGTGGCCCAGCTGGACCAGGCTATCGACGGCGTCCGGCGAGCCGTGTCCGGCCTCCAGGCGCTGGCGATCGGTGGCACCGCGGTCGGGACCGGCCTCAACGCCCATCCGCGCTTCGGCGAGGTCGCCGCCCGCAAAATCGCCCAGGCGACGGGGCGGCCGTTCGTCTCGGCGCCGAACAAGTTCGCCGCGCTGTCGGCCCACGACGCGATGGTGGATGCGAGCGCTACCCTGCGGACCCTGGCGGGGGCGCTCATGAAGATCGCCAACGACGTCCGCTGGTACGCCTCCGGCCCGCGGGCCGGGATCGGCGAGCTCCGGATCCCCGAGAACGAGCCGGGCTCCTCTATCATGCCGGGGAAGGTCAACCCGAGCCAGTGCGAAGCGCTGACGATGGTCGTCGTGCAGGTGTTCGGCAACGACCAAACGGTGGCGTTCGCCGGCTCGCAGGGCAACTTCCAGCTCAACGCGTACAAGCCGATCATTCTCCACAACGTCCTCGAGTCGATCGGGCTCCTCGCCGATGGCTGCCGCTCCTTCACCGAGCGCTGCGCCCGCGGTATCGAGCCGAACACGACGCGGATCAAGGAGCACCTGGCCCGCTCGCTGATGCTGGTCACCGCCCTCAGCCCCCACATCGGCTACGAGAAGGCGGCGAAGATCTCCCTGACCGCACACCGCGAGGACCTGAGCCTGCGGGAGGCGGCGCTCCGGCTGGGGTACGTCACGGCCGAGCAGTTCGACCGCTGGGTCCGGCCCGAGGACATGACTCGCCCCCTCGAGTCGTGACCCTGGCGGGCGTGCTCGATCCCCCGTGCCTCGACTTGTGGCTGCTCGCCGGCTTCGGCATCATGGCACCCGTGGGGATCGCCCTCGACGGACTCCTGGCCCGGATCGCCGCGATCTTCACGCCATCCCGCGACGCGCTCCAGGCGCTCAGCGCGCGGTTCGAGGCCGAGATGGCGCGCGGGCTCCAGGGCAGCGGCGGCTCGCTCAAGATGCTGCCGACGTTCGTCGAACAGCCCCGCGGCGACGAGCGCGGACGCGCCATCGTCGTGGACTGGGGCGGCACGCGCGGGCGGGTCGGAACGGTCGATCTCGCGGCGCGGGGGAGGGCGGAGATCCTGCGGGAGGAGACCTTCACGTTCACCGACGCCGAGAAGACGGGCCCCGCCGACCAGGTTTTCGACGCGATCGCGGCGGCGGTCGAGCATGTCGTCGGCCGCGACCGACAGACGTCCTATCCCCTCGGCTTCGTCTACTCGTTTCCGGCCCGTCTCGAGCGGATCGACCGCGCGATCGCGCTCCACTTGACCAAGGGCTGGCACGTCGTCGGTCTCGTGGGCCGCGACGTCGCCCAACTCCTGGACGCGGCGCTCGCGCGCCGAGGCCTGTCGAGCGTCGCCGTCCGCGCCGTGGCCAACGACACCGTGGCGCCGATGGTCCTCGAGACGTACCGCGCGCGGGGCCGCGACGCGTCCGCGCGGCCGGCCGAGGTCGGTCTCATCGTCGGCACCGGAACGAACGTAGCCGCGGACCTCCCCGGTCTCGGGATTCGGAATCTCGAGTCGGGCAACTTCAGCCTGGTCGCGCCCGTGCAGACACCGTACGACCACGTCATCGACCGCGACGTGGCGGAGCCCGCCCCCGGGACGCAGCTGTTCGAGAAGATGGTCTCGGGCCAGTACCTCGGCGAGATCGTCCGCCGCATCATCGCCGATCTCGCGGCGTCGACGACCCTGTGTCGATGGTCGGGGGTCCCCGCCTTCGCGACGCCCTTCGGATTCGGCACGGCGAACCTGTCTCGGATCGAGGCCGACGGCTCGGAGGATCTGGCGGAGGTCGAGACGCTCCTGCGGGAACTGGGGATCCCGAGCTCCCGGCCCGAGCGCGAGACGCTGCGGGCGGTGGGCCGGCTCGTCGTGGGTCGCTCGGCCCGGCTCGTCGCCGCCGCGCTCCTCGGGACGTTGAGGCAGATCGATCCTCCCCTGGCCGACCCCCACACGATCGCCGTCGATGGCGCCGTGTGGGGAGGCTACCCCGGCTACGACCGGTTGGTGCGCGACGCGTTCGCAGTGCTGGCCGGTCCGGAGCCAGCGGAGCGCTTCCGCCCGGACTTCGTCAAGGACTCGACGGCGGCTGGCGCCGCCGTGATCGCGGCCGTCGCGGCCCGGGAGCGGACCGCGGGCGGCGCGGCCGGCGCCGCCAGATGACCGGCCGCCGGCCGCAGAGCGGGCGCGGCCCGGTCGTCTTCCTGGTCGACGTCGACAACACGCTGCTCGACAACGACCGGATTACGGCCGATCTCCGGCAATACCTCGAGCGTGAGGTCGGGCCCGAGCGGCATGAGCGGTACTGGACCATCTTCGAGGGGCTGCGGGCCGAGCTCGGCTACGCCGACTACCTGGGCGCGCTCCAGCGCTATTGGATCGAGCACCCGCGCGATCCGCAGCTCCTCACCGTATCCGCGTTCCTGATCGACTACCCGTTTGCGAACCGCCTGTACCCGAACTCGCTCGACGTGCTGGAGCGCTTGGGCACCTGGGGACCGGCGGTCATCCTGTCCGACGGCGACGCGGTCTTCCAGCCGCGCAAGGTCGAGCGCTCCGGTCTCGCCGACGCAGTGGGAGGCAAGGTTCTGATTTACATCCACAAGGAGCGCGAGCTCGACGACGTCGAGCGGCGCTACCCGGCCGAGCATTACGTCCTCGTGGACGACAAGCTGCGCATCCTGGCCGCGGCGAAGCAGGTCTGGGGCGGCCGCGTCACGACGGTCTTCCCGCGGCAGGGGCATTACGCGCGCGATCCGACGGCGCTCGCCACCTATCCGCCGGCCGACGTCGGCATCGAGCGTATCGGTGACCTGCTCCGGCACGACCTGCCGTCGCTCCTGGGGGCGGCCGCGGGGCCGCTCACGCCGGGCGCGGCAACCAGAGCTGACGGATGACGACCGGGCCGCCGGCGCCGGGGCTGACGTGGCCGGGCGCCTGACCGAGCAGGACCTGACCGCCCTCGCCGCCAGTGCCCTCGGGTACGTCCGGAGCGGTGACGTCGTCGGCCTCGGGAGCGGGCAGGCGGCCACGGCGTTCGTGCATGCCCTCGGCCGGGACGTGGCGGCGGGGCTCACGGTGAGCGCCGTCCCCACCTCCGAGGCGACCGCCGCGCTCGCCGGAGGGCTCGGCATCCCCCTCGTCTCCCTCGACGAGGCAGCGGCCATCGACGTCACGCTCGACGGGGCCGACGAAGTCGACCCCCACCTCGACCTCATCAAGGGGTACGGAGGGGCGCTGGTCCGAGAAAAGGTCGTCGCGGCGGCATCGCGCCGGCTGGTCGTCCTGGTGGGGCGGGAGAAGCTCGTCCCCGTGCTCGGGAGCCGCGGCAAGCTGCCCGTCGAGGTCCTGCCGTTCGCGGCGGGGTTCTGCCGACGCCGGCTTGCCGAACTGGGGTGCGCGCCGGTCCTTCGCGCGAACGGGTCCGCCCCCACCCGGAGCGACAACGGAAACCTGATCTTCGACTGCTCCGTGAGTCCGATCGCGGACCCCGGGCACCTCGACGACAGTCTCCGCCGCATCCCGGGCGTGGTGGGGACCGGGCTCTTCGTCGGTCTCGCGCAGGTGGTCCTCGTCGTGGACGGCGGTCGCGTCACGACCCTGACGCGGCCTCGCTCCTGACGACGCCGCACGATGCGGTCCGGGGGAGTGGCCGTTGTCAGCTCGCGCCGGCCGTCAATTGGGTTCGAGGCATTCCGAAACCGTTTGATTTAGGGACGCAAGTGAGACATCTCGAGCGCCAGGATGGATGCCGCGGTCGCCAGCGTTTGCCTCTCGTCGAGGGCAAGTCCCTCCGAATCGCCCTCCCACAGGTCGAGCGAGACCGAACCGCCCTCGGTCCTGAGCCTTAAGCGACCGCCCCCCTCTGGGAGCCGGAGACCTCGGACTCCGAACCGAAGCCTCGCCTCGTCAGAAGGAAGCAGGGTCTCCGCGGTCAGTTGCGTCTCTGGGATCGCACCAGGCGGGGAACCTCCCGGGGCTGCCGCCAGAACGCGCTCGGCCACATCCCGCAAGACGATCGCACCGAGCCCGAAGCTGCGTTTCAGATCCTGGAGTATCTCGTCCAGTGGCCGCTCACCCCTCAACTGCTCGACCAGCCTCCTGACGGCATCCAGATCTGTGCTCCGACGACCCGTGCCCTCGAACCAGTGCTCTCGCCGCTTGCCAAAGGCCGCAGCAATGAGGCCGCAGGCGGCGAGCGCAAAGAAGGCGATGATGTCGTCCGGCTTGCTGATGACCAAGGTCAGGTAAGGCTCCGTGAGGAAGAAGTTGAGGCTCATGGCCGACACGAGCGCTGTCGCAAGCGCGGCGCCGCGCCCGCCAAGTTCGGCCACGATGATCGTGAACGCCACGAAGACAAAGGCGAGATTGGATGCGGAAGTGAGGGAGCGGAACGGGATCAGCACGATGCCGAGTGCCATCGACCCCAGGGCTCCAACCAGGGTCCATACGAGGATCTCGTCCTCTCGTTTCATGGCCGACCCTCCTCCCACGATCTCAATGCACTACGCTCGACGGCCGCCCACCGCTCCTCGGTCACCGAGTAAACCCTCTCCATGATTTGAGCCCCACGAAAGTACCCTTAACCGAGCCACCGACCGAGCCCATAGACCAGAGCGCCGCCAAGGACGGCAGCCGTCCCCAGGACGTCTATTCCTGGGTCTCGCGCATCCGGGTTGAGGACCAATGTAGACGCCATCACGCCGAGGCCACAGAGCGCCGACACCGCGCCCAGGATTTTCAACAACGTAGCGCTCCCCCCGAGCCGCGCTCCCCTGAGCCCTGGAGACCAACTCTTCTCGGTCTCGCCGTACGATTGGCACGGGCACCCGGGGAATCCACACCGACCCGTCCAGCTATGCGTCGCGTCCGAGTGATCGCAGTCGCAGAATCCGGTTTTCATCCAGCGGCTCTCCAATACGTTCAGAAGACGGTGTTCTGGCGGGGGCTGAATCGTCGAGGCACTCGCAGGCGTGGCGCGATCCTGTCCCAGCCCGCAACCTCGGCGGGCGCCGGGCGCAGCCGCGGGGGCCTCGGGGCGTCCTCGAAGAACCGGACAGCGGGAATCGGCTCCGCTCGGGCCAGGGCGACGCGATTGTGCCTGATCCACACCGCGATCAGCCGGACGACGACGGCGACTACGCCGATGCGCAGCATGAAGCGTGACCGGCCCTACCGGCCGTCGAGGGCAAGGTTCAGCTCGAGCACGTTGACGCGCGGCTCCCCCAGGATGCCGAGCTGCCGCCCCTCCGTGTGCGCCGCGACCAACCGCTGCACCGCCGCTTCCTCCAGTCGGCGGGCGCGCGCGACGCGACGCACTTGATAGAGGGCGGCGGCCGGGCTGATGTGAGGGTCGAGCCCGCTGCCCGAGGTGGTCACGAGATCAACCGGAATCGGCGCCCCGTTCCCGGGGTCGGCCGCGCGCAGCGCCTCCACCCGGGCCTGGACCGCCTTGCCGAGGTCCGGGTTCGTCGGGCCGAGGTTGGAGCCCGACGAGGAGCCCGCATTGTCGGGGAACGGCGAGGTCGCCGACGGGCGCCCCCAGAAGTACCGCGGATCGTCGAAGGGCTGACCGATGAGCGCGGACCCGACCGGCTTGCCGTTTCGGACGATCAGGCTCCCGTTCGCCTGGTCGCGGAAGAACACGTGCGCGATACCGGTCACCACCAGCGGATAGGCGACGCCGGTGAGCGCCGTGAGGAGCGCCAGAGAACCGATCGCGGTCCGGAGGTAGGAAAGCATTCGGTACTCCTCCCCTCACACCAGATGAAGGCCGACGAGGATCATGTCGATGAGCTTGATGCCGGGGAACGGAATGATGACCCCGCCGACGCCGTAGATCCACAGGTGGCGTCGGAGCACCGGGCCCGCGCCCAACGGCCGGTAGCGGACACCGCGCAGGGCCAGGGGGATCAGGGCGACGATGATGAGCGCATTGAAGATGACCGCCGACAGGATCGCGCTCTCCGGGGTCGCGAGGCGCATGATGTTCAGCGCCGTCAACACGGGGTACGTGCTGGCGAACGCCGCCGGAATGATGGCGAAGTACTTCGCGACGTCGTTGGCGATGCTGAAGGTCGTGAGCGCCCCCCGCGTCATCAGCATCTGCTTGCCCGTCTCGACGACCTCGAGCAGCTTCGTCGGGTTGGAGTCGAGGTCGATCATGTTGCCGGCTTCCTTGGCCGCCTGGGTGCCGGTGTTCATGGCCACCGCGACGTCGGCCTGGGCCAGCGCGGGCGCGTCGTTGGTGCCGTCGCCCGTCATGGCGACGAGCCGGCCCTGGGCCTGAAGGTCGCGGATCAGCTTGAGCTTCGTCTCCGGCGTGGCTTCGGCCAGGAAATCGTCGAGTCCGGCTTCGGCGCTGATCGCCGCCGCCGTGAGGGGGTTGTCCCCGGTGATCATCACCGTCCTGAGGCCCATCCGGCGGAGCTCGGCGAAGCGCTCCTTGATGCCGCCCTTCACGATGTCCTTGAGCTGGATGACGCCGAGCGCCCGGGTGTCGTCGGAGACCACGAGCGGGGTCGCCCCCTCCTTGGCGACACCGTCGACGCAGGCGCGCAGACTCGGAGGGAGCTGACCGCCGAGGCGGCCGATGTGGGCGGCGATCGCGTCCGGCGCGCCCTTGCGGATCTGGCGGCCGTTCAGGTTGACCCCGCTCATCCGGGTCTGTGCGGTGAAGGGCACGAACGTCGCGCCCAGCTTCTCCACGTCGCGCTCGCGAAGGCCGTACTTCTCCTTCGCGAGCACGACGATCGAGCGGCCCTCGGGGGTCTCGTCCGCCAGGGACGCGAGTTGGGCCGCGTCGGCCAGCATCGCTTCGGTGATGCCGTCCACCGGGAGGAACGCCGTCGCCTGGCGGTTGCCGAGGGTGATGGTGCCGGTCTTGTCGAGCAGGAGGACGTCCACGTCGCCCGCAGCCTCGACCGCACGCCCCGACATGGCGATGACGTTCTTCTGGATCATCCGGTCCATCCCGGCGATCCCGATCGCCGAGAGCAGGGCCCCGATCGTCGTCGGGATGAGGCAAACGAGCAAGGCGACCAGCACGGTCACCGTCACCGGTGTGCCCTGGCCGGCCGCCTGGACGCTGTAGAGGGAATACGGGAGCAGGGTGGCCGTGGCCAGCAGGAAGACGATCGTGAGCCCCGCGAGCAGAACGTCGAGCGCGATCTCGTTCGGCGTCTTCTGGCGCTTGGCGCCCTCGACGAGGGCGATCATCCGGTCGAGAAAAGCCTCGCCCGGATTGGCGGTGACCCGGACGATCAGCCAGTCCGACAGGACCTGGGTCCCGCCCGTGACCGCGCTGCGGTCGCCCCCACTCTCCCGGATGACCGGCGCGCTCTCGCCGGTGATGGCGCTCTCGTTCACCGAGGCGATGCCCTCGATGATCTCACCGTCGGCGGGGATGAAGTCCGGTACCTCGACGAGCACCACGTCACCCTTTCGCAGGGTGGACGCCGGAACGACCTCACGGGGGGCCGTCCGCTCCGCGCGCCGGAGGCGCTTGGCCTGGATGTCGCGGCGCGCCTTCCGGAGGGACGCCGCCTGGGCCTTGCCGCGACCCTCCGCCATCGCCTCCGCAAAATTCGCGAAGAGCACCGTGAACCAGAGCCAGACCGAGACGGCCAGGATGAAGCCCGGAGACGCTTCTCCTTTGCCGACGAGCGCCTGGAGAAAGAGGAGTGTTGTCAGAATCGATCCGACATAGACGACGAACATGACCGGGTTCCGCACCTGACGTCGCGGGGTGAGCTTCCGAAAGGAGTCGATCACGGCCTGCCCCACGATCGCAGGCTCGAAGAGCGGACGCGCGTGCACCGTGCTAGCCATTCGAGATCCTCACTTGGCGGCGATCATGTTGAGATGCTCGACGACCGGCCCCAGTGCCAGCGCCGGAATGTAAGTCAACGCGCCGACCAGCACCACCACGCCGACCAGGAGCGCCACGAAGAGCGGCGTGTGGGTCGGCAAGGTGCCGGCCCCCGCCGGGACGATCTTCTTCCGCGCCAGCGATCCCGCGATGCCGAGCACCGGGACCGCCAGCCAGTAGCGGCCGAAGAGGATGGCGAGGCCCAGCGCGGTGTTGTAGAAGGGAGTGTTGGCACTGAGCCCGGCGAAGGCACTCCCGTTGTTGTTGGGGGCGGAGGAGAAGGCGTACAGGATTTCGCTGAAGCCATGCGCCCCGGGGTTCGAGATCCCCGCCTTCCCGGCCGGCGTGACTACGGCGATCGCGGTGCCGATCAGGGCGAGCGCGGGGACGATCAGGATCACGAGGGCTGACATCTTCATCTCGTAGGCCTCGATCTTCTTGCCGAGATACTCCGGCGTGCGTCCGACCATCAGGCCGGCCACGAACACCGCGATGATCGCGAAGACGAGCATCCCGTAGAGCCCGGACCCGACGCCGCCGTACACGACCTCGCCCAGCTCGATCATCCAGAGGGGGACGAGGCCGCCGAGGGGGGTATAGGAGTCGTGCATGGAGTTGACCGAGCCGTTCGACGCCGCCGTGGTGGCGGTCGCCCAGAGAGCCGAGTTCACGATGCCGAACCGGAGCTCCTTGCCCTCCATATTGCCGCCCGGCTGGAGGTCGCTCGCTCCCTGATCCACCCCGAGCTTCGTGAGGATCGGGTTCCCCGCCTGCTCGGCGCCGACACACAGGGCCAGCAGCAGCACGAAGATCACGGTCATGGAGGCGAGGATCACCCATCCCTGGCGGGTGTCGCCGACCATGACGCCGAACGTGTAACAGACGGCGGCCGGGATGAGCAGGATCGCCAGCAGCTCGAGGAAGTCGGACAGCGGGGTCGGGTTCTCGAAGGGGTGCGCGGAATTCACGTTGAAGAAGCCGCCGCCGTTGGTCCCCAGCTGCTTGATCGCGATCTGGGAGGCGACGGGGCCGACGGCGATCACCTGCTCCGTCAGCGTCGCCTTCCGGGTCTTCGGCTGGCCCTTCTCGTCAAGCACAGGCTTGCCGTCCTTGTCGGTGATTGGCTCGTCGTAGCTCGTGGGCTGCACGACGGTGACCTTCGCGTACGGGCCGAAGGTCTGCACGACGCCCTGCGAGACGAGGACCAGCGCGAAGACGAAGGAGAGCGGCAAGAGGATGTACAGGGTGGTGCGAGTGAGATCGACCCAGAAGTTCCCGATCGTCTGGGCCGTCCGGCGGGCAAACCCACGGATGAGCGCGACCATGACCGCCAGGCCGGAGGCGGCCGACGCGAAGTTCTGGACCGTGAGCCCCAGCATCTGGGTGAGGTAGCTCATGGTCGTCTCGCCGCCGTAGTTCTGCCAGTTCGTGTTCGTGGCGAAGCTCGCCGCCGTGTTGAAGGCCAGATCGGGCGGGACGCCGCCGAGCCCCTCGGGGTTGAGTGGGAAGAGCCCTTGCAGGCGCTGGAGCGCGTAGAGAAGCAGCACTCCGACCAGGTTGAACAGCAGCATCGTCACCGCGTAGGTCTTCCACCCCATTTCTTCATCCGGTCGGATCCCCGCGAGTCGGTAGATGCCCCGCTCGAGCGGGCCCAGCGGGCGATCCAAGATCAACGGCTTCCCCTCGTAGACGCGCGCCATATAGGCGCCCAGCGGCTTGACGAGCAGGAGGAGAACGACGAGGTACAGGACGAGTTGAGCGATCGCGTTCGCGGTCATGAGAAGAGCTCCGGCTTCAGCAGGGCAACGACGAGGTAGACCAGCAACCCGAGCGAGACGACGCCGCCGACGATGTAGAGTACCGGCATCGCGATCTCCTACACGCGCTCACAGAGCCTGACGAGCGCCCACGACAGGGCAAAGAAGCCCAGAGCCAGTCCCACGTAGATCAGATCCGCCATGCTGCACCTCCTCCGTCACCACGAGCGTACGGCCGGTCGAGGTCAAGAAGTCGTCAAGATGAGCCTTGGATCGGTCAAGGATGTGTGAGGGCACTGGTCCCGTGCGACGGAACGACTGACGCTGTGGCCTGCTCGGTGGTCGAATGCCCGCCCGGACTCGACCCTCTCGAGGGCAATTCACACTTCTGGGATGGCAAGCTCGAAGAGCGCCGCTGGCGCCACCGATGCGTTTTCGCAAGAATCCGACAACCAGATGAGGGAGTAGGAGCCCCCTCCCGACGACGAGTGTGGCAAGCACCGCCGCGGCCAGCCCGACCGTCTCAAGGGTGAGATCGAGGCCGGCTCCGGTCCAGTAGACCGGTGGCGGCGCCCGGTCAAAGGAGGATTGAGATGAAAAAGTCCGTGCTGATCGGATTGGCGGGGCTCGCGCTGGCGGCGCTGCTTGGAGGGTGCGCCCCGCTGGAGCCTCGACAGGCAGAGCACGGCGGACCTGGCTACCGCCGAGATGACGCGGCGCTGACGACACCGAGCCCGATTGGCGGGACCGTGGACAGCGGCGGCGTACTGGCCGGCGGCCACAAGTAGGGTGGCCCTGCCCTCGAAAAGAGACCGCGCGGCCGGCCCGGCCGCGGGCGGGACCTCAAGCGATCCCGGATGAGCGAACTCGCACCGGGTCAGCCGCTCGACCAGTATCAGCAACGTCGGCGCTGGATGCTGCAGAAACGATCGAGCACTCCTGCCCCATACCGGTTGGGCGCCCCTCGCGGCCCGCGTCAGTAGCAGTCAACGGTTGGCGAGAATCCCCCCCGGCCGGCGGGCCGGCCCGCTACAATCGTCTCGTCATGGCGCAGGATCGGCCGGATCCGGAGGCGTTGCTCGCGCGCGCCAAAGAAGAAGAAGCCCGTCGGTCGCGCGGGATGCTGAAGATCTTCTTCGGGGCCGCGGCCGGGGTGGGCAAGACCTACGCCATGCTGGAGGCGGCGCGGATCCAGCGCGCGGCTGGCGTGGACGTCGTCGCCGGGGTCGTCGAGACGCACCAGCGCGCGGAGACGGAGGCGCTGCTCGCCGGCCTCGAGGCGCTGCCGGCCCGCCTCGTTCCGTATCGCGGCGCCACCCTCAGCGAGTTCGATCTCGACGCCGCCCTCGCGCGCCGGCCGGCGATGATTCTGGTCGACGAGCTGGCCCACACCAACGTCCCCGGCAGCCGGCACGCCAAGCGCTGGCAAGACGTGCTCGAGCTGCTCGAGGCCGGCATCACCGTGTACACGACCCTCAACGTCCAGCACCTCGAGAGCCTGAACGACGTGGTCGCCAAGATCACGGGCGTGGTCGTGCGCGAGACGGTGCCCGACTCGGTCTTCGAGGAGGCCGACGAGGTCGAGCTGGTCGATCTCTCGGCGGACGATCTCCGCCAGCGGCTCCGGGAGGGCAAGGTCTACGTCCCCGAACAGGCCGCCGAGGCGGCGCGCCACTTCTTCCGCGAGGGCAACCTGATCGCGCTGCGGGAGCTGGCCTTGCGCCGGACCGCCGACCGCGTGGACGCGCAGATGCAGCGGTACCGGCGTGATCACGCGATCCAGGCGACGTGGCCGGTGGCGGAGCGCATCCTCGTGTGCGTCAGCCCGAGCCCGCTCGCGGCCAACCTCGTCCGCGGGGGCCGGCGCCTGGCGACCCGGCTGGGCGCCGAATGGGTCGTCGCGTATGTCGAGACGCCGGAGCGCGCCCGCCTCCCGGAGGACGTGCGGGCGCGAGCGCTGGAGACGCTGCGGCTCGCCGAGAGCCTCGGCGCCGAGACCGTCATCCTCAGCGGGCCGCGGATGAGCGACGAGATCCTCAACTATGCGCGGGCGCGCAACGTGAGCAAGATCGTGATCGGCAAGCCGGGTCGCCCGCTCTGGAAGCGCCTGCTCCTCGGCTCCATCGTGGACGCGCTGGTGCGGGGGAGCGGCGATATCGACATCTACGTGATCAGCGGCGATCGGGAGACGAAGCCGATGCCGCGTCCCCGCGCCCGGCCGCGGCCGACGGGGTGGCAAGCGTATGGCCTGGCGGTCGCGGCCGTCGCCGTCTCCACGGCGCTGGCCTGGGTCATGTTCCCCCACTTCGAGCTGTCGACCGTCGTCATGGTGTACCTGCTGGGGATCGTCGCGGTGTCGATGCGGACGCCGCGCGGCCCGTCGGTCCTGGCGTCCGTCCTCAGCGTGGTCGCCTTCGACTTCTTCTTCGTCCCTCCGTACTTCACCTTCGCCGTGGCCGACTCGCAGTACGTCGTGACGTTCGCGGCGATGCTGATCGTGGCCCTGGTCGTGAGCGGGCTCACGGTGCGGGTCCGGGGCCAGGCCGAGGCCGCCGGCCAGCGCGAGCGGCGCACGTCGATCCTCTACGCGATGAGCCGCGAACTGGCCGGCACCCGCGGGCTTCAGGCCCTGCTCGACGTCTCCGTCCGGCACCTCGCCGACGTGTTCGGCGGCCGGATCGCCATCCTGCTGCCCGATGCCACCGGCCGGCTGGAGCCGCGCGCGTCGCTGCTGGCGCCCTTCTTCCTGGACCAGAGCGACCTGGCCGTCGCCCAGTGGGCCTACGAGCACCGCCAGATGGCCGGCGCCGGCACCGACAACCTGCCCGGGGCCCAGATGCTGTTCGTGCCGCTCGCCGCGTCGCGCGGCATCGTCGGCGTCCTCGGCATGCGGCTCGGCCAGGCGCGCGTGCTCGACACGCCGGAGCAGCGCCATCTGCTCGAGACGTTCGCGAGCCAGATCGCGCTCGCGATCGAGCGCGGTCTCCTGGGCGAGGAGGCGCAGGCGGCGCACGTCAAGGCCGAGGCCGAGCGTCTCCGGAACGCCCTGCTGAGCTCGGTGTCGCACGACCTCCGCACCCCTCTCGCGTCGATCACGGGCGGGGTCAGCAGCCTGCTCGAGAGCGGTGACAGCCTCGACGCGGACACCCAGCGCGAGCTCCTGCGGGGGGTCCACGAGGAGGCCGAGCGGCTCAACCGCCTCGTCCAGAATCTCCTCGAGATGACCCGGCTGGAATCCGGATCCGTCCAGGTGCGGAAGGACTGGCATTCCATCGAGGAGCTGGTGGGAGCCGCCCTCGGCCGCTTCAACCGCCGGCTGGGTCAGCGTCCGATCGTCACGCGGATTCCCGCCGATCTGCCGCTGGTGCCGCTCGACCCGGTGCTGGTCGAGCAGGTGCTGGTGAACCTCATCGATAACGCCCTGAAGTATACGCCGCCGGAGAGCCCCATCGAGATCGCCGCTGGGGTCGATGGGGAAGGCGTGACCGTCGAAGTCGCGGACCACGGACCGGGCCTGCCGGCGGGGGAGGAGCGACGGGTGTTCGACAAATTCTATCGCGGTCGCGCGGTCGTCGGCCGCGGAGTCGGGCTCGGGCTCGCGATCTGCCAGGGGATCGTCGAGGCGCACGGAGGGCGGATCTGGGCCGAGAACCGGCCCGGCGGCGGCGTCGCGTTCAGGTTCACGCTGCCCGTCAAGGATGCGCCGCCGGGCATGCCCCCCGTCGATGCCTGAGCCCGGGGACGCGTCGGTCCTCCTGATCGAGGACGAGCCGCAGATCCGCCGTTTCCTCCGCGCCTCCCTCGGCGCTCACGGGTACCGGCTGGTCGAGGCCGAGACCGGCGAGGATGGTCTACTCCAGGCCGCCACCCGCCAGCCCGACCTCGTCGTCCTCGATCTCGGACTCCCGGATCTCGACGGCCTCGACGTCATCCGGCGACTGCGCGAGTGGGCGAGCATGCCCATCATCGTCCTCTCCGCGCGCGGTCAGGAGCGAGACAAGATCGCCGCCCTCGACGCCGGCGCCGACGACTACGTGGGCAAGCCGTTCGCGGTGGGCGAGCTCCTCGCGCGGCTTCGCGTCGCATTGCGCCACTCGGCCGCGAGCCGCGAGCCCCCCGAGCCGACCTTCACGGTCGGCGACCTCCATGTCGACCTGGCCACGCGGCGGATCCAGGTCTCGGGACGGGAGGTGCACCTCACGCCCATCGAGTACAAGCTCCTCGCAGCACTCGTCCGGCACGCGGGGAAGGTCCTGACGCACCGCCAGCTTCTCCGGGACGTCTGGGGGCCGCCGTACACGGAGCAGGCCCACTACCTCCGCGTTTACATGGCGCAGCTCCGCCGAAAGCTGGAGGCCGACTCCGCTCGCCCGCGCTACTTGCTGACCGAGCCCGGCGTCGGCTACCGCCTGGCCGCCGACTGAGCCGAGGGCCGGGGGCCGAAGCTAGGGAGGCCCGGAGGTCGAGAGAGCGGAGCTGGCCAGGCGGGTCAGTTGGCGAGGCGCCGGACGTAATCGGTGAGGCGCTTGAACTCGACCTCGGTGAGGTTCACGAAGCGAAAGGTGTAGTCGTTGCCTTCCCGTCGGACGAGCGGCGAGAGGAGCGACAGCGCGCTTCCCCCGTCGTCGGGCGTGAAGTGGAGCCGCACCGCGGGCTCGGCGGCGATCGGGTCCTCCAGGTGGAGCCGCATGCCGAAGGTGCTGAGGTCGACGCACGTGCCGCTCCAGGTGGGCCCGCCGTGTTCGACGACGCGGACGGGCAGGGCCACCTGCGGGCGCGTCGACCGTCTCCGGTTGCCGGGCTCCCTTTCGGTGACTCCTCGCCCCGACCGGGCGCGCACTGCAGCGTACTGGAGGACCGCACGCAGCAGGTCGAGCGCGACGGGCTTCCGCAGGAAGTCGAGCGCTCCGAAGTGCAGACAGCTCCGCGCGTCGCTTTCGGTGGCCGCGCCGGAGACGGCGACGATCGGGATATTCGACTCCCGGATGGCGCGCAGCCGGAGAAACTCGTATCCGCTCATCAGGGGAAGCCGGACGTCGAGGAGGATGATGTCGGGCGTGTCGCTCTCGATCGCGGCCCGCGCCGCCTCCGCGCTCCGCGCCAGAACCGGGTCGTACCCGAGGTGACGGAGGATGTCTCCGAAGAGGACGCGCGTGTGCTCCTCGTCCTCGACCACGAGGACGCGTGCGGTCACCGTTGACCTCCCAGGCGGCTCAGTTGACACGAGATCCACGCAAATGCCTGTGCGCCCACCGTACCACGGCGATGCTGAGCGGCCGAAACTTCCTCGAGCGGGTGATCCGACAAGGGAGGCGGCGGGGGCCTGGCCTGCCGGCTG
>Ga0070699_100001634_pt1 | contig 20448 bp, 12 predicted proteins | sample KBSK1503metaG_FD_65473 | JGI IMG/M metagenome (GOLD analysis project Ga0070699, IMG submission 65473) | Corn, switchgrass and miscanthus rhizosphere microbial communities from Kellogg Biological Station, Michigan, USA - KBS K1-50-3 metaG | ecosystem: Host-associated > Plants > Roots >...
GCCGGTGCGAGCGTGGGGTACAGGAAGAGCGCCTCCGAGAACCGCTCGGCGGCGGCCGGCGCGTTAGCCGACCGTAGCTCTGTCATACCGAGATTCACCAGGACGGCGGGATCTCGCGGCGCGATCTCCAGCGACGCCAGGAATGCCTTACGCGCCCGCTCCCGATCGTCTAACGCCGCGTACGCGCTCCCGAGCAGGTTGAGCGTGCGCGCCTCGTCCGCATCGCCTCTCTTGACCGCGGTGAGCCGCTCCGCGAGTCGTGCGGCCTGCGCGAAATCACCGCGCAAATATGCCAGTCTCATCTCACACCGTATCGTCAGGGGACCGTCAGGCGCCGCCTGGTTCAGCAGATTGCCCAGTTGCTCCAGTGCGGCGTCGTTGCCTCCATCGGCGAGGACCGAGATCAGCTGCTCGAGCGCACGCGTGTTGGACGGATCGAGACCAGCCGCATGTTGCGCGGCGAGCGCGGCATCGGCGTTCCGGCCGAGAGCGGCGAGGACGGCGGACAGTTCGGTGAACACCGCCACGGAATCACCGGCAGACGCGCGTGTTCGCAGGTACATTTCAGCGTCCACGAGACGTCCAGCGGCGGCTGCCGCCCGCGCGAATCCATCGAGCGTCTCGACATCGTCAGGAGCGACGGCAAGGGCCTGTGCAAAATCCTGATACGCCAGGTCGGGCGCATCGGCCGCCAGTTCCATCTGCGCGCGGTGACGCCATTCGAGCGCGGTTGCCGTCGCGCGGACGCGACGGATAGCGGGCGGCTGCTCCGCCCGTGCCGCGACCGCGCGAAGCCGATCGACATTGCCACGCTCGAACTGTCCGTAAATCGCGCGCGGCGCGGAAAACTCGAGTGACAGCGCATCGTCCGACTGGATCGTCGTACCTCCCGAGTACTGCTCGAGGTCTCGACCGCGGGCGACAAACAGCGTCAGCACGCTGAACGGATCGTGAACACTGGCACCGGCCAGGTCCGCCGCAACACCCGGGCGCTGCCACCCATGCATCACGCCTTCCTCGAGCGCGCGGATGGGCGCCGTCGCTCCAATCAGGAGCAGATCGCCTTCGCCGACGAGCCACGCGCTGCCGTCTGGAAATGCCGAGAGGAACGTGGCGACAATCGACCGGAGGTCCTTGTCGCTGATGTTGTAGGTGTGTGCCCACTGGCAGAGGATGCCGCCGGGCTCGAGTCGACTCCTCGCGGCAAGAAAGAACTCGCGCGTAAACAGCGTCGAGACCCCCGCCATCCACGGGTTCGACGGCTCGGAAATGATCACGTCGTATTTGTCGGCGGAGAGCAGCAGGTGCGATCGGCCGTCGCCGACGATGAGCCGCGTGCGGGGATCGTGAAGCGCCTGACGGTTTTCCTTCGCGAACGCTTCGGATGCGGAGACCACCTCGGGCGAAATTTCCGAGACCGTGGCGTGCTCGATTGGGTGACTCAGCGCGGATCCCAGCGTGACGCCGCTGCCAAGACCGATGATGTAGACGCTCCGTGGATCGTCGTGCAGGAGCAGCGGCAGGTGGGCGAGCAGCTTCTGCGTGAGCATGTCGCCGCCGTTTGACGCATCGACCTTGCCGTCGATCGCAAGTGACGTGATGCCAAGGAGTTGCTTGACAGATACCGTCCCGGCAGCACCTTCGCCGTAGTACGAGAGATGTCCCGCTTCGAGACCGGTCGCGACGTCGCCGGCGGCCAGCGATGGCGCGAACCGATACCCGCCGTTCGCCATCCGTTCGTGGTTCCATTGAGGAATGAACACCGCCAGCGCCGTTGCAGCCGCTGCGGCAAGCGTGGCCGCGAGATGCGAGCCGCGTGTCGCCGACGAACGCCACGCCACGATGAGTCCGGCGGCAATCGCAGCGACCGACGCTGTTTGTATGGATGCCTGCAGGCCGAGCCTGGGAATCAGGACGAAGCTTCCTGCAAGCGCCCCAGTAATCGCACCTGCGGTGTTCGCCGCATAGATCGTGGCTGCATCGGCCGGCATCTCTTCACGCGCGGGGGCCGCAAGGGCAATCGCGAGGGGAAACGTTGCGCCAAGCGCGATGGTCATCGGTAGTTGAAGGGCAATGGCGAGGCCGACCTGAAGCGCGAATACGGATGTGAAACTGGCATCGGCCCGGCCGGCCGCGGCCGCGATCGTGAGGGGGAGGCTGTCAACGCGGAGACAGGCCAGGAGCGCAATGACTGCGGCCGCCATCATCGCGACGCCAAGCCAGAGGCCATGGCGCCGGATCCTTGGCACGACCGCCGCGGCGATTGCCGAACCTATGGCCAGGCCGCCGATGAAGGCCACCAGCATCGCGCTGAACGCGTAGGTTGTCGGACCGAGGATCATGGCGAGGATGCGAGTCCACGTGACTTCGTAGACCAAAGCGACGAAGCCTGAAACTGCGAGGGCGGATGCGGCGAGGATGAGGTGCGAAGGGTGCGATGGGTGCGAGGGGTGCGCAGTGCGGCGCGGACCTTTTCTTGCCGCGCCGAAGCCGCGAAGCGGCGAAGGCGGGAGCTCCGCGATGACAGAGCGGCGCGGACCCTCTGGGTCCGCGGAAGGCTCGCGCCGCAACAGCAGCGCTCCGATCGCTGCGGCCGCATTTAGCAAGACCCCGATGAGAGTCGTGCCGAAGAGGCCAAGCAGAGGAAGCAGCACGAAACCGGTCAGCGCCGCGCCTGTTGCTGCGCCAATCGTGTTGCTCGCGTACAACAGCCCGGCCGTCCGTACTCCGAATCCCGAATCCCGACCCCCGAATCCCGGATCAGAGAGGCAGCGCACTCCGATTGGATAACTTGCGCCCATGGCGGCCGCCGGGATCGAGATCAGCAGAACAGACAGTCCCACGCGCGCGGTTTCGAACAATCCTCCGCCGGAGCCGTTCGCGTAGGTCCAGGCCAGGACCGGTTGAACAGCCGTCAGCCCGAGCGGCAGGAGAAGCGCGCACGCCGCAATGGTGAGTTCGAGCGCCGCATAGGTTCGCAAGGCCCGTTCGCCCGTCTGCGACGGCGCAACGCGGCCGGCCACCCACGCGCCTGCCGCCAACCCACCCATGAATGCGGCAAGCACGGTGCCCACCGTCCCCGCCGTATGTCCCATTGACTGCGTCAGCAAGCGCAGCCAGACGACCTCGTACAGCAGCGCCGCAGCACCCGACAGCAAGTACAACAGGAGGAACACACGGATGCGGCGCACGCTCGCGCAGTGTAGTGTACTGACGCTTGACATCGAGTTACGCCGTGGTATGGTCATCGGAATTTCATTGGTGATTCGCGATTGGCGATTGGTGATTGAAGATTGGTGAATTCAATCGCTAATCACTCATCACCAATCACAAATCTAAAAGAGGGGCGAGCGATGAGGAAGGTTATTGGTGTCCTGGTCATCGGGTTCGCGTGCGCGGTGCTCGGAGGCGCACTCCTGAAGGCTGCCGGGCTTCCGCTCTGGGCGTACGGTTACTGGGATAAAGCCACTGTCGGCGACTACACCCAAAAGTGCACTGCCGTGCGTCCGTTCGATTGCGCCCGCGGCGGCACTCCCCCTGACGATGGTCGCAAGCGCACGCTGCCTGGCGGTACGGGCGAGTGGACGGTGACCGAGATTGCCAACGACTACGGCCCGGTCGACTGGTATCCCGGTGACCACCCGGCGATGCCCGACATCGTCGCCCGCGGACGGCAGAAGGATGGCATTCGTGCGTGCGGGCTCTGCCACTATCCGAATGGCCAGGGGAAACCGGAAAATGCGCCGGTTGCCGGGACCTCGGTGAGCTACATCATGCAGCAGATGGCCGACTTCAAAAGCGGCGTGCGGCACAGTGCCGATCCGAACAAGGCCAACGCGTTCGAGATGAACGCCATGTCGGCGGCGCTGACCGACAAGGAGACTCGCGAGGCTGCCGAGTATTTCGCCTCGATCAAGTACAAGCCGTGGATCAAGGTCGTCGAGGTGACGCAAGTCCCGAAGGTGGCGGTGGGCGTGAATGGTCTGTTCATGCCGGTGAAGGATGGCGGCATGGTGCCGCTCGGCAAGCGGCTGATCGAGACTCCGGCGAATCCTGACGAGACCGGTAACCTCCGGAACCCTCGCTCCGGAATGATCGCGTACGTGCCTCCGGGCACGCTCGCCAAAGGCGAGGCGCTCGCCACGAAGGGCGGTAACGGCAGGACGCTGGAGTGCACCCAGTGTCACGGCACCGACCTGCGTGGCCTGGGCCCCGTCCCTGCGATCGCGGGGCGTCCGGCAAGCTACCTGGCGCGGCAGTTGTACGACATGCAGGTCGGGGCCAGGCATGGCGAGTGGGCCGCGCTGATGAAGCCGGTTGTCCAGAAACTCACGGAAGACGATATCCTCGCGCTCTCGGCGTACGTGGCATCGCGCCAGCCGTAGACAGTCGGGGATCGGGGATCCTGGATCGGGGAGTTCGGGACTTAGTGATGCAGGCCGCGGAGTTGCCGAGACACGGAGCTCCAGTCTGGGTTGCCGTAATCGTGATAACACGGGTCGCGCCTTCGCCCGCGGGGCTTCGGCGCGCAAGCTGTAGCTTGTCTCAGCAATGAATGTCGCCGATGTCGTCGTAGAGCTTCGTGCGGTTGCCGGCAGCTTCTCACGTGAGCTGCTGGCGGCCGATTCTCGCAACACCGCCCGTCGTCCGGATCCCCGGACGTGGTCGCCAAAGGAAGTCCTCGGCCATCTCATTGATTCGGCCGCCAACAATCATCAGCGCTTCGTGCGGGCGCAGGAAACGGACGCGCTCAGCCTGCCGGGGTACGAGCAGAATCATTGGGTCCGCTCGCAGGGTTACAACGATGCGGATTGGCCGCATCTGGTCGCGCTGTGGACGCACCTCAATCTGCACCTCGCGGATGTGGTTGCCAGGATCCCAATCGACCGATACTCAGTACCGTGCACGATAGGCGAGTCCGCGCCGGTGGCCCTGGAATTCGTGATCGTCGACTACCTGAACCACCTGAAGCATCACATGGCGCAGATCCGCGAGCGCCTCTCGGCATAAGCCGATTCCTCCTCGTCGGCGTCTAATAGTCCGGACCCAAGCCCGTCGTTCGTCCACTGCCGCCCTCCGTAGAACTCAAAGAACGAGCTCCGGATGAAGCCGTGGGGATCGGGTTGCCTCAGGTTCGCGGCGACGCCTGCCCGTTCTTGTTCGTTAACGTCCTGGCAATCAAGCTCAGTTACTGGTTCGCTCCATAGCATCTGTCGTTCGGAACGTTCGAACCGTTCGGTCGTTCGGGGCGTTCGGCGAGCGTTCGAACCGTTCGGAACGTTCGAACGATCGGAACGAGACAGAACGATCCGAACGATCGGAACGCATCGAACGATCCGAACACGATTCGATCTGTCACCCCCTGGGAACGGATGCGCAAATGTGGCGCCGGGGCATCTGCTGCCGCGCATGCCGAACCAGAGCGGCCGGCGGCCCGTGCGAGGGGTCGCGAAGTCGTGACGTTTCGATGGGCGTGCCGGCCGGCTCATCGCGCACTTCGGCTTGCCGCGCGCGACGTCGGGGGTGTACATTGCCGGGGCCACGGCTCCTGTTGTCATGTTCCAGACAGCAGTCGTACACGAAACTAACTCGAGGGTGCGCACATGCGAAGACGCTTACCGATGCTGCTGACCGCGCTGACGGGTCTTGCCGCCGGTTACCTTTTGAACGATCAGCTGATCACAGCACAGCAGGGCGGAGCGCCGACGATTGCTGCCATCGCCACTGAGAAAGGCGGCCAGGACGTCTTCGGACCCTATGAAGTCGACGCCGACTGGCCGAAGGACCTGAAGACGATCCCGGGTCACGAGGCGTGGACGTTTGGCGCCGGCCAGAGCGTCTTCGCCGAAAGCGCGAACCACGTGTTCGTCCTCGAGCGCGGCGAGCTGCCCGCGATTCAGACACCGCGGACGCAGAAGCTGCCGCAGTTCGGTCCCAGCATCGCGTTTCCGATCGGCCGACTGCCGTGGCGCGATGCCACCTCGGCCAGCCCTCCCGGGAATGGCGGGACAGGGGCGCTTGCCGAGGAGGGCATCCAGGCGTGGGAGCGCGCCGGCAACAAGATGGGTGTTGACGCGCGTTGGGAGCACTGCGTGCTCGTCTTCGACGCCCAGGGCAACCTGATCGAGAACTGGACGCAGTGGGACTCGATGATGCAGCGTCCCCACTTCGTCGCGATCAGCCCCTACGACGCGCAGAAGAACGTCTGGATCATCGACGACCACAAGCATGCCATCCACAAGTTCACGCACGACGGCAAGACAAAGCTGATGACGATCGGCACCTACGGCGTGCCGGGCGCCGACGGTACGCACTTCAACCGTCCGACGTACATGGACTGGTTCCCCGACGGCAGCTTCGTCGTGGCCGACGGATACAACGGCACCCGCGTAGCGAAGTTCGACAAGGACGGCAAGTTCGTGGCGGCCTGGGGCGAGAAGGGCTCGAACATGAACGACACACGCCCCGCCTTCTTCAACAACGTCCACGGCATCTCGATCGATCCGAAGACCGAGCGCATCTTCGTCAACGACCGCGGCAATCACCGCGTGCAGGTGTTCGACAAGAACGGCAAGTTCCTCGATCAGTGGAGATTCGGCGACAACCCGTCTGACGTGCACCTGTTCCACATCATGAGCGACGGCTATCTGTGGGCGGCCGATCGCGGCACCAACAAGATCCTCAAGTACGACCTGAACGGCCACTTCATGTATTCGTGGGGCACGTGGGGCGACTTCCCCGGCGGCTTCTGGGGCGTGCACGGCATGAGCGTCGATCCGGACGGCAACTTCTACGTGGCTGAAGTCGACAATGGCGGCGCGCAGAAGTTCCGGCCGCGCCCCGGCGCCAACCCGGCGTACATGATGGGCAAGCCTATTCGGGTGGCTTGGAAGTAACTCTGTAGCACTTCGAAGGGATCTGGGATCAGGGATCAGGGATCAAAAGCGTTTGATCTCCGATCCCGGTCTCCGGTCAAAGTTCTTGATCCCCGATCCCCGATCCCCGATCCCTGACACGATCGCGAGGATCACGGCGCCGCTCGTTGTCTGTCTCGCCGCCGTCCTCTACCTCGGTCCGCTTTTCCTCGACGCCCCCCTTACTGATCCCGACGAAGGCCTCCACGCGGTCATCGCCCAGGAGATGCACGATCGCGGCGACTTTCTCGTCCCGCGTTTCCTTGGCCGCGCGTTTCTCGACAAACCGATCCTGTTTTTCTGGACACAGCTGGCGTCGATCAGCGCGTTCGGCATGGGCCCCGCGGCGGCGCGACTGCCGGGGATGCTGTTCGCGCTCCTTGGCATTGTCACGACCGGCTGGCTTGCTCGGGTGCTCTTCGATGGAGCAACCGGGCTGGCTGCCGCAACGTGCTACGCGACGATGGTGTTGCCGTTCCTGCTGGCGCAGGCGCCGGTGCACGATATGGCGCTGGTGCCGTTCACGAATCTCGCCCTGGGTTTGCTGTGGCGAGCGCGGGTAAATCCCAAAACCCAAATCCCAAATCCCAAACCCCAACGTTTGGATTTGGGATTTGGGATTTGGGATTTGGGATTTGCAGGGGTTGCCCTCGGAGTATCGGTTCTGACCAAGGGACTTGAGGGCGTCGCGATCGTCGGGATCGGCTACGGCGCGTATCTGCTCCTGACACGCGGGATCACATGGACCGTTGCGTGGCAGGGGATTGCGGTGCTTGCCATTGCGGTTGTCATCGCTCTGCCGTGGTACCTCGTGATGGAGGCGCGTGAGCCGGGATACCTCCGGTACTACTTCATCGATCGGCATCTCCTGGGGTTTGCCACGGACACCCAGCGTCACGCCGGGCAGCCATGGTGGTTCTACGTTCCGCTCACTGTCGGCGGCGGTCTGCCGTGGATCCTGTATGTGCACCTGAAGGGGATAGGGGGAAGGGGGAAGGGGTTAGAGGAAGGGGGAAGGGGGAAGGGGATAGGGGGAAGCGCGGAAATACTGCTGTGGACATGGCTCCTGGGAGCGGTCGTGTTACTCAGCCTCTCGGGATCGAAAGCCGTCACCTATCTGCTGCCGGCAATGCCTGCAATCGCGATCCTCGCGTCGCGTTCCTGGGTTCTCGCGTTGTCTGCCGAATCGCGGGACGCATCCGCTCATCCACTGCGCGCCAGGGCCTTGGTCCACGCCGCCCTCTTTTTCGTCATTGCTGCGCTGACGCCGTGGGCGGCGAGCCGTTTCGGTGATCAGCCGGTCAGGGCAGGCGAGGCGGTCGCGTTCGCCGTCTTGAGCGCCGTGTGGCTGTGGCTGCTGAACTCCCTCCGGAGGCGCCCGGCCGCGCATGCATGGCCGAGACTGGTCGTTGCCACCGGCATGACGTATGTACTGGCGTTCGCGTTGCTCGGGCCGCCTCTCGCGCAGGCACACTCGGCGCGCGATCTGGCAGGATACTTCAGCACACCGGGCCGGCTTCCACACACGATCTACATCATGGACGGGCGCGTATCGTTCGTGTATTACCTCCGGCCTGACGTGCGACGCGAACTACGCGAGAATCAGATCCAAAGCGTCAGCGTGGAACAGCTGGCCGCGATGCAGCCATTTCCCAGCGATGCCGTGGTCGCGCTTCCCGCCGACCTTGCTGGCCGATTGTCGCGCGTTCCCCAACTCGCTGGCGCGTCGCGTCAGGGCGCCGGCCGCTACATCGTCGTAAAGCCGTGAGGTAAGAGAGAGAAGGAGAAGAGGCCGTCGCAGCTCGTGGCTGCAGACGGCCTCTTGTCGCGTTCGTCGGCTTAGAAGGTGAACCGGGCGCCGAGCTGGAGCTGGCGCGCGTAGCCGATACCGGGCACGTAGTCCGTGGGCTGCCGGAAATTCGTGCTCCGGGAATTCCCCGAGTACTGACCGCCAAAATTGGCGGTGTTGAACAAATTGAAGGCCTCCACAAATACCCCGACCCTTCGGGAGTCCCCCGCGCCGAGATTGAAGAACTTCGTCGTGCGCAGGTCGAACAGGTACGTCGGGTCGCCCCGTCCCGCGTTGTACGACACCTGTCGACCTGTGGCCGGATCGATGTAGCGGTCGTTGTTGGTCCCATCCGCATTGAGGTCGGCGCCGGCCGTCAGCTGGTACGGGCGGGCGCTCGCCAACTGGACGATCGGCGAGAGCTGGATGCCGTACCCCAGATCGAACACACCGATCGCCACGAAGCGGTGGCGCTCGTCGCTCCCCGTCGGGCCCCATTCGCCGTCCGCCAGCGGAGCAAACGCGTCCTGCGGCGCCGGGGCGCCGCCCCGTGCCATCGACACCCCGCCATACGCATACGCGCGCGCGAGGGTGTAGTGCGTCTGGAGCGTCACTCGCGACAGGCGCCGCTGGAGCTTGATCGTCATTGCGTCGTACTGGGACTTGTTCCCCGCCCAGAAGACGTTGACGGCGTTGAGGTAGTTGGCGGCTCCAAAAACGCGGGCAAACGCCGGGGCCAACACGCGCGTGCCGTTCACGATTGGATTGATGTTCAGCGTCCTGAACTCGTTCCGTCCCATCGAGTGCGTGAAGTCAACCGATACGCTGGTGTTGTTCGCCAGCTCGTGGGCATAGCCGATATGCGCCACGTGGCTGCGAGGATCCGTGAAGTTGGAGTCCAGAATCTGGCCCGTGGCGCCGAGCGGCAACGTGTTCGATTCGGTCGGCTGCGCCGGGAACGGGTCGATGCCCAGGCGGTACGTCGCCAGCTGTCCCACGCCAATCGCCGTGTTCGTCCGCGTCGCCAGGACGTTCAGGGGTCGCCTGTTCTGCGAGAAAATGTCCGAGACGTTCCCCCCGTTGATGTTGAACTCATCGAAGTACAAGCCGTACCCGCCCCGCAGCACCCGCCGCCCATCGCCCGACAGATCGTAGGCAAAACCGACCCGAGGCGAGAAGTCCTTCATCGGCGTTTTCGGCAGCGCCGTGTGTGGATCTCCAATGGCCAGTAGCGCCAGCCGCGTGGCGTTGTTCTCGAAATGCTGCTGATCGTAGAAGTTGAAATCGGCATCCCAGCGGATACCCAAGTTCAACGTGAGACGGTCCTTTAGCCGCCAGTCGTCCTGGAACCACGTCATGACCTGCTGTGCGTCAAGGAGCGAGTCCGCGAGGACAGGGTTGGCCTGCTGCCACGTCCGTACGATGCCGGGCGTCTGGAAGCCCTGGGGATAGCGCCCGTTGCTGTTGCTGAAGATCACCGATGGATCGTCGAAGAACGCCAGCGTCGCGAAGTGCTCGTTGCCGTTCATCAGGCCGATGTCGTTGAGATAGTTGAAATTGGCTCCCAGCTTCAGCGCATGCGTCCCGATTTGCAGCGAGACGTCGTCCTTGATCTGAATGAGCTGGGTATCAGTGATCGATCCGGCTCCGCCTCCCGCGCCGGTATTGACGGTGGGGAACGACAAGCGAGGCGGGAATATCTTCACGTTGGGGAAATCCCGCGTGTAGTGCTCGCCCGTGATGGCGCTCGTCGCATCACTGAGGCGATACAGACTGTTGATCTGTCCGGTGATCTGATTCAATCCCCGGTTTCCCATGACCCAGCTATGCTGACCGACAGCGCTCCACATCCTGATGGCGCTGTTCTCCGGCTCGCGATTGTCGTTGGCCGGGCTGAAGACCACCGCGTCCCGGTAGTCGCGCTGTCCCGCGTAGCGGAACATCAAGCCCTGCGTGTTGGTGACCTGCGCGTTGCCTTTCAAGGTGTACATCAGGAGGCTCAACGGCCGCGGCCCCGCCGTGGGATGGTTTGGGTTCACGAGCCCGGATGGCAACGCCCCGGCCCTTGTCGCGGCCACGAGTACTTCCTGCTCCTTGAACAGGTTATCGGGCACCGTCACTCGAAGATCCTCTCTGACCTTTTCGGCTGCGCCGAAAAAGAAGGCGCGGTTACGTAGGATCGGCCCTCCGAGTGATCCGCCGAACTGCTGGCGGCTGTACGGGACCTTGTCGCGGTTAGCGACCTCCGTGAAGTAGTCCTTGGCCTGCAGGGCGTCATCGCGCTCGAACACGAACCCTGAGCCGTGGAACGCGTTCGTCCCCGACTTGGTCACCATCGTCAACGCCGCACCCGCGCCGCGCCCGTCGGCGGCGGTGAACTGACTCGTGGCAAGCTGGAATTGCTCCATACCCTCCGCCGTGTACGTCATCAGCGGTCCGCCGAACTGATTGTCCCTGTTGTCCGCCCCGTCGACGTTCGGGATCACGTTCGTGCCCGAGCTGCCCCCGTACGAGACGCTCCCGACATTTTCCTTGCTCCGGTGGGTCGGGGCGATCTGGACCGCGCCCGGCAGCAGCGCGAGCATGCCGCTGAGGTTGCGCGTGATCATCGGGAGACTTTCGAGCTCCCTGGCCTCGATGCTCGACGCGACCTTCGATTGCGTCACTTCGATCAGCGGAGCGTCGCCCGTGACGGTGACGGCTTCGGTGACGTTCGCCAGCGCAAGCTTGAAGTCGATCGTGATCGTCGTATTGACCGCCAACGTCACGCGTTCCCGGACCGACGTCTGGAACCCGGGCAGCTCCGACTGGATGTTATAGATGCCGGGATCGAGCCCCGGTAAGAAGAACACCCCCTCGGCGTTGGTGACGCTCGTACGCACCACGCCGGTACTCGTGTTGGTGACCGTGACGGTCACCCCTGGCAGGACCGCGTCACCCTGATCCAGGGCCCGCCCGTTGAACGTGCTCGTGCCCTGCGCAAACGCCAGCTCGGTGCTCATCAGCACCAGGCTCAGAACGAGCCATAACGCACGCCGCACACCGAGGTCCGACAGCCGCATATACATGTACCTCCTGCTCCTTCACCGCGTGATCGTTGTTCGTTTCAGGTAGTTCTTAGACTGTGTCCCCCAGGGCGCTGGGGTTGATGTCGCGCCCGGTCGCACCTGAGGTGCGCCGGCCGCGTGATCCCGGGGCTTGCCGGAATGAACGCGCGCGATGTCCTGTAGGGTGAGGAGGATATCACGGGTCCGGGGGCCAAGGGTCGCCGGGCGGTTCGTTCGGGCCCCGGGGCGGTATATCATCCGCCGCAGGTCGATTTCAGGGAGTCGCCCCTGGGTTGGGGCGAAATGAGGGAGGCTCGATGTTGAAGAGTATGTTGACCGGAATCGTAATCGTTGCCACTTGCGCGGTGGCCGCATTGCAGTCACAGGGCGCCGGCCGCGGAGGCGGACAGGCCGCGCGTCCGGAGTTCCCGACTGCGAAGCAATTCGCGGAATCGAAGGACGCCCAGGCACATGTTGCCGCCGCGATGAAGATTGGCGGCTCCGATATGGCCGCGGAAGCGAAGTGGTTCTGCACCGCCACCGGCCCGCAGCGCGTCGCCCTGGCGCGCCAGGCGGCCGGGTTGCCGCGGATCCCGACGGAACCGGTCGGCCCGATTAAGCTGTTCGACAACCTGTACTACGTCGGCTTCAACGACGTCGGCGCCTGGGCGGTCCCCACCAGCGCCGGCATCATCCTGTTCGACACGTTGAACAGCACCGCCGACGCGACCAATGTCATTGAACCGGAAATGAAGAAGGCGGGTCTCGATCCGGCGCAGATCAAGTACGTCCTTCTCGGGCACGGCCACAACGATCACACCGGCGGCGCGTCGTACCTGCAGACCAAGTACGGCGCCAAGGTGCTCGCGGCGATGCCCGACTGGGACGCCATCGCGCGCGCGGTCCGTCCTGACCGTCCTCAGGCGAAGCCCGACATGGATGTCACCGACGGAGAGAAGCTGACGCTCGGCGATACCACAGTGACGCTGGTGCGTTTGCCCGGTCACACGCCCGGGACCATCGGCATGATCGTGCCCGCGAAGTTCAAGGGGCAGACGCACATGGTGATGATCATGAGCGGCACGCAGATGCCGACGCAGGAGTCGCTTGATTCGTTCAAGCACGTCTTCACGGACTATGCGAAGGCTCAGCGCGTCGAGACGTTTCTCGGCAGCCACCCGGACATCCTGATGAACAGCCTGACCGCGATGGAAGGTGTCCGCGACAACTATCCGACGGGAAATCACCCACTGCTGATGAGCGCAGCGAAGGCTGGCCGCTACTCGGACATCATGCTCGAGTGCGCGCGGGCGAGACTCGCCGCGATGGCGACGGCCGGCGGCTCGCAGTAGCCACACCAATTCCCAATCTCAACTCCCAACTCCCAAGGCGTCTTGGGATTGGGAGTTGGTGGTTGAAACTTGGGATTTGGGATTTGGGATTTGGGATTTACCTCTAATCCCACTGGTGTTCAACGCCGTGGCCTCGCGCCTGATCACCATGTGCGGGCGTCACGAACCCAAGGAGACAGCCGGGCGAGCCATCCCTGAGCAGATGGCATCGCACACTGATCTTGTCACCAGGCTTGACGTCTTCCTTCTTCACGCCGTTTCTGATGATCGCCATGGGCCCGGCGGCTTCAAGCGCCCACACAGCCGGCTCTCCGCCTTTCGCGTCTTTGACCTCCAGATAGACCCACGAATGCGGGAGGAGGTAATGGATCTCCGTGACCGTCCCCTCCATGGTCGTCCACTTCGTGACTTCGTAGGCGTTGTGGGAATGGTGCGCCGACAGGGGCACCGCCACCGACACCACGAGTAGGGCCGCCAGTCCGAAGAACTTCCGCTGCATGCTCACCCTCCAACGAACTCAAGATTCATTTTGCATCGGGATCACCGCCCGGGCTGACCCTGGCCCTGGGCGCCCTGACCGCCCTGCCGACCCTGGCCCGCGCGGGGGGGCTTCGGATATCCGTTTGAGTAGATCATCAGGCCGTCATACGAGTAGCGGACCGGCCGGTACTCCTCGTCAAGGAACTGTATGGAGATCTGGAACCAGTTCGCCGCCGGCGCGTTCTTGGGTACGGTGGCTTCCGCGATGTAGAGGCGGTTCTCATGCATGTGGACGACCGCGTAGGTGCGGGATTCATCAGGGTTGATGACATGGATCTCATGTCCTTCGATCAGGTCCGAGTTGTAGTACGCAAGGTGCGTCACCTTGGCCGCCTTCTCGACGAAATTCCATGTCGCGTACATCATCGCGCCGCGTATGTCTTTCACGCCGTCGTCCTGGCAACTGTCTCCAACCAGGTCTCTGCGTTGCTGAACCGTGAGGCCGGGACGATTGGCTCCCGCATCCTCGAAGCACTTGGCATTTCGCGCCGCGTGTATCTTGAGGGCGTCCCTGTAGTCGATCACCGTGACCTTGTAGCGGTTCCGGCCCGCGTCCGACGTATAGACGCGCCCAGGCAAGGTGATCCGATACTCGTCGGGGTAGGTGATCTCCTGCACCTTCGGCGCAGTTGGAAAATCGATCGAGAAGTAGTCGGCCTTGCTGACGTACTTGATCGGATCCGACTCCTGGCCTTGGGCGAAGGCAGGTCCCGAAACAACCAGCAGTAACGCCGGCAGGACCGGATTCACACGCATGGGCCTATCCTCCTGAGCTCTTATGGTAATCGGGTCCGCAGTCAGGCGGACCGGCGCAGTGTACCCCACCCGCGCACGACGCCGAAAAAGCAATGACCTAGTCCCACTGATGTTCGACGCCATGGCCTCGCGCTTGATCACCATGCGTGGGCGTCACGAACCCGAGCAGACAGCCGGGGGAGCCATCCCTGAGCAGATGGCACCGCACATTGATCTTGTCGCCCGGCTTGACGTCTTCCTTCTTCACGCCGTTTCTCGTGATCGCCATGGGCCCCGCGGCTTCAAGCGCCCACACGGTGGGCTCCCCGCCTTTCGCATCCTTGACTTCGATGTAGACCCACGAATGGGGGAGGAGGTAGTGGATTTCTGTGACCGTCCCCTCCATCGTCGTCCACTTCGTGACTTCGTAGGCGTTATGGGAATGGTGTGCCCCCGCCGGCAACGCCACCAACATCACGCTCATGGCCGCAAGGCCCAACAATGTCCGCTGCATGCTCACCCTCCAAGAATTCAAAATGCAAAATGCAAAATGCAAAATTGAATTGTGCAATTTGAAATCTCATTTTGCATTTTGCATTTTGCATTTTGCATTGCGATCACCGCCCCGGCTGACCCTGACCCTGCGCCCCGCCCTGTTGGCCCTGACCCTGCGCACCTGGCCCCTGGCCACCCTGACCGCCGCCGCCCTGCCCGGCACGGGGGGTCGGCCTTCCATTCGCGTAGAGCTGAAAGCCATCCCACGTGTAGCGGACCGGGTTGTACTGAGCGTCGAGGAATCGGAGCGAGATCTGAAACCAGTTCGCCGCCGGCGCGCCCTTGGGTACGGTTGCCTGCGTGATGTAGAGACGGTTTTCGTGCATGTGGACTGTTGCGTAGGTGCGGGATTCATCGGGGTTGATGAGGTGAATCTCATTGCCTTGAACAAGGTCCGTGTTGTAATCCGCAAGATGCGTCACCTTGGCGGCCTTTTGAACGAAATTCCACGTCGCGTACATGATCGCGCCGTGCATCTCCTCCGGACCGTCGTCCTGGCAGGCGTCGCCAACCGCGTCTCTGCGCTGCTGCGGTGTGAGACCGGGACGATTGGCTCCTGCGTCCTCCATGCACTTGGCGTTTCGCGCCTCGTGAATTTTTATCGCGTCCCTGTAGTCGATCACGGTGACCGAGTAGCGGTTCCGGCCTGCGTCGGATGCATAGACGCGCCCCGGCAAGGTGATTCGATATTCGGAGGGGTAGGTGATCTCCTGAATCTTGGGCGCAGCTGGAAGGTTGACGCTGAAATAGTCTGCCTTGCTGACGTAGTCCGTCACCTCTTGACCTGGAGCGAAGATGCTCGGGGCCTGCGCGAACGCATACAACGGGCTCAACAGAACGAGCGCTGCGAGGATCAGTCGAATCGGGCGCATGATGTGTTCTCCCATCTCTCGTACGTTGTCGGCGTCATCAGCGCGTGCCAGGCGCCAGCGCGGCGAGTCGCGCGCTGCCGCACTCGAGCATGATCGCCATGTACCGGCCGAACCGCTCTTCACCAAGGAGGTAGGGGTGAGCGCCTGCCGGATACTGCTGGCGAAGCGCCGCCATCGTCGGAAGGGTGTTGACCAGGCCGCCTGGATGGCTGTTGAGCGCGGTCTCGGCCTTCAGCGGCTTGGCGATGTCGTTGAACACGTGCTGGAATGCCGCAAACGACGCAGCGGAGGTCATCTGGGTTCCGCTCATAATCATCGCCATGTGCGATGCCCCGTGATGCTTCACCGGGACAAACATCGCGATCGAACCCGGAGTATGGCCGGGCGTAATCCCGATGGTGATCGTCGTATCCCCGAGCGTGATTTTCTGGCCGTCCGTCAGAATCAGGTCGCGCTTGGGCCGCGGCCTGTTCGCCTGCTGCGCGTTCGCATTCGGGTTGATCCGTTCGACCATCTCCCAGTCGGCGGCGGTCAAGCCGACGCGCGCTTTGTACTTGTCCTGAAAGTAGGAGGCGCCGCCCCAATGGTCCGCATGCCCGTGCCCGACGATCACGTACTTGACGTTCGCCGGATTGAGCCCCACTTTCATCAAGTCGGGGGCCAAAACGGTTTCGGCCTCCTGAACGGTGTTGAGCGCGTCGATCAGGATGATGCCGTCGCTGGTGGGAATGGCCCACGCGCCGACGTCATTGAAGCCGATGTAGTAGAGATTGTCGAAGATTTTCACCGGCTCGATGTGCACGTCCGGCACCGGCGGCAGTCCTTGGGCTTGTCGCGCCACTGCCTCCCGCTGGACACCCGTCGCGGTGCAGAACCCTTTCGCTTGGTCGACAAGGTCGGTTTTCGCCAGCGCCATCGCTGCCGCGATGTGTCGCTGACCCTCTTGCGATTCCGCCAGTTGCTTCTCTGTCGGGAAGCCTGTCGGAGGAGCTGCGTTGCCGCGGCCACCTCCCTGGGCGGCCCCGTGTGACTGCCATGTGGTTGCCATGCAGACGGCGACCACGATTCCGGCCAACGTTTTCTTCGACATCGCGCCTCCTGATACCTTCTACTACCTTCTACGAGCGGCCTCAGAAAAGGAACCGCGCGCCCAGTTGCAGCTGGCGCGGGTACCCAATCCCTGGGATGAACCCCCCGGAGGGCTGACGGAACAGCACGCTCCGGCCGTTACCGGTATAGCTTCCGCCGAAGTTGACATTATTGAGCGCGTTGAACACTTCAACAAACGTGGCGATTCGCCGATCGCTCCCGAGGTCGAAGAACTTCGTCGCCCGCAGGTCCAGCACGACTGTATTGTCCCCTCGGGCCGCGTTGATCGAGAGCTGCTTGCCCGTCGCGGGGTCGATATAACGATCATTGTTGTTCCCATCCGCGTTCAGGTCGCTGCCGGCCGTCAGGTTGTACGGGCGGGCACTGGCCACCTGGAACACGGGCGAGAGCTGGATGCCCTTCGGCAACTCGAACACGCCCGTCGTCACCACGCGATGGCGCTCGTCCTGTCCGGTCGGCCCCCATTCGCCCGGCCCGAGGGGATTGAGGGCGTCCTGCCCAATTCCACCGCCACCGCGAGCCGCAATCGACCCGCCATACGCGTACGCCCACGCCAGCGTGTAATGCGCGCTGATCGTCGCGCGCGGGAGGCGCCGCTGGAATTTGAAGGTCAGGAGGTCAACCTGCGACTTGCCGATCGACGCCTTGACATTTATCCCGCTGAGCACGTCGGGGCGACCGAACACGCGGGTGAAGTCCGGAGCCAGCCGCCGCACGCCATTGACGATGGGATTGAGGTTCAACCCTATCAGCTGTTTTGTCCCGGCTTCGTGCGTGAAATCGACGGAGGCCATGGTATTTGCCGCCAGTGCGTGGGCATAGCCGATGTGCGCGTGGTGCTGGCGCGGATCGACGATATCGGGTCCGATCCACACGCCAGTGGAGTTGGGCGGCAGCGAGTTCCCTTCGATGGGCTGCGCCGGGAGCGGATCGATGCCGAAGCGGTACGTCGCCAATTGGCCAACGCCAATCGCTGTATTTGTCAGGACGGCCAGAGCGTTCAACGGGCGCCAGTTCTGCGGCGAGCTGTCGCTGATCGCATTCTGGTTGATCTGATCAAAGTACAGCCCGTAGCCGCCACGCAACACGCGTCGCCCATCTCCCGTCAGGTCGTAAGCGAATCCGACTCGCGGCGAGATGTCCTTGTGCGGCGTCCTCGGCATCCTGCCGTACGGATTCCCAATCGCCTGTAGCGCCAACGCGGTCGCATTGGTCGCGTTATGTTCCTGATCCAGCATGTTGATATCGAGGTCGTAACGGAGCCCCATGTTGAGCGTCAGGCGCGATGTCGCGCGCCAGTCGTCCTGGAACCATGTCATGAACTGACGAACGTTCTTGCGGCTCTCGGCCCAGGACCCGACGCCGTTGACGGCCCCACCGTTGGCTTGCTGCCAAGTCCGCACGATGCCTGGTGTCTGAAAGCCCTGCGGATAGCGTCCGTTGCTGTTGCTGAGGATCACCGACGGATCGTCGAAGAACGTCAGCGTCGCGAAATGTTCGTTCGCGTTCTGGATCCCCAGCCGGGGCAAGTAGTTGAAGTTGACGCCGAACTTCAGCGAGTGCGTCCCGGTGAGCCGCGACACGTCGTCGCGGATCTGCATCACGTTCGTATCCGTTCGTGAACCGCCTGCTCCGCCGGCCCCCGTGTTGACTCCCGGGAACGACAGGCGAGGCGGGAAGAAATGCACTTTGGGGAAATCTCTCGAGTAGTGCTCTCCCGTGATGGCGTTGCGCAGATCGCTGAGGCGGTCGTTATGGTTCATGTGGCCGGTGATCTGATTCAAGCCGCTGTTGCCCAGGACCCAGCCGTGCTGGACGACGGCGCTCCAGAAATGCTGATAGCTGTCCTCCGGCTCACGCAAATCGTTGTTCGGCGAAGTAAACGTGACGGCCCATCGGGTGTCCACCTGGCCCGCATAGCGAGCCATCAGCGAGTGATTGTTGTTGATTTGGAGGTTTGTCTTCATCGAGTACATCGTGAGGTGGCTCGGGATCGGCCCAGAACGTGGATGGTTCGGATTCACCAGCCCAGGCGGGATCAACCCTCTGCTTGTCGCGTTCACGAGCAGCTCGAACAGGTCGAACTGCTGGTTCGGAACGGGGATGCTCGTGTCCTCGTTGACGTATTCGAACGCGCCGAAGAAGAACATCCGGTTGCGCAGGAGCGGACCACCGAGAGACCCACCCCACTGCTGGCGGCTGAACGGGTTTTTGTCCAGATTGTCGCGCTTCGAGAAGTAGTCCTTCGCGGACAGCGCCTTGTCCCGGGCAAAAAGAAACCCGGAACCGTGGAACAGGTTGGTTCCGGATTTGGTGATCATCGAGATCGCGACACCGCTCGTGCGCCCGTCCGACGCGCTGAATTGACTCTGGGCGAGCTGGAATTGCTCGAGGCTCTCGAGCGTGAAGTTCATCAACGTCCCGCCATTGCGGTTGTCCCGGTTGTCCGCACCGTCAAGGCTCGCGCTGATGTTCGTCCCTGAGGCGCCGCCAAAGGACACATTTCCGACGCTCTGTTTGGTCCGATCGATCGGGGCCATCGGCGTCGCGCCGGGAAGCAGCTCCAACATCCCGTTGACGCTGCGCGTGATCATCGGGAGATTCTGGAGCTCCTTCGTTTCGATGGTCGATGCAAACTTCGACTGAGTCACTTCGATCAGCGGCGCGTCGCCTGTCACGTTCACCGTTTCTTGAACGCCCACGAGGGCGAGCTTGAAGTCGAGCGTGAGCGTCGTGTTGACCGCCAACGTGACTCGCCGCCGCACCGCTGATGCAAATCCGGACAGATCTGTCTTGACGGCGTAGACACCAGGCTCGAGCCCCGGCATGTTGTAGGCGCCCTCCCCGTTGGTCAGGGTCGTACGCACCACGCCCGTGCTCGTGTTGGTGGCGGTGACGGTGACTCCCGGCAGGACCAGGTCGCTCTCATCGAGGACGCGCCCGTTGAACGTGCTCGTGGCCTGCGCGAAGACCGATGCGGTCATCAGCATCATCCACGCGGCGAGCAAACACGCATGGCGCACGCAATAGCCGGTAAATAGCTTCATAGTCTCTCCTCAGTTGCACCTAACCCGCCGAACGAAAGGGCTCGGTAACCTACGGGAGCGTGGGCGATCACGAGAGCGCGGGCGATATGAAAGAGCGCGGGCGGCTGTTATTAGGGGGTGAGGGGGCCGATCGCCGCCGTCGGCCGATTGGCGGCGCGAACGTATCAATTCCTCTACATGACGTCAAGCGCGCCGTCAGCCGCGAATGCCACGAAGACGAATTGGCCACGAAGCTCACAAAGAACACGAAAGAACCTTTGAGAGTTATGGGGCAAGCAGGGGGATGCTGTTCACCGCTGGCGGCCGCGGCCGCGCTTCCAGGAAGGCATAGATGGCGGCCAGGTCCTCATTCGAGAGCACTTTTGCTGTGTACGGAGGCATGTCGCCCGCCGGATTTCGCACATAGGCGCTGAAACGCACGAAGGGGATCGGATTCGGCCCCAGCCGCGGCCCCTGAGCCCCTCCTTGCCCTTCGTTCACGTGACAC
>Ga0070699_100001635_pt1 | contig 20447 bp, 15 predicted proteins | sample KBSK1503metaG_FD_65473 | JGI IMG/M metagenome (GOLD analysis project Ga0070699, IMG submission 65473) | Corn, switchgrass and miscanthus rhizosphere microbial communities from Kellogg Biological Station, Michigan, USA - KBS K1-50-3 metaG | ecosystem: Host-associated > Plants > Roots >...
CAAAAACCTGATCTCGAACAACGGTTAGCCAAGGTTGAAGGTCAAGTATTGAAGGCCGGGCCGTTTCGTTTGAGTGGCGATTTCCGTTTGCGAATGGATGGGACTTTCCGCTCCGCCACCAACCCGCCGGATCCAGCACTCACACATCTGCAAAATGTGCGAGCCCGTTATCGCTTCCGTTTGAACCTCGACACCGATCTTTATCCAAACCTGAGTTTTCACGCCCAGCTTGCAACCGGACCAATCAATAACCCGCTTACACTGGATCAGGATTTTGGCTCGACGACAACGAGGCATCCGTTTTTCATCAATGAAGCCTGGATCGACTACCATCCGAGCAAGGCGATTTCTCTTCAGGGCGGGCGTGTGCAGGAAGTATTCGCGGATAACTCGCGCTTCCTATTTGACGACGACATTCGCTTCAACGGCTTCAATGAAAGGTACGTAGCCTCGCTCAAGAAAAACGTTGGTTATCTCTCCAGCGTCGAGTTACGCGCGGGACAATACATCCTGACCAACCCCAACGTTGCCATCATCGCTGCAAATAGCCCGCTGGCACATGCAGACCAGGTGGTGGGCACTGCTGGCCGGTCGGCAAATCTTTTTCATCAAGGCGTTCTTTTCAATCAGCAATTTAATAAGCGATGGAGCGATCAGGTTGGCGCCGACATCCAGCTTTATCGCAACCCCAATCAGATTCAACTCGCTTCCACAACGGAGGGATTGGTGCTGCTGGTTCAACCAGGCCTTGGTCTCGCTCTTTCCGGTCCGCTTACCGGCACCGGTAACGCAACAACTACTCCCGGCGGTGCAATCTACAGTGCTCGCGGTTTCCAGGTTGCCAGACTCACTTATCGTTTGAACTACGCCGGGTTCAAACGCGGCGACCATATGTATCCGCTGGTATTCAATGCTCAAGTGGCACGCAACGTGGCCACCGGTCTAAACGAGCGGGATGCAATGCTCGCATCGATGCAGTTAGGAAGGATTACTAAAAGGGGCGACACTTCGTTTCTTTACGTCTTCTCCATCAAGGGCGCGAATTCTTTGATTTCGCAGGTCACTGACGACGATCTTGGCACGGGAACGGGAGTCAACATCCGCACTAATCACTTCCGCTTTGAATATGGACTGGCGAAGAAGGTGACCTTGCAAAGCTTGTTCTTCTTTCAGCGTGAGCTACGCAACAGTGGTCAGTTTCCCAACTTCTTCGTGCCGCTCGGAGCGTTTGCACCGCGCACGTACCGGATTCAGCAGCAGCTAGTGTTTTCGTTTTGAGAATCCCACAGACTACTGAGGCGCCTTGGAGTCTTGCTTGCAGTTTTCAACCCCTGGGCTGAAGAGACTCTTATGAAAAGTCAGTCGAGTGAAGAAGGATACCAGCATGATCGCAACTTCAATACAGTATCGCGAGCGAAGCGACCGGATGGCGGCACGCAACCACCGTTTCAAGAGTTCTTACGATTATTGAGTGCTGGCATCCGGTCGCTTCGCTCGCGGTACTGTATTGGGTGGCGACACCAATCGCATAATTCATGCTCAATCGCCAAGTTTCTACCCACTCGCTTGAAACGCCCGGAGTAACCCCCCAGCAGTTCATGACATTGCTCAACTCATCACTCAAGAATGGGACCCCTCAGGATAGAATCTTCGTCGGTTTAGACAAGTCGCTCAAAATCACGTAATACCTCATACGGATTTGGGACTGGTATGCCCAGGCAACGAAGTGCAATCAACAGGCAGATAGAGAAGACTAACGTTGTAATAGCTATCCGCGCCACGGTACGTCCAAAAAAACTCAAGAACGCTGCAGAGAGGCTTATCAGCTTGTGCCTCATGATCGAAAACTCCCCCAGACGAATAAATAGCGTTGCGTTGCCGGCTGAGGTGCTGACGCGAACCGCTGCGTCTGTAATCGTCAAACCCTGACTATTGATTACTTCATACCGCTACGAAGCAGGGCAAGCGAACAGAAGCTTCGTCGGTCTTGAGGTTTATTGGGGCTGTCGGGATTGGGAGCTTTGAGAACACGGCCATTGTGGGCAAGATGGCGACCTCGGAAGCATTATTGCAAACTCGGGAGGACATTGACAACCATTGTTTCAACACGGTATCGGTCAGATCGGTCAACGCTGTGAAAAAAGTTCTAGTCATTGGAACCGGAGGTTCCGGAAAGTCGACATTCGCCCGGCAATTGGGAGAATTACTCGACATCGAAGTAGTTCATCTGGACAAAATCTATTGGCAGCGAGGCTGGGTTGAAACACCTAAAACTGAATGGCTCAGGACCGTTGATCGTTAGTAGAACAGGATTCGTGGATTATGGACGGGAATTTATTACCCTGCGGTCTCGTATAAAGTGCAAGAGAATCTCGCGCAGATCGCTCCAAGTAACGAACGAATCAAACGGAGTGCGGCAGGTGAATGACGAATGTGCTGCCTTTCCCCAACTCAGAAGTCACTGTAACTTCACCGCCGTGCAACAGTGCCAGATGTTTCACGATGGCCAGACCCAACCCAGTGCCGCCCATTTCTCTCGAGCGGGCCCGATCTACACGATAGAAGCGTTCGAAGAGCCGCTCCAAATGCTGTGCGGGAATTCCTTCACCGGTGTCCTCAACCAGAATTTTGTCGCGTGTGCCGCTCTCCGATCTGATCGTTACCTGGCCTTTTTCTCGATTAAACTTGATGCCGTTCTCAATGAGATTCGTCAGCATTTGTTCGAGCCGGCGGGCGTCGGCATGAACCACTGCGTCAGGAGCGACGTTGTTTGTGATGACTATTCCATTGGCGAATGCCTTTGTTGCCAACGACGAGATCACCTCGTTCACCAATGCATGCAACTCGATCGGCGCCGATCTCAGTTGCACGTTGCCGCCCTCGATCGCAGTCAATTCGAGAATGTCATCGATCAGGCCATGCATCCGCGAAGCATTCTTTCGAATGATCGAAAGAAACCGGTGATTACTCTCCTGATCCTCCATTGCGCCGGTTTCGAGGGTTTCAACAAAAGCGAGTATGGCTGTAAGTGGCGTACGGAGTTCGTGAGAGACATTCGACAGAAATTCCTGCCGCACGCTTTCAAGGCGCTCAATCCGGGTTATGTCAAAGAAGACGCCAAGAGCACCCTCTGCTCCTGCGCCATTAGTGCTTGCTAAAGGAACAACACGAAGATCGAACACCAGTCGTTCCGGACCGTGTGTTTCAACCTTCACGCCAGTGCGTTCGATTCCTTTTAGAGCATCCAAAAAAGCACTGTAGATCGCGGGATTGCGCGTCAGCTCGGTTAGTCGCTGCGACTCCAATCTGCGCGGTGTTGGATTGAACAACCTGTAAGCCGCGTTATTGGATGCCACGACGCGCATGTCCCTGTTCACCACCAGCAATCCCTCACGCATGCCACTCATTGTGGCATCAAGCAACTTGCCCAGCTCAAAGATCCCGGGTTCCGACTCATTTGGATCGGCCTTGGAATCAGTTTGATGTTCATTGGGACTGAGTCTGGCCAGCAGTGCAGTTCTGATTAAAACTGCGACGCCAATTAAAACCAGAGCGGCCAAAATCGCACGTGCTGTAAGCAAAGGAACAAGCAAGCCAACAGCAATGAGGACAGCACAGACGCCCAGAAGTACAAGAGCTGAAGTAGGCAGGACAATTTGTCGGTTAGGCACGTGGATCACCTTCAGCCACTACCGCCACCGGCAACCTGTTCGCGCGAACAACCCACGAAGCGGTAGCCAACACCCACCACGGTTTCGATGCAATCACCGCATTTGTCCAGCTTTTGGCGCAGACGTCGAATATGCACGTCAAGAGTACGCGCGTCACCGTAGTAGCTGTAGCCCCAGACGCTGTCCAGCAGTTGTTGACGCGTGACCACCCGGTCCGGACTCTTTGCCAGCACAGATAACAACGTGAATTCCTTGTTGGTAAGTTTAACCTTTGCACCTTCGCATACAACTCGGATGTCGTCGAAATCAATCAGCAAGTGATCGTCTTCGTAAGTCTTCCCCATCGTTTCATCTGCACGACGCATCACGGCGCGTACGCGCGCCAGCAATTCCCGCACTGAGAAAGGTTTAATGATGTAGTCGTCGGCTCCGAGATCGAGCCCTGTGACTCGATCCGATTCCGAAGCCTTTGCCGTCAACATAATGATGGGCGTGCGTCTTGTTGCGGGTTCTCTCCTCAGTCTGCGACAGAGTTCAATGCCATTCATGCCGGGCAACATTAGATCCAGGATTATAAGACGAGGCGGCTCGCGTTCGTTTAAGGCTGCAGCGAGCCCGGCTTCACCGGTGGGCGCGATGATCGCGGGCAATCCTTCACGCTCAAAGTTGTACTTCAGGCTCTCGGAGATGTCAGCGTCATCTTCGATGATCAGAATTGGGCGTGTCATAGATTTAACGACTGTGCTTGACAATGCTGTGCTTAATAAATGCAGCTTCGGCCATATAGACGGTAAGTTCACAGATGTCGGTTACGTAGTCACCGATTCGCTCGAGGTGTTTGGCAACAAAAAGCAGCCGGGCATCTCGTGTGGCGGTCGCCGGTTCCGTGACCATCATCTCAATTAAACGGTGAAAGATATGGTTGTATAGATCATTGATCTCACTATCACTCTTAATAATTTCGCGGGCGGCTATGGCATCGCTGGACGTAAAGGAGTCAAGGGCAGCGCGTAACATCCTCAGGGCATGCTCAGCCATTCTTCTTAGATCGAGTACGGACTTGAGTTCGGGCTCATTGTTTAGATCGATAGCAGCCCGAGCGATGTTGCAAGCATGGTCAGCTATGCGCTCGAGCACTGGAGCCATCTTGGCGACGGAGATCACAAACCTCAGATCACGAGCCGCTGGTTGGCGCAAAGCAATAATATCGATGCACTGGCGGTCGATCTCGACCTCCAGATGATCCACCAGGTCATCATGATCAAGTACCTCGCGCGCAACCTCGCTGTCGCGTTCGCTCAAAGCAAACATCGCGCGTTCGAGAGCCAGCTCCGCCTCCCCACCAAGCAGCAGAACACGGTCCCGCAGTGAACTCAATTCGTCGTCAAGATGGCGGTGCGTATCCATATCATTTTAGATTTTAGATTTCTGATTTGCTTTTTTGTACTTTGTGCTTTGTACTTTGTGCTTTGTACTTGGTGCTTTGTCCTTGGTGATTTCCGCAGCTATGTCTCGTACAGAACGTTATTGAACAATCAAGGTACATCAAAGCTCAAAGTACAAAGCTCAAAGTACAAAGCTCAAACTACAAAGCACTAAGTACAAAGCCCGTTTTTCTATCCAAACCTTCCCGTGATGTAATCCTCGGTCAATTTTTCATTCGGGGCCGTAAACATCTTCTCAGTCGCATTCACTTCGATGAGCTTGCCCAACAGGAAGAAGGCTGTCGTGTCGGAAACTCGTGCCGCCTGCTGCATATTGTGCGTGACGATCACGATTGTATATTGCTTCTTCAGGTCCACAATCAACTCTTCAATCTTGGAAGTCGCAATCGGATCCAGAGCCGACGCCGGTTCGTCCATCAATAGTACCTCAGGACGAATAGCGAGTGCTCGTGCAATGCAAAGTCGCTGCTGCTGTCCACCTGATAAACTAAGCGCCGAAGTCTTCAGACGATCTTTAACCTCCGACCACAGAGCCGCGTCTTTGAGTGCTTCTTCGACCCGGCCCGCTAGTTCACTGCCACTGGACGTAAGCCGGTTTATCCGCAGACCATAAGCCACATTGTCAAAGATCGACTTCGGAAAAGGATTAGATTTTTGAAAGACCATGCCGACTTTACGACGAAGCTCGACGACATCAGTGCCGGGAGCGTAGATATCCCGATCATCCATAAACACTTCACCTTCCACTCGTATCGCAGGAATAACATCATTCATGCGATTCAGAGTGCGCAGGAAGGTCGACTTGCCACAACCGGACGGGCCGATAAAGGCCATCACGATCCGTTCGGGAACTTCGATAGTAATATCGTGCAACGCTTGCACTCGCCCATAAAAAAAATTTAGCCCGCGAACAGACACTTTGATTGTCGCCGCCGTCGGAGGCGGCTCTACCGCGTCACCGCGTCGCGAGGTGAGTTCAATCCTGGGAGTGACTGCTTGTACCGGCATCCGTTAACTCTTACTTCCTCTCAGTCCCGAGTGTTGCCAAAGGCAGGTTACTCATTGTCATGGATCCTTTCATCAGTGCCTTTAGTGCCTTGGTTGGCGCGTTCGTTCGCAATCAGTCCAGACTAGAATCTTTTGCGCGTTAGAAAACGGACCACGATGTTGATGCTCAATATGAGCGTCATCAAAACCAGCGTTGCGGCCCAAGCCTGCGCATGCCACTCGTCATAAGGCGAGAGCGCGTAGTAGTAGATCTGCATGGTCAGCGAGGCAATAGGCTGATCCAGGTAGTAATTGAAAAACCGGCTGCCAAAGGCAGTAAACAGCAGCGGAGCGGTCTCGCCGGACACGCGAGCTATCGCTAACATGGCGCCTGTTGCGATGCCTGACGCCCCCGCAGGAATGACTACTCCCAGCGTCACACGCCATTGTGGCGCCCCGAGAGCCAGCGCCCCTTCCCGCAGGCTATGCGGAACCAATTTGAGCATCTCCTCCGTTGTGCGTGCAACGATCGGAACCATGACCAAAGCGAGAGCCACTCCCCCGGCGAGTGCTGAAAAGTGCTTCATTGGCAAGACCAGAATGGTATAGACAAACACACCGGTCACTATTGAAGGAATCCCCGTTAGCGTGTCCGCAATGAAGCGCACGATGGCGGCAAAGCGTCCCTTTCCGAGCTCTGAGAGATAGACGCCGACGGCTATGCCAAAAGGAAGGCCGAAGGCAGATGAGAGTGCAAGCAACGCTACGGAACCGAGGATTGCGTTTCCTATTCCTCCACCTTCACCCACAGGGCGAGGACTATCCACTAAAAACCGAAAACTGAGGGAAGCAATTCCTTGCCACGCGATGTAAGAAAGAATGATTACGAGTATGCCAATGGCCACAAAGGTACAAAGCGCGGTCAAGGAAGTCATCACCGCACTGGTCGTCCGTCGTATCTGATCAGATCTCTCGAAGTTAGTCATCAAGCAGCTCTCGCCACGCCACCCGTCTTTCTCGTTACATTCCACACCAATATCCTTGCGATGCCGTTCACTACGAATGTTACGAGAAACAGAATTAACCCCAATTCGACAAGTGCACTCAAATAAAGATCCTGCGTGGCCTCAGTGAATTCATTTGCTATTGCCGAGGCGATTGTGTAGGAGGGCTCAAAGAGCGAAGCGCTAATTTGCGGGCGATTGCCAATGACCATTGTCACGGCCATTGTCTCACCCAGTGCTCGCCCCAATCCCAGGATCACCGCACCGGCGATCCCCGGAGCGCCGTTTACCAGCACCACGCGTGTTGTCTCCCACTTCGTTGCTCCCAAAGCTAACGCAGCTTCACGCTGCGAGCTTGGCACTGCTGCGAGCACGTCACGCACGACCGCCGAGATAATGGGAGTCACCATGATGGCGAGAATAATTCCACCAGTCAGCAGCCCGATGCCCGTAATCGAACCTCGAAAAAAAGGTGTCCAACCCAGCCAGCGGGCCAGTCTTGGCTCGACATAGACGCGCAAAAATGGGGCCAGCACAAAGATCCCCCACAATCCATAAACGACCGAAGGAATTGCGGCCAGCAGCTCAACCAGAAAACCAATCGGTCGTGCGACGTAATATGGCGCCTGCTCAACCAGAAAGATTGCTATGCCGAGCGAGAGTGGAACGCTAATTAGAAGCGCAATAAGCGAAGACATCACTGTGCCATAAATAAATGGCAACGCTCCAAACTCACCTCTGATCGGATTCCACTCCCGGCTGGTGAGGAACGCAAATCCAAACTGGCGGATCGAGAGCATGGAGTCGGACGTTAGCGCGAAAATCATCGACGCGACAATCGCAACGACAAGCAGAGCAGCAGATAACATCAAGCCGCGAAAGACGGCATCTCCCGCGTTTCCAGTTGGTGAAAGCAGATGCCGCCAGTCTGAACCGCGTCCGACAAACTTCGGTTTGTCGCTGCCATTTTCTAAAGCTGTCCTCAAGAATGCCCTTGTCCGACAGATTTCTTTGTTTGGCGCGTGTCGCAGAAACCTTATCTGCGCCGACGCGATAAGCTAAGGTTGTTGGACAACCCAGTTTTTTTCCGCTCTTATCGCAGCGGTTTTCCCGCGGCAGTGATCGAATTTATTTTCATTTCAGCGCGCTTCACTATTTCAGCTGGCAGAGGGGCATATTGCAGATCCTTGGCATAGTTTTCGCCGTCGTGAATACCCCACCACAAGAAATCGACGAGCGCTTTGCCTTTGTCTACGCTCTTTTGCTCTTTGTACAGAAGCACATATACGTAGCTGGATATTGGGTAAGTACCTGCTCCTGAGGGGTCAGTGATTGAGACGCGCAGGTCTTCTGGGGTGGTGGCAACCGATTCCGCAGCAGCGGCCGTGACCGTATCGAAAGACGGTTGCACAAAGCTTCCAGCTTTGTTTTTGATCAGGGCCACCGGAAGATTGTTCTTGACGGCGTACGCGAGCTCAACATAGCCGATTGTGTTGGGCGTTTGTTTCACCTGACCAGTGACGCCCTCATTACCTTTGCCGCCAATGCCAACCGGCCAACTCGGGGAGGTTCCTGCACCAACCTTTTCCTTCCACTCAGCACTGACTTTTGATAGGTAGTCAGTGAACACCCCTGAGGTGCCGCTGCCATCGGAGCGATGAACTACCGTGATCTCTCCACTTGGAAGTTTCACTCCAGGGTTGTTGGCCTTGATTCTCGCATCGTCCCACTTCTTGATCTTTCCCAGAAATATGTCTGCAATGACGTCCGGCGAAAAGTGTAAAGGCTGGGCCATCGCTGGAAGATTATAAGTGATAACAACGGCTCCTAACACCACTGGGATGTGAACAATCGGGCCTGGAGCAGCTTTAAGATCTTCATCTTTCATCGCCGTGTCACTCGCTCCAAAATCCACTGTCTGCGCCAGAATCTGTTTGATACCTGCGCCCGATCCAATTGACTGATAATCTATGCTAACTTTTGGGTTAAGTTTCCCATACTCGCTTAACCATTTCTGGAAAAGAGGGTTCACAAAAGTGGATCCTGCCCCCACCAGATTTACTGGACCTCCAGCCTTCCCTCCGCCGCTACAGGCAGGCATTAGCCCAAAAGAGATCAAAAGTCCAAGACAAACGAGTATTTGAGAAGTTCTTTTCGACAGGGGCATGTGGTCTCCTGAGTTTCTGGTGTTTGGCTGGAAGAACGTCACACTCTAGAGGGAAGGTGTTACATCTACCTAAATTCACCCTGAACTCTTTGTTAACTGTCTTGAGCCAGGCCCTATCTATACAGGGGCCGAAAGGGAGAGAATTAAGTTGTTAGGGAGTGCAGCGCTCTTATGAGCAGGAAAGAAAGTCCCGCGAATCCACCGGCCATGGGAATTGTCAGAACCCAGGCCCAAACAATCCTACGAGCGATCCCCCATTTCACTGCCGAGAGTCGCCGTGTTGCTCCAACGCCTATAATTGCACCGGTAATTGTGTGTGTTGTTGAAACAGGAATCCCGGCAAATGTCGCTCCAAACAAGGTCAGAGCCCCGGCCGTTTCCGCGCAAAAACCACCGACTGGCCTGAGTTTCGTAATCTTAGATCCCATCGTGTGAACTATGCGCCACCCACCAGAAAGGGTTCCAAGCGCAATCGCAGCATGTGCCGACAACACAACCCATAAAGGAATGTCCGGTGATTTGCCCCCCGGTCCCGCCGCTATGAGGCCTCCAGCAACAAGCACCGCGGTAATGATGCCCATAGTTTTTTGTGCATCATTTCCACCATGGCCGAGAGAGTAGGCGGCCGCAGAAAGCAATTGCCCCCGTCTGAAAATTCTATCCACGCGACTCGGAGAAGTCCGACGAAATATCCAGTGAACTGCAACCATGAAGACGAAGCCGAAAAACATACCGATCAGAGGTGATGCCGCGATGAAAATCGTCACCTTGATCCACGCTTCAGGTTTCAAGAGCGCGATGCCTCCGTATGCAGTTACGGCCGCCCCTCCGTAACCCCCGATCAATGCATGTGAACTTGATGTCGGCAGACCAAGGTACCAAGTCGTAATGTTCCAGGCGATCGCCCCCAAGAGACCAGCCAACAAGACATACAGGCGCATGTCCGATTGAATCAAATCGATGTTGACCAGATCGCCGCCGATCGTTTTGGCGACTCTGGTTCCCAAAACAGCAAAGGCGACAAAATTAAAAAATGCTGCCCAAAGAACTGCGAGGTTGGGTGACAGTACGCGAGTCGATACTACTGTCGCGATTGAATTGGCAGCATCGTGGAAGCCATTCGTATAGTCGAACACATATGCGACGACAACAATGAAGACGACTAAGCCAAGTGCGGTTGACATTAACGACAGCTCACTTGTGCAGTTGCATCAGGAAGATCTTATTGAACCGAAAACTATAGATGACCTGCAGCGAAGTGTCTACGCGAGAAATGAAATCCGATGGCGAGATTCAATGAGTTCGAAAAGCGTTAATGCTGTTCACTTATCGGTGCGGCGTGCCACTAGATGAGGATCTGTGGATCACTCGACTGCCTTTGTCATAAGGCGATAACCGACGTTTACCATCGTCTCGATCTGCAGATGGTAAGTCGCTAGCTTGGCGCGAAGGCGGTAAATGTAGACGTGAAGGCTTTCCGTATTAAGAGGCTTATCATTTCCCCAGGCATAGTCCCAAAGATCTTTCGCTGCAACAATGCGCTCTGGCGTACGAACCAAACGAGAGAAGATGAGGAATTCGGTGCGCGGTAGTTTGAGGGAGTTACCCCCACAGGAGACGTAGTAGTTCCCGTGCTCGACGCGAAGGTAACCGTCATCATAAATATCTGGCGACGATTGATTCTGTTCCATCCGCTCGCTTACCGTGGTTTCTATTAACGACATATAGTTTACCAGACTTGCTAATGAATCCTGCCTCGAGCCTACTTCAGTTTGTCGTGTCTCCTTCGGGAGCACCACTTCGAGAGACATCGACAAACTGAAGTGCAGTCGTGCATGGTTACTAGACCTCTTAGAAGTTCAATCGCAGCGCAAACTGAATCTGACGACTCGTGCCCAAGCCAACGTCGCGGACTACCGTCTGACGAAGTAGCCCAAATGTTCCGCCGGCGGCTGCCTGCGTATACGCCTGTCCTGGTTGAGCCACGTTGGACGTGCTAATTGTGTAGAACCCATTGGCGAAGCTGACACTCGGCAGCGCCAGATTCAAGCGCGAACCTGGTATATCAAAGTTCGTCCGGTTGAAAAGATTAAAAATCTCCGTTCTGAATTCCACGTTGGTTGTCTCAGAGAACTTGAAGCGTTTATTGAATACAAGGTCAAACTGCTTGAAGTTCGGTCCTCGCAGCGCGTTACGCGGCACGTTGCCAAAAGTGCCCGGCTGAGGTGCAGTAAAGGCGGCAGGATTAAGTATGAGCCGAGCGTTAGTCAAGTAAGGGTTCACACCGGGCACAAAGTCAGGCCGCCGCACGTTTCGCGATGCGCCACCGCTTGGCGTATTCACCACTGCGATAAAACCTGGCGGTAGAGGGTTCGCAGCATTGACCGTCCCAGGTAGTTGCGCCACAAAACCGTTAGCGTAGGTCGTTGTCGCTCCTCCGGCGCCGGTTTGAACGACGCACCCCGCAGCGTTGCGACACTGAATCGCGACGTCGGGACGTACGATTGCGATCTCAAGCGGCAAGCCCGAGCGACCATTGACGATGGTGCCAACCTCCCAATTACCGAGGATGGCGTTACCTACTGACCCGAAGTCGTACTTCCTACCAGAGCCTATTGGCAGATCGTAAATAGCACTCAAGTTGAATGTGTGGCGGACGTCAAAATTGTTGTAGCCGTTGTCATAGTCAAATTCCCCGATCGCCCGCGCATTATTCGCGGCGGTTCGCGCCTCATTCGAACCTGAAGTATTGCCGAACGAGCGAGAGAACGTGTACTGCGAATTCAAAGTCAGTCCTGTGCTGAAACGTCTAACCAACGACATTTGTAGTGCTCTGTAACTGTCATGGCCGCCGCTCGTCTTGTCGTCAATTTCAGCAAAAGGGTTCAGCGGCGCCCCGGTGCCATTGATAATCGAAAATTCGCGAACCGTGCGCACGGCAACCACGCTACCTCCGGCGTCCGTGACGTTGACTACGCCGACACCGGAAGGAAGTGTCGTGGCGCTTGGTCCAATAACCGCCTGACCCGGTAGAATACGGTTTGCAATACTTCGCAGAAACAGATTGCGGCCCTGGGAGCCGACGAACGCCGTAGTAAGCACGATCTTGTAGGGCAACGCTTGCTGGACGGAGACGCTGTACTGGTAGACCTTCTCAGGTATCGTATATTCAGGCGCATAAGCACGTGGTTGATACTGCCGATTATTTGGGTTATTGAGAAAGAAAGCGGCAATTGTGTTCGGATCCTGCGGAAAGCTCACATTGCTGAGAGTCGAACTGATGCGATTCGATTCGATGGGTTGAATCTGATCTTCAGTTTGACCAGGACCGTAGTAAATTCCGAAGCCTCCACGCAGAACCGTTCGCCCGCCTCCAAAGAAACCATCAGCTGAAGGACTCGGCGACCACGTTAAAGCTACACGTGGCCCAAAGTTATTCTTCGACGAATGGAGCGGATCCTGGCTCGGATCCCGCAACTGCCCAGTGATGATGTCGAAAAGTATTTGCCGGTTATGAGCTTCGCGTAGCGGCGTGTAGTACTCGTAGCGCAAACCATAATTCAAGGTTAAATTCGGCCTCACCTTCCACTCGTCCTGTGCGTAAGCGATGTAGTAAGTCTGTTTTGCAAGGGCCTGTCCAGTCGAGTTGTTGAAGAATGGTGAAGGGGCGGACAAGTCGCCAAGGTACTGCACAGACTGGGCAGTATTTCCTAAAAAGGCATTGATATTCGCGTAGGTATAGGTGATGCCGCCCTGTCGGTCTGTATACAAACGAATCGGGCGAATTTCACCGCCAAACTTAAACGCGTGATTACCGCGGGTCCAGTTCAAATTATCCACGAACGACAGCGAATAAGGCGTGTAAGGCTGACCACGCCCGTTCTGCGCACTGTTAGCCCTTATCAAACCTCCCGGTGTGGCAACTCCAGCATTCGCACCCTGACCTGGCAAAGCAAAACCCGCCACGCTCCCTGAAATATTGAATGAGAGATTGGACAAGTCGATTCCATTTACAGTCGGCGCGGTGCCGATAATGCGCGACAGCGCACCGTTGTAGCCGAACTTGAATTCATTAAGGAGGTTCGGGCTCAACAAAGACTGCAGAGCGACGACGCCGTTCTGCGGTATCTGGCGAATGATAATACGCCGGCCCGTTACGCCATCGGGCTGATCATTTGAGGCTTGATCTCGGAAGAATCGGAAGTACGCCGAGTGCTTCTGGTTGAATCTGTAGTCGATTCGCAGCGCTGCCGAATTCTCGTTGACAGTATTGATTGCCTGAAGTTGAACGGTATCGAAAAGATCGGGTCCCGCTCGCAAAGTCACTGCGCTGGGGGCGCGGAATGCTGGAATAAGGGCGGCCGTAGCGGCGTTACAGGATATGGCACCGGTACCCAACGCACCGCCGCAGATTCGGGAAGCCAATCCCGGGACCGCTTCGATCGAATTGATACCACCGCGCAACCGGTATCCTTCATATGAGAAAAAGAAAAAAGCCTTGTCGCTCTTGATCGGACCACCAAGAGAGCCACCGAACTGATTTAAGCGCAACTTACTTTTTTGTCCGATGATATTGTCAAAAAAGTTTGACGCGTCGAGAGCGTCGTTGCGAAGGTACTCGAAGAGGGAACCGTGAAAACGATTACTCCCGGATTTCGTTACGACGTTGATCTGTCCTCCCGTGCCCGTGCCTAACTCCGCCGGAAAGTTATTCGAATCGACGCGGAACTCCTGGACGTTTTCAAGCGAAGTTTGTAGCCGGAAGGGCGTCGGTATTTCACCGTTTAGATTGCCCGGCGAGGTGTCGATGATGGCGGTACCTTCGATGCCGTCGTAACGAATGATATTCTGTTCCACCGCACGTCCGCTAAAGCGAATGTCCCCGTAGGTTCCTGAGCCACTATTCACAGAACCTGGCGCCTGTAAGTAAAGCTGCGAGAGTTGACGTCCGTTCAGCGGTAACGCTTCAACTTCACGAGGGTTCACATTCACCCCCATTGCTGCTGAGCCTGTATCGAGCTCGCTTTCGCCCGCCGCGCTGATATCAACCTTTGCTTCAACTCCTGTCGCCTGGAGAGTCAAGCCCAGCTTTAGTTCCTGGCCCACCATTAACTGAACGTTGGTTAGGCGAACGGTAAGATTTTGTGCTGTCGCAGTAATCGAATAGGACGAAGGCCGAAGAGCCAATACGAAATAATAGCCGGCGTCGTTTGTAGTCGCAGTGCGCTCCTCTCCGGTGCGCTCATTCTTTATTACTACGGATGCGCCCGGCACGACTGCACCGTTTGCATCCGTCACGGTGCCAACTATTCGACCCTGATCTGTTTGTGCTGAGCCGGTCACCTGCAAGCAGAGCAACGCCACAAAGGCGAATGCAATTAAAGTCACGGCGGCGAACGACCCGGGGGCTTTTGTCTTCATATTAGTCTCCTCTGATAGTCAAACACTGCTGGCGTCTATGGATTCACGTCTTCACTTGAAGAAGTAAGAGCTCAATCAGTGAATTTGCTTTGATTGCCAATCTCAATTTTCGAGGCTGACTCTAGACGGGCGAGGTTAAGGTGCTGTGAATTGCACCTTAAGTTTTTGTTAATGCGGAATTGTAGATGGAATACTGCGGTCTTTGAACGGATCACAACATCGCAGAGACCCCAAGGCGGTTAATTAACATCGTGTTAACATCGACGTAACAGGAACTGTGTAGGATGCCTCCTCTTCCAAACTAAGCACGTCGACGTTTCAGCGGCCCTGACCTCGGTGAGTCTATGGCAATTTCCCACGAACTAAGTACTGACATAGCAACAGCCATACTATCAGCTCAGAAGCGGACGCCCAGCGAACTGAATGCTCTGAAGAAGATAGTTTTGGAGGTTCATTTGACGCTTCAACAGATGACAGAGGAAGCGAGCGCTGCGCGACGAAAGCAGCGCTCTGCTTCTGAAAGAAGCTCAAATGATCATTAATGGTTGCGGTCCAGTGGTTGGTTGTTGCTGAGTTTATCTTAGAATGGCTATCTGTTTTCGTTCATCCAGACCACCAACCAGGCCGGCATCCCAAAGCAGCCAGTAGTGCCTTTTCTTGTTTAGCACTGGATCTTCTTCGACAAACGCCAGACGGACGTACCTGGCTATGAAGGTATTGTCGCCTGTAAGCGGAAAGTAAGTGTAAAAGTAGTCGGTTCGTTCTGGAAGATTGCATTCGCGCCTCATCCGGTTGATGTGAGCTTCACACTCCCCAGTTTCGCCAGCAGAAGCGGGATCACCCGAGTCGTTGACGATGTGGTCCAACTCGTGAAGTATTGCCCACCCAACATCAAAAGCGCTGCGGGCGCGATCGTCCCCAATGACATATTCGAAGTCGGCAAAATCGATAAGCACGACGTAAACAGGTGGACTTCCCGATGAGTGATGCTTCCATCTGCCAGGAACAACCCGACAGAAAACTACGTCAGAACGCTTACTAGCCTCTTCTAGTACGATGACATTGGGGCCCTCTATCGCTTTTGTAACCAACTCCCTCGCTGCTTTGGAACCACCAACAACGTCTTTGTTTCCCACACGCAATGTTCCATTCTGATCAAACGTGAGATCTGACCATCCGGTAATCTTCTGAAGCTTGGCGGCGAGGGCATCGCGGTGCTCGCTGGAGACCTCATCACGACATACAACACTGCCCCGTCGTCTTTCAGCCCTCGTCTCTATTGCGAGAGTAAGTAGAAGAATACTGACGAGCCATCCTGCCCTGAGAAATAATGAGAAGTGTGTTCCTCGAAGTCTGGGTAACAAAATAACGCCCTCCCAGATTGGACCGGCGACAAGGTGTGCGTTCGTCGGTTCAGGCGGCACCGATGTTACGGTGCTGTTGCCATCATGTTACCAGAATGTTAACTAGCCGAGCACGGAATTTTTGGTTGATCGCTTTAATCTGAAGCTTGTCTGAACGACATCTGGCAAGCTCGCGACATTCGTTACGTTCTTTCAGGAGATCGCCGCGCTGATGGACTTGAAAGGTGGTCCAGAATCGTTTCAACACGCACGGGCTTTGATGTCCGATATGCTTTATTAGCTTGTCGCTTACTCGCGGAAGAAGACTCCTCAGAAACCACACGACAAGCTAAACCATATCGGACATCAAAGCCCGCCCACTCACCTCTTAAGATTCATTTAAGGACCCGGTCACTTTCCAGTAACTCCGGCAGGTTATGCACTAGAGGGTAAAGTTTTTCTGAAAGGATCGAGGTATGAAAGACCAACTACAAGAATCGAAAAGCCGGTTTTGCGTCCTCTGCATCTGGTGTGGTGCAAAAATAAGGAAGGATAAGGAAGAGGACTCTCATGGGGTATGCTTGAAATGTTTCTATCGAATTCTGGACGATCATCTCCGATCGTTGCAACCTGGCAAGAATCAGTTTGCCAGTGATCGCTGAGACACGAAAGACGAGCCATACCTCACTCAGTAATCTCCTTCGGCTTAATCGTCAGCTCCAAGATCGCCTTCGCCTGGGAAATCTCACTCCAATCATCTGCTCCTTCAAGGCGAATTTTCGCAAGTGCCGCCGTCGGCATATGTTGCGAAGAACCGGTCAGTAGACTAATAAGTTCTTCTATTCCAGGGTTATGTCCTACCAGGAGGACTGAACAAAAATTATTTTCAATCTGGGAGAGCACTTGGACCAAACGAGGCGGATCTGCTTCGTAGATACGCTGGTCATACCGAATCTCCGCAGTCAGTTTTGCTGTTGTCGTTATGATGCCGGTAGTCTCGCGCGCCCTGACGGCCGGCGAACTCAACACAAGATCCGGTATCATCTTATGTTTTCTAATGTATCGTCCTATCGCGTGGGCTGCTTTCTTTCCCCGTTCGTTCAGTGGTCGATCGAAGTCGCTGAGAGCCTCGTCCCTCCAACTCGACTTGGCATGTCTTAACAAGAGCAGTATCTTCATCGGTGTTCGGTTCGGTCCCATTTAGTCGGCGTTCATCCATTTGTAACACTGAACGCTCAAGATGCACGCAATGATCTCATACGGGAATCACCGCTTTCCTGGCCGCCTCTTCGTCGTTGAGGGTACTGATGGAAGCGGGAAATCGACACAACTAGCGTTGCTTTATCAGTGGCTGAAAGCCGAGGGGTATCCTGTGTTCTTTTCCGAATGGAACTCTTCTCCTCTGGTTAAGGATACGACGAAGCGCGCTAAGAAACGACACCTTTTCACTCCAGCCACCTTTTCCCTTCTCCATGCTACCGATTTTGCGGACCGAACCGAGCGAGACATTATCCCGCCACTTAAAGCAGGGGCAATCGTTCTTGCCGATCGCTACATCTACACGGCATTTGCTCGTGACGTTGCGCGTGGTTGCGACCGTGAATGGGTGCGAGACGTCTATACATTCGCAGTCAGGCCGACCGTGGCTTTTTTCTTCCGCGCGCCACTCGACGTTGCGATCGATCGCATCGTATCAGGAAGACCTAATCTGAAATATTACGAGGCTGGACTGGATATGAGCTGGTCCGACGAACCGGAGGAAAGCTTCACTGTTTTTCAGGGCAAGATTCTCGATGAATACGATCGGATGGTTGAGGAGTTTGGTTTAACGGTAGTCGATGCCACACGCTCCATCGAAAAACAACAACGCGAAATGCGGAAGATAATCAGTCAACATCTGAAGAAAAGGCGGTTCAAGGCCCATTAGAGATCGCATTTTTTACGGCACGCCGCTCCCGGGCGTAGAGCACGAAGAATATTCTGGCAAGCTGATCGTCGTTGAAGGCACCGACGGAGTAGGACGCTCAACCCATATTGCACTGTTGCGGACCTGGCTCGAGTCGCGCGGCCACGCAGTCCTGGATACTGGCATGACCCGTTCGGTCCTCGCCGGAAGAGGAATCAAAGAAGCAAAAACGGGACACACTCTCGGACGTTTGACCATGCAGCTTTTTTACGCCACAGATTTCATTGATCGACTCGAGAACGAGATGTTGCCGGCCCTGCGTTCCGGCTTTATCGTCCTGACTGACCGTTATATCTACTCGGCGATGGCGCGTGCTGAAGTGCGCGGAATAGATTCCGCATGGATTCGCTCTATCTATGGCATGTCGATAGTGCCAGACGCAGTCTTCTATCTCAGAATTCAATCAGCGCAGCAACTTGTTGCTCGTGTTCTCGCATCAGGAAGAGGATTCGATTATTGGGAATCAGGTATGGACCTGTTTTTGGGTGAAGACTTTTACGATAGCTTTATCGAATATCAAAGCAGAATGCTCAAGGTGTTTGACCGAATGAGTGTTGAGTATGGGTTCCATGTAATGAATGCGTCGCGGTCGGTGCGCAGTGTGGCGGCTGATCTTCGCCGCTCAGTGGCAAAAGTGATCGATGAGGCAACAGCTATGGATGATCCAACTGCGCAAACTGCTACGAAAACCAAACCTCTCACTGAGCCACAGAAAACTAAAGCAGTTGTGCTTCCAGAGAAATTCGACAAGGCCGGTACTTGAAGCTTGCAGCAATAGACATTGGATCCAATTCGATCAAACTCGCGGTCGTTGATGCAGCGGCCAGCGATTCGTTTGCCGTCCTTGCGCGCGAAAAGGACGCTGTCAGACTCGGCCATGAAACACTTCGCAATGGACATCTGGCACCTTCGGCAATAGAGCGCGCAACTATTTGCATCAAGCGATTTCGTTCCATCGCGGAAGCTCGAGGTGCGGAAACGATCATCGCCGTTGCCACAGCTTCTGTTCGTGAAGCCAACAATTCCGCTGAATTCATTTCCGAGGTCGAGCGCCAAACGGGTGTCCGTGTCGAGGTTTTATCCGGCATTGAGGAGGCACGCCTGATCGGACTCGCAGCTTCGCAGGGATGTACAGTCCGCGGAGCCACAAATATCAACATCGACATTGGCGGTGGGTCAACAGAGATCTCCATCTCTCGGGATGGTGTTCCGACATCCCTCTTTTCCGTCAAACTTGGTGCTGTAGCGCTGACCGAGAGATACATCATCTGCGATCCACCCAAGTCGAAAGAACTGTCGAGTCTCAGAGGCGAAGTGAAGGCGGCATTTGATCGGCCGGCTCGTGAACTACGTGGTGCTAAATGGCAACAGGCGACCGGTACTTCAGGAACAATCCTGGCCCTGGGCGAAGCACTTCGCTTGCGGACTACCAGCGATGCGGAACGCAAGAACCAGGCGGCGCAGCCGGCCGAAGCTGACATAGTACTCGGGGGACTCCTGGACCTAAACAACACTGTCGCTGGTATGTCAATCGCGGAACGACGCAGTCTTCCCGGCATCAGCTCACAACGCTCCGAAATAATTGTCGCCGGCGGTCAAATACTTGAAGGAGCAATGCGAGCGCTGGGCATCAATGTGTTGCGAACTTGCGATTGGGCATTACGCGAGGGATTGATCATCGATTGGTTGCGCGAGTTGGAAGCAGAGTCGCGTCCACCCTTGCCGGATTTTGGCGATCAGCGACTCCTCGGTGTCCATGCGGTCGGCCGTCGTTTCGGCTACGAAGAAGCTCACTCACATCAGGTCGCGCGCCTGGCTGAAAAGATTTTCGATAGCATTGCCGCAAGCGAAAATCTAACCCGCCATCAACGTACACTGCTATCGGCGGCGGCCCTGTTGCACGATGTTGGCTATCACATTGCACACGAATCCCATCACAAGCATGCGCTTTACCTGATCGCAAATTCTGAATTGACAGGTTTCTCTGAAGCAGAACGGGCCGTCATTGCAAATACAGCTCGCTATCATCGAGGTTCCCTCCCGAAAGAACGTCACGTCGAATACGCGGCGCTTAATACCGCTGACCGGGAAACTGTCGGCCGGCTCGGGGCTATCATTCGCGTAGCCGACGCATTTGATCGAAGCCATGATAGTCGCGTGAGCGATCTGAAATGCACCAGGGAAGAAGACAACGTGCACATCCAGATACACAGCGCTTTGGATTGTGAGAATGAGCTTCAAGAGGCCGACCGAAAGCGCGACCTCTTTGAGCAGGCGTTTCAGTGCAAACTCGAATTCAGCATCCGCAGGACAAAAGTCGGGAAGGAATAGTTTTCATCACATGGCGAAGGCCAAGCAGCTCCCTGGCATAGATTGCGATGGACCAGCCCAAGCAGGCATCGCCCTGGTGCTTAGCTGGCGTTTCGAAGAGATGTGTAAGCTG
>Ga0070699_100001637_pt1 | contig 20424 bp, 13 predicted proteins | sample KBSK1503metaG_FD_65473 | JGI IMG/M metagenome (GOLD analysis project Ga0070699, IMG submission 65473) | Corn, switchgrass and miscanthus rhizosphere microbial communities from Kellogg Biological Station, Michigan, USA - KBS K1-50-3 metaG | ecosystem: Host-associated > Plants > Roots >...
GCGCTCGGCCATCCCATCGGCGCATCCGGCGCCCGCATCCTCGTCACGCTTCTGCACGCCCTGAAGGCGCGGGGACGGCGCCGGGGCCTGGCCGGCCTGTGCATCGGCGGTGGGCAGGGGGTGGCCATGGTGGTCGAGCGAGCCGAGTGAACGCAGAGCCAGGCATGGCCTGATCGATGCGGCGGGTCGCCGAAGCCGTCTTCCTCGTCCTCGCGGCGATGTGCTGGGCGGTCAAGGTGGCCGTGGACTCCGGCGCCCCTCCCGCGATCCTGACCGTGATCCTGGTGATGGCCGCCGTCGCCGCCGTGGCGGCGGTGGTTGCCGGCGGCCCTCCGGCCCGCTGGCTCGACGCCTGGCGGCTGCCGCTCGTGCTGATCGGCCTCGCCCAGCTCCCCGCCGTCTACGGCCGGTTGGGGGGTGACGGGTTCGAGTACTACGTCCTGGCGCGTTCGCCGCTCTTCGACCACGACTTCGATCTCGCCAACGATTTTGAGGGCCTGGGCGCCCGGCCCGTGGTCTCGCCGCAGGGGGAAGTCACCAGCCGCGTCCCCATCGGGGTGTCGCTCGTGTGGCTGCCCCCGCTGCTGCTCGTCCACGCGGGGGTCAGGCTCGCCGGGTTGCTGGGGGCGCCGCTGCGCCCCGACGGGTTCTCCGCGCCCTATCAAGCGGCCGTCACCACGGCCACCTACTTCTACACCTGGCTCGGGCTCGCGGTCCTCGAAGGCATGCTGCGCCGGTATTACGGCGCCGCCATCGCGCTGCTGGTGACGGTGGCGATCTGGTGGGCGACGCCTTTGTTCTTCTACGCGCTGGCGAACCCCTCCATGTCCCACGGCGCCTCGGCCTGCCTGGCCACGCTGTTCGTGGCCGCCTGGCTGCGGTTCCGGAGCAGCGACCGGCCGCTTCCCTGGGCGCTCATCGGCGCCACCGGGGCCCTTTCGAGCCTGGTGCGGATCCAGGATGCCGTTCTGCTGCTCCTCCCCGTGCTCGATCTGGCGTGGACACACCGCCGGGGCGCCGCGCGCCTGGCGGCGGCGTTCGCGGCCGGCCCCGTGGCGGGGGCGCTGCTGCAGGCTCTGGTGTGGGCCCGTCTCTGGGGCGGAGGCGCGTTCGTGAGTGAGCTCACCCGTCAGGGGCCGGGCTTCACGCCGCACCTGGCCTGGCTGGAGGTGTTGCTGTCGCCTCGCCATGGGCTGTTCCCGTGGACGCCCTTGTACCTGATCGCGTGCGCCGGCTGGCTGCTCTGGCTCGGACGCGACGCCCGACTGGCCGGGTATTTCGTTCTGGCCTTCGGCCTGGCCGTCGCCGTCAACGCTTCGATGGGGGACTGGTGGGGCTCGGAGGCGTTCGGCCAGCGCCGGCTGCTGGGGCTGACGCCGCTCTTTGCCCTGGGGCTCGGCGAGGTCCTGGCCTCCGCGCGCCGCCACCCGCTCGTGCCGGCGGCGGCCCTCCTCGCTCTCCTCGTCTGGTGGAATCAAGGGCTCGCGTACATCTACAACAGCGAGCTGGTGGCGCCCCGCAGCCAGGCCCTCAGCCTGGAGCAGCTCGCGCCCGCCCAGGTGGACGTGCTGTACCGGGGCCTGCTCGAGACGCGTCTGCTCCCCGCTCCGCTCTGGACGCTCGCGTACGACAACCTGAAAGGGGTCTGGCTCGACGAGGGCGCCCGCTCGCTGGCGGGCACGATCGACCTCGGAAGCGAGCCGGCCGAGCTGCCCATCGTCGTGGGCCACAACTGGTACCCTCCGACGGTGGAGGGAGACACGACCTTTCGTCGCTCGAAGGGACGGCGCTCCTGGCTCCGTGTCCCCATCCGCACCGTGGGCGATTTCGAGGCGGTGATGCGCCTGCGTGCGGAGCAGCCTCGGCTCCCCGTGACGGTGAGGATCGAGGTGAATGGCGTCGAGGTGGGGGAGACGGCGGCCCCGCCGGCGTGGGGCGAGTACACCTTCGCCATCCCCGCCTCTGCGCTCCATCCCGGCCTGAACGACCTCGCGCTCGTGTACTCCGCGAGCCCGCGTCAGGATCTCCCGGGGTATCAGGGCAAGGACGCGGCGGTGGCGGTGGACTGGCTGCACTTCCGCCGCACGTCGGCCCGTCCCCGGTGATGCGGGGGTGGCTCGCCGCCCTCGTCTACGTCGCGCTCACCGCGCTGTTCACGTGGCCGCTGCCCTACTTCTTCTTCACGCACCACGTCGGCGAGAGCGGCGGCGACGCGCGCATCTACCTGTGGAACCTCTGGTGGGTGCGCAAGGCCCTGGTCGACCTGCATGCGAATCCCCTGCGGACGGACTACATCTTCTATCCGGTGGGGATCGGCCTCGCCCTGCACACGCTGGCCCTCCTCCACGGCGTCTTGTTCGTCCCCCTCAGCGCGCTTCTCGGCGGCGTGGCGGCGGCGAACTCCATCGTGTGCGCGACCTTCGTCGCCTCCGCGGTCGCCGCCTACGCGCTGTGCCGTCGGCTGGGCGCGGGCCCCGAGGGGGCCTTCCTGGCCGGCGTCGCGTTCGGCTTCTGTCCCTACCGGCTGGCGCGCCTCGCCGGCCATTACGACCTGCTGAGCACGGAGTGGTTGCCCCTCTATGCGCTCGTCTTCCTCGCGCTCATGGAGGCGGGATCGACCCGCGCCGGGCTCGCGCTCCTCGCGGGAGGGGCCGCCGCCGCCTGCGGCTACACGAACCTCAGCTACCTGATATTCCTCGCGCTGCTCTCTCTGATCTACGCGGCGTGGGCGGTCGCGACGGGCCGCCCGCGCCTCGGCCCGGTCGCCGCGCGCCTGAGCCTCGTGGGGCTGATCGCGGCGGCGTTGCTCCTCCCGCTGGCGATCGAGGCCGCGCGTGACCTCGCGTCCTGGCGCTATCTTCCCTATCCCGGGACCGGACGCTACGTCGCCGACCTCGCGGCCTACGTGAGGCCTGGCCCCGCCCAGACCCTTCTCGGCCCCCGCATCGGGCGCGCCTTCGACCGCGACCTCACCGACACCACCGTCTTTCCGGGTTACGTCCTGCTCGTCGCCGGCATCGGCGCGCTGGCGACCCGCCACGCGCGGCGCAGCCTCGGGTTCTGGATCCTCCTGGGCGGGTGCGCCTTCGTCCTCAGCCTGGGCCCGTCGCTGCGGGTGGCGGGGCGTGACCTGGGCCTGCCCCTTCCTTTCGCGGTGCTCCCGCACGTCCCCCTGCTGCGGCACATGCGGGCCCCGTCCCGCTTCTCGATCCTCGTCGTGCTCGCGCTGGCCGTGCTCCTGGCGGCGGGCTGGACCGCATGGCTCGCGCGCGTGCGCCGGCCTTCCGCCCGCCTGGCCCTCACCGCGGCCGTGGCCTCGCTGATGGTCGCCGAGTACCTGGCGGTGCCGGTCCCGCTCTTCCAGGCCGGTGCGCCCGACGTGTTCGCCCGCGTGGCGCGGGAGCCGGGGGACTTCACGGTCGTGGAGATCCCCGGGATCGACCAGGTGCCGGGCCGCATCATGTACGACCAGACCATCCACGGTAAGCGGATCTTCATCGGCACCGCCGCCCGCGTGCCGGTGGAGAAGATGAGCTACTACTTCGGCCTCCCGCTCGTGCGGCCGCTCGTGGACCTGCGCAAAGGCCGGCGGGAGCTGGACGCCGGCCTCCTCGCGCGCGAGAGGGAGGCGGCGCCGCGGGTGGCGCGCTTCCTCGCCCTGCGCTACGTCGTCGTCGAGCACGCCTTCGCCGACCGCGGCGTCGTGGACTTTCTCGAGCAGGTGCTGCCGGTGACGCGGGTCGACGACGACGGCGAGCGAATGCTGTTGCGCGTGGCGCCGGAGACCTTGCCGCCGCTCCCGTGGAGGATCGAGGCGGGAGCGCCGGAGTCGCGGATGCATTTCGAGACCGGCTGGTCTCCGCCGGAGGAGACCGAAGGCAGGCCGACGCGCTCGCCGAGCGGGCCGCGCTCGACGGTCCTCTACCGCCGGCCGTCGGCAGACGTGCGGCGCCTCGTCCTCGAGATCGCCGGCGGGAGCGAGCTCTCGTGGCCCCTGCCCGCGGGGCCGCCCGACGTCGTCGAGCGGCTCGAGCTCACCTGGGCGGCGGCTCCGCCTCCGGCTCTTCCTCCCCGGGTGGCGGCTCTGCGCTTCGAGCCGGCGCGCTGATGCGGTCCCGGCGCAGCGCGTAGATCCGGTCGCCATCCGGCGCCTCCGCCACGAACGCGAACAGCCGCGAGCGATCGAAGGCGGCGGCGAGGGGCCGGAATGTGGGCTCGCGCACGGCGGGGACGATCACGAAGAGGGCGGGGAAGATGTCGGCGAGGTAGAGAGCGGGCTTGCTCGCGTCGAGGTCGGCGGGGACGCGGCGCACCCAGTGGTTCTCGACGAGACGCGCGATGATGCGCGTCCCGCCCGGGACGAAGGCCGAGCCCTGGCCGTTCACCACGGGCAGTCCATGCCGCGCCGCCCACACCAGCGTGGCGGGCGCGAAGACCGGCACCTCCAGGATCGGGGCCGGCGGCAGCGCGCGGATCATTTCGTACGCCGGGGGCACGCCCGCGGGGATCGCGCGCACGAAGGGGGGCGGGCTGAGCGTCTCCAGCACCGCGAGGAGCACGACGAGCGGCCCCGCCCACGGGCGAGAGGCGATGCGCAGGCCCGCCCAGCCGGTGGCGGCGAGGACGGCGAGCAGGAACAGGGCCACGGCCGCGAACGTGTAGGGGTGCCGCATGCCGTCGAAGGGCGGTATGGAGAAGAGCCACTTGTAGGGCAGGTCGAAGGTCCGCCCGGCCAGCTCGAGCCGAGGGCCGAGGGAAAGAAGAAGCATCACGACGAGCGCGGCGCCGTAGAAGAGCGAGCCCCGGCGGCGACGCACCACCGCCACGACGCCCAGGGCGAGGGCGAGTACGCCGGGGAAGAGTCGCTCGCCCTCGCGGGGAGAGAGCCACCGGTACGCGTAGGCGTCGCTCGTGAGGTCCCGGGAGGGGTGGAAGGCCATCGCCGCCGACATGTTGATGTTCCGCCGCAGGCCCTGCTCCTGCCGCGCGTCGAGATACGCGGTGAGATAGGGCAGCGTCAAGAGCGTGCCGAGCAGCGTGGCCGCCGCCAGCGCCGCCCGCACCCGCGAGCGGCCGCGGGCGCGGACGTTCACCGCCGCGAAGACCGCGGCCAGGACGAGGGCGGCCACGCCGTAGTAGCCGCTGGACTGCGCGCTGAGAGAGAAGCTCACCGCGGTGAGGGCCGTGCTGAAGACGGACGGCCGCTCCACCGTGCGGTGCAGCCCGAGGAGGAAGAGCGCCAGCCACCCGGCGGTGAGGAGGTTGAGGTGGTAGACGTGGCGCATCTGGTGCGAGTTGAAGGCGGCGAGGACGCCGCAGAGCAGGCCGGCCCAGCGGTCGCCGGTGAGGGCGTAACCGAGGGCATGGAACGCCCACCCGCCGAAGGCGAGGGCGAGTAGCGCGGCCAGGTTGACGAGCGGTACCGGATCGTGGATGAACGGTCGCCCGGGAAGCAGGAGCACCACCGTGCCGAGCGAGAGATCGGAATGGAGCACGGCGTGGCGCGCAGGTTGGAAGATGTTGCCCTGGAAGATCTGGCCCGGGTCGAAGAAATGACGGGTGAGCCAGTGGACGGTCCACAGGTCGACGAGCACGTCGAGGTGGCCGAGGACGTGGGTGCGGAACAGCGCCGCCAGCGGACGCGTCGCCGTGATCGCGAGGGCGAGGAAGAAGAGGGCGGCGAGCGCCTCGCGGCCCAGGGCGTGCTTGTCTCTCAACTTCCCATGTTCGCGGGCGCCAGATCGAAATGGTAGTGTACAACCCCGGTGCAGTCGCAGGCCCGGCCTTCGATGACCCCCGGCGGGATCCTCCTCTTCGCGCTGGGCCTCGCGCTCCGGCTCTGCCTGCTGCCCGTGTGGGGCACCTTCGACACCGAGGTCCAGAAGGCCTGGGCCGCGCGCGCGGCCACCGCCGGCCTCGCCGGGATCTACGGGCCCGACGACCGCGAGATGCTGCGCGTGGCCCGGGCGGAGACGGGCTCGGCGTGGGGGCTGCTCACCGCCACGAACCTGCCGCGCACTCGCATCGATTGGGAGAACGGCAACTTCGTCGTCGATTACCCGCCGGGCAGCCTCATCGTGTTGTGGGCGGCGGGGAAGGTCTACCGCGCGCTGCGGCCGGAGATGCCGAACCGCCCTTTGTTCAACGCCGTCGTCAACCTCGGGCCGCTCCTCGGCAGCGTCGCCATCGCCTTCCTTCTCTACCGCAGCGCCCGCGGTGAGCCGGGGCGCCGGCGCAGCCTCGCCTTCTGGCTCAATCCCGCCGTGCTCCTGGCCGCGCCCGTTCTCGGGGGACAGGATCCGCTCTTCGGCGCCCTGGCCCTGGCGGCCGTCCTCGGCCTCGCCGCGCGTCGGCACGCCACCGCCGCCGCGCTCGTGGTGGCGGCGGGGCTGGTCAAGCCGCAGGCGGCGCTGCTGCTCCCCGCGCTGCTGTTCGTGATGGCGCGCGAAGCCCGGCCGCGGGCCTGGGCGAGAGCCGCGCTGGCCGCCTTTGCCGTCGCCGCGCTGATCCTGATGCCATGGTGGACGAGCGGCCACCTGCTCTCCGCCCTCGATGGATGCCGCCGGACGCTCACCCAGAGCGCGCTCTCCGCCCAGGGCCTGAACCTGTGGTGGCTGGCCGGATGGGTGATGGATTGGGCGCAGTCGGGTCCCTGGCCGCTCGCCCGCATCCATTCCGCCGAGGCCTTCCGCCAATGGGCGGGGTGGGATCCGCGCCTCGCCGCGCGGGCGCTGCTCGCGGCGGCGACCCTCGCCAACCTCGTCCTCATGCGGCGGTGGCCGGCCGCCGACCGCCGCGTCATCGCGCTCTCGGTGATTCTCCAGGTCCATGCCTACGCGTTCCTGGCGACCAGCGTCCACGAGAACCACACGTTCCTGGCCGTGGTGCTCGCTCCGCTGCTCCTCGGCGTGTGGCCGCGGGCCGGCCGGCTCCTCGCCGCGACGTCCGCCTTCCTCTTCGCGAACCTGTTCCTCGTCGCGGGCCTCGGCCGACGCGTCACGACGATGCGCTTCATGGAGCAGGTGCGGATGGCGGCCGGCGTCGACCTGGCGGTGGTGGCGGCCGTGCTCCAGGCCGTCCTGCTCGTCGCCCTCTTCGTGTGGGTCGCTCGTCCCCGCGGCGCCGCCGCCGGTCCCGCTCCGGACGCCGCCCCTGCGTGAGCGCGCGCGAGACCGCCGGCCTTCTCCGCGGCCTGCTCGAGGCCGCGCTCTCCGCCCTCGTGGCGGCGGGCGTGTCGTGCCTGCTGTTCACGAACGACGGCCGGCTCCTCGCCGAGCTGGGGCGCGTGGCCCTGTTCTGGCTGCCGATGCTCGTCCTGATGTCGCGTCTGTCGCGGGGCCCGCGGGCCGGTCCCGGCCCGGCCGCCCGCGGCATCGCGATGGCCTTGGCCGGGTTCGTCGCGGCCGCCCTCGCCGCCGGCCTCACCACCGATAATCGGGGCCGCCTCGCCCGCCACGTCGTCCAGTTCCTGATCGTATGGCTGCCGCTGCTGGTCCTCGTGACGATCGCGCGGCGGAGCCGTCGGTGGCGGGAGCTGCTGACGCTGGCCGTCTCCACCGCGGTGTGCCTGGCCACCCTGTGGCTTGCCGGCCCCGTCGTGATGCGGCGCGTCATCGTGCCGCGATACACCCTCGGCGTGGACCACCGCCCGCGGCCCCACACCGGGGGGACGAACGAGGATGGGGTCTACTCGCGCCTCGGCGCGCGTGACTTTCGCGACGAGGACTTCAACGTGATCTGTCTCGGCGACTCCTTCACCGCCAACCCGCATCTTCCCGAGGCCGTGCGGTGGCCGACCCTCCTCGAGCCGCTGCTCCAGGCCCGCACGCCCGGAAGAAAGGTGCGGGTGGTGAACTTCGGCTGGGTCTCGTCCTCGCCCGTGCTTCAGGCGCGCCAGCTCCGGGAGATCGGCGCGAAGTACAAGCCCGACCTCGTCCTACAGGCCTTCGACATGACCGACTTCCATGACGACCTCGTGGCCCGCGAGCGGCTGGCCCGCATCGGCGCCGGGGGGGGAGGAGAGGTCTCGATCTTCCGTGCGTTCGGCGTGGCTGCGAGCCTCGCCCTCGGGGTCGAAGACTACGGGCGATGGCTGCGGGAGCGCCTCCGCTGGGCGCGGCCCGACGGGGCTCCCGCTGTTCCCGCCCAGCGCTACTTCTTCCTGTTCGCGCCGCCCGAGGCGTCCGAGCCGTACTTCCGAGACAGCTGGGAGGCCATCCTGGAGACGGAGCGCCTGGCGCGCGGCATGGGCGCCCGCTACGTGCTGTTCGTGTTCCCTCGCTATCAACAATACGACCCGCGTGAAAGCCCGCGAGACCCCGAGCGCCGGGTGTTCCCGGACGACGCGCCGGGCCTGCAGGTGCCCTTCGCATACTTCGCCCGCCAGGCGCGGTCGGTCGGCTTCCCTGTTCATTCGCTGCGCGAGGACTTCCTGGCCGACCGCGCGTTTCCCAAGTGCCGAAGCGACGATCCTCATTGGACCGCGGAAGGCAATCGGGTCGCCGCCGAGGCGGTGGCGCGCTATCTGCGCGCCGACAGGCTGGTCCCATGACCGAATGCCGAGCCAACTCCTCCGGCGCAAGCGTCCGGCGCGGGAGCGGAGTCATGTCCGCGTCTGGAGCGTCCGGCGCGCGCAGCGGAGCGTTTCCTCTGCCGCACGCGGACGGGTTCATCCCGGCCGCGTGCGTTGGAGTGACTTCCATCGCGTAGCGGAGCGCGCCGCATGGCGTTTCAAAGGGGGGGGTTGACATGTTCCCCGCGCTTCCACTATCGTTACGCATCCGGTCACGTTCTGCGGACGGCTGGTCCGCTCCCCCTCGCACTTCTTCCGAGAACCGCCATGAGCCAAGAAGATCCTTCTTCCCCCAACCGCCCGGCCCCGCCCCGCCGCGGCCGCCCGCCGAAGGGCGACGGCCCGAGAAACCGCGCCCGGGAGGGACCGGAGAACGACGGCGCGGACGAAAGCGGCCCGGATGGCCCGGCCGCGATCGCGACCGCGGAGCCCGACGCCACCCCCCCGCCGGAGGACTCCGCTCCGGGGGCAACCTCCCCGGAACCGCCGACGCCGTCTCCCGCCGCGCCGGCTGAAGCCGCGGCCCCGCCGGCCGAGCCCAGCCCTGCGCCCGTCGCCCGGCGCGAGCCGGAGGTGCCGGTCGACCGCGGCAACCGGCTGGACCTCGCCGAGCTCAAGGAAATGAACATCACGAAGCTCGCGCACGTGGCCAAGTCCCTGGACATCTCGGGGGCGGCGACCATGAAGAAGCAGGAGCTGGTGTTCCAGATCCTGCGCGCGCAGGCGGAGAAGGAAGGGCTCATCTTCTCCGAGGGTGTGCTGGAGATCCTGCCCGACGGCTTCGGCTTCCTGCGCGCCCCGGAGTATTGCTACCTGCCCGGCCCGGACGACATCTACGTCTCGCCCTCGCAGATCCGGAAGTTCGATCTCCGCACCGGCGACACCATCAGCGGCCAGATCCGCCCGCCCAAGGAAGACGAGCGCTACTTCGCGCTCATCAAGGTCGACGCCGTCAACTTCGAGCCCCCGGACAAGTCGAAGGAGAAGATCTTCTTCGACAACCTGACCCCGCTCTATCCGATGGAGCGGATCAAGATGGAGACGATCGCCGAGAACCTGTCCCCGCGCATCCTCGACCTGATGACGCCCCTCGGCAAGGGCCAGCGCGCGCTCATCGTCGCCGCGCCCCGCACGGGGAAGACGATGCTGCTCCAGGCCATCGCCAACGCCATCACCTCCAACCACCCGGAGATCGTCCTCATCGTGCTGCTCATCGACGAACGGCCCGAGGAGGTCACCGACATGCAGCGGTCGGTGCACGGCGAGGTCATCTCTTCGACCTTCGACGAGCCGGCCGACCGCCACGTCCAGGTGGCGGAGATGGTCATGGAGAAGGCCAAGCGGCTCGTCGAGCACAAGAAGGACGTCGTGATCCTGCTCGACTCGATCACGCGCCTCGCCCGGGCCTACAACACGATCGTGCCCCCGTCGGGCAAGGTCCTCTCCGGCGGCGTCGACAGCAACGCGCTGCAGCGGCCGAAGCGCTTCTTCGGCGCCGCCCGCAACGTGGAGGAGGGCGGCAGCCTGACCATCATCGCCTCCGCCCTCGTGGAGACGGGTTCGCGGATGGACGACGTGATCTTCGAGGAGTTCAAGGGCACCGGCAACGCCGAGATCGTCCTCGACCGCAAGCTCACCGACAAGCGGATCTTCCCGTCCATCGACATCAACCGCAGCGGCACCCGCAAGGAGGAGCTGCTCGTGCCGAAGGACGAGCTGAACCGGACCTGGATCCTGCGCAAGGTCCTGTCCGCGCTCTCGCCGGTGGAGGCGATGGAGCTGCTGCTGGAGCGCCTGAGCAAATCGAAAACGAACAAGGAGTTCCTGGAGAGCATGTCCAGCGGCGCATAGCTCCCGGCCGGAATTCCCCCGCTCCCTCTAAGGCAGCCGGATGAGGGCCACGGCGGCGGCGTTGCTGCCCTGGCCCTCGCCGGGAAGGCTGCGGCCGAACTCGAAGCAGACCTGGTTCTCCCCCCGGGCCAGGCTCTCCGCCGGCACGGTGAACGCGACATCGGCCCATTCGCTGGCGACGGGGACGTTGGCGACGACGACGCCGTTGCCGAGGATCTGCATCGATTGGTCAGGAATGCGGGCCGGCGCCCTCACCCGGATGGAGCCGCCCAGGGCCCGGGGCGCCAGCAGGGGAACGAGCACGCACGCGCGGGGATAGAGCGCCCAGCGAAAGGCCGGCCATCCCTCGCGCAGCTCCGGAGCCGACCAGCCGTCCGCCAGCCAAGGGGAATCGAGCGCGCCCACGTCGATGGTGCCGAACGGGTTGACGTTGTAATGGAAATATTCGCCCACCATGAAGCCGTAGACGAGGGACCGCGCCCGCGGGCCCAGGCGGGCCGCGCCGGAGTCGAGGGCACGGTAGAGCTGGCGGGCCTGGGCGGCGGCGAGGCGCTCGAAGGGCGCCGCGTCCGTGAAGACACGGGCCCGATAGAGCCGGATGAAGCCGGCGTTCCAGATGGCGAAGGCGCCGAGCACGGCCGCCACCGCCGTCCAGGGCCGCCGCCGCAACACGCCGGACGCGACCCGACCGAGGGCCGCGAGCCCCCAGGCGACGAAGGGCACGGCCAGATCGAAGCGGCGCGCCGCGAAGGAGTCGCTCGCGTCCCAGTCGCGGACGCCGCCGTTCACCCAGGCCGTGGCCGCGACGACGGCGAGGCTGGCGCCGGCGAAGGTGGGCATCGAGGGCAGGAGCAGCAGCAGGCCCAGGGTCCCGGCGAGCATGACGGGCGTCCAGTCGAAGAAGCCGTGCTCGGCGGAGAACAGGACGTCGGCGAGATGCGGAGAGGACCAATCGACGAAACGGGGCCCTTGAGGCATCGTCAGCCAGCGTCCGAAGAGCTGCTTCCAGACCACGATTTGAGGCAGGAAGGCGAGCAGGGCCACGCCGGCCGCCGCCGCGACCCACCGGGGCCGGACCGTACGCAGCCGGAGCTGCTGAACGGCGAGAGCGGCGGGCAGGAGGCCGGCCACGAGACCTTGCCAGCGGGTGAGCGTCACCAGGCCCACCGAGAGACCGAGCAGGCTCCAGCTCCGCAATGTCGGCGCCGTCTCCGCTTCGCGCCATGCCCACACGAGGAGGCACGTGAGCGCGAAGGTCAGGGCGTGGGCCATGCCCGGGACGACGAACGTGTAGTAGGCGATCGAGGACGTCAGGACCGCCCCCGTCACGACGATCGCGGCCTGCCGGAGGGTCAGGTATCCGGCCATCGACCGGACCAGAAGGTATCCGCCCCCGGTGACGGCGCTGATCGAGCCGGCGGCGAGCGCGTTCAGGTAGGGCACGTCGTAACCGTCCGGCGCCCAGGGACGCAGGCCGAGTGAGTGCGTGATCAGCACGTAGAGGTGGGCGATGGCGAAGAAAGGGAGCCAGAAGAGCGCGGGTCCGACGGGAAAGGGGTTGTGGCGTAGCCCGGTGGCGGTCAGCGGGGCCGCGGGAAGGCCCCAGGCCTCCCATTCGTTGGTGAAGTCGAGGTCGTGATCGAAGGCGATCGAGCGCAGGTAGACGTAGTAGCCCCGCGTGTCGGCCCGGAATTCGGGTCGGGCGGCGGCGGCGATGACGAAGCCGGCGCTGGCCAGCGCCAGCACGACCGGCAGGTGGCCGGCGCCGCGGCGGCGGGCGGACGCGGCGGCCACGGCGGCGATCGCGAAGGCGGCGAGGCCGAGCGTCCGGAGCGCTGGGTCGATCAGGCCCAGCATGGCCCCGACGGCGGCCAGGATCGTGACGCCGGTGAGAATGGGAAGAGGTGCGCGCGCGGCCTCCCCCGCATCGCGGTCGGACGAGGAGGCTCCGCGCGGCGCGGCGTTACTCCGAGGGGCGGTCGATCGCGCGGTCGCCCAGGCCCGGGCGCACGGTGACCCGGACGTTGCTCGCGGCGAAGGAGCGGTTGGCGCGGCGCATGGTGACCTTGATGGTGTATCCGCCCGCCCGCCGGTACTCGTGCTCGGCGGTGAAGCGGCGGTCGATCCGGGTCGTGCCGGCCACGAACGGCGGGCAGTCCCCCTCCTGCACGCTCTTGCCGCCGTCGTCCCAGTCCCACTCGAGCTGCGGGCAGTAGTACTCCTCGACGTCGTCGCCGCCCTGCAGTTCCGCAATGAGGAAGATGTTGACCGGGGAGAAGGCCATGCGGGGCGTGGCCCTCAGGTCGAGCCGCGGCTTCTTGAGCTTCGCTTCGGGCTTGGCGTCGCGGGCGGAGGCGGGCGCGACGAGGGCGACGGCGATCACGGCGGGAAGGGCGGCGCGGGTCATGGCTCTCTCCACAGCGGGGGCGTCCCATTGTATTCCAGCCCCGCGCGGCCGGATAAAATCGACGTCAATGCCTCTCTTGCGACTCGGCCCGAGCGCCGCCGCCAAGGAGAAGCGACTGGCGGGCCTGCTCGGAGCGCGCGATCCCTCCGGCCTGGGCCTCGCCGAGGCGGTGCGGGACGCGCAGGTCCTCGGCAGCCTGGAGCTGGCCGGCGAGACCGCGACCCTCGAGGAGGTTCGCGCCGCGCGGGACGCCCCGGCATCCTCTTCCGCCGCCGCCGGCCTCATGCGGGCCCTCGGCGCCGTGGACCCCGGCTCGCCCCTGACGGTCGACGCGCTGCTGGCCTGGCACTCGGCCCTCGGATTGCAGGCGACCGGCGGGTTCCGCGTGCGCGATCGATCACGCGTGCTGGGGCCGCCCCCGGCGCCGGCGGAGTTCATCTCGAGCCGCCTGATGCTCCTCCAGGAATGGCTGGGCGTCGAGAGCAGCCGGGAACTGAAGCCCGCGCAGGCCGGCGCGCTCGCGATGGCGCGCATCCTCGAGATCCTGCCCTTCGACCGCGGGAACGGGCGCGTGGCGCGTCTCGCGGCCTCCCACCTGATGGTGCGAGCCGGCGCCCGCCCGCCGATCCTCGTCGGCCCCGACGGAGCCCGGATCGAGGCCTGCCTGCAAGCGGCCTTTCAGCTCTCGACCGAGCCCCTCACGAGCCTCCTCGACGAGGCTTCGGAGCGCGCGCTCGACGTCATGATCCAGGCCCTGACAGACCGCGGGGCGTGAGCTTCGCGCGCGGCTACTCTCCCCGGTCCCCGAACCCGCGCACCGTGACCGTAGCGCTCGCCATCGCCAACGGTCGGCTGGCGCGCAGCATGTGCACTCTCACGTTATAGACGCCGGCGCGGTTGTAGTCGTGGGCGGCGGTGAAGCGCCGCTCGAGCGCGGTGCCCGGCCGGAAGGGCGGACAATCGGCCTCGTTCGCGCTTCGGCCCCCGTCGTCCCAATCCCACACGATGGCCGGACAGTAGAACTCCTCGTCGTCGTCACCGCCGTTCAGCTCGGCGACGACGAGCACGGTGGACGGGGTGAAGCTGAAGCGCGGGCTGGCCCTCAGGTCGAGCCGGGGCTTCCGAACCTTGGCGCGCTCGCCCGCCGGCGCGGACGCGGCCGCGATCAGGGAGAAGATCGTGATCGCAAGAACGGCCCGGCCGGGGAGGACGGTACGGTGAGGCATGACGGCTCCTTGTGTCGCTGCTCCTTCCGATCCGGGATCACCCCCGTGCAGCTCTGAGACCCGTACGTTGCCTGTGCAAACGACGTGCCGGAAAACGCCATGCTACGATCCGCCGTGAACCTTGCGATTCCCTCCGGGCTGCGCCGCCTGCTGGACGGTCTGCGCGCGGCGGGCGGCCGGCCGTTCATCGTGGGCGGCGCGGTCCGCGACGCTCTTCTCGGCCTGGGCGTGAAGGACTTCGACGTCGAGGTCTTCGGTCTGTCCGCCGAGTCACTCAAGGCGGCGCTGGCGCAGCTCGGCAGCGTCAACGCGGTGGGCGAGGCCTTCACGATCTTCAAGCTCGCGGGCCTCGACGGCGTGGAGGGAGCGGTGGACGTGTCGCTGCCGCGACGCGACTCCAAGATCGGACCGGGGCACCGCGGGATCGCCGTTCAGGGCGACCCGGGGCTCGCGCCCGAGGAGGCGGCCCGCCGGCGGGACTTCACGATCAACGCGATGCTCTTCGACCCCTTCGCGGCGGAGATTCTCGACTTCTTCGGCGGCCGGCGCGACCTCGCCGCGCGCCTGCTCCGCGCCGTCGATCCGTCGCGATTCGGCGAAGATCCGCTGAGAGCCCTGCGGGCCGTGCAGCTGGCGGCGCGGTACGGGCTGGCCGTCGAGCCCGAGACCGCACGCCTTTGCGCCTCGATGCCGCTCGCCGAGCTCCCCGCCGAGCGGGTGTTCGGAGAGATCGAGAGGCTCCTGCTGAAGTCGCCGCGACCCTCGCTCGGCCTCCGGCTGCTGCGCGAGTGGGGGCTGCTGCCGCGCGTCGCCCCGGAGCTGGTCCCGCTCGCCGAGACGCCCCAGGATCCAAAGTGGCATCCGGAGGGCAATGTGTGGACTCATACGCTCCTGGCGATCGACCAGGCGGTACCGCTCGTGGCCGATCTCGACCGCCCCCGGGCCCTCGCCGTGATGCTGGCCACGCTCTGCCACGACCTGGGCAAGCCCTCGACGACGCGGTTCGAGGACGGCCGCCTGCGCTCCCGCGGCCACGAGGAGGCGGGGCTGGCGCCGACGAGCAGCCTGCTCGACCGGTGGAACGTCCACACCCTCCTCGGCTACGACGTGCGCCGCCAGGTGCTGGCCCTCGTCGGGAACCACCTCAAGCCGGGCCAGCTCTACGACGACCGGGAGCGGGTCTCGGCCGGCGCGATCCGCCGCCTGGCCGCGAAGTGCGAGCCCCGCCTTCTCTATCGCGTGGCTCGGGCCGACTGCCTCGGCCGCACCGGAGACTTCGCGCCGGTGGCCATGGAATGGTTCCTCGACCGCGTGCGGCAGCTCGACGTGGCCGAGCGCCCGCCCGCGCCGCTGCTGAGGGGGCGGGACGTGGTCGCCCTCGGCGTGGCTCCGGGCCCGGAAGTGGGTAGGGTCGTGCGAGAGGTCTACGAGCGCCAGCTCGACGGCTTCGTCACCACGGAGGATCAGGCTCGAGAAGAGGCCAGGCGGCTGGTCGCCCTCAGCCGTGCAGGATCCGGCTCCTGAGCAGCCCGGCGGCCTCGCCGGCCGCGACCGGGCGCGAGAAGAGGAAGCCCTGCGCGCAGGGGCAGTGGAAGCTCCGGAGCTGGGCGGCCTGCGCCGGCGTCTCGACCCCTTCCGCCACCGCGGAAACCCCCAGGTTGGCGGCGAGCGTCACGATCGTGCGCACGAGCTCCCGGTCCTCGACGTCGGCGTCCATGTGGCTCACGAACGCGCGGTCGATCTTGAGGGCGTCGATGGGGAACCGGCGCAAGTAGCTGAGAGACGAGTAGCCGGTGCCGAAATCGTCGATGTCGAGGTTGACCCCGAGCTGCTTCAGCTGGCCCAGCTTGGCGGCGGTTCCCGCGGGATCGTCCATGAGGGCGCTCTCCGTCAGCTCCAGCCGCAGGCTGGGGGCGGGCAGGCCCGACTCGTCGAGGGCCTCGCAGGCGAGAGCCAGCACGTCGGTCTGCGAGAACTGGCGGGCGGAGACGTTGACGCTGATCGCGACCGGCGGGCCGCGCCGCGCCTGCTCCTGCCATCGCCGGGCCTCGGCGCATGCGTTCCGGATCACCCACCCGCCGAGAGGCACGATCGCGCCGATCTCTTCGGCGAGCGGGATGAACTCGTCGGGCAGGAGCAACCCGCGCTCGGGGTGTTGCCAGCGCACCAGGGCCTCCATGCCCGCGATGCGGTGGGTCTCGAGCGAGACGACGGGCTGGTAGTGCAGCCGCAGCTCCTCCCGCTCGAGCGCGCGGCGCAGCTCGGTCTCCATCTTCAGCCGCAAGGTCGCGACGGCGTGCATGGAAGCGTCGAAGATCTCCGAGTTGCCCCGGCCGCGGCGCTTGGCGCGGTACATCGCGATGTCCGCGTCACGGAGGAGGTCGGGAGCGTGCTCGTAGCGCGCGGCTCCCCGCGCGATGCCCACGCTGGCGGTGGCGAAGACCTCGTGGCCGCGCACCTTGAGCGGCGGGCCGAGCTCGTCGTGGATCCGGTCGGCGATGCGCAGCGCCTGGCTCGCGTCGTCCACGTCCTCCACCAGCACGGCGAACTCGTCTCCCCCGAGGCGCGCGACGGTGTCGCCGGGACGGAGGCAGGTCTCGAGCCGCCGGGCGAGGGCCACGAGCACCTCGTCGCCGGCGAGGTGGCCCAGGCTGTCGTTGACGACCTTGAACTGGTCGAGGTCCACGTAGAGCACGGCAAAGGAATAGTCGTCGCGCCGCCGGGCGCGGACGACGGCCTGCTGCAGGCGGTCCCCGAACAGCGTGCGGTTGGCGAGGCCGGTGAGGGCGTCGTGCAGCGCGTCGTGGAGCAGCCGCTCCTCCGCCTCCTTCCGGCGGGTGACGTCGGTCAGGGAGCCCGCCATGCGGTACGCTTCCCGCCGCTCGTCGCGCACGGCAAGGCCGCGGGTCAGCATCCAGCGGTAGCTGCCGTCCTGGTGTCGGATGCGGTACTCCATCTCGAAGTGCGCTTCCTGGCCCTTGAGGTGCGCGTCCAGCCTCTGGCGGAACTCCCCGACCTCCTCCGGGTGGATGCGGCCCATCCACTCCTCCGGCGCCGAGCCGATGTCGGCCGCGGCGTGGCCGAGCATCTCCTTCCAGCGCGGGGAGAAGTGGATCCGGTTGCGCCGGAGGTCCCAATCGAAGAGCCCGTCGTGGGCGCCGCACACGGCCAGGGCGTAGCGCTCCTCGCTCTCGCGCAGGGCCAGCACGGCCGTCTCCTTCTCGTTCTCCATGCGCTGGCGCTCTCGCGCCGAGCCGATGGCGGGACCGAGGCGGGCGATGCGCTCCTTCAGCACGTAGTCGGCCGCTCCCGCCTTGATGATCTCGGCGGCGGTCTCCTCGTCGAGCGATCCGGTGACCACGATGAACGGGGTGCGGGGAGCGATCTGTCGGGCCAGCTCGAGGGCGGCCAGGCCGTGATAGCCGGGCAGGTTGTAGTCGGCCAGGATCAGGTCGAAAGGGAACGAGCGCAGCGCGCGCTCGTAGTCCGGCCGCCCCGTGACCCAGGTGAGCGCGAGCTGGCGGATGTGCTTCCGCAGCTCCCGTTCGAGGAGCTGTTGGTCCGTCGCATCATCCTCCAACATGAGGATGGAGAGCGGATCATCGATCATGGCAACCTGCCGCACGCAAAACAGCCACAGGTATACCATTTCTGGTCGGGCCGGAAAGGCCGGCTGTGATCTACGTCACATTCATGTGATAGAGATCACACACTCGGTGTTCAGCGGCCATAGGCGGTTTCGCTATCTAAAATATTGAGTGTTCTGAGATAAAGCTCGTCCACCTCCTCACGGCTGTTGGCGATGGCCGTGAGGCCCAGCTTCCCGAATTCGGAGAGGGCGCCGATCAGGTGGAAGAGCACTCCCGACTCCGAGGCGTGGTTGTAGTGGAGCTTGTTGTACGTGAGGATCTCGATCAGGTCTTCCGGCAGCAGGCCCCGGTAGGCGTCCGATTTCAGGTTGTCGGTCGCCCGGTAGTACTTGGCGTGGCCGGAAGGCGAAAAGAAGAGGCCGGTGGCGGGATCGAGCTGCCCGCCCGTCAGGAACTGGAGGGCCAGGTAGGGATGGGTCGTGCCCCCCATACGAAGGTTGATCTCGAGGGCGGAGATGTTCCACTCCTTTTCCCCGTGATTGCGGTAGACGAGGAAGTCCACGGAGAAGCGGCTGACGACCCCGTAGCGAGCCAGGACCTGGCCGATCTTCACGCCGGTGTCCTGCACCAACAGGCGGTACTCGTCCTGGGCGGGGAAGCTGCAGCCGAGGAAGACCTGGCCGCTGAGGCCGCCCAGGATCTGGTCGTGGGTGGAGATGATCACCACCTCGCCCTTGGGGCTCACGCGCATCTGGGCGCTGGGGGAGGCCTTCTCCTGCGCCTCGACGTACTCCTCGACGATGCCGCCCATACGCGCGAACTTGTCGAAGTAGATGGCGGGCGTCTCGCTGGGCACCGAGAACTCCAGCTCCTTGAGCGCGGCTTGAAGGTCGGCCCGGCGCTGGCCCTCGGGAAAGCGCACGAGCGCGTTGCCCTCGCCCGAGAAGCTGTCGTTGAGCTTGACCACCGCGCGCTTCAGGCGGGGCCGCGCCTCCCTCAGCTCGACGAGCGCGTTCTCGACCTCGTGCTCCGTGCGCAGGTCCTCGCTGCCCCGCGGCAGCTCGACCTCCGCCTCGCGGAAGACCTTCCGGCTGCCCGACTTCGTGCCCAGGTGGCTGAGCTTGGGGTCGACGCCGTTCAAGGGGATGCCGAGCAGCACGGTGAGCTTGCGCTCGAGGGGCGTGGAGTTGAACACGGTCAGGTAGGCGCGCGACGGGTCCTGGATGCCGGCCCGGATGCGCTCGACGAGGCGGGGCCGCTCGAGGATCTTCTCGGTCAGCGATCGCGGCGAGCCGTCGTGGGCGCAGAGCAGGGTGAGGCGCTGCCGGGCGTGGCTGGCGGGGATCCCGGCCAGGAACTGGAAGTAGTACTCCAGGATCATGGGGTGGACGGGCTCGGAGGTGACGTACACCATCCGCGCATGGGGGTTGCGCAGCCGGATGAGGAGGAACAGCAGCCGCTCCTCGTAGTAGTTCACCCCCGGCAGCTTCTTCAGCTCGCTCTGGTCCAGCGTGAGGGAGGGCACCACCACCGAGGTGTGGGGCTCCTCCTCCTTCATGAGGATGCTCTCCCAGACCTCGTCGAGCCGCGGCTTGAGGCGCTCGAACTGCGCAATTTCGTCTTCCAACGTTACGTCGTTGGGAAACGGAGGTTTTGGAATCATTCGTCAATCCGGAGGGGTGGGTTGCCGACGAAAGCACCCCCCCGCGCGCATTCGCGCTCCCCCCCATGACGCTCCGCGCCCGAGTGAATCGGGCGCTCCGCTGCTACGCGCTTGTTGGTTACGGGCACGATAGCACGTCCGCCGTGTTAGCTCGGGCTCGTTTCCAGGGCCGCCGCGGGACCGTCGCCCTCCGCGATGCGGTCTTCGTCCATCTCGAACCGGACCCCGAGGGCCGCCGCCCGCTGGCGCACCTGGCGGTAGAGGTAGAACCGAAGCGGGCCCAGGAGCGTGTAGTCCGAGGTGAGATGGAGCAAGCGGTCCTGGGTGTCGTCCGGCTGCGTCTCGCTCATGATCCGGGCCCGCTCCTCGGACCACTCCCTCGTCACCTCTCCCCGCTCGCGTTTCTGCTGCAGCAGCATCATCTGGCGCGCGCGGTCGACGATCTCCGGGTGGTGGTTCACCCCGAAGACGCGGGGCATGACGCCGCCGCGGTCGCGGGCGAACTCCATCATCGTGAGGCCTTCGCCGACGGGGCCGCCCACGCCGCGCGCCTCGTGGCCGATGGCGAGGAAGCCTTCGGGAAGGGGACCGGGCTCCGGGATGAGGTCGAAGAGCCGATGGTCCACCACGCGGAGGCGGCGGCCGTCGGGCAGCTCCGCGGCGAGCTGGCGGAACCAGGGATGCCGCCGTCCCTCCTCGGTGAGGACGTTCTCCTGGATGCCCGCGCTCTTGCCGCCCTTCTCCGGCGGACGCAGGACGGGCCGGGCCACGCCCGCCCACCGGCACATCACGCCGAAGGTGTGACAGACGGAGAGGAGCGCCGCCTCGTCATCCTCCTGGATGGCGTCGAAGAGGCGGAACAGGCGCGCCTCCCAGGAAGGGTCTTCCTCGATGCCCTGGCAGCCGGGAGAGAACCCGTCGTTGCGGCGCGGATCGAGGTGGCCGGGCCCACCGGTGCCGAGGTAGAGCGCGTACCGACCGCGCGGCTCCTCGGGAACGATGCCGCTCTTCCGGATCTCGTGCGAGACGACCCGGATCGCGAGCCCGCTCTCCTCGAGGCCCGGAAGGATGTCGCACGCCGCGTCCATCACCGCGTGGACGAGTGAATCGTGGCC
>Ga0070699_100001638_pt1 | contig 20417 bp, 21 predicted proteins | sample KBSK1503metaG_FD_65473 | JGI IMG/M metagenome (GOLD analysis project Ga0070699, IMG submission 65473) | Corn, switchgrass and miscanthus rhizosphere microbial communities from Kellogg Biological Station, Michigan, USA - KBS K1-50-3 metaG | ecosystem: Host-associated > Plants > Roots >...
GAGACGGATCGGACTTCGTACGGCCACAGCTCTAATCGTCGGCGAAGTCATCGCTGTCGGCATTTTTCTCACCCCCGCAGGAATGGCCAAGTCGCTTGGCTCGCCAGTCTTGCTCCTCGTGGTTTGGCTTGTCATGGGCGCGATGGCGTTGTGTGGAGCGCTTTGCTACGGAGAACTGGCGGCGCGCTTTCCCGAGGCTGGCGGCGGCTATGTCTACTTGCGCGAGGCCTATGGTGCTCCAGTCGCTTTCATGTACGGCTGGATGGCACTGCTCGTGATGGATCCTGGTCTTACTGCTGCGCTTGCTGTAGGACTTGCGAGTTATGTTGGTTACATTCACAAACTGTCCCCGGTCGCGCTAAAGGCAGTGGCCATTGGTTCGATTGTTTTCGTTGCCCTTGTCAATGTTCGTGGCGTCAGACTTGGAAGTTGGTTTATACGTTGGTTGACCATCCTCAAGCTCGGCTTGCTGGCGGTCGTATTGCTTTGGGGATTTGGATTTCAACTCGGCCACTGGTCTAACTTTACTCCGTTGCTGGCCCAGCGCCCTGGTTCAGCGCCCCTGCTGGGTGCGTTGGCAGGCGGTATTGTCGGCGCGTTCTTTTCGTTCGGGGGCTGGTGGGACTTGAGTAAACTGGCGGGCGAAGTGCGTCATCCGACGCGAACACTGCCTCTAGCATTAGTGCTTGGCGTCACGATCATTACTTTGGTTTACATACTCACTAGCGCTGTTTTCATCTACCTCGTGCCTTTAGAGGAGGTGACGTCTGGCGAAACCTTCGCGGGCCAGGCAGGAAAGGTCTTGTTCGGACCACTCGGCGGATATTTGTTTTCGGGAGTGGTGATCGTCGCCGTATTAGGTAGTCTTTTCGCAGTGGTGATGTCTGCGCCGCGAGTCTACTTTGCCATGGCCCGCGACGGGCTGTTTACGCCCGCGCTGGCCGCGATCCATCCTCGATTCGAAACACCCGCGCGCGCAATTGTGCTTCAGGCCGCCCTCGCGTCAATGCTTGTGCTGCTCGGTTCATTCAACACGATCATCTCCTACTTTGTTTTTGTCGTAGTGATCTTCATTGCGCTGACGGTCATTGGTCTGTTTGTTTTGCGGCACAAGACTCGAGGAGACCCGGGCTATCGAACGCCTGGTTACCCTGCGACACCGATCATCTTCCTGGTGCTGATTACTTTGCTGTTGCTCCTGCTTGCCGGCCATAATCCGGTACAGGCGTTCTTAGGAGTAGCAGTGGTCGCTCTGGGATTGCCTGTTTACTATCTCCTGTTTCGGCGCAAGACTCTAAATTTTAGAACCGACGATCCTAAGAGAGGAATGACATCGCTATGACTTGGATCAAGACTGTCCCCGCATCGGAGGACGAGAGAGTGAAGAAAGCCTCTGAAGCACAACGTCAGTTATACCCAATTGAATATGCCTCACCAGTCCATCCAACGCCCGATGGGGAAACTTCGGGAATCGTCGACTCGCATAGTCTGATTCCTGATGCCCTCTATCATGCTTTCGCAACTTACGGGTCCTTGTTGTCGCCGGATCTGCCGCTGGAACGACGCCAGCACGAGATGATTGCGACGATAGTGTCGGTCACTAACCGGTGTCATTATTGAATTGAATCTCACGCAGAGTTTCTGCGTCGGGTCACGTTGGATGAGGGAATGGTTCGGGCGCTCGAAGAGGATTACAAAAGCGCCCCGATCTCGGAACAGGACCGTTTAATGCTTGATTACGTGGTGCAGGTTACAAAGGACGCCACACGTATCTCACCGGCGGATCACGAGCGCCTTCGGGCCGTAGGATTTGATGAGAAGGCGATATTGCAGATTACTTTGATTGCCTCATGGTTCAACTATATCAACCGCGTAGCTGATGCCCTCGGTGTGGGACGCGAATAGAGAGTGGAGCGATCCGCGATCGCGCTTTTACTTCCACCGGGATTCGAAAGACGTCGAACTTGGCTGCCCGAGGGTGCGCTCTGTTCTCCTGAGGAACTCTTTCCGGAACTGGCTGATTTATGTCGACTAAAATGGGGTAATGACCGATTCGCCGGCTCGCCAAACTTGACGGCGGGGCAGGACAGGTTATAGAGTGCCGTCACTCGCCTTAGCACAAAGTAACTTGGCGCGTCTTGTTCTTTGGAACTTTAATAGTTAGATCGCTATTTCAACCTGGTATCCGAGAGGATCCTGGTTGACCGTCACAGGTGCCCATAGAGGGTGACAAGGGAAGCGGGTGTGAAGCCCGCACGGTTCCCGCCACTGTGTACCGGCAATTGCTTAGCTTCCATCATGATGGTCACTGATCCCATTCGGGGATCGGGAAGGCCGCGAAGCGACGCGTTCGAGCCGGAAGTCAGGAAACCTTGCCTGCTGTTAGATGGAAGCGACCACTTACGCTCCGGGAAAGGGCGAGTGGCGTCGAGCTCTGATGTCAGTGTAAAGGGCTTCGTCGAATTCAAGACGTGAAGCAATTACCTGATTAGGCAAACAGTGAACTTTAAGACGCCCTCGATCTTCTGCATAGGAGATCGAGGGCGTTTGTATTTTTGCTGAGCCGGTTCAGCGCCTACCCATTCCGTCAACTCCCGCATCGTAAATCTATTCAACCTGAGACCGTCCTCGAAAGGCGCGTCTTTGCCACTCTTCTCCAAGGGGAAGTAGTGCCCTAGTTTGAAATCTAACTCTGCGTCTTCTCAGCGTTCTCTGTGTCTTTGCGGTGGACTTGCACGTAAGAGAAGTTCACCGCAGAGTCGCCGAGCACGCAGAGGAGGCGCAGAGAGTTGAAATTAGGAAATTAGGACACCAGCGAAGGGGAGGAGAAGGAGACACTTGCATGAAGAGCTTTAACAAAAGAATGTTGATTGTACTCGCGTTCGTGCTGGCGCAGCCCGTATTGGCGTTGGCCCAGGCGACGGGCAGTAGCAATACAGTCATCACCGGTCATGTAAAAGATCCGCAAGGGGCAAGTCTGCCGGGCGCAACCGTAAGGATATATGCTGGTGAGCACGCTTTCACTCTTAGCACGACCACCGATTCAACTGGCACCTATCGCTTCGAAAGGCTCGCACCCGGAGAGTACCTGGTAGAAGCCGAGGCGGAAGGTTTTGCGTTAACAAGTGCACAGCGAGTTGTAGTAGAGCGGGGGCAAGCCGCGACGTTCGATATTCCCCTGGAACTGTCAGGTGTGCGCACCACGGTCGTAGTTACTGCGTCTGACACTCCGCAATCAGTCGACGAAGTCTCCAAAGCCATCACGGTAGTGGAGCGGCAAGAGATCGACGAACGCGACGAGTCGGCGATTGCAGAATCCTTAAGAACAGTTCCTGGCTTGCGCGTGCAACAGCTTGGCGGCCCGGGCTCTTTCACTTCTATCAAAACACGCGGGCTGCGCAACGAAGACACAGCAGTGTTGATAGACGGTCTCCGCTTTCGCGACGCCGCCTCCACACAAGGTGACGCGTCGGGTTTCCTGGAAGATCTGATCGTCACGGATGTAAGCCGGGTTGAAGTTTTGCGCGGTTCGGGCTCATCGCTCTACGGCTCCAATGCCATCGGCGGCGTCATCAATCTTGTTACTGACGAGGGCGGCGGCCCACTCCACGGTAATGTGCTCGCGGAAGGTGGCGGACTGGGAATGTTTCGTGGTCGAGGTCAGGTCGCTGGGGGCTCCCATAACAACACCATTGTTTACAGCGCCGGCTTTTCACACCTGAATGTCACGCGCGGTGTTGATGGTCAGGATGAAGCGCGCAACACGAGTGGACAAGGCCGTGTTCTTTTTAGGCTGTCACCCACGACCACGCTCTCAGGGCGCATCTACGCCGCCAACTCGAGGTTACAACTGAATAACAGTCCACAAGGGATCGGCGCCTTACCGGCGACGGGAATTATCGAAGCCATCCCGCTTTCGCCCACAGAATTACGTCGCTTCGAAGCGGGTGTGCCAATCTCGCAGCTGAATGTTGGCGCGGCCACCTTCATTCCTGCGGCGAACGATCCCGACAACCTTCGCAAGGCAAATTTTTTCTCCGGTGCGGTCATCTTTACGCAACGACCGACCGAGACTTTTGGCTACACCATTAGCTATCAGGGTCTGGCCACAAACCGCAGCAGCATTAATGGACCACTGGGTGTCGGCTTTCAACCGTTCGGGGGCAACGAGCGGTCGGATTTTGATGGCCGCGTTCATACGCTCAACGCGCGTTTCGATGTGCGAGCCGGACGAGCCAACTTCATCACCGGTGGTTACGAGTTTGAAACCGAGAACTTCAAGAATCCGTCATTCCAGGTCGATCCGGCGAACAACTCCAATGTTGATGTGACGCAGAAGAGCCACGCATTCTTTGTTCAGGATCAATTGCGGTTCATGGATGACCGGCTGCAAATCTCTGGAGCCTTTCGCACACAGTTCTTCCGACTCCAGCAACCGGTCTTCATCCCCGCAGCTTCTTCCCCATACCAGGGCCTCACCTTTTTGTCACCGCCAACTGCCTATACCGGCGATGGGTCTGTCGCCTACATCTTTCGCTCGACCGGAACCAAGTTGCGTGCCCACGTCGGTAATGGTTATCGAGCGCCGTCGCTCTTTGAACGCTTTGGCACATCCTTCGACAGTTTTTTTGGTTACTCCGTCTTTGGCGATCCACGTCTGAAACCGGATCGTTCGCTTGCCTTTGACGCTGGGATTGATCAGACGCTCTACAAGAACCGCTTGCGAGGCTCGGCGACTTATTTCTACACAGAGCTTCAGAAGGTGATCATCTTCGACTTTTCGGGCGTCATCAATCCGGCAACAGATCCTTTCGGTCGCTTCGGCGGGTACCGCAATACGAATGGAGGGATTGCTCGCGGTCTGGAGTTGAGTATGACCGCAACGCCGACGCGCACGTTGAGTCTTTTAGCCGCTTATACTTATACGAAAACGCTTCAGCGTACCCCCCAGATACCGGGCACTCTTCGTTCTCTTGTGATCCCCGATCATCAATTTTCGTTGGTTGCAACGCAGCGCATCGGTCATCGCTTCCTAATTAATTTTGATCTTTCCGCATCGAGCGATTACCTTGGCGCGATCTTCGACCCGGTGACGTTTGCGAGCCGTGCTTATCGGTTCCGTGGATTAGCCAAGGCCGATTTGGGGGCAAGTTATACGCTGCCGTTGCATAGCGAATCGCGCTCGCTACGCTTCTTCGGTTATGTGGACAATCTTTTCGACCGCGAGTATTTCGAGAGCGGCTTTCGCACTCCGGGACGAACGGCTCGCGCCGGAGCAGCGTTCGCCTTTTGAATTTTTGATTTTAGAGTTTTGATTCTGACGCATTTCCCAACCCTTCCTAGAGGATCGGAAAATCAAAAAGCTAAACTCTAAAATCAAAAATCATATTCGGGGCGCAAGACAGACAAGAAGATTTGGCGATGGTGGAAGACAAGACAGACGAAGTGGTCCAACTCGTCGAAAACGAGGACTACTATCTGGATCAGGGCCTGATGGTCCTAACGGCCCGGTATCATCTGCGGCGCGGCTATTGTTGCGAGCAGGGCTGCCGCCACTGCCCCTACACCGAGGTACCACGGGAAAACACTCAAACGGAAGTCGATGTTGATGAAAAGGTCAAGTAAACTCGCGGTCTTAGTCGCACTGCTGATCGCAGTGAATCTGCTGTTTGTAGCTTGTGGCGGACGAAAGACGCAAGCAAAGCGAAGTGTCGAACCACTTCCGCAGCGCATTGTTTCACTCAGTCCAAGCGTGACCGAGATTCTCTATGGCATCGGCGCCTGGCCACAAGTCATCGCCGTTTCACAGTATTGCACGTACCCAGACGACGTGAAGAACAAGCCTCGTGTTAACGGCTGGGATAAAACCAATCTTGAACAAGTGATGGCCCTTAAACCGGACTTCGTAATCGGAGTCGATGCGCAAGAGCCATTTCTGCGAGATAAGCTGACCGGCCTTGGAATGGGCTCTCTGTTTGTGAAGAGCCAAACTCTGGCTGACATTTTAGCGTCAATCGAGGAAATTGGTCGCGCTACCGGCCACGAGCAAGAGGCAACAGATCTATCTGCCAAAACCCGAGGCGAGATCGATGCTGTGCGAAAGGCTGTCGCTGATCTCCCACATCCTCGCGTGCTGTGCGTAGTTGATCGGGTTCCGGGTACGATCCGCGACCTCTATACAGCGACCCGCGGAAGCTATCTCGATGAACTCATCGACATAGCGGGAGGTGAGTCGATCGCACCGCTAGCTGAACATGGCTACGGCAAGATCAATAAGGAGGCAGTGCTTACACTAAACCCAGAAATAGTCATTGACATGGTCCAAGGCTCGAAGGGAAAGTTTGGTGAGGATCCGATAGCCGTGTGGAATGAGCTTGGGGAGATACGCGCCGTGCGCGACAAGCATATCTACTCGCTGACTGATCCATCGGTGATTCATCCCAGCCAGTTCGTCGGACACACCGCGCAAGTGTTTGCGCGAGCTCTCCATCCGGAGAGCTTTCACTGATGAAAACTGAGCCTCTTACAACGACGATAAGTCAGATTGGCGGCCCGAGTAGGCCGGTCAATGCTGATTGTCCGCTTATCGAAGCTAAACGCGTGAGTTTCGCGTACTCATCCTTGCCTGCTGTAGTTGATGTTTCTCTAGCGCTTCCGCGAGGTGCGATGGGAGCGCTTATCGGTGCGAATGGGTCTGGCAAATCAACGTTGATTCGCCTGCTCGCCGGACTAATTAAACCCGATAGCGGAGAAGTGATCTTCAATGATGCTGCGCTTGAAGATTTGCAAGCGCGGGAGCGGGCAAAGCGAATTGCGTATGTCCCGCAATCGACTTCCACCGTTTTCCCTTTTACTGCGCTCGAGGTGGTTTTAACGGGTCGCAGCCCGTACAGCGGCCGTTTTCGTTTTGAGAGCGCGCGCGATGAACAGATCGCGCTGGGGGCACTGGATGCGCTTGACGTCGCACACCTTGCTGCGCGTCACATTACGGAGTTGTCGGGCGGCGAGCGCCAGCTGGTCACAGTCGCTCGGGCTCTGGCACAGGAGCCGGAAGTGATGTTGCTCGATGAGCCGGCGAGCGCGCTTGATCTCAAGCATCGAACCCAACTGACCAAGGCCCTGCGGCGATTGCGAGATGAGCGAGGCATTGCCGTACTTTTGATCACACATGACTTGATGCTGCTCGATTCCGCTGTTGATTTGATCTTCGCCATGAGATGCGGACGTGTAGTCGCCAGTGGTGCGCCTGAAGTAGTGCTCAACGAAGGTCTGCTTGGCGACATTTATGACACACCCGTGCGGACGATGCGTAGAGACGGACGCACTTTTGTGTGGTCGGAATTGTGATGCATTCAATCCCAAGCAAAGCTCAAAGGGAAACCGATACGCTGGAGTTGAACGGAGCCAACTTGGCAGTTCCCGCCGCTATAGTCGACAAGCGGCGCTCAATCAAACGAGCGCGCGTAGCAGTTCGGTTGCGGGTTGCGCTGCCTCTTTTGATTGTGGGTCTTATCGTCTCGCTCTTGATCGGGCTTTATGTCGGTTACCAGCCTCTTGATCTGGCGGCACTCAAAAGTGATCCGATCGCGCGCGCTGTCTTTTTTCGCCTGCGCTTGCCGCGTGTCGTGATGGCAGGCCTTGTCGGCTCATCGCTGGCGTTGGTTGGAGCCGCGCTGCAAGCACTCTTTCGCAATCCCCTTGCCGATCCTTTCACGCTTGGCGTATCGGGCGGGGCATCTTTGGGGGCGAGCGTGGCGATCGCCTTCGGACTCGGATTGAACCTAGTAGGCGTGCCGCTGATCTTTATTGCGGCTTTTGTCGGCGCCGCTATGTCCGTGTTGTTGGTCTATCGCCTGGCTCATTCGGGAGGCAGCGCAATGTTGCCGGGCGCATTGCTCCTGGCCGGTATCGTTTTGAACCTCTGCGCGTCCGCGGGAGTGCTCGTAATTCAGTACCTCGCTTCGTACGGTCGCGCTTTGCAGATTCTCAGGTGGTTGATCGGTAGTCTCGACGTGGTCGGCTTTGACCTGATATGGAAGATGCTCATCTTCCAGATACCGGGCTGGGTAGTGCTGATCGCCTGTGCGCGTGAACTGCATCTGCTGGCAACAGGCGAAGAGTCGGCAGCGAGCCTTGGCGTTAATGTCCGACGCACTGAACGAATGGTCTTCATAGCCAGTTCCTTGATCGTTGGCGTGACTGTCTCGGTTGGCGGTGCGATCGGTTTTGTTGGTCTGATAGTTCCGCATGCGGCGCGACTTCTTTTCGGTCAGGATGTGCGGGTGTTGCTGCCGGCTTCGTTTCTTTTAGGCGCGGCTTTTTTGATACTCGCTGACACGTTGGCCCGAGTGGCTATCTCACCGGGCGAACTGCCAGTCGGAGCGATCACAGCGTTGCTGGGTGGTCCAGTATTTCTCTTATTGCTGAGAAGACAACAACGCTACTCAGCAATGTGAAGAGCTTGGAGCTTTGTCCTTTGTGCTTTGAACTTTGTTCTTGGCATTTTGTTTTACGCGCTCTTTAAGAAATCACCAAGCACAAAGGACAAAGTACAAAGCACAAAGCTCAAAGGACAAAATGGCAAAAGCATTGATGGTATTAGGCACGGCTTCCGACGCGGGCAAGTCGCTCACCGTAGCGGCGCTGTGTCGCATCCTGCGGCAGGATGGATTCGATGTTGCTCCGTTTAAGGCCCAAAACATGGCGCTCAACTCGTTTGCCACACGTGAGGGTCATGAGATTGGACGCGCACAGGCGATGCAAGCGCAAGCGGCCGGAGTCGAGCCGCACGTTGACATGAATCCAATCTTGCTGAAGCCAACTTCTGATGTCGGCTCTCAGGTCATCATCAACGGCAAGGTGTTGGGCAACTATTGTGGCGTCGATTACTACCGCCGCAAACGGCAACTGCTCGGTGCTGTCACCGAGGCATATCAACGTCTGGCCGCAAGGCACGAGATTGTCGTTCTTGAAGGCGCGGGTTCGCCCGTAGAGATGAACCTCAAAGACAGTGATGTGGTGAATTTGAAGATGGCAGAGATCGCCGATGCTACATGCTTGTTGGTGACTGACATCGATCGCGGCGGCGTGTTTGCATCGCTCGTCGGTACTTACGCCCTGCTTGAGCCGCAAGAGCGCGCCCGCTTCTGCGGCTTTCTCATCAACAAGTTTCGCGGTGATATAGCCCTTTTCGCATCAGGTGTTGATTATCTGGAGGAACGACTGTCGCAACCATGTCTCGGCGTCATCCCTTACCTGCACAATCACGGCATCGACGACGAGGACAGCGTTTCGCTCGAACGTCGCGCCAACCGACCGCCGGCCAACCGCAAAGATTGTCTATGCGTGTGCGTGGTCGGGCTGCCGTACCTTTCCAACTTCACGGATTTTACTGCCTTGGAAAACGTGCCCAATGTGGTTGTCTATTACACGAGGCGACCCGAAGAAGCGCGCGCCGCTGATGTGTTGATTCTGCCCGGCAGTAAGAACACGATCCCCGATCTGCTTTGGCTTAGGAAGAACGGATGGCGGCAGACAATCGAATCCCACGCGGCCGCTGGTAAGCCGCTCGTAGGGATTTGCGGCGGCTTCCAAATGCTGGGGCGCGTGGTACGCGACCCTCACTTCACGGAGAGTGACATCGAATTCGTGCCAGGCTTAAACCTCTTGGACTTTACCACAGTGCTGCAGCGTGAAAAGGTCACCCGCCAGGCAACGGCCCGGTTTGTCAAACCGCGGTGCTTTAGCAGCAATGCCGGCGATCCTCTATTCAGCGGTTACGAGATCCACTTGGGCGAAACGACTTTGGGAGATAGAACGCAACCTCTCTTTCAACTGCAGCGCTTGGGTGATGAAGAAAGCCATCACGATGGTGCCATCAGCGCTGACGGTCGTGTGCTTGGTACGTACTTGCACGGACTCTTCGATTCGCGAGATGGGCTGGCATTCCTACTAAGCTACTGGCGGAAGATTTGCGGAAAACAAGGATCGGCGCCGGACATTATTGATCCTACGACCGAACGCGAGAGACGCTACGACGCCCTGGCGGGGCACTACCGGAGCAATCTGGAGATGGATGTTATTTACGGTGCGCTCGATGGGCAAAGATGATCTCTACCGCATCGTTCTCGCTGGCTTACACGTTGGATTGGTTGATTGGCGATCCCATGTGGCTGCCCCATCCAGTGCGTTGGATGGGTCGGATGATAAGAAACGGCGAACGACAACAGGCGACTGGTTTTTCTGGTTGAAAGGTGGCTCAAAGGGAAATGAGTGGGCCAGGAGCTAAGAGAATGAAACTCATGAAGCAATTCAGTCTTATGTTGCCGGTGTTGCGGAGGACCCAGACATGCGAAGCGTGCGGCGCGTCGTTCGCTTGCGAAATCTCACTCGGTAAGGGTTGCTGGTGCGGCAAGTTGAAACTGAGCGATGAGACTCGGCAGGAGTTGCAAGCCAGGTACAGAAACTGCTTGTGCCGGCCATGTCTGGAGAAGGCAGCAGCCACAAACTCGACATTGGAGGCCAAAGCAGACAGGCATGATTGACCGTTTACTTTCGTACCCCCGCCGAATTATTTGTCTCACCGAAGAGACGACCGAAACGCTTTACCTGCTCGGTGAGCAGGAACGTATTGTCGGCATCTCGGGCTACACTGTGCGTCCTCCTGAGGCCAGGCAAAAACCGAAAGTCTCCGCATTCATCAACGCAAAGTTCGACAAGATTCTCGCGCTGGAGCCTGACCTTGTCTTCGCGTTCTCGGATCTGCAAGCCGATATCGCGGCCGAACTGATTCGGCGCGGCGTAACCGTGATGACCTTCAATCAGCGCAGCGTTATGGAGATCCTCGAAATGATTTTGACCGTCGGGCGCATCGTTGGTTGTGAAGAGAAAGCCCGGAACCTGGTCTCGAGCTTGCAGGATGACCTGATCGCTATTCGCGAGTCTGCCGCGCGCTTTGCTCATCGTCCGCGAGTTCTTTTCGAAGAGTGGTACGACCCACTGATTTCCGGTATTCGCTGGGTAGAGGAATTGATTGAAGCTGCGGGTGGCGAATGTATTTTTCCCGAGTTGCGCCAACACCAGGCTGCCAAGGACAGAATCGTCAATCCTGCCGACGTGATAAGCCGCGATCCCGAAGTCATCATCGGTTCCTGGTGTGGTCGCGCTGTGAAGAAAGAATGGATTCGGACGCGCGAAGGTTGGGACCAAATCAGCGCGGTTCATAACAATCACATCTACGAAGTGAAGTCGGCCTTTATCCTGCAACCGGGTCCGGCTGCGTTGACGGAGGGGCTGCGACAATTGCACGCGATACTTGCGCACGCAATGAATCAACATGTTGATCAGCTGCTGCAGCCGAAAGAAAGAACGGATTCGGCGGTCGGCCTGGCAGCGCCAGATAAAGGAATGGATCAGTCCGTTGTTTTATAGTGACTGAGAGATCGATGTCCCCAAGGCTGGAAGTTACCGGGCCACTGATTCTGCTTCTCGGCGGCGCGCGGGCCGGCAAGAGCGACCACGCGTTGCGACTAGCAGCGAAGCATCGCGGTGAACCTCAAGAGAAGGTTTGCTTTATCGCCACTGCTCAGGCCTTAGATGAAGACATGACGGTACGAATCGCGCGCCATCGCGAGCAGAGGCCGTCCGATTGGCAGACGATTGAGGAGCCTTACCAGATTGCTGAAGCGCTCCGCCAAGGAGGTGAGGCCCGAGTCGTTATCGTCGATTGCCTGACGATGTTCGTTTCCAACTGGCTTCTGCGATACGCGGACGAACACGAATGCGAGCAGTCAGTACGCCGAATTACACGCGACTTTCTAGAACTGGCGCAGTCACGACGACAAACGATCATTTGCGTGTCCAATGAAGTAGGACTGGGTATCGTCCCGGAAACGCCACTCGGACGAGTCTTCCGAGACGTGCTGGGTCGGGTGAATCAGGACTTTGCCGCTGCGGCCGGTGAAGTTTATCTGCTCATCGCTGGATTACCTTTTGCAGTTAAAGCGGCCAAAGAAAACATTGTAGGGGTGTCACTCCGGGGGCATCCCCACCTCAACCTAACGGAAAAGCCAGAGGTGCCCACGGAGTGACACCCCTACAATGTTTCCCATGAATAACCCATCTTCACTCATCAAACAAGCCTGCGATCAGATTGAACCAGTGGATCAATCGTGGCTGAGTGCAGCCCGCGAGCGGCAACTGACACTGACCAAACCACCGGGCAGCCTGGGCCGTCTTGAAGAGATCGCTAACCGCGTGGCCGCGATTCAGCGCGACGTCAACCCACGCATCACAGGCAAACGCATCTATGTCGTGGCCGGAGATCATGGTGTCACGAGCGAAGGCGTCAGTGCCTACCCGCCCGAAGTCACGGCGCAGATGGTGGACAACTTCCTGCGCGGTGGCGCGGCAATCAACGTACTGGCGCGCGCGGGCGGAATCGAAGTAAGGGTCGTAGATGCCGGCGTCAATGCTGACCTCACGGATCGCGAGGGGTTAATTCATGCAAAGGTGATGTGTGGTACGGCTAACTTTGCAGTAGGTCCAGCAATGACTCACGCAGAAGCCGAAGCGTGCGTTGCTGCGGGCATCGAACTAGCGCGCGTCGCTGCCAGCGATGGAATTCAACTGCTTGGTGTTGGCGAAATGGGAATCGGAAATACCACGTCGGCGAGCGCGATCACCGCCGTTCTGCTCAAATGTGATCCGGAAATGGTAACGGGGAGGGGAACCGGAATAGATGATGAGGGTCTAGCTCACAAAATCGCCGTGATCCATCGAGCTGTCGAAGTCAACAAGCCCGCTGCAACGGATGCCATGGAAATACTTGCCAAAGTCGGTGGTGCGGAAATAGGCGTGATGGCTGGAATCGTGCTCGGTGCGGCGGCGAGTCATTTGCCCGTTGTCGCCGATGGTTTCATCAGTACGACGGCGGCGGCTCTGGCTCTCACGTTACAACCAAATGCGCGCGACTTTTTATTCATTGGACATAAATCGGCGGAGAGTGGGCATGTGGCTCTAATCAACTTCATTGGCGAGCAACCACTGCTCGATCTCTCTATGCGACTTGGCGAGGGCACTGGCGCGGCTTTAGCGATGCACGTCGTTGAAGCCGCGACGAAGCTGTTTTGTGAGATGGCAACTTTCGCGGATGCCGGTGTGACCAACAAAGAGTGACTAGTGAATCCTCTTCATGATTCGACGCTTCTTCATCGCCGTTCAGTTCCTAACTCGGCTACCTGTTCCCAGGGTGCTCGATAGCTCTGAATCAGAACTTGGCAAAGCGGCGGCGTTCTTTCCACTGGTCGGCGTGCTCGTGGGTGGCGGAGCAGCACTGGTTTTTGTGCTACTGCTACGCGTGCTGCCGGTGCCAGCGTCAGTGTTATGTGCGCTTGCCTTCGCGGCATCCATAACTAACGGTTTTCATGAGGACGGACTGGCCGATACGTTTGACGGATTTGGTGGAGGATGGACGAAGGATCGCGTATTGGAAATCATGCGCGACAGCCGCATAGGAACCTACGGCGCCTTGGCGCTGATCTTTCTTGTCCTCGGAAAGCTCAACTTCCTTTCGTCATTGCCGCGAGGGCAGATTTGGCGCTGGCTGATCATCGCGCACACGGCCGCCCGTTGGACGATCCTGCCGCTGTGCGCATGGCTGCCCTACGCGCGAGCCGAAGGCCAAGGCAAGCTCGTGGCGAAGCAAGTGGGCGCCCTTGAAATTTTGACCGCAACGGCCGCGCTGCTTGTGGCTTTCCAGTTACTTCCCTGGCGGGCAGCACTTGCGGCATTGCTCGTCACAAATCTCGTGACTTTACTTAGCGGGTTATATTTTCGAGCGCGTCTGCAAGGCATCACGGGCGATTGCTTGGGCGCGACCAACCAAGTCACTGAAGTTGGTTTGTACATGACGGCAGTCATCCTGCTGCGATTTGATCTTCTTCGATGAATGAAATGAACCCCAAGGAACGACTGCGCCTATGCCTGATTCGACACGGGGAAGTTGAAGACGCAGCAGCAGGGAAGTTGCTCGGACGGACGGATACGCCACTGTCGGAACGTGGACTCGAGCAATCACGTCAAATGGCCGAAACGCTATCAACTGCTAGACTCAGCGCCATTTACTCCAGTGACCTGCAACGAGCGCGGGTGATGGCCGAAACAATCGCAAACCGCTGCGCTTTAAAGGTTCGGGAAAACCCGGCATGGCGTGAGATCGACATGGGCGACTGGGAAGGCCGCACGCTCGCCGCCTTGCACGAGGAAGAGCCAGCACTGGTTACGCAACTATTCGACGATCCTGCCTCGTTCAAATATCCAGGCGGGGAATCCTTTGCGGCTTTCACGACACGAGTGCGAAGGGCCCTCGAGCAGTTGCTGGTGAATCACGCCAGCGACGAAATCGCGCTGGTGAGTCACGGTGGCGTCGACCGTGCAATCATAGGCGGTGCGTTGGGGATACCACCGCGCAATTGGCTGCGCCTTGCGCAGGATTATGGCTGCCTCAATGTGATCGACTGGTACGGTTCTAATCCTGTGTTGCGATTCCTCAACTACGCAAATCAGCCGCCTTCGTTTCGATAAAGCCCGGCGCAACGGTGTTAACCTAGATGATGACACCTGATTTCTGTTCGAGCATCTTGGGAAGAAACGCCCGGTCCAATCGGACGGCGGCAAATAAATTGTCATTGAATGCCTGTTGCCAGTCGTCATCAGTCAGAACAAGTGCTCCTCCGCTTGGCGCAGAAGAACCGCCGACGTTGTTAATCAGGATCTCTACAATGTATTTGCGTTCATGATTGTTGTTGTCGGATGAGCCGACGCTACTCCTCTCTTTGTCTGTTTCTCGGTTGGCCCGGGGTTGGCGTGAGTTCCTTATACATGATGGTCGTACCCTCGAGCTCGGGTGTCAGGGCACTGCGCGCATATCGTGGAATGACGCCTGCTGCGATGAAATCAAGCGATCTGTACAACAATTCGGCGTTGCTGCCAGACACTGTGTCGAGGGTCAGCAACGTCCTACCTTCTGATAGCGCAATCTCTTCTAATGTGGTCATCAGTGCTCTTGCAATTCCGCGGCGCCGGGCGGCCGGATGGACCAATAGTTTTGCGACTGCCGCGCGGTGTTGCTGATTGGGCGGCATCTCCAGATCGAGTTGCACTGTGCCCACAATGCGCTCGTCAAGACGTGCCAGAACGACTCGACGTGTACCGCCATGCACCTGGGCCAAAACTTTGTCGACCCAGAACGCGCGAGCCTCATCGATTGAGAAGGGTGTGAAGAAGCTTACTCCCGCGCCCCCATGGACGACAGCGTGTAAGACCTCGGCCAGCATGTCTATTTCGGCAGCGACAAAGGCAGCTCGAGAAGCGTCAGTACGCCATTCCTCAATCCGGATTTCTGTCGGGGCATTCATTGAGTGTCTCTTGGATGCATCTTATAGATGTTAGCGAGCTTCTTGTAGCTGCGAGCGTCAAGTACCACGGCGCAAGGCCGTGGCATCATTAACAATAAACTGGGCCTTTGCTTCGCAGATAACGCAGAGATTGCGCAGAGACTCAATAAAGTTTGATGGCGCAATATCGACCATGAGAGTTATCATCGCCCTCCATTTCTGTCAGCTTCGGCATGTAGAGGACCAGGCATTAAACCTTCAACAGCCGGCTCGATGTTATGAAAAGAGCATTCCTATTACTCCTCCTGGCTACTGCTTCTGCTGTGAACGCTGCTTCCCAGTCCGGAAGAAGAGTCAGCATACCGAAGCCAACACAGACGGCGCCTATTCAACCACCACTCAATCCGGAACCGGAGCCTCCGCAGCCTTCGCCCATAGCCGCGCCCGCAGAATTGCTATTTTTGCCCGAGAGCGTCCGCGAACGCCAAATCAAGACGCTCGACAATAAGAGCTTCCGCTTCTCGGACTTCCAGGGCAAAGTCGTCGTAATAAACCTTTGGGCGTCCTGGTGTGGACCGTGCCGCAGAGAAGTTCCGGAGTATGAGAAAGTGCGCAAGGCTTATTCCGGGCGCAATGTGGAGTTCATCGGGTTGACCCCAGAAGACCAGCGTACTTCGTCTGATCGTGTCAACAAGTTCTTGCGCGAGGTCAGTTTCGGCTTCCGCCTGGGCTGGGCAGACCGCGAGACGGCGCGGACGTTGATGAATGGCAAGGACGCTATCCCTCAGACGTTGGTCATCGACGCTGAAGGTCACGTCGTAAATCACTGGAGCGGTTACTCACCCGGCCATAGCGGCGATCGCTTGAAGCAGACGATTGAAGAGGCACTTTTGAAATCACCGGAAATGTGACACATTGCCGATTTCCAATTGCTGATTGCCGATTGGTCTTGTTGTCGACGCAGTCACATGGGCATGGTTAACCCGACGCTACCTCGTTTCCCTTGGGACGTTCGGTAACAAATAGGAGGCGACATCGTGGAATTAGTGAAGACACGACGCGACTTTCTTCGCGCCTCGGCGGCAGTAGGAACAGGATTTGTACTTAGCAGTTGCTCCGGAAGCAAGACGAACTCGACGGGAAGGGAAGTGGCCCCGCCTACACCGGACGAGAACAAAATGGGCGGAGAGGTTACGGCCACCGAGGATCTGATGCGGGAGCACGGAATACTCAGACGCGCCTTGTTGGTTATATAGCGCGACGGCGATCAAACTGCACGACAATCCTTCCGCAATTGCTCCTGATGCCCTGCAGAAAACGGCTAAATTGTTCAAAGCGTTCGGAGAGGAGTAAATTCGAAGACATTGAGAAGGAGCAGTTCGGAGGGGACGGCTTTGAAGATGCCGTGAAACAGATCAGCGCCATCGAGGGGAGTCTCGGGCTCGCTGACATCGCTCAGTTCACCGCGCCGCCTCCACCAAAGGTCTCAAGCACATAGAAGGAAGGAGAAAACGGCATGAGCTTTGGAGGAAAAAGCATCTCCACGAACGCGCCACGATCGATAATTCTAATCCGGTTGAGCGTTGGGGCCGTGTTCCTCTCAGAAGGCATCCAGAAATTTCTCTTTCCGAACGAGCTGGGAGTAGGGCGCTTCATCAAGATCGGAATCCCTGCGCCGCAAGTAATGGCGCCCTTCGTCGGCGTGATTGAGCTCGTCTGCGGAACGCTAATTATTCTTGGTCTGTTGACGAGACTGGCAGCCGTTCCGTTGATTATTGATATCTCAGTGGCCATTCTCTCGACCAAAATACCCATGCTCCTGGGCCACGGATTCTGGCGGTTCTCTCTCAGCAAATTGCCGTCCTATGGCTTCTGGAGCATGGCTCATGAGGCGCGCGTCGATTATGCGATGCTGCTTGGCTCGATCTTCTTGTTAATAGTTGGCGCGGGTGCGTGGTCAATTGATGCAGGACTTTCCCGAGGTAATAGACCGCGACAGTTAGCTTTTGGCGTAGACTGGCGATGAGTACAAATAAACAAACTCTGGCTTTGCCACTATTTCTTTGGGTAAACATGAGCAAGAAGCCACTCAGTAATTGAAACACCCTTCTGTGATGAGACACTTGCTGGAGAAGTCCTGAATCTCTGCTACCAGCCACACACCAACAAAGTTTGTTGGGCATTCAGCTCGATCTCCATCAATAGTTTGATACCCGAACCCAACCTCTGGTGCATGACACGTGCACAGCCCCCTGTTAGTGTGTCCTTCCGTCCAGGAACACCTGAACTCGCGGAGCTGCGGTTAACGTGCGACTATAGATTGCACTGCAGCGCCGCCATGCGCAAAGAACAGACAACCTTTCGGCGATGAGACTTGTTCGTTGCCTTCCTTATGACTGAAAAGCCGCTTCCTACGAGGACACGCCTCCTTCCCTTACTCGTTCTTTGCCTCGCAATCGCCGTTTGGTCGGCCCTGTGCCTGCTACAAGTTTTTCCCGCATCAGTTTTCCCGTCTCCGCTGGCGGTAGCGAAGGGTTTAGGAGAGGAAGTTCGTACTGGCAGGCTGCTCAGCGATCTTGTGGCCTCGCTTTTCCGCGTTACGACTGGATTCATGCTTGCTGTAGTTCTCGGTATCCCTGCCGGGCTGTGGCTAGGTCATCACGTCCGTTCACGTTTTGCGTTACTCCCGGCGATCAACTTTTTTCGCAGTCTATCGCCCCTCGCCTGGATACCATTTGCTATTCTTTGGTTCGGCATCGGGGACCTGCCGGCAATCTTCCTGATCTTCATGGCCTGTTTCTTCCCGGTCGTCGTCGCAACCGTGTCGGCAGTCGCGAGCATCCCATCGGTCTATTTTCGCGTCGCTCGTGATTACAGGTTCAGCGGCGTCGAACTATTAACGCAGGTGACCTTGCCGGCCATTGCGCCGCAGGTGATCACATCTCTAAGGGTCACGGCAGGCCTTGCCTGGTTGGTTGTAGTGGCGGCCGAAATGATCGCCGGGCGCGACGGACTTGGTTTTGCAATCTGGGACGCGCGCAACGGCCTGCGAATGGATCTCCTGGTCGCCGGAATGATCGTTATCGGTGTAATCGGCATGGTGATCGATCGCGTCCTGGTAAGGCTCACAAAGATTAGCAGCATCCGATGGGGCTATGAAAGATAAGCCGTTGCGTATCGAAGAGGCCTCTGTTAGCTTCGGCTCCGTCGAAGTGTTCCGTCATCTCTCTCTGGAAATATCGAGGGGTGAATTCGTCGCCGTGGTCGGTCCTTCCGGATGTGGAAAGACAACGCTGCTCAATCTGTTTTCAGGTTTTCTCAAACCGACGTTGGGAAGTGTGATCTGCTCGGGCAGAGTGCGCATGGTTTATCAGCACGACAGCCTTTTCCCGTGGCAAACGGCGGCTCAAAATATAGCACTGGGGCTGCGCGATCTTAGCAGTGAGACAGAGCGCGAGCGCCAACTTGAACAGATGCTGCGGCTAATAAATCTGAAAGAATTCGCCGGACATTATCCGCATCAACTTTCAGGGGGCATGCGTCAACGGGTAGAGCTGGCGAGGGCGCTCGCTGGAGATACGGACATTCTACTCCTGGACGAACCGTTTTCATCACTCGACTATCTAACTCGCCTTCGTATGCGACGCGAGTTGGCGCGCATGCTAGAAGAATTGCCACGCACGGTCGTGCTTGTGACACACGATATCGAGGAAGCTGCGCAGCTTGCGGATCGCATACTAGTGCTTTCCGATCGACCTGCTCGTATCTGCCGGGAGTTGCGAGTTGCTATTCCCCGTCCGCGCGAGTTGACGCACCCGCAGGTTGTAGAAACGGTGCATGCCATTCTGGCCGAATTCGGACTGGAACAGGATGTGGAGCCGGACAAGGTTGTAGTCTGAGCGGTAACGGAACCTTTAAACTTGCACCCGATTTGTCGTCTTTGGCCTTAGGTCTTTGTACTTTGAGCTTTGTACTTTGGTCTTTGACTTCTGTTCTTCGAGGTGGGCTTAGTTCGAGGCAATCTGATATCCAAAGACGAACCACGAAACCCAAAGTACAAAGCTCAAAGTACAAAGACCTAAGCCAAAGACCTAAGGCCAAAAGACCAAAGACCAAAAGCGTTATCAAATTCTGGAGGAAATCTTTATGCTTCGCTCCCCTTTTACACGCTGGGTGGTTGGGATTGTTGCTTTCATCGCGGTGCTTGGAGTGCTCAGGTTTAAGCCGTGGCACTACAGTTCAGTTGGGGAAATGCTCGGCCGCCGATCTAAGTCCACGTTACAGGAATTGAAGGTTGGTTATCTGCCCGTTACCTGCCACCTAACCTGTCCGGTAACTGATTTCGCCACCAGGACCAGCACTGCAAATCGTTTTGAATCACAGCGGTTTACTGACTTTCCCACGGTCGTTGAGTCCGTCAAGGGCGGACGTTTGGACGCGACCTTCATGATTGCACCCCTGGCCATGAAGCTTCGCGAACAAGGCGTGCCCGTTAAGATAGTCTACCTGGGACATCGCGACGGTTCGACTGTCATTGTGCGTAAAGATCTTCCGGCGGAGAGCCTCCGTGACCTGCGTGGCAAAACCTTTGCCATTCCCAGTAAGTACAGCAACCAGTACCTGGTGATTCGCAAGCTAATGGAGGATCAAGGAGTCAAGCCGGATGAAATCCGGTTCGTGGAACTGCCGCCGCCGGATATGCCCGGAGCGCTGGCGGCGCGGGCCATCGATGCTTACTTCGTCGGTGAACCACATGCGGCCAAAGCTGAACTCGACGGTAGTGGTCGTGTTCTCTACCACGCCAAGGATATCTGGCCTCACTTCATCTCCTGCGTGTTGGTGGTGACTGAGAAACTGATCCGCGAGCGACCGGAAGTCGTGCGCGATCTCGTGCGCGGCATCGCCGAGAGCGGTGAATGGGCGGAGGGCCATCGCCTGGAAGCAGCAAAGGTGGTCGCACCTTATTTTCGGCAAGATGAGAAAGTCATTCGTTACGTGCTGACGCAGCCACCCGATCGCGTC
>Ga0070699_100001639_pt1 | contig 20416 bp, 17 predicted proteins | sample KBSK1503metaG_FD_65473 | JGI IMG/M metagenome (GOLD analysis project Ga0070699, IMG submission 65473) | Corn, switchgrass and miscanthus rhizosphere microbial communities from Kellogg Biological Station, Michigan, USA - KBS K1-50-3 metaG | ecosystem: Host-associated > Plants > Roots >...
ATGTTGGCAGGATACAAAGGAGATGTTCGCCACTGGGACCGGCGATGCGCTTGTGCATATTTCCTTTGCGGGGACTGATATTGCGCTGGCGCCATATCATGTTGATCGCAGTAAATTGTTTGTGAGAGAGCGGTTTGGAAAATTACTTCAGGATGGTGTAACCAGTCCATTAAATGCGGACCTGATTGCATCTTATATAGAGATGACTCGATTTCCGTCTCCTAACGAAGAGATGTATAAAGATACAAAAGGTTTGGGCGGATTGGTACGTGCGGCTGATTTTATCGGTCAGCTGGGCGATCCGGATTATTTACGAAAGATTCCTGCGCTGTTTTATGAATTTGAAGAGTTGGGTATTAACGAGACGCTTGGGTATAAATCACCCGATGACATGCGCGCCAACTATGCGTCATTTTATTGGAAAAGCGTCAACCCTTATATTCAAGATGCAATTCAATATTTGCGTCTGACCGAAGATGGAAAACAGTGGATCGCCAACATGCACTCCCATGTTTTTGATGCTGAGCACAGGACTTGATGTTCTAATTTGAAATAAATCCATCTTTCCGGAGCATATTCCTATGGGTTGGTGGGTAATCGCTTGAGAAGTAACTTTCGGGCAGGCAATAGGGGTGGCTGTTTGATTTTCAGCATCTGAATGTTAGGCTGGTGTAAGTTTTTTTGTCATGTTTTTCTTCCACTTTGATTTGGAATGTTGTATATTGTTTTTATTGCAAAATATTCGCGAAAAGGAGAATCAATCATATGTCATACAAATTAATATTTACCCTTAATGCCCTGGTGGTCGTACTGCTTGGTCTAGGGCTCTTATTTGTCCCTGATATGGCGTTGGATCAGTTCGGAACCGAAGCCTATGACTCCACAGTTTTGGTGGCCCGGTTTCTGGGTTTGGGCGCTCTTGCCTTAGGCCTGGTACTATGGTTTGCCAAAGATGTTGCGGATGATGGCACGCAAAAACGCATTGGCATTAGTCTGTTCACGGTTTCCGTGATTGGCCTGATCCTTTCCCTGATTGGTATTTCGTCTCTAAGCGGTGTGCTGCGCACCAACAGTTGGATGCCCCTTGTGTTTTTTGGTTTGGGCAGCCTGGCATACGGGTTCATGTTGTTCCTGAGACCAAGGATGAAAACCTCAGCACCGGTACCTGCGAATTAATCAGGCACGCCCGCATTATTGCGGGCGTGCTGTTCTTAGCGGGGAATTTTTTTGGTTAGAATTTCATTGCGTATTCATAAAAAGCACTTTTATCGAGTAACCTTCGAATTGGAGCGCCGTCATGTGCTAGTCGTTGGGATAGCCTGATGAGGCTGTTTAACCATATCCAAAGGAATTGATGGAAAGTCACTTTTTATATGAGTGAACATACCAATACGAAGATGAATATGCCATTGTCCATTCTGGTGGTAGATGATGACGAGTTAAACCAGCGGATGATGCGGCTTATCTTGAAGCGCGAGGGTCATTTGATAGAGTGTGCCTCCAACGGGTTGGAGGCAGTTCAGGCAGTCAAATCCAAATCCTATGATCTGGTTTTGATGGATCTGCAAATGCCGACGATGGACGGGATTGAGGCCAGCCGCCTAATCCGTGAGTGGGAAAATGGCAAAGCCCATACCTTTATTGTGGCCCTAACCGCCAGCTACTTGCCAGAAAGAGGGCGTGAGTTATTTGAGGCTGGGATAGATAATTATCTGGCAAAGCCATTTGAAGTGCAGCACCTGCGGCATATTTTGCAATACGGCTTGGAAAGCCGTCAATCTAGGCTGAATTCCGAACCTGCAAAAACCGAACTTGAATCTGTAAAGCAGGTTATGGAAATTAATTTTGAAATCGGAATTCAACGCGTAGGTGGAGATGTCGATATATACAAGGAACTATTGAACGATTTTGTTACCGAACTCCCGGGTAAATTGGAGAATCTTTGGTCACAATACAAAAATAAGGATATGGATGCCTTGGGCCGGGCTGCACATAATATGAAGGGTGTTTCAGCCAACTTGGGTGCTTTGCAACTGTCTGAACATGCGCAAAGGCTTGAAAAGCAGGTCACTCAAGGTTATACTGAATCGGTTGAAGGTCTCCTGACTGATATTTCATCCACAATCAAGAAGTTAATCGAAATCGCCCTTAATTATCTGGCAGGCCGTGAAGTGAAAGCCGCGGAAGTCTAATTGCATTCCTTAGGAGGATCGCATGCGGGTGTTGTTAATTGATGATGAGCAGTTTTATTTTAAATTAATACGCAGATCACTTAAAGAGTCAGAATACGAAATTGAATATGCACAATCGGGCAATGAAGGACTTTCAAAGATTCCGAGTTTTAACCCTGAAATGCTCATTGTAGATCTTAAACTTCCGGGCATGGACGGTTTCCAGATTCTTGAAAGATTGCGTCGCGACGCAAAATTCAGCCATATTCCCGTTATCGTTATTACTGCTCAGGATGAATTGAGTGAAAAGCTCAAAGCATTCGAATTAGGTGCCGATGATTACTTGGTAAAGCCATTTCAACCTGAAGAACTGGCTGCCCGTATGGGCATCCTTGCACGGCGCGCATCGTCGCGGGGTGGCGTGGAACCCAAGACTAAATCCAATGCGGCACTTATTACTGTGCATAGTTTACGCGGTGGTTTAGGCTGTTCGAGCATTGTCGTCAACCTGGGGCTTGCATTTTACAAGTTGTGGGGCAAACCAACTCTTCTAGTAGACGGTGTATTAACTGCGGGACAGGTCGCATTAATGCTTGATGCCAAGCCAACCTCCACCTGGGAGAACCTGGTGGGCATTGAGACCGAAAACATTGACGATGTAGTTGCCGCAGAGATGATGTGTGCTCATAAAAGCGGCATTCGCTATATTGCCTCTCCACGGTACCCAATTGCCGCAGACACATTTTCACAGGATGCTTTGCAACAATTTGCTGCTCGACTTAAGGAAAGTAATGAGTTTATCCTGGTGGATACATCGCACGATTTTTCAGATATGACGATTCATATGTTGAGTATGTCGTCCACCATTTTGCTGGTAATGGCCCCCGAGATGGCTTCACTTCGTACCAGCGTGAGTGCGCTCGAAATTTATGATCGACTGGGCATCCCTTTGGAAAAAGTCAAGATTGTTCTGAACAACAACTCATCCAGCCCAGCTATTAAACAGGCCCAACTTGAAAAAGTATTGAAGCGTACGATTGATTTTGTGCTGCCTTACGAAGCAGGGGAAGTTAATCGGGCTTTGAATTTCGGTCAGCCGTTTATTCTAAATAATCCAGACCTGCCCATTTGTCTGGTTTTGGAGAAAATGGCTTATGCCTTAAGTGATGACTCACTCAAGGCAATCCCTCCAGCGGCGCCCTCTCCAACCTGGAAGCGTGTAACAGGCAGCAAATAGAACAATGCGCACATTGCAGCGAAATTCCTTCTTCAGTACTCTATTAATCCTGGGACTGGTGCTCCCAGGATTAATTGGAATTTTTGCTGTTCAGGCAAAAGCGGTGGAAGACCAGACTCTTAGAGCTCAACTGGCATTACAAGGTGCATCGACACCGACTCCGACACTCACTTCGACGCCCATGCCTCTTTCTGCCACCTCAACCAGTTTGCCATTTACAAACCCCGGTTCCCTTTCTTCTCCTCTTAAGTTATACGCTTTTATTCAAGCACCCATTGGCCCAGTCGCCAATCCCTACGTTACACTAATTGCCTTTTCCTCGGTTCCACGCACAGGATCGGTTGTAATTCGCGGTTTTATCAATGCAGATGAATTTATTTGTCCGGAATCACCCTGTGTGGTCTATTTGCAGTCCAGTGCCAGGTTGATTTTTCGAGCCTATGCAGATACCGGTGAAACCAGCGATGAGGTGATCGCGACCGTCAGTGTCGTGCAGGATATAAATGGGTGGATAGTTACGATTGACGCAGTGAGTCAATTCACCACCTTTACCGATTCCTGCTCGGTGGCCTGGGGATTGCAGGATGAAGAAAATGCCACCTGGGATAATTTCGTCCAATTTCCGTATCAACTTAACACCGATAAAACACTCCATACGCTGACGGCCAAGTTGATCGTGAACGGTGTTGTGGATGCAAGCGATTGTCCATCGGGTGGCATAAGTGCAGGGCAGGATTGGCCCACGGGCTGCGGTTTGGAAAAAGCCAGAGGCGCAATGATTGCCTGGCAAAATCAATTCGATGAATATATCTGGCTGGCAAGCAGAGATCATGGGATTCCGCCCAAGATATTAAAGACCCTGATCGAATATGAATCACAGTTTTGGCCCGGAAATGGCCGTTTCTATGTAGATGAAATTGGTCTGGCTCAGATCAATCAATTAGGGGTGGATGTGTTGTTGCGCCGTGACCCCACCTACTATCAGAGGGTTTGCGCCAGTGTGCAGTCAGATTGCACGCGTCCCTATGCCAGTTTGGAGCCTGATCAGCAGAGGCTGGTACGAGGCGCAGTAATGAGCTCGATAGATGCCGAATGTCCCACTTGTCAATATGGTGTGGACCTGGACAAAGCCAAGCAAAGTATTGACCTGATCGCCAGCCTGTTGCAGGCCAATTGCCAGCAGATGGATTCGATCATGGAACAGGCCATCAAACCTGATGAAGATGCGGATGCCGCAACCGCGACAGCTGTAGTAGCTACGCTGGCGGCGGGCGGCACAAAACCAGGTGCCACCTATGAAGACCTGTGGCGATTTACCATGTATTCCTACCATAGCGGTTCAAATTGTTTTCGGGAAGCATATATTGAGTTACGAAAAAGTGGTGCGGAAGTAAACTGGGAAAACTTCGAAGAGCACTCGAAGTGCAAAAACGGCGATTTCTATGTCAAAGGATTTATGGATAATCTATTTGCATTTGATTCATATCTATATGAACCCAGTGATGTATTGAGTCAAATGGCTGTTCCAACCATCATCCCAACGCGGACGCCCATTCCCACCCCCACAACCTATGTTTCGAGTGCCAGAGTCGTAGTGCAGGTGTATATGGATCGAAATGGCAACGGCTCTCCGGATGATGGCGAGTGGATCGATGGAATGACTGTGCAGGTCACCATCTCGAATACCCAGCAGATCACCCAGCGCACGCAAAATGGTATTGCGATATTCGATATGTCTGGATATACCCCCAATTCGGGTATTGATGTGAGCCTGCCGGGCCTGTATCGAAACCAGACTTTCCTGTTGCCTGAGTCAGGCGATGTGAATATCGTATTTAAATTTGACCAGCCGGTATTACCGACGAGTCTGCCTTAGTGAGAATAAGTTATGACAAAGAAAAATCGTAAACAAAAGAACGAAAAGCCAGCCGAAAATGAATCAGACAAGGTCGATGCTGATTTGACAGAATCAACCCCGGTTGAGGGCGAAGCGGCAGCATCCAGTTCCGAAGCTGAAGCGGGCGCGGATGAGAGTGCGTCAGACGAAGTCTCAATGGATGATCTGTTGGATGACGTTCGGCGTTCGTTGATCGAGGACGCGCAAAGTGAGGAGAAAAAGCCGGGCTGGTTGAAGCGGATCAAGAAGGGTTTCCAGAAGGATGAAGGAATTGAGGCATCACAGGCTGAGATTGAGGCGGCGACAGTCATGCCCGAGGTCGCGCCTGCAAAACTGCAAGAGGACGAATATCTGGATCAGATCGATGAATTGATCGAGATGCTTGAGCCCGAAGCGGATGCAATGCAATCGGATATCGTTCTGCCAGCTGACTCCACTGTGATCACCGAGGTTGCGCCACTGCCTGAACCTGAAGTGCCTATGGACATGGAGGAGTTGAAAAAGCGTGCTTTCAGCCATCGCGAGGGGGCTGAAGAGCAGGAGATGAGCGAGGTACGTGCCGTGGCTTTAGAAGGGGGTGAGGATGTTTTTGTAGAAATTGAGGCGCAGCGCGAGGATATCGCGCAAGACCGCATGAAAGCGTTTGAAAATTCACTGCGGCCCTATCGTCAGTATATCTACTTTGCTGTTGCGTTTCTGAGCGTGGTGATGGCCGCGCTGGCAATTGGCATTATGTATACATTTTATCAACGTTCCCAGCCACCGGAGCCGACCCCAATCGTCAGCAATCTGCCACGTCCGATTGCCATGACTTTGCCAGGCGGTTTGAATTTTAACCTGGGCAAAGGCGCCATTACCGATGGCGAATGGAACCCCGCTGGACCAGAATGGCTGCAAGGAACCGAGATCTGCCGCTGGGTTGCGATTCCATGGAGTAAGCAGTTGGAGGCGGTGGTCCGTACGCTTACGCCGAAGGATTCCATTGAACTGGTGATGAGCAATAATGACCGCCTTGAATACAGTGTGTCTTCAATTCAGGAATTGACTTTGGCAGAGATGCAGGCGCTTGACCAGAACTCGCCCTGCCTGCTGTTGGTGTTGGCAGAGCAGGATGCCGATAAGCGCTGGGTGGTCACTGCCAAACCATAAGTTATAGAGTATCTGGCTACATACGTGTGCCAGGATCAAAATTTGGAAAAACCAAAATGTTACAGAATCGTGATTAAGGGGTAACCTTTTCTGTACCCTTTCGTCTTGGGCTATAGATGAGTGGACAACTCATCTGTGGTCAATTGAGATTTGATGGCAATCTTTTGGGATGCTAAGACCTAGAGACGAAACCTGGTCGCAAAACTCACCCTTGGGCGAGTGTAGTCTCTGGCGAGCAACAGCGAAACCGACCCTCGATGGGTCGGTTTATTTTTTGCCTACCCCTCATAGTGAATAGGATGTAAAAGCAATGTTTGGAAAATCTATACTTCGGAATCGAAAAACTTTAGGCGGAAGGCGGGCGCAGGCCATCGTGGAATTTGCCATCGCCCTGCCGGTGCTGTTGATGCTGCTTATCGGTATCATGGAAGTAAGCCGGATGCTTTTTATGTATGCTTCAGTTGTAAATTCCAGCCGGGATGCCGTACGGTATGCCTCTGCGTATGGCAAGAGCGATACTAGTCCGAACTATTATCTAAAATATAAATATTGTAAAGGTATCGAGGCGGTAGCAAAGCAATCAGGCTTTTTCTTGCAGAATCCGGTTATCACCATTACTTATGACACCGGACCCGGCGGAACTTCACTGGGCAGTTGTCCGGTCAGCACTACCGGAGAAGCAAATGTTACCGTGGATACCGGAGACCGCGTCACCGTAACGGTCAGCACAACCTATAGCCCTATGGTTTCGCTCCTGCCGATTCCGGCCCGGACTTTTACCGCGACCAGTTCGAGGACTATTCTTGGGATTATGGAACTTGATAACTAGCACATATGCGTTGGAAAGGAGTCGGAAAATGAGATCGAAAACTTTATCAGAACGTGGCCAGGCTTTAGTGGTGATTGCGTTATCGGCAGTGGTCCTGATTGGATTCGCAGCATTGGCGATCGATGGAAGCGCCAAGTTTTCAGATCGCCGTCATGCTCAGAATGCAGCAGATACGGCTGCATTGGCTGCTGCATTGGCAAAGGTTAACGCGTTGACAGATGGTGATAATAACACACCAACTGTTTGCGATTCCACCAGTGGAGGACCATACTCAGATGTTTGTGCTGAATTGTTGTTGGCTGGGCTGGATCGGGCCGACAGCAATGGATACGATACTTCGAACAGCACCATTAACATATATTCTCCGCCTGTCAACGGCTATTATGCTAACAATGATGACTATGTACAGGTGATAATCACCTCCCACTTGAAAACAACGTTTATGCGTATTTTTGGCGTCACCCAATCGGATAATATTGTCAGCGCGGTGGCTTACATGAAAGAAGGTAGGAACCTAACCGATGGTGCGATGATCATTTCCTATGACCCCGATCCGGGTTGTAGCAGTGGCGTTGGAAGTGGCGGTGGCAGTGTGGATATCAGCGGTAGCGCCACTGTTAACCTGACCGGTGGGGGTATCTTTATGAACTCGGATGAAACTTGTGGTTATTCAGCACCGAATTGCCCTGACCTTAATATAACAGGTGGAGCAGGCATCAACTCTGTTGCAACTACAGACAATATAGATCAAAGTTGTGGTGATCCAGTGCCGGAAAACCTAAATCAGGAGCCAATTGCCGTCCCAGCTGATGTTTACTGGCCGGATGTCCCGCCTGAATGTAGCATGAGCGGTTACCCCACTCCCACCAAACTTGGTGAAATTATAGTAGGTTCCAAAACAGTTGAAGAATGGCTCATTTATCCTGGCAAATATACGGAATTTCCTCAAGCTGCTCTGGTTGCCAACAAATCAAACATTTACATGGCATCAGGTGTTTATTGTATTGACCCTCCTGGGACCCAAGACCTCAGTTGGAGTCCCGTGGATGCGGCCTTACTTAACGGATCCACATCCTCAAACCCTAGCGACTACAACTACAACAAATATCATACCTACAACCCCAATGGCGTCACGCTCTACATCAAGTCTGGTGGCGGTTTTAGCATCAATTCGAATAATCCTACCTTCTTGGACGCTACTACCGATCCTAGTAGCGATTATCAAGGGTATCTGATCATCCTGGAAGGGACTCATACATCCATTACGAGTTGTGAAATCGCTGGCGGCGCCAACATTTATGTTAATGGATTGATCTATTCTCCCTATTGCAACATAACAATTAATGGACAAAGCTCTCCCACTTCCCAGATTAATGCCCAACTCATTGCTTGGGATATAAAACTCACTGGAAATAATGTAATCAACTTTAACTACAACCCATCTAATCAAGTTATACTTAAACGCCAGCTTGGGTTGGTGAAATAGTTTGTAACAAGGTTCGTAAAGAATAGCCTTCACTATACTAGTGAAGGCTATCTATATTTAAACTGCTATCACTGAATGTTCCATTGATCTGTCCCTAACGAAGTTGGTTTTGTGACCCAATACAGAGATTTTGCGATTTCGCTTCGTGCAGTTTTAACGCATTTACGACTAGGTGTTGGTAACTCTTTAATTTTTATGTCGTCCTGAAACTATATAGTGCTGGCTAGTTTAATGCGTAAAGGAGTTGACTTTAAGAACTGGATGATGAAGTAAAATAAACCAATACCATCCGGGGTGGGATCAAAACTTCCGCCTCGGCACAATATGCGGGGCGTCGCCCGCAGATACATCTTCATATGATACTTAAGATGTGAGAGACTTATTTTTTCTTGTAATTATTGATTTTGCATGGATGGATGAGTAAGTAATCCATCGAAGTTCCTCCTCACATTTGGTTTCATAAAGGTGTATATCTCTCCACATTCCTGCTCATGCAGGCTGTTGTGGTTCTATTATTTTTATAGAGGATGCAATCATGAAATCAATAAAAAATATAAAAGAAAGTGGTCAGGCATTGGTCGTCATTGCATTGGCAGCGGTTGTCTTGTTTGGGTTCGCTGCGCTGGCAATCGACGGAAGTAGAAAGTTCTCTGATCGGCGTCACGCCCAAAATGCGGCCGACACTGCTGCGCTGGCCGGGTCACTGGCCTTGGTGAACGATGAGACAGGAGCCTGTGGGAGCCTCGAGCAGTGGGAGTGCGATGCGTTCCTGCGGGCGGAAGACAATGGCTATGACAATTTTACGAATAATACTGTGTGGGTCTTCCAGTGTAATGAAGCCACCGCCAATCGCGACGGTGCCCCACTCGATTGTGGCCCTTATGAAGGCAAAGCCAATTATGTATCGGTTATTATTCTTTCGGATATAGACACTACTTTTGCAAAAGTATTAGGGTTCAATCAGACTCATAATCTGGTTCAAGCCACTACCTATTGGAGCAAACGCGGACCCGCCTACGATGGAAATCTGGTTGTGGCTTTGAATCCTGATCCTTGTTCTGGAAATAATGGGAATGTACTCTTTAGTGGCAGTGCAACTATTACGTTGGATGGTGGTGGTGCCTTTGTAAACTCGGGTGGGAATGGCTGTGGCATGGAACAGGGTGGAAGCAATTGTCCTGTTATTGTGGATGGAGGCTTGGGGTCGACGGGTAACGGGAATATTGATATGGGGGGATGCACGGTCCCTACACCATTATACAATCAGGATGCCTATCAGTTTCCTCCTGATATGCCTGATGAGCCAGCTGAATGCAGTATGTCAGGATATCCATCTCCACAAAGCAGTGGAAATACCAGTTACCTATATCCTGGTCGTTACTCAAGCTTTCCGCCAAAGTTAACAGGTTCTAATAAACTGAAAGATAATGTTATTCTGATGCCGGGAGTATATTGCGTGAATGGTGATATAACGTGGGGCAGCAATAGTAATAGCAGTGATTTCACAACCCTGACTGGATCAAATGTAACCATCTACGTTACCAGTGGTAATCGATTGAATATCACAGGTAGCAATATTAATATATCGGCTTCAACGACAGGCGATTATGCGGGTTATTTGTTTATTGTGGATTCGAACTTTTCAGGTCAGGCGCCAGACTGTCATGTCGCTGGTAATTCAGGCAATGTGTATACAGGAACCATTTTTGCTCCCTACTGTGATGTCATTATAAATGGTGGTAGTACAACCGCATCGTATGATACGCAAATAATCGGTTACACTGTAACCATTCTTGGCAATGCAAATACACACCTTTATTACAATGCGGACAATAACGCGCAAAGCGATCCAAAGATAGGCTTGATGCGTTAATATTCGTCAGAATGTTGTTTCATGATTTGTTCAGGATGTAGGGGGGCGCATCCTGAACACTTTTAATCAGCACGCGGTGAAAATAACAGATGGTTATATAATTGCAACTGGAAGATGTATCCTATTGGTTCGATGACCGTCTCTTAAGCGGGAGATAGTCATCCCATATTCTAAAACGGGAGCATTACGTGGCAAATAAATCTACGAAACCCAGAGTGCCAGGAATTTCTGATGCGGCGCTTTTACGCCCAAAGGTCTTGAAATATCTACTTGAGTTGACAGACGAAACGCCTCCATTGGGGGAGCGCTACGAGGAACTGTTGAAGGACCTGATCTTCAATGCCTACCAACGGGCCAATGGCGACCTGGGTGAAGCCGAACCTGCCTTTCTACAGGAGATCTTTACGTATGTTGCAAGTTACGGACCTATGGAGGAATTCTTCAACGATCCGCAGATCAGCGAAATTATGATCAACGGCCCTAAACAGATATTTGTAGAGCGACACGGCAAACTGTTGTTAACCGAGACGCGATATGAAAGTGAGCTTCAATTACGGTTTGCTGTCAACCATATCATCAATCCGTTAGGCAGGTACGTCAACCACAATCAAACTACAGTGGATGCGCATCTCAAGGATGGCTCGCGTGTCAATGCGATCATACCGCCCATTGCCCAGCAGGGATCATGTTTATCCATCCGCCGTTTTTTGAAGGATAAGCTGACAGTTCAAGACTTGATCGATAAAGGCGCCATAACCCAGGCCATGGCGGATTTCGTAGCGGTCTGTGTGGCGGCGCGCTTGAATGTGATCGTGGCTGGGAACACCAGCTCTGGCAAAACGACCTTTCTCAACATCCTGGCGCGTAACATCCCTGACCATGAGCGCATTGTGACCATTGAGGACTCGGTCGAATTGAACTTGCCGCAGACCCATAAAGTTTCACTCGAAGCCCGTCCTGCGGATTACAAAGGGGAAGGGCAGGTAACCATCCGCGACCTGGTAAGAAACTCTTTGCGTATGCGCCCTGACCGCATCGTTGTAGGTGAAATTCGCGGCGGTGAGGCGTTGGACATGTTGCAAGCCATGAACACGGGGCACGATGGCTCAATGACCACTGTCCACTCGAACTCGCCGCGTGATACATTATCCCGCCTTGAGACGATGACACTCATGGCTGGCTTCGAATTGCCAATACTGGCGATCCGCAAGCAGATCGCAGCTGCATTGGATTTGATCGTCTACCTCACACGTTTCCCCGATGGGACACGTAAGGTCACGCAAATCTCTGAAGTTGCTGGTATGGAGTCGGAAGTTATTACGCTGACGGATATTTATATGTTTCAGCAAAATGGGACAGATGCCGATGGACGGCCAGTTGGCCAATTCCGGCCCACCGGGTTGCGCCCCATGTTTGCGCCAAAGCTGGAGGCAGCCGGCTTCAAGCTTGACCGGTCCATGTTTATGGCAACCAGATAATCAGGAACAAACATGACTCATCTTGAATTCAATGTGGCGAACTTTTAGCCACGGATTTACCCTTCGGGTACCATGTCACTGATTTACACAAAAAGCCGACCTGATCATCAGGTCGGCTTTTTATTCGGCCCATTTTGGGTGTTAATTCAAAATCTGTGATAATCCGTGTAATCAGTGGCTGAATCCTTAAGAACGAAGTTAATCATATTTGTTTAAACTATATGTGCCTATTTGGCAATTACTCTTCTTCTTTCAAAACCAGATCACTTGCTTCATCGAGTTTTGCCACTTCCTCGTCTGTCAGCTTCCAACCGAGCGCACCGGTATTCTGTAAAGCCTGCACCTCATTCTTCGCGCCAGGGATCGGTAACGCTCCTTTACAGATCACCCAGTTCAATGCCACCTGGGCGTTCGACTTGCCGCCGTGGTCCTGACCGATCTCGGTCATCAATTTAAGAAGGGGCGCGATTTTAGGTAACAGCCTGGCGTAGTGGCCTCTGCGCGTGCCAGTAGGTGGTTCGCTGGCACTATATTTTCCGGTGAGCAATCCCTGTTCGAGTGGGCTGTATGCAATCATACGGATACCCAGCTCCTTGCAACGCGCCAAAATCCCTGTGGTTTCGGCACCGCGGCTCAACAAACTATAGTGAACCTGATTGGAAGCCAGCGATACATTATGCCGGGCCAGCCCTGAATAGGCTGCCAGCATACGGTTGTGTCCAAAATTGGAAACTCCCACCGTGCGCGTCAAGCCTGCCTTCACGCACTCTGCCAGGCCATCCATCAATAAATCGGTGCTCATCGTTACACTGGGCCAATGGATCTGGTACAAATCCACGCTCTCGATGGCAATCCGCTCCAGACTTCCCTTCAGGGCGCGCAAAATGGTCTTTTTACTGAATCGCCAGGGATAGGGGAAAAATTTGGTTGCCACGAGAATTGGCTGATCGGTTTCCTGAATAAATTTCCCCAACAATCGTTCAGAGCGCCCGCTCCCATATACCTCAGCCGTATCTACAAAACGGATACCCTCGGCCACACTGGCCTGAAATGCCTTTTGAACTTCTGCATCACCATAACTGTTACCAAATTGCCACACCAACCGGTCACCCCATTGCCACGCTCCCAGTCCCATTTCGATGGCGTGTAAAAATCTGGTCTCAGTGCTGATTTCGGTCACGGCAGCCTCCTGCAAATAATTCGGCTGATTGTATCTTAAATTTCCACTCGTGATACAATTCAGCCCGCTCAATATTTGGAACTGATGGAAGGTGAATCTCCGCCTCTGTTTGGGTGAGGGAGATTGATCTGCCCTGAGTTCCAGGGAGATGACCTCATGCCCAATCACGATATGCAGGACTTTGAGTCCGCCTCGGAACTCAACCGACGCCTGAATCTGCCCTTTATAAATTTATCTTTGCTGACGCGGGCCCTCACGCACCGTTCCTTCGTCAACGAGAATCCCAACTCAACTGAGGATAATGAACGCCTCGAATTTCTCGGTGACGCAGTGCTCGACTTCATCGTCGGCGCGTGGGTTTACCATCGTTTTCCTGAAATGCCTGAAGGTGACCTCACCAAGCTGCGCTCGGCGCTTGTGCGGAATGACCAGCTGGCTATCTTCGCCCGTCAACTGAATTTGGGCCATGCCCTCCGGCTTGGACACGGCGAATACATGACGGGTGGTAGTCATCGCGATGCTCTGTTGGGATCCACGTTTGAGGCGGTGTTGGGAGCCATTTATCTGGATTCAGGTTTGGGGGCGGTGGAGGCGTTCGTCAATCCATTGCTGGAGGCCGCGCGCGAATCCGTTCTCACGAAGATTCAGGATCCCAAAAGTCAGTTGCAGGAATGGGCGCAGGCGCAAAAGCTGGGCTCACCCCATTATCATACCGTCACTATGACCGGGCCTGACCACGCCAAACTGTTTGAAGTGGAAGTGCTGATCGGCGAGCGCGTGGTGGGTAAGGGGAGCGGGAGCAGCAAACACGCCGCCCAGCATGCCGCCGCGCAGGATGCTCTGAAAAATCTTGGGATTGGGTAAAGAAACAGGTCATACACTATATGATTATTAATCGTAAATCTAAAATCGCAAATTCCTCATGCCTCTCAGACTAAAATCACTTGAATTGCAAGGATACAAAACATTCGCATCGAAGACTGCCTTCGAATTCGCGAGTGGAATCACTGCCATCGTTGGGCCAAACGGTTCCGGCAAATCGAACATCGCTGACGCGTTACGCTGGGTGTTGGGAGAACAATCGTACACATTACTGCGCGGCAAAAAGACTGAAGACATGATCTTCAATGGTTCCGAGCACCGCTCCCGCGCCAGTATGGCATCGGCGCATATTGTGTTTGATAACACGGCTGGCTGGCTGCCTGTGGATTTCACCGAAGTGGGCATGACGCGTCGCGCCTATCGTGACGGACATAATGATTATTTGTTGAATGACCAGCAAGTCCGCTTGCGGGATTTGAACGAATTACTCGCAGCTTCTGGTTTATCTGAACGAACTTATACGATTTTGGGTCAGGGTTTGGTGGATGCATCACTGGCTTTGAAAGCGGAGGAACGTCGTCGCTTGTTTGAAGAGGCAGCCGGTGTGGGGTTATATCGTGTGCGCCGTGAAGAAGCCGTCAAACGGCTTGATACTACAAAACATAACCTTGAGCGCGTGCTTGATATTCTCTCTGAATTGGAGCCCCGCTTGCGAAGTTTGGAACGACAGGCCAAACGCGCCAATGAATATTTGCGTGCCCAGGCCGACTTGAAGATCATTCTGCGTGAGTGGTATGGTTATCACTGGCACAAGGCGCAACGCGAATTGACTGATTCACGCGAAGTAGTCAAGGCACAGGAAGTGTGCTTGCAGGAAGCACGTCAGGTGCATGAGAAGGCTCAAGCCGAATACAACGCCTTCCGTGAAAGGCTTTTGGGTCTGCGCGGTCAACTGAATGCATGGCATCGCCAATCGGCAGAGTTACACAACCAACGTGAGGAAGTGAGCCGCGAACTGGCTGTCTTGGAGGAACGCAGGCGTTCATTATTGACAACTCAAACTTCGGTGCTGGCCGAGCAGGAACGTTCTTCAGATGATGAGCGCATTGCGCGAGAACGCCTGGCTGAGGTGGAACAGGAAACTGCACGCTTGCAAGCGGAATATGATGAAGCGCAAAAACAATATGCGGCTGCCCAACAGGTATTACAAATTAAACAATCCAATCGCACAGAAGTTGAGGAAAAACTCGCAGCAGCGCGCCTGCAAATTGAGAAGTTCAATACTCAACGCGCTGAAGCACAGGCACGCCTCGATGAACTGAGATCGCGTATCGAGTCGTTACAGACTCGGCTGGAGAGCGCGAACAGGACGATTGAAATTGCCGAAGCGAATGCTCGTACCGTAAGCGATAGGTATGCAGAGGTGCGTAAAAAACGCGAAGAAATTGAAAATGAATTAAAGCAGACAGAGGAGCAAGAGGCTAATTGCAAGCAGGAAGTGGAACAGCTTGAAAATGAACGGCGCGCCAGGTCCGAGGAGCGGGCGGATCGGCTTGCCGAACACACGCGCGCGAAAGCCCAACTCGAAGTGTTGGAGCAGGCTGAGCAATCGCTGGCTGGCTATGCTGAAGGCGCGCGCTTTCTACTGGATGCTGCACGGCAATCACGCCTCAAAGGGGCACGCGGCGCACTAAGTGCAGCGCTTGACGTACCCGCTGAACTTGAACGCGCCATTGCTGCGGCGTTGGGCGATACGCTTGATGCAGTTCTGCTGGATGTGAACGAAGTCGAAGAGGCGTTGCAATTGCTTGAATCGCATGAGGCTGGACGGGCAGTGTTATTGCCGCTTGCAGATAATCATGTTCATTCACTCACAAAACCAGATGATGAGGCTGTCCTTGGCATCGCCTCGGATCTGGTCAACGCGCCAGAGGATTTGCGTGCAGCCGTCCGCTTGATGCTGGGGCAAACGTTGATAGTTCAGAACCGCGCAACCGCCCGCAAATTGCTTCATGAGATTCCGACTCACGCACGCATTGTGACTCTACTGGGAGAGGTCTTCCGTGGTGATGGCCTCATCATTGCTGGGAAATCCGCCTCTTCCTCCGCCTTGAGCCGGCCGCGCCAAAAAAGAGAGTTGATTGAAGCTCTGGCTGCCCTGGGTGTGCAAATTGATTCTTTGAATAGGGATGTTGATTTGCTTTCCTCGCAAATCACCGATGCGCAACGCGAATTGGCTGGTGCTGAGAATGCGGTGCGTGAAACACGCGTCAGGTTGGGAGAGGCCGATAGGAACGAGAGACAGGCCGGGCTGGAGTCTGAATCGGCGCGACGAGAGTTGGAGTGGCAGGAGAGTCAGCATGTCCAGTTGCAAGCGGAGGCGGATGAGGCGGCTTCGATCCGAACGAATTTGACTCAGTCACAAACTGAAACCGAAACCGAGTCTGAAAAGGCTCACCAGGAAGTGCGCCTGCTTTCGACGCAGTTCAACGAGACAGATCTGGCCGAGGCACAGGGACAATCTTCTTATTGGAGTACGCGAGTAGCAGTCTCTGAGCGTGCTGCAGCTGATCTACGTGCCAGGCAGGATGAAAGAGCGAAGGAAGTTAGTAAGTTTGATGGCAGGCGTTTTGAGTTAACTACGCGGTTGGGTGAAGCTGAAACTTTGCTGGTGGGTTTGGATACGAATAAGACTGCCTTGCATGAGCGTGAAGGTGCCTTGCGTGAACAGATTGAAGCACTGCGTGTCTACGTGGACCCAGCGGAAAAGGATCTGGAAACTGCCGAAATGGAGGAAGCGCGTCTGCAGGATGCTGAGGCGAATTCGCAACGCGGGTTGGCAACAGCGGAGCGCTTACAAGGGCAGGTACAGCTGGAGCAATTACGCAAGCAGGAAGCGCTTGATAATTTGCGCCAGAAAATCATGGATGATTTTGGCCTGGTGATGTTCGATTATGCTGAGGATGTTTCGGGGCCGGTGCCGTTGCCATTCGAAGGCATGGTGGAAGAGCTGCCGGTCGTAACCGAAGTTTCACCTGAACTTGAAAACCAATTGATGCGTCAACGCACTCAGGTGCGGCGCATGGGGCCGATCAACCCGGAGGCGAAACAGGAGTTTGATAAGGAGTCTGAACGCTATTCGTTCATGCGCACGCAGGTGGACGATTTGCGCAAAGCTGAAGAGGATTTGATGCAGGTTGTCGCTGAGCTGGATAATTTGGTGCGGCAGAAATTTTCCGAGACATTCGATGCCGTGGATAAAGCCTTCCGCGCGATGTTTACACGTCTGTTCGGTGGTGGTTCGGCACGGTTGGCTTTGACTGACCCGGATAATCTCGTTGAAACAGGAATTGAAATCGAAGCGCGTTTACCGGGCCGCCGCGAGCAGGGACTTGCCTTGCTTTCTGGTGGTGAACGCAGCTTGACGGCGGTGGCGCTGGTGTTTGCCTTGCTCAAAGTTTCACCTACGCCTGTCTGTGTCATGGATGAAGTGGATGCAATGCTTGATGAAGCGAATGTGGGGCGCTTCCGTGACCTGTTACAGGAGTTGAGTCGCGATACACAGTTTATCGTTATCACCCATAACCGCAACACAGTACAAGTGGCGGATGTGATCTATGGCATTACGATGGGACGCGATTCGGCAAGTCAGATGATCAGCTTGAGGTTGGATCAGGTAACAGATGAAATGTTGAACCGAGGTTAGTTTGAATAAAAAATGGCCCGCTCTCATGAGAGCGGGCCATTTTTTATTCCCTGTCTTTTATTTACTGGGCACCAAGTGATGAAGGCATGGGCGGGACATTACCCTGCCAGGTTTCATCGAAGGTGACAAGTGTTCCAGCGGTCTTGGCATCCTCACGTGTTTTGGTAAGCCAGTCGTCAAATGTCTTTTGCTGTTTTTGTTCATACTGGCTGGCGGAGACTGGAAGTTCCTGGCGTGCAATCACTTGAATAATGTGATAGCCAAACTCGGTCTTGACGGGCTCCCCAATCTCGCCAATGGGTTGGGTGAATGCAGCTTCGCCGAATTCAGCGACGTACGCATCTTTGGTACTCCATGCCAGATTGCCGCCATTTGCGCCGGAACCTGTATCCTTGGAATGGGCTTTTGCAAGCTCGGCAAAATCAGAGCCATTTGCCAGAAGTTGTTTGATCGCAATGGCTTCCTGGGCGGTATCTACAAGGATATGGCGCGCCAAAACCTGCTCTTCGGTGTGGGGTGTATCTTTGGCGATCTCAGCGAGTAATTTTTCGCGATAGATCTGATTTACATAAACAGACCGGAATGTTTTTTCAGACACCTTGACATTTCTAAAACCGTCAAGCGTATCTTTATATTGGGTCTGAAAGCCCTCCAGCGTATAAGGCGTGGATGTGGCAGTAGGAGGTTGGGGTAAAAAGGTGGGTGTTGCAGCCACAGTGGGCGTCGCCGTTACTGCTGCGTCTGGCGTATTGGTCGGCGCAGGTGTAGCAGTCAATACCTCCGTGGGGATGGAGGTCGGCGGATAGAGCGTCAGCTGCTCAGAGGTCAAAGTCGGATAACTAAATTCAGTGGGGGTGGTGGTGGGAATGGGCGTCCCATTGGGGTAGAAACTAAAGGCGCCTTGAATCTTTTCATCCACTTCTGCGTCGGTCACGGTAATGCCGCGTTTTTCGGCTTCCTGGCGTATCAAGGTTTCATCAACCAACTGGTTAAGTACTTCCTCACCGAGGAACAGATCTGACTGCAATTGAGCCGTGATCTGCTGTACTTGTTGTGAGGTATCCATCCCAAACGCTTGTTGATAATACTGGTATTGCTGCAGAGTATTCATCAGGTTAAGGCGATACATCTGGACGCGTTCCTGCCAGTAACCCAGGGAAATCTGTTCGCTGTTCACTTCAGCAACAGGCTTGTTTAATTTGATGTAGGTTGTATCCAGAATGCCATAGCCAACGAGAATAACCACAAGGGCAATTGCAACAATGGATATGGTTCTCACCAGGGCAACCTGCCGACGCTCACGTTCCAGGCGGGCAATGTGTTTTTTGGTGGTAATTTTTGGTGTGGAACTTGGTTGTTTGGTCATTCGAAGGGCTCCGTAAAGCAAAACGGAACAGGGCGCGTTCAAAAACGCGCCTTTCTGCTCCGCTTTTACTTTTTTGGGTTAGCGCGTTTCTTCCACGTGTGCGCCAGTGAAAGGCAGCAGGGCAATTTGCCGGGCCTGTTTCACTGCACTGGCAACGACGCGTTGATGTTTGGCACATGCACCAGTTTGGCGGCGTGGCCGGATGTTACCTTCATCGGTGACGTATTTTCTGAGAAGGTCGGTCTTTTTGTAATCGATTGTCAGGGTTTTATCTGCACAGAACTGGCAGAACTTGGGCTTGGCAAAGAAGCGGCGTTCGCCGCGTTCACCGCCAGATTGTTGCCCATCATTTGATCTTCTATCATCAGGCATTTGGTAGCTCCAATATTGTTCTTAGTTAGAACGGAAATTCATCTTCATCGGGTGTGGTCAGGTGCTCTTCTACAGCGTCAGTTGCTGAGCTGGGGTGATTGTTGTGTTCACGGCGTTCGCCCAGCATCATCATTTCGTTGGCAACCACTTCCACACTGTTATGTTTGCCGCCTTCCTTGTCTTCCCAGCGGCGGGTTTGCAAGCGGCCCTCGATATAAACTTGTTGCCCCTTGGTGAGATACTGTTTACAGATCTCTGCCAGGTTTCCCCAGGCAACCACATTGAACCATTCAGTTTCATTATGGCGTTCCCCGTCCACGGTGTTCCAGGAACGGCTGACTGCCACAGTAAAGGTCGTAACGGGTTTGCCTGAAGGGGTGTAGCGCATTTCAGGCTCCTTGCCGAGATGACCAATGATTTGAACTTTGTTTAAGCCCCGGCTCATATGTTTCTCCTTTACTCATAAAGCCGATCGAGTAGAACTTGAAATAAATCAACTTACACAGCGGACAGCATATGACGCATGACAGATTCGAGATAACGAATGTTGCGTTCCAAACCGCTGGTAGCTTTGGGGTCGAGCGAAATGTTCAACAGAACATATTGACCTTCAATTTGCTTGTGGATGCGGTATGCAAGCCGACGACGACCCCAAACTTCCAGTTTATCCACGCTTCCACCAGCCTCGGTGACCCAGCTTGAAACGCGTTCGACCGCGCCTTTAAAAGCCGCTTCATCCAGTTCAGGCTGGAAAATACAAACCAATTCATAGTTGCGCATGAGAGATGCCTCCTTTCCATGGAATTGTTCCTGTTCAAACCGTGGGTTTGCCGGGAACGGAAAGGCACGT
>Ga0070699_100001640_pt1 | contig 20413 bp, 25 predicted proteins | sample KBSK1503metaG_FD_65473 | JGI IMG/M metagenome (GOLD analysis project Ga0070699, IMG submission 65473) | Corn, switchgrass and miscanthus rhizosphere microbial communities from Kellogg Biological Station, Michigan, USA - KBS K1-50-3 metaG | ecosystem: Host-associated > Plants > Roots >...
CACCCGACCGGCCCGTCAGGTCCACTGCTGGATCTTGATCGCCGAGCACTTCGCGGCGCCGTTGAGGAGCGCCGGCGCGGTGCGGCTCGGATTCGAGCTGATCGCCGCCTCGATGTAGGAATTGAGGAAGTAGATCCGCAGGTTCTTGGCGTCGTGCCGGAGCAGATGCAGCCCGAGCACGAGCTCAGTGTGGAGCGCCTGGCCGACGGCGCCGGCCACCGACTGATACGCGGTAGCCTCCGCCGCACCGTCCCCGGTCTCCGCTTCCTCGTAGCCCATCAGCCGAAGGACGTTGAGTGCGTTGTTGCAGAGCAGCGACCAGGAGATGCCGAACTCCGTCGTTCCGGGCAGGTAGACTACCGGCGCATCGCCAACCTCTTCGAAAACGGCAGTGAGCGATCGGGAGCCGGTCCAGGTGATGCTCCCCTGGCCGATCTTGCCCATCGAGACCGCGAGCGCCCGCACGAACCGAGCCCCGGTGGTCTGGGCGAGCTTGGGCGGCGGGGAGATCGGCATCGTGGCCGCCGGCGTGCCGATCTTCACGATATCGAGACCGCCGTCCCCGATGATGAAGACCGGATCCGCCGCGGTGAACCCCGCCGCGCTGGCCACGTCCAGCGTCGTCTCGGTGCCATCGCCCAGGACGGCCTCGGACACCGTGGTCTCATTGGGCGTGGTGTGCTTCCGGTACAGCGTCAGCGACACAACGCTCTTGATCAGTTCGCCAGCTGCATTGGTCCGCGGCATGATCCAGCTCCTTTACGGTAGGTACAGCAGGGTGAGCGTTGCGAGAGACTCCGCGAGGTTGGGCTGGCCCTCGCGGTTGACCGCTCCGAGCACGGAGTTATCGTCGCCCACCCCGATACTCGCCCGCGATTCGTTGAACACCGCCACGTCGAGGGATTGCGCGGCGAAGGCGTCCGTCGTGTAGCCGGCCACGGCCGCCTCCAGGATGGTGCGGCACTTCCGCGAGCTCTCGAGTTCATCCGCGACCGCCACCAGCCGCAAGCGTCCCTCGCCGGTCGCGCTGTGAAACTCTTCCAGATCGTACACCAGCACGGGAAGCTCGGTGCCGGGGCCGAAGACGTCACGCTCGATGATCAGGTTGTTCGCTCGCCCCAAGACCGCCTTGAACGCCCCATTCGCCTCGGCGATCGCGACGATCGCTTCCCGGACGAGGCCCTCGATGTCGGTTGTCATTTGCCCGCCGTGATCGACAGGCCGGCCAGGTCACCGAACACGGTCGCCATCTCGTCCTTGGCCGATTCAACCGCCTCGAGCAGGTAGGGACGGGCCGCGATCTTCACCGTGCGCTGGACCTTCCCGGCTAGCTGTCGCCGGCCGCCGAGCTTCTGCCGCACCGTGCTTCGGTTCCGCTGCTTCCGCGTACCAGCGATCGCGTTGACGCCTTCCTGTAGCATCAAACCGGTGAACCGGAGCGGTCCTATGCGAATCCCGGTGCCGACGACGCCCACCTTCACCGATTTCGCGAACTGCTTGGTCTGCGCGTGGGGCGGCTTGCCGGGGGCCGAGGGCGTGCCGCCGATGGCGATGAGCCGCCGCGACGCGAGGGACTGCGCAACGCGGGCACCGCCGCTCACCGAGAGCGTCTTCCGCTGATGCTTCGCCAACACGTTGGCCGTGGCCCTCATTTCCCTCGACTTCGCCCCGCCCACGTGGGCGAGGCTCCCACGAATCGCGCCATTCAGACCCCGCAGGTTGGTCACCAGGTTGAACGCGCTCATGGGATCGACTCCGTCGTGCTCTCGAGGGCGAGATCCGCGTGGCCGCGCAGTGTCCTGGCCTGCCCACCCACCGCGAAGACCCGATACGTCTTTCCGGCGCGAAACCCTGCCGTCACCTTGATCGCGTCCTTCGGCAAGAAGACCTGGGTGCCGGGGATCAGCGCGCGATCCTTCACCGTCTCGGGTGCGCCGAAGATCTTCTGCACCCATTCGTCCGAGATCGGCTGGATCTCGGCGGCGATCGCGGTGCCCATGGTCGTCCAGCTGGTCACGCGCTGGCCGCCGTCCGCCGTCTGCGTATACCCGCTCGGTCGATACCAGCTGACCGTCGAGCCTTTGATCGCCGCCCGGCCGGCCAGACTCACAGATGAATCCGCCGGTGCATCGCCACCGCGTCCTTCCAGGTCGGATCGACGGCGAGGGAGAGGTCCGTCCGAATGCCGCCGAACCCTTCGCCCGCCGCGTCCTCCGCGCCTCGCTGCCGCCAGATCCGCGCGATTTCCCGGAGACAGGCTCGCTTGGCATCGAGCGGGAGATCGGCCGCGGCGTTGTAGACCACCTGCACGTAGCCGGGGAATCGCGACTCGTGGCCGATGACGCTCGGGCCGAAAATGCCGCCATCGACCCGGGCGATGCGATTCGTGCCTGCCACGATCTGGATCACGTCCGGATCCGCGACGTCGAGCGTCTCATCCGGATCGGTGCTGTCGTACCCGAGCTTCACCGACGTCAAGGCCGAGATCGGGTAGGCGGTATGAATCGTGCCGCGTCGCACCCCGTCGATTCGTTCCGTCCTCGCCGTCTGCGTGGTCCGGAACGGCGCGTCCTCTCGACCGCATTCCGCCGCGAACCGCGCCACCACCTGGTCCACCAGCGCGGTCAGATCCGTGTCGGCGGCTCCGAGACCAAGCGTGGTCTGCGCCTCGGACGCCGATACGAGATCATTTGCCACCGGTGCTCCGCCCAGGCTTCTTCGCGGGCTGCTTGCTCACCGCCGGCGCCTTCACCGGCGTCTTCGGGCTGCCGGTCACCGCCGCGGTGGTCTTCTCGCCCACCGCGGCGGGTGGCTTCGTCGCTGCCGCGTCCGATGTGACCGGACGGGCCCACCCCTCCGACACCGCCAGGCTCCCCCATTTCTCCGGGAGTTCCTGGACTCCCGCCAAGACGTGCACGACACCGCACCCGTCTGGCGAGTAGTCGAAGGGGCGTACCACATCGACGCGCATCTCGCCGCCCTCTTACGCCGGCGGATTCGCGGTCGCGGCCCGGTGCGGATGGCCCCGGACGCACACGGCCGCCATCGGCGCATTGCCCGCATTGCCGGCCGGCGTGATGGTGAGCCGACTGTACCGCATCGAGCCCTTGTAGCCGAGCTTGAACGTCTTGCTGTCACTCGCCTGGGTGAACGAGGCCAGCGCCTCGGTCCCGATGAGGTCCCCGTCGGCGACGGCGGTGGCGCCGGCCATGCCGGAGTCCTCGCTCTCTTCGAGCAAGACGGTGAACGTGGCGCCGGCGTCAGCCAGGGTGCCGGTCACGATCAGGTACGTGATCGATTCGTAGCCTTGGTGGTCGATGATTGCGCCCACCTGGGCGGTATCGTCGGCGAGCGCCACGGCCACCGGCACGAGCACCGGGCGGATGTCGATGTTGTTGAGCAGGTCACGCATGGATCGGTCTCCTTCGTAAGGGCGGCGCGAGGCGGCCCCGGTGAGAGCGCTCGGCTTAGGCCGAGAACTCGATGAGCTTGATGGCCTCGAAGTTGACCACGTCCCCACCGACCCGCTTCGTGGTGTAGAACACCACGTAGGGCTTGGCGGTGAACGGATCGCGGAGGAGCCGGATCCCGAGCCGATCGGCGACTTGGTAGCCCGCGCGGAAATCGCCGAACCCGATGCCCAGGGCGCCCGTCGCGATCGCGGTCATGTCCTCGGCGAGCGTGACCGGGTAGCCGAGGAGCTGGAAGGGCTGGGCCGCCTGGAACGACTTCTCCCAGAGGTAGGTCCCATCGCCGTCCTTGATCTTTCGGGTGGCCGCGAGCGTCGCGCGATTCATCACCCACTGCGCGTTCGCGAGGTAGGCGGCTTTGAGCTTCCCGATCGTGGTGTGGAAGACGTCGCCCGGGAGAGTGGCGTGGAAGCCACCGTTGACCCCGGTCTTGCTCCGCTCGATCACCTGCCACGCCGCGATGCTGGTGCCCGCCGGCACACCGTCGGCGTAGGTGAGGAAGCCGCGCGGCTTGCCGACGCCGTTCCCGCTCACGAAGGCGGTGTTCTCGCGGCGCGCAAGCTTGCTGCTCACCTTCCCGTTCAGCCAGGACTCGACATCGGGGATGTCGTCGATCGCTTGCTGCGTGGCGCGCGGGGCGGCGTACTGCTCATGCGCCGCGATCCGCCAGGCGCCGAGCTCCGGCGTGCTCGTTTCCGGCCGCGCAGCCGTCTCGCTCACCCAGCCGCTGTCGGCCTCGTCCAGATCGAGCGTGCCGAGCAGCTCGTTGCCTTTGATCGACTGCACCGAGGCGAGCTGGCGAATCGGCGAGGTCTCGTACACCAGCTGCACCATGCGCCCGCTCATGTCCGGCGGGACCAGATATCCGCCGTCCGGGTCGGTGCCCACCGAGAGGGCCGCGAGGATCTCGGGCGCGAGGGCGTTGCCGCCCTGTCCGCCGCGCCGGACCAGCGCCAGGAACGCGGGCTTGTAGGCCCGCACCTTCGTCCGATCCTCGGCCGTCACGGTGATCGTGTCGATCGGGACGCCACGCGTCCGCGCGAGGAAGCTGCGGATCCCGAGCTCCTCGCGAGCTTCGGCCTCGGAGTTGGCGGCGGGGGCGTGCGTGCCGAGCCGGGCGATCACCGTCTCGAGTTCGGCGGCCCGCGCCGTCACCTTCTGATGCTCGGCCTGGAGTTCAGTCAGCTTCGCGTCGATCGCCGTGACCTTCGCGACAGTTTCTGCGCTCGCCCGGCCCGTGGCCTTGATCTCGGCGAGCTCCCGGTCGTTGGCCTCCTTGAAGGCCGCGAGATTGGCCGTGATCTGATCGGCCAGCTTTTTCAGTTCCGGATCCATGGGTCAGGTCCTCGAGGGGGTGAGGTGGGTCGTGGCGTCCCGCAGCAGCGTGAGGAACTCGCCTCTGGCCCGCGCGTCACGCTCGGCACCAGGGGCGCCAATGGCCGCCCTCGCGGCGACCTTGGCTTCGGAGTGCGAGAACCCTGCGTCACGCAGAGCCCGCTCCACGTCGCGGATGTTCGGCTCCTTCGTGCTGCCGGTCAGCGCCGCCGGCGCGCGCTGATAGCGGAATCGTTCGGGATCGTAGCTGGCCTTCGTCGGGCTCGCGTCGTCGATCGCGTCGACGAACCCAGCGTCCTTCGCTTCCTCCGCGGAGAACCAGGTCTCCTCCGCCATCCAGTCGCGCACCTGGTCCTCCTCGGCGCCCGTCTTGGTGGCGTAGGCCTTGACGAGGGTGCTGTCGCTCACCTTGTCCAGCATGTCCGCCGTCTTGCGATGCTCGGTCGCGTTCCCGATCGTGATCCCCCAGGGGTCGTGGATCATCAGGAGCGCGTTCGAGGCCATCCGCACCTCGGCGCCGGCGAGGGCAATCAGGCTCGCCGCGCTGGCGGCCAGCGCATCGATCTGCGTGGTAACCTGCGCCGGGTGTGTCCGCAGCGCGTTGTAGATCGCCACCGCCTCGAGCAGGTCTCCGCCCGGGCTGTTGATCCGGACCAGGATCTTCTTGGCCGTGATGCCCTTGAGCTCGCGGACGACATCGACGGCCCGAATCCCGAACCAGCCGATCTCGTCGTAAATCAGGATCTCGACCTCATCCCCGGCGGCGTTCCGCACCAGGCGAAGGGCCGCGCGCTCACGTGTCGTCACGTCGTCTCCTTGCGGTGGCGGGGTCGGGTGGTGGCGGCTTGTCGTCGGCCCCGCCCATGTTCAGCTGCGTCAGGAACTCGTCGAGTCCGGGCTCGCGGTTCATGTTCTCGCGCTCGCGGACCTCGTTGCGATTCATCCAGCCCGTCGTGACCGCCGTGCGGTAGCCGGCCATTCGATTGTTGAAGTCCCCCCGCAGCAGGCCGTCGAACAGGAACTCGGCGAAGACGGTGTCTTGCTCGCGCTCCGGGACCAGCTGCAGCGTGATGTCTTCTTCCCACGTCCTCGCGATCGGCATCATCGTGTAGGTCACCATCTCGAGGCCCTGCGACTCGATGTTGCTGAACGTGGCCCGCTCGAGGTCTCCGATCCGGTGGGGCGGCACCCCGTACATCGCCGCGATTTCCGTCCGGTTGAGCTTCCGCGACTCGAGGAATTGCGCGTCCTCGTTGGTCATCCCCGAGGCGGTGAACTTCATGCCCTCCTCGAGGAGCATCGTCTTCCATGCGTTGTCGGCGCCGGCGTACAGCGCATCGAAGTCGGCCTGGAGCCGGTCCTTCGCGGGCTTGCTCAACACCTTCGGGTGCTCGAGCACGCCGCTCAGCCGGGTGCCGTTCGAGAAGACCTTGGCGCCGAACTTCGTGAGCTGGAGTCCGGTGCCAATCACCTCGCGCATGTAGCTGATCGGGCTCAACCCCGTGAAGCCGTCGAGACTCATCCCGCGCAGGTGGAAGATCCGGCTCGCCGGCACGACCCAAGGCTCGCGGCCGTCGGGGAAGGTGATCGTGTAGGTGAGGCGCCAGAGCTCGTCCTGCTTCACCTTGACCCAGCTCGGCGGAACGGGGATTAGCTCGCGGATCTCGTCCCGCACCACCGTCTTGATCGCGTAGGCGTTGCCGTTGAGCTGGCGGTGCGCCTCCATCATCTGGCGGAAGCGGAAGCTGGTCTGCCACTGGTTGGGACGGAGGTGTAGGAGGCGCCAGAGGGGATGCGTCCTGGCCCGCTCCCGACCATCGGCGATGGTGTTGTACACCAGAAGCGGGACCTGGGCGATGCTCTGCGAGAGCACCCGAATGCAAGTATATACCGCCGCGAGGCGCATCGCCGAGTCTTCGGTGACGTGCGCCCCGGAGTCGCTGACCTGGCTCCGGAGCATCAGCTGGCGGACCTGCTCGGTCGTCAGCACCACGTCGTTGCGAATGCGCGGCTGCAGCGCGCTGCCGAGCAGACTCACGAGGGACTCCCACCGTCAGGCTTTTCCAGACGGGCCACATAGACAGCAGCTGTCAAAGAGCAGAAACCGGCGGCGATCATGCCCGCCTCAAGGCACCACAACGCGGCGCCGGTGACCACGAGGGCCACCCCGACTAGGGCCAGCAGATCCGCCCAACCGAAGCGACGTGGCATGTCCTCCACGGGCGGGAAAAGAAAAGAGGCCCCTCCGGCGCGATGCCGAACGGGCCTCTTGGGCCTCTGCTAGCGAATTGGTGTACGGGTGAAAAGTAGGGAGGCGGCCGCTGGAGCGCAACAGCCCTAGCCCAATACGGTTAGCCCGCGCTCCTCATAAATACTGATCGCCGACTCCGCCAGCTGGGCCCGGCCCATGGCCATGATCAAGGCCGTCGCCCCGTCGATCTTGAGCTCGGGCCGGTCCTTCCGCGGGTAAATGTTCTCATTGGCGTCCTCCTTCACCACGACGTTCGAGATCATCCAGGTGAGCGCGGGATTCCCATCGTGGTGCAGTTGCCCCGACTTGACCAGAGCCTCGACCCACTTCATGGGATCCGAGAAATGTTTCGTCGTCTGCGGCACGGCGATCGCGACGATGCCCTGCCGGCCGCACTCCTGGAGCGTCTCGGCGGCGCCCCATTCATCCAGGGCGAGCTCGGCCAGGCCGTGGTCACGCGTGTCCTGGAAGAGATCCTCGCGGATCCGGGCGAAGTCGTTCACTTCGCCGTCGGTCACGGTCAGGAAGCCATCGTGCGCCCAGCCCTGGTAGTGGCGGTTCTTGGGATCCGAAACGGTGTCGGCCGGGAGGTAGTGCCGGCTGAAGATGTAGAAGTGAGGCTTGCCGTCGGCCTCGACGCGGCGAAACACCCGGACCACGGAGGCGATATCGAGCTTGCTGGCCAGGTCACCGCCGGCGTAGCAGGGCACGTCCTTGAACGCGGAGGGGTGCAGCTTCCGATCGGCCTGCCGGTTCCACCACTCCATGTTCATCCAGGCGTTCCGCGCCGTGACCCAGATATTCAGGTGCTTGGTCTTGAAAACGTTTTGCTGCCGGCTGTGGGCGACGGCGTCACGCTGCGAGGCCTTCAGGAACTCGGCGCTCACCGACACCCCGTAGTTCGGATTCGCCTTCCTGAGCGCCCGCTCGCTCGTCCAGTTGTCGCCCTCGTCGATCGTATAGATGATGCCGAAGATCCGCTCGTTGGGCTGGGTACCGTCGAGTGCCGCAATCACTTGGGTCCGGAGCGCGTAGCAGGGGCCCTCGATGTTGTCGCCCGCGGTCGTGAGCACGTCGACCAGCGGCTGCCGGCGCGCCCCCATGCCGGTGACCATCGTGTCGTAGAGGGTGGAGTCCAGGTGCTCGTGGTACTCGTCGACAATCGCGATCGAGGGCGACGCCCCGTCCCCCGGCTTCCCGATGATCGGTTCGAACCGGGAGCCGTTGGCCACGATCGCGATATTCGAGGCACTGACCTGGACGCCGTAGTGCTCGCGGAACGCCGGCGTCCGCTCGGCCATCAACTTGGCCGGCCGGAAGACCTCCCAGGCCTGTTTCTCGGTGGTGGCGCCGCTGTAGACCTCCGCCCCGAACTCTCCGTCGGCCGACAGACCGAGCAGACCGTCGAGCGCGCCCTCCGTGCTCTTGCCATTCTTGCGGGGGATTTCAGTGTAGGCGATTTGAAACCGGCGGAGGCCCGTCGCGCGATCGACCCAGCCGAAGATCGCGGACCGCCGGAAGCACTGCCAGTCCTGAAGCCTGATGCGGGTGGCCCCGGGATTCCCGGGGTGCGGAATGGCCCAATGTCCCTTCACGTGCGGGAAGAGCTCGGCGAACTGGCACGCCCGCTCGGCGAGCTCGGGGTTGAACAGGTAGGGCGCGTGCTTCCCGGTCCACCGCCTCAGGTCGTTGAGGTGACGGGCGCAGGCCAGGCGGACCCATTTGCACGCGAGGATCTTCCCACTGACAACGCCCTTGGCGTAGGCCGTGGCGCGCGCGACATGCGGATACTTCGCCGGCATCAGCCGAGCTTACTGAACGGGTTCGATCCCATCCCGTCGGGGTTGGGCTGGCGCGACACTTTGCCGAGCGTGGCGGGCGAGAGGCCGAACTCAGCCAGCAGGGACTGCGCGTGCCGCGCCGCCTCCGACCGGAGCGCCACCTCCGGCCGGGCGCGCATCATCGTCTTCGTTTCCCGCTTCGGTGTGCTCTTCCCACCCTTCTTCGTCGACGCCGTTTTGGTCGTGGTGGTCTTAGACGCATACGTATAGCCCTCGCGCTCGAGGACCTCAGTGAATTTTTCGACCTCGTGCAGTCGCATCGCCGCCAGGGCGAGCATCTCGGTGTGGGATTTTGACGCGAGCTGCTGCAGGTCGAGGCGCGTGGCGAGTGCGGCGAAGATCTCCACCGCGCGCCGCGGCAGCCACTCCGGCGCGCGCGGCGCATCGGGATCCGGCGTCGGCGCGTTAGGGTTTACGCGATCGGGCCGGATGGTACCGATGATTTTCTTTGTCGCGTCCGGAGTGCGCTTTCGTCCCTTCACAACGATTTCACCTCAATTCCGACCGAACAAAAAAACGCCTGGGCGCACGGCTTCCGGACGACGATGCCAGAGATCGGACACACCCTCCCCCTGGCACGATCCTTGGCTCGGTCAGCCCACTACCTGAATCGCGCTGACACGTCCGTTCTCCCCGCGCGCGATCTCCACGCGCTGCCTTGCCGTGAGAGCCTTCCACTCCTTGCCCTTCTCCTTCGTGTGCGTGGCCGAGGCAGCGAGCGAGCCCTGGGCACCTTCCATGATGGCATCACCCACACCCACCTCACTGCCTGGCTCCTCGCCCTTCACCCGGGCAACGGCTCGCGTCTTACTGGGCTTTCCTTTTGACATTGCCGAATCCTCCATCGAAGGTTGCGGTCTTGCGATTATGGCAGCTTGACCACCATGCCCGGACATTCGCACGATCGAGCTCGAGGTCCGGTCGTTCGCTGCGCGGGATGGTATGGTCCACCGTGTCCGACGGTTTCCCGCAGCCGCACCGGCAGTACGGTTCCTCCTTCAACACCTCGGCCCTGAGCGCGCGCCAGGGCTTGCTGCTGTAGAACTGTCGATCCGGGCCCTTGGCCAAGTCGGCCCGCGCGCGGCGCTGGTGCGGGCTGCCATACGCGGTGCGCACATGCGCGGGGCAGTAGCCGCCGCCTCGTACCGTCAGCCGGCAACCTGGTTGCCTACAAGGGCGCAGCGGAGCGCTCGGCATCAGGCGGCCTCGACCTTCAACTGGTACATGCACTTGCAATCGCAGATCCATGCGATCGTGAGCTCGCCGCCCTTGACCACGGCAAACCGCAGCAGCCGCATGCGAACCACCGTATCCGGGCCTGGAATCCCCCAGATCTCCCGACACCTCGAGCAGCGCACACGATCGCCTGCACGGAAGGTTTCCACCTCAAAGCCGAGCGTGGCGGCGGGCATCCTCCTAGTTCTGGTCATGTGGCCACCGTGGCGTCGTCAGCTCTCAGAATGTCCTTCGCGCGCGCCACGAGTAGGTCGGTGCATTCCAGGCAGACGGTCCCCACTCGCTGCTGCCGAGGCTGACCTTGAAGCACCAATCCCAGGAACGAACTGGCAGCCATATCCCGGAGGACGATGTCCAGCACTACGCATTGCTGGTCGGTCACGTCGGCGCCGCATCGATCACAGGAGACTGTGATCATGCAGCCGCCGCGCGGTCGAGCATTGAGGTCTCGAACCGATTGATCGCCCCGCAGCATCGAGCTCGACATTCGAAGCCCGTGATCGGGCCCCGGCGGATCCAGGCAAGACCGACGAGCTTCATACGGGTATCTCTGCTGTGGCACTTCTGGCACCGGAGTAGTACTGGCACGGCAGGTGAGAGCGGTCCGGGCTTCGGCCCGAAGAGCCCGGCCTGGTGCAGGGCGAAGAGCAGCTGCGCGAGCGGATCCGTGAGCTCGCAGCCGACCGGGGACAGGGGCTCGAGCTCGATCACGCGGGCTTCGCCAGGTTAGGGTGATCGGGGTCCGCGATTTCACCGCGAGAGACTTTCGAGGCGTGAGAGATCCCCCGCTTCATGATCCGCACGACCCGCTCCCATGGCTTCCGATCGAAGGCGCAGCCCAGGCAGCCGATCTCGGCCAAGATCAGGCTGAGGTTCTCAACCTGTTGTTCTGCTCGCCTCCAGATGGACGGCTCGTTGCTCGCTTGCTGGAATAAAAGGATGTTGGCGACCACGATGGCCGCTTTCCAGGGACTCGACTCCTTGATCTCCAGCTCCACGACGACGAGCTCGTGGAGGCATCGCGAGCAGAGCTGAGGGACGCGGATCGCATCCTTTGGCAGGTCGTTGGCGGTCATCGGCTGCCGGAGGCCTTCCGGTGGTGGACGCGCAGAGGTGGGAGGTTCAGCGTGCGAACGATCGGGCGGGTTTTCAGGTACTGGTTATCTCGCCCCGGCGGATGTGCGCAAGGAGGGCTCGGGGTTCGATCTGGCTGTCGCACTCGGGATTCTCGCCGCGAGCGAGCAAATCCAGGCGGCGTCGCTGGAGGGTGTCGTCGTACTGGGAGAGCTCGGGTTGCAGGGAGACCTCCGTCCGGTGCGGGGTGCCTTGCCGATGGCCATCGCCGCGCGGGCGGGGGGTGCCCGCGAGGTGATTCTTCCCGCCGTGAATATGGCCGAGGCGGCGGTGGTGGAGGGGCTGGTGGTCACCGGGGCGGATTCGCTGCTCGCGGTCACCCGGCATCTCGGTGGGCAGTGCCTCATCGCGCCCGCGGTGTCCGCTGTCTTCTGCGGTCAGGATACTGGTCCAGGTGACGGCGTCGACTTCGCGGAAGTGCGCGGCCAGCTCGCCGCCAAGCGGGCGCTCGAAGTCGCGGCGGCCGGCGCGCACAATGTTCTGTTGATTGGCCCGCCCGGGGCGGGGAAGACCATGCTCGCCCGGAGGATGCCATCGATTTTGCCTGCCGCACCGCTCGACGAGGCGCTCGAGATCACCAAGGTGCACAGTGTCGCGGGACTATTGCCGTCGGGAACCGCTCTGATCCGACATCGGCCGTTTCGCGCGCCGCATCACACCATCAGCGACGCGGGACTGGTGGGTGGTGGGTCCTCGCCGAAGCCGGGCGAGGTCAGCCTGGCGCACGGGGGCGTGCTCTTCCTCGACGAGCTGCCGGAATTCCATCGTCATGTGCTGGAAGTCCTGCGCCAGCCGCTGGAGGATGGGGTCGTGACACTCTCGCGGGCGGCGGCTCGGCTCACCTTCCCGGCGCGTTTCACTCTGATCGCCGCGATGAATCTCTGAGGGTTTGGGAACCTTTTGTTTTGTCTTTAGCCGAAGGCTTAGAATCAGAGGGCAGGTAGGCCAGTTGTATGGTTATCTCGTTGTCTGCCACAAGGATATGGTCGGTGATCCCTTCAATGATCTGACGCCGGTCTACAAACGGAAGGGAAGGCCAGCGGGAGTAGAGGTCTCGGGCTTCTGACAGGACTTCGTCTGAGGAGCGGAGCTGAAGCCTCAGGAAATCAACCTCGGCTTGGAGTCTTGGCGTCTCGTCCTGGAGCTGTCTAAGCCGCTCCTCAAGGGGAGTGTTGCGATCTGCAAACAGTTGACCCGAGATTTGATCCTTCAGATAGAGTTGGTAGAGCTTGTCCATTTCGGCTGAAACGCTGGCTTTTTCTGTTTCTAGGGAATCCAAGACTTGTTGCTTGCCGGAGAGGTTCTGGTCGGCCTGCTCCAGCGTTTCGGCCATTTGAGTTGGGGAAAGGACAAGGCCTTTCAGTTGGTCGACAAAAACGGCCTCAAGGTCCTCCTCCCCTACGCTATTTAGGCACTCTTGGCAGACATAGCTCTTGCCGCGGGTCCTGACATACATCTTCGTTTTGCACTTGCAGACCACGATTCCTGAGAAGAGGTGCGCGCCGCCTTTGGTTGGGGCTGCACCAGGCACCTTCTGGGCTCTGAGGATCGCGTTGCAGGCCTCCCATAGATCCTCTTGGACTATTGAAGGGGCTTCGACGTAAACCCATTCTGAGGGCTTCTTGAAGGCTGAACCACGGCCCGGGCTTTCCCGGTAGTTCATTCTCCGGATGCCCTTAGCAAGGGGATCTGCAATAAGCCGTTCGATACCGCTCGGGCGGAACTTGAAGCCCTTGCGAGTCCGGTGGCCGGCCTTAGTTAGGAGCCTTGCCACGGTCGCCTTTCGCTTGTGTTCGGCGAAAAGCTCAAAGATCAGCCGCCGAATCGGAGCTTCCTTCTCGTCTACAACGAGTTTCTGGTCTTGCCAGCGGTAGCCGAACGGGGCGGCCCCACCCAGTGTCTTTCCGAGCTTTGCTCTGATCGGAACCGAGGCGGCAACCCTCGCCGAGATTTCGGAGCGCTCCCATTCTGCCAATGCCGCCATCATCGTATAGAACATCCGGCCGGCGGGGGTGGTTGTATCTATTGATTCCTGAAGGGAGATGAGGTCTGCCCCGTGGGCTTGAAACTCGTCGGCGAAATCAAGCAACTCCCGAACATTGCGGGCGAGTCTAGCGATCTTAGAGAAAATGATCGCAGTGATCCTGCCTGATCTTACATCAGCAAGCATCCGTTTCGCTTCGGGGTGATTACTAACCTGCTTGCCTGAGACCCCTTCAAGGCGGTAGACCGTTACGACATCCCAGCCTTTGAGTTCTGCGTAGTAGCTGGCCCGCTTCTCGTGGTGCTCGGGGCTCTCTCCCCTAGCCTGATCCTCAGTGGAAACCCTGATCCAGATGCCCACCTTACGCTTCGGCTCAGCAAGTGACTCTGTAGGCAATCGACTTTGGCGTGACGTGCGTGCCACATCGTCCTTACGCATTTTTACTCCTCCTCTAGTTTTGTTGCTAGCGTAACCGATTTAGCGACGGCATTTCTAGAGGGGAGCGTGTGCGTCAGACGCCGCGTGTTGGGGATTACTTCTTCGATCTCTTAAGTGACCGTGAGACAACATCAGCAATTAGCTTCTGGCGGGCTTCCTTGTCCTCCTCAGAGAGTGCTCGGAACTTCACTTTGACCTTATAACCTCTGACCTGATTGCTTGTTTCCGAAAGCGTAGCCTCTACTTCCTCCAGGAAGGCAAAGAAAGCCTCCGGAGTAAGAAATCGAAGTTTGTCCTTCGGCTGTCCCATTTCGGTTGTCATCTCCTGCTCCGCTCTGGCTAGCACTCTCTTGTCAGAGCTTACCAGCACAGCATAGTCAAAACCCGCGGCCAAGCATTTGCTGAGATTGGCAAGCTCCTTGGTCTGCGGGGTTGTGATGTGCACCTCACAGGCGATTGTCAGTTCGTCTCGTTCTAGGGCGACGTCGATGTGCCCGGCGCCATCCAGCACCCTCTTTTCAAGGGTTACGCGGTAGCCGCGATCCTCTGCGGCACGCTTCAGTAGGGCCTGCAAGTACTTGTGTTGTGGGCCGCCCCTACCGGAAAGGACCCCTTCTGGCTTTGTCTCCTCTGGAGGTCTCCGAGCAGGTACTGCATCCGGTCGTTTAGCCGGAGGAACTATACGCGGAGCTTCGGCAGCAGGTCTTTCAGGATCAGCCTTAGCTTGAATCCCTGGGCTTGCAGCAGCCTTGGGCGATTGCGTCGTTAAGGCAGCTTCAACCTCGGCCAGTGGAGTAGCGTATCGGTTTCTGGAGCTTTCGATTGTCGCGCTTCTGGCTGCGGTAGCCGTCTGAGAGGGCTGATCCGTTACTCGAATGGTCTCTAAGTTGAAATCGAAGCTTGCGCGCTCAACCCGTGCTATCGCCTGTCCAAGACCTAGGTTCTGAAGATCCTTTGCTTCGAATGAATGCAGACCATCCGCAAGAGCGCTGGCATCCTGTTCGCCGACACGAAAGACGATGCGAGTGCAAGGGTTCGTTAACACAGCACTTGCAACATCCTCGCTCCTACTCTTCATCTGCCTCAAGTCCTGATGTGCCAGAGTCAGACCTACGGCATATTTCCGCACACCGGAGACTAGCTGAGCAAGGGAAGGTGTGATGAAGTTATGGAACTCATCGAGGTATACGAAGAAGGGCTTTCGAGAATGTGTATCCTGTTCCTGTCTGCTGGCAGCAGCTTGGCTAAGCCTGGCACAAAGTAGGCTCCCGAGTAGGTACGAATTTTCATCTCCGATCGCGCCCTGGGATAGCTTGGCAAGGAGGATGTTGCCTTTGTCCATGATCGAGCGGAAGTCGAGCCGATCCTGCTTTTGCGCGACCATGTAACGAATCGACTTCGGTCTTAGGAAAGCATCGAGGCGGGTAAGAAGCGGTGCTTGAGGGATTCCCTTAAGGAGGGGAAACTCCTGTTGCCAAAAATAGCGAACCTCCTGGTCCGTCACGGTTTCGAGAAAGTCCCTGCGGAAATCTGCTTCAATGAGGAACCGCCTCAGGTCTAGCAGAGTGCCGCCCCTCGTGCTCTCTAGGAAAGCCAGGATTGCATTGCCAAACACCGCTGTCATTTGATCGCCCCAGCTCGTCGACAGCCGACGGAAAACGCCCACTAAATCAGAGGAAAGCAGTGTCTGCTCCAAGTCAGAGTGAGCCGAAAGGACATTGAATCCAACGGGGTACTCGGCATCCGAAGGATCAATCAGGGCAACGTCACCCGCCCGCCCTATAGGGATTCGGGCCAGAACATCCTCGACCAAATCCCCGTGCGGATCCAGTACGGCAACTCCGTGACCCTGATCGATATCCTGCAGGATCATGCTCAGAAGCAGATTGCTCTTGCCGGTACCGGAGGCCCCGATGACATAGGTATGGCGCAGGCGGTGCTCGGTGCTCAAAAAGACTGATCGCTGCTCATCGTCATGCTTGTTGATGCCAATTGAAGTGGAGCCTTGATGAGTTAACGCAGGAGCGGCCTTTGTGGTTGCCTGCTGCCGGACAAGGCGCTTCGAGCGGACCATTGCGGATGGCAAGTGAACAAGGGTTAGAAGCTCTGTATTGCTCAAAATCATGCCCGAGCGATGCGACGTGCGATCGAGGATATCCTCTTCGTGTAAGGGGTCTGGATACCCTTCATTGTCTAGGGGGAAGAGATTGTTATACCCTGATTGAGTCGCGGCTAGTAGTGCGTTACCGAGAGCACGCGCCCGTTCAAACGCTGAGTCTGCGGTGGCAGAAAGGGCGGCCACGCGAATGACACTGGCATGAAGCGGTTGGGCAAACTTAGCCTCAACTAGTGAAAGTAAATCCTTGGCCTCGTCCACACTTGAGGCGAAGTGCCAAAGGTCTCTTCCCCAAGGCGCAATCGCAGGCTGAAATAAGACTTGAAGAAGACCAAGTTCCCCAGGCTCAAGGTCATTAAGCGCTCCGACGATGGCAATTAGCGGATCCGTCTCCAGATGACTATCCGCCTTGAGTTGGCGGTAGACAGGCTCGTAGAGGCCGAAGTCTATTAGCGTTGCGTAACGGGCCGCGCTAAACCACTGTGACGCGAGAAGATTCTGACGATGCCGGAGCCGCACCTCAGGGAAAAAGGCACCCAAAGTGGCCTGAACTACCTGGTCGTCGGCCTCTGCATAGCTGAGTTGGACAATGATCCCCTCATGCAGTCCTAAGAGCTCGAATGAGAGTGGGGAAGAGAGGTTCTGAAAGGAAGTAAGCAATTCACGGGCAAGAGACGCCTTGACGACAAAGCCTTCGGGGAGTACAAGCTGAATCTCAAGCTGGCTTGGACTCATGCTGCGAGATGGAGCGAGTGCTTGGTCCGGGGCGGTCGGAGTCAGCTCTTGCTGCGGCTTAGTCTGCCAAGTTTGGAACAGGCCGGGCCGGCGACCATCGTCAAGACCGGCGGGATTGGTGCGGAGTCTATTTAGAAGTGGGCTATATGGAGGCTCAAGGTCTACGCGGTATGGCCAAACCCGGTAACCACGAGTACCGAGTTCCCAGTCTTCGAACAGTCCCAATTGCCCTTCCGAGAGCACGAGAGCGTTCCCTTACTGGAAAAAGCCTTTCAGTATTGGTCTGCGTTCGCTTTCGGACAGGGTTGGAAGCTTCGCTGTGCTGGTTATGGCATCAACGGCTTCCATTAGTGCGCTGTGCGTGAGTTGTTGGAAGGCCTGGGCAGTATCGAGCTTGTAGTAGGTATCAACGCCAAGGGCCTTTGAAGTTAGAAGCCCTGTCACCTGTCCTAGCATTCCGCTGCCCTTCATGTCCCCAACCATCGTGTCAACCAATTTCCCCTGCGCGAATAGTCGTGCCGAAACGAAGAAGCTTTTGCCGAATGGTGCCGCGCCAACCTCATATCGCAAGTCGCCCCTCTCGATTCGCAGATACTCGCGAGAGGCGGAGAGCATACCGCCCTCCTTGAAGTGTGGCCTGGAGAACTTGACGTCGGGAACACCGCGGCTGCCAACGGCCTTCTCTATTGATCCGTAGAACGCGTCTACGTCTGCGTTTGCTCCGTCGAAGGTGCGAAACCACTGCGATAGGAGCTCTGTTTGCTCTGCCATGTTACCTCGAGGAAGGTATAGAGGGTCCTCACGCGGGTCTGCTCGCAGATGGCGAGTCGCCCGAAAGTGACATGAGGCAGCCAGAAGCTGCCTATTGAATCTTGATTGGTAGGGCGAGAATAGCTCTTGGATTGAATTGGGGCAACCTATGAGATCTTATAGTCCTCACAGGACCCGATTCGACACGGAGATCACAGCACAGAAGCCGTTCAGAAGAGGGCAGGCTGGCGGCTTTGATCCGCCGTTAGCAGTCACCAGTTATCCAGGTCTTCAGCCAGAGCCGAACAGCTTTGGGAACAAGCAGACCTGTCTGCTGCTACGGGTGGATAATCGTCGGACCGAAGTAGTCCTGCCCGCCACGGCTTAGCATGTATGGCACGGCGTCGCGAGTAAGCTTACCCGCAAACCCAAGAAGCGCTGCAGTTGAACTCAAGGCATTCGTCATACCCGGTGCAGGTGTGGTCGGTGAACCGATCTTGAGATACTTGCAGACCGACCCACCACCAATTCCTGCTGATGACTGGGTCGAAATGCACAAGCGCACGCTGTCTCCCGGCTGACCAGTAGTTCCGAACCCCCCGGTAAGGTGTCCGGGCGAGAGAAACTGTCCGGGATTTGTAACCCCCTCGCCTGGCTCGAAGCCCACCAGCGTGCCTCGCCAGCCATTTGTGAAGTGTGCGGCAATACCACTCGGAATGTTGGTCGAGACTGCGTCCCTTACCCACAAATGGATATTGGTGAAGGAACCTGTAGGGATAGGGTTTGGGGTGATTGAATCGAACCCCGGGGCTCGAGCTGCCAGCAGGACTGTAAAGCTGTCCGAACTAATCAGCCCGGCCACCCCTTGGGCAGTGACTCTGACCCGAACATAAGCTCCAAGAGCTGCGGTCCAGGTCTGCGGCATAGTACTGCCAGGAGCATACCCGAACGTACCGCAAGGATCACCTATGATCTCAGGAAATACTGTATTAGGCGCACCAACCGTTGTGTTGGGATTCAAATCGACGGCGCAGGAGACGGTGTTCTGGGTCGAAGATGCGATAGGGAAAGTGCTCACGAGCCAGGCGATATAGGGTGGCGGTGACATCGGTGAGACAGTGATGCTCGGAGGAAGTCTCTTAACGGTGATCCTTCCTTGCTTGGTCTGCGGGTTGCCGTCCGTACCGGAGCAGGAAAAGGTGAGGCTGGTGTCTGCGACGATCAAAATGATTGTTAGCGTCCCCGAGGTCGGTTGAATTTGGCTGTTGATTTTGAAGGAGTTGGTTATGCAGTTGGTCGCCACGTAACTGATCTGCGCCGTGGCCTTCAGGTCAACTTCTTGCAGCTCCGGTGTGACCGTAATTACAGCCGGAAAGTGCTGCTCTTCTGGTGGCGCTGTTCCGGCGCTGCCGCAGGAGAGCAGACCCGCGCCGAGCACTGCCCTGTACAAAGGCTCCAAGATCGAGTTAGTGCTCAGTCGCCGCCCGCCAACCGCAGTTGAGCGACGTTGAGTAATTGCCACAGTCCCAGTCATGAGCCTTCGAAGCAGTCCAATCATCGAGTGCGCCCCCACCTAACTCATTCGAAGGACTCTTCTTGCGGGAATCGGGAGCCTACCATATGCTGCGGTGTGTACAAACGAAATTACAGCCCAGTTTTCAGCTCACTGTCTAGCCCACAAGCTATGGCCGGACCCGGCAGGCGTCAATGTCGCCTAAAGGGAGTTTCGGGCTGGCAGCTATTCGTGCATTGGTCCTGGCCCGATCAGAGCAACAGTCACTGCGGGAGGTGGCAAGGGAGATAGGGATCAGCTACACCGGACTGCGGTTCTTCCTGAAGGGAAGTAAGCCGCAGCCAGAGACCCTTCGGCGGCTAATCGCTTGGTATGGAGGCGCAAGAAGTGGTGCCAGTAGAGATATCAACCCACAAGACGTCCGAGCTGCGATTTTGCTTCTGCTCCGGCACATCCAACTGACAGCAACCCCGGCACTTCGAAAACAGCGCCTGGAATCAATGATTCGGGCGCTTCTTGCCGAGCTTGAAACTCAGGATCGGCGTGTGGTCCTAACAGCTCTTCTAGAGCGCCAAGGCGCCTAATCGGGGCAGAACCGGAAACTGTCTCCAAAGTTGCCTAGCGTTCTGGCACTTTTCTTCCTGGCGGGGATACGGCGGATGCCGGGTTAGACCCCTCTGAAGGGCGAGTAATGACAAGGGCAGGGGACCAAGCCGTTCTACACTGCGCTCGCTCCTGGAGGGCATAACTGTTCAGTGTCTGCGTGATCTGCCAGGACCAGAAACAAACAACAGCCAAGCAAGAGCGATTCCTAGCCCGACCAGCATTGTAGGTAGTGTGCTACTTGGATCTGTGAGCAGCTGCCCAATGAATTGGACGAGATAGAAGAGCGTGCCAACAAGGAGCAGCATGCCGATGATCACGCCGACAGCTGTTGCGCCGCGAGCAAAGGCGGTGGCTGCCCGGTGTGGGCTGCTTAGTTCCCTTGAGCCGCACTCAGCGCACACCGTCGCACTCACAGGGTTGCGGTGTAACTTTGGGCAGAGCCTTATTCCATAGCTCCTGCCGCATTTGCTGCAAAACAGTGGCCTTCCAGGCGTCAATCTTCGACATGAACGACAGAACTTCATATGCCTCCCAAGAGCGGTAGCCGCCGCTCCCCTTCTGGTCTGAGCCAGACTGAGGCAAGAAAGCCACCGCGGTTAATTGCTTGAGTCGTCGATATCCAAAAGATCTTTCTGGTCTGTCCGCTAATCAGCGCGCGGAGCTGAGCGAGCCGCTTATCGGAGGGAACTACCACCAAGACACCAAAACGCTCATCGCCAAGCAGGTCGCGTAGTTCTGGGTACCTGGCAAGTGCGAGGTACTTGGCGATCTTTGCCTTCCAGATGCCAGCCCCTTCCGTTGCCCGGTCAACTTCGAGAAGGAATGTCCAGCGCTTCCCTGATGCCTCAAGGCGAATGAGTGCGTCAGGGATCACACCTGCCGGGCCAAGAGGCTCTTTTGGCCTGTCCCAGGAAAACAACCATCCCAGACCCTCCAGAGCCCGCCTCAGGGATAGGTACACTTCGCCAATGTCCAGCGAGTGGGTGATCGCTGCCTCGAAGCCC
>Ga0070699_100001641_pt1 | contig 20409 bp, 20 predicted proteins | sample KBSK1503metaG_FD_65473 | JGI IMG/M metagenome (GOLD analysis project Ga0070699, IMG submission 65473) | Corn, switchgrass and miscanthus rhizosphere microbial communities from Kellogg Biological Station, Michigan, USA - KBS K1-50-3 metaG | ecosystem: Host-associated > Plants > Roots >...
TTCGCGATCAGCTGCGTGTTCGACTCCATCACGGTGTCGATGATCCGGAGCCGGTTCGCCCGAAGCGACGATCCCGTCTCCGTCACCTCGACGATCGCGTCGGCGAGCATCGGCGGCTTGACTTCGGTCGCGCCCCAGGAGAACTCGACGTTGACGTTCACGCGCTGGCGCGCGAAGTACGCGCGCGTCGCGCGTACCAGCTCGGTTGCGACGGTCTTGCCTTCGAGATCGCGTGCCGATCGCATCGGCGATTCCTCCGGCGCGGCGAGCACCCAGCGGACTTTGCCGAAACTCTGTTTCGCGTAAATCAAGTCGGCGATGCTCGTGATGACGCCGGTCTTGCCGTCGCCCGCCTCGTGCTCGGCGATCCAGTCCTGACCGGTGAGGCCTGCGTCGAGGACGCCGTCCGACACGTAGCGCGCCATCTCCTGCGCGCGGATCAGCATGCATTCGATGTCGGGATCGTCGATCGCGGGAAAGTACGACCGCGAGCTGACGTAGATGTTGAACCCCGCGCGCGCGAACAGCTGAATCGTCGCGTCCTGTAACGATCCCTTCGGGATACCGAGCTTGAGCCTCATGTCAGCTGCCGATAGAAGCACGATCGCTCGCCGGTGTGGCACACGTTTCCATCGCCGAGCCGCTTCACCTTGACCAGCACCGTGTCGTCGTCGCAGTCGACGAGGATGTCGACGACTTCGAGCTTGTTGCCGGACGTCTCCCCCTTCATCCACAGCTTGTTGCGCGAGCGGCTGAAGAACGTGGCGTAGCCGGTGCGCCGCGTTTCGGCGAGCGCGTGTTCGTTCATGAAGCCGACCATCAACACCTCGGACGACTCGGCGTCCTGGATGACGGCCGGGATGAGCCCATCGAGCTTGGAATAGTCCATAAAAGCACCCCACCGCGCAAAGGCCGCGCGGTAGGGACCCTAAAAACAAAAACCCCGCCGCGGGGCGGGGCGCTGTGTGGTCCTGGGTCCGTTGTCCCTGGTGCCTGGTCCGGGTCGACCTAGATCACGCGCGCTCCGCCGCCAGACGGCGGTGATGATGCGGCGCGCGATGGTGGACGCGGAACATGGAGCGGAAAGGGTAGTCGATCGCCAACGGGAGTGTCAACGCGCCGCGCGGCGGCTGCCGGGTCGCCGCGGCGGTTCCGCCTCGCGCGCCACCATCACCTCGGTGGACTTCACGATCGCGAGTGCCTCGTCGCCGCGCCGCAGCTTCAGCTCCTCGACGGCGTCGCGCGTGATGACGGCCGTCAGCGTCTGGTCGCCGATGCGCAGGCGCACCTGCGCGAGCAGCCCTTCCACGCGCACCTCGTCGACGTAGCCGCGCAGCTGATTGCGCCCGCTGATCGAGACGATCGCGCCCGTGCGCTCGCGCGCGGCGGCGCGTACGGCCGCGGTCGACGGCGCGAGCAGCCGATCGACCTCGGTCTCCGCGATCCGGTGGTGGCCGCCCGTCGTCGTCCTCGTGCGGACGCGGCCCTGGTAGATCCACTGCTTCAGCGTCGAGTAGCCGACGCCGAGCCGCTCGGCGGCCTGCCTCACCGTCAGCAACATGACCAGTACCGTTCAGTAATTCGGCTTGAATCATATTAAAATGTGCAGCCACTGTGAAGCGATTCGTTGTGGCGTGCGCCGCGGCCGCGCTCGTCGCCGCGGGATGCCGCCAGCTGAGCGAACGCCGGCCGGCGCGCGGGCGCGTCCGCGTCGCCGCCGCCGCGGACCTCAACGCGGCGATGAGCGAACTCATCGCGCGGTTCAGCGCGTCGCGCGGCGTCGACGTCGAGGTCGCGTACGGATCGTCGGGCACCTTCTACGCACAGCTGCTCAACCAGGCGCCGTTCGACGTGTTCCTCTCAGCCGACGTCGAGTATCCGCGGCAACTGGCGGCGCGCGGCCTGACGCTCGACGGCGGCGAATTCCAGTACGCGGTCGGCCGCCTCGTCGTATGGGTTCCCGGCTCGTCGTCGGTCGACGTCGGTCGCACGGGGCTGAAGGGGCTTGCCGCCGCGTCGATCGCGCACGTCTCGATTGCGAATCCGGATCACGCTCCGTATGGACGTGCGGCGGTCGCGGCGCTGCGATCGGCCGGTGTATACGACGCGGTGCGACCGAAGCTCGTGTTCGGGGAGAACGTCGCGCAGGCGCTGCAGTTCGTCCAGAGCGGCGCCGCCGATGCCGGCATCGTCGCGCTGTCGCTGGCCCTGGCGCCCGCGGCGCGAGACGCCGGACGCTACGCCGAGATCCCGCTCGATCGATACCCACGGATCGATCAGGGCGGAACGATTCTGAGGTGGGCCGCTGACGTGGAAGCGGCGCGCGCGCTGCGCGCGTACGTGCTGAGCGCGGATGGACGCGCCGTCCTGCGGCAGTACGGCTTCTTCCTGCCGAACGAGTAGTCGTGGACTGGACCGCCCTGTGGCTCAGCGTGCGCCTCGCGACGGCGACCACTGCCGTGTTGCTGGCTCTCGGGATCCCCCTCGCGTACTGGATCGTGTTTTCCCCGCGGCGCTGGAAGTTTCTCGTCGAAGCGATCGTGGCGCTGCCGCTCGTCCTTCCGCCGACCGTGCTCGGGTTCTACGTCCTGATCGCGATCGGTCCGCTGACCCCGGTCGGCCGCGCGTACGCGCGCATGGCCGGCCACGGGCTGCCGTTCACGTTCGAAGGCTTGCTGATCGCGTCGGTCCTGTACTCGATGCCGTTTGCCGTGCAGCCGTTCAGCGCGGAGTTCGCCTCCGTCGATCGCCGTCTGCTCGAGGCGTCGTGGTCGCTCGGCGCGTCGCGCCTCGCGACGTTCGCCCGCATCGTGCTGCCGCTGTCGATCCGCGGCCTCGTGACCGGCATCGTTCTCAGCTTTGCGCACACGCTCGGCGAGTTCGGCGTCGTGCTGATGGTCGGCGGCAACCTGCCTGGTGTGACCCGCACCGTCTCGATCTCGATCTACGACGCGGTGCAGGCGCTCGACTACGAGTCGGCGTCGCGGACGTCGCTGCTGCTGCTCCTCGTCTCGTTCGCCATTCTCGCGTCGACCTATTCCTTGCAGCGTTCGGTATGGACCAAGCCGCGCCACTAGTCGTTTCGACCGAACATCGATTCGCGAGCGGCTTCAGGGTCGCAGCGGCGATGACGGTCGACGTGGCGCCCGGTTCGGTCCTCGTCCTGTTCGGGCCGTCCGGCGCAGGGAAGACGACCGTCCTGCGTCAGATCGCGGGGCTCGATCGTCCGGACGCGGGAATCATTTGCTTCGGCGACCACACGTGGTTCGATTCGGCCGCCGGCATCTGGCAGCCGCCCCAGCACCGCCGCATCGGGTTGGTCTTTCAGGAGCCGACGCTCTTTCCACATCTGTCGGTGGAGCAGAACATCAGGTACGGGGTCCGAGGTCAGACCACGGTCAGACCACGGTCAGACCACCGTCAGACCACGGGCAGACCACGGGCAGACCACGGTCAGACCGGGGCCAGACCCGTGTCGGAAATTGCCAGGATGCTGGGGGTGGATCAGATCGGAAAACGATCGGCTCGGGAGTTGTCGGGCGGCGAGGCGCAGCGGGTGGCGCTGGCGCGGGCGCTGGCGCCCGGGCCGCAATTGCTTCTGCTCGATGAGCCGTTCGCCGCGCTCGACGCGCCGACGCGGACGCGTTTGCGCCGCGACGTGAGGGCGCTGCTCCATCGGCTCGGGACGCGCGCCGTCCTCGTGACGCACGATCGCACCGAGGCGATGTCGATGGGCGACGTGATGGCGGTCATGATCGACGGGCACGTCCGGCAGGTCGGACCGATTGCCGAGGCATTCAGTCATCCTTCCGATGCCGCCGTTGCCGCGTCACTCGGCGTCGAGGCTGTGCTGCCGGCGCGCGTCACCGCCTCGAGCGGCGGCCTGCTGACGGTGGCGGTTGCACGAGCGGAACTGCACGTGGCGGAGCGCGAGCCGACGCCGCCCGGCAGCGACGTCTACGCGTGCATCCGCGCCGAGGACGTCACGATCGAGACGAGCTCGCACGCCCGAGCGAGCGCGCGCAATCGTCTTCCAGCCCGGGTCGTCGCCATCGCGCACGAAGGCCCAATCGATCGCGTCACGCTCGATTGCGGATTCCCGCTCGATGCGCTGATCACGCGCCAATCGCGTGAAGAGTTGAGCCTGACGCCGGGCGCAGAGGTGATCGCCGCGATCAAGGCGACATCGGTCCATCTGGTGCCGCGGGCGTGACGACGCTCGCCTGAAGGCTCCCGCTTCAATCCCGCTCGCGCTCCAATCCCAGCAATGGAGCGCGACGCTTTAGCCGAGCGTCACGCAGGCAGCGGTTTTCCTTTCGTCTCCTCGCCGAACGGCAGCAACAGCAACCCGACGGCGAAGGCGAGTGACGTGAGCGCGACCGGCGTGCCGATCGTATGGAAGTGCTGAACGCCGGCGCCGACCAGGAACGTGATGCCCGCGCCGGCGAACCGTCCGACGGAAGTGGCAAAGGCAAAGGCGCTCGCGCGGCAATCGGTGGCGTACTGCTCCGGCAGCCACAACGTGTACATGGCGAAGTTGGCGCCGCCGACGCCGAGCATGAAGAGCACGATCATGAACGGCGTCAGGGCGTGCGGCAGATAGAACACGTAGCCGAACCCGACGGCGATCGAGACGAGCATGATCGCGAAATACATCGCGAGCGTGATGCGGCGGCCGTAGGCGTCCGCGAGCGGCGGCAGCACGAGGCATCCGCCGATCGTTCCCGCCGACAGCACCATCGTGCCGTACGACGCGAGTCGCGCCGCGTCAGCGCCGCTGTAGCCGTCGCGCAGCGCGATCTGCGTGACCGACGTCGGCACGTACACGGATCCGGCCCACAGGCCGACGATCGACACGAGGAGGTACAGCGAATTCAGCCATGTGCGCCGCGCGTACTGCGGCGAGAACAACTTCCCGAATGCCGACCGCAGCGTCGGTCGCCGGCGATCGTGCTTCTGCCACTTCGCCGATTCGCTGACCGCGTATTGAATGAAGGTGACGAGGAGCGCCGGCGTGCCGCCGATCGCGAACATCCACCGCCAACCGTATCTGGCGCCAATGAAGTAGTTCGCGATCGCCGCGAGGAAGAACCCGAAGTAATAGCCGGTGTGCAAGTAGCCGGCGCCCATTCGCCGGCGATCCTCGGGCCACGATTCGGCGACGTACGTGCCGCCAATCGCCCACTCGCCGCCGATGCCGATGCCGGCCAGCAGCCGGAACGCCGCGAGATGCCACAGGTTCGTTGCGAGGGCCGCAGCGAAGGTGAAGGCCGAATAACAGAGGATCGTCAACGCGAGCGTTCGGACGCGACCGAAGCGATCGGCGATCGGGCCCCATACCATCGACAGGCCCCATCCGATCAGAAACAGCGCGAACAGCACGCTGCCGTAGAAGCCGACGTTGCCCGGCGTCGCGGGGATGCCCGATCTCGGCAGCAGCTCGGTCAACGCCGGCGTCAGCACCAACGCATAGATGAACGAATCCATGCCGTCGAGCGCCCAGCCGCCCCACGCCGCCCAGAAGCCGCGGATGTGATTCGCCGTCAGCGGCGTGCGCATCGTCGGCGTGCGGACGTTCATCATGCGAGCGTGAGTATACTCGCGACGTGCGTGTTCTTCTCGCCCCGCACGGCACCCGCGGCGACGTGCAGCCGATGATCGCGCTCGCGATTGGATTGCGCGCGCGCGGACATCACGTGGCGTTCGTCGCGCCGGACAACTTCGTCGCGTGGATTCGGGCGCACGGGTTCGACGTGCAGGGCGACGGCATCGACGTCGAGGCGATGCTGCGCGCCGAGGGCGCGCGCCTCGATTCGCTCAGGTGGCAGATGCGTCATATCTCACAGGTGCTCGTTCCACGCCTGTTCGCATCGCTTTCGCGCGCGAGCGACAACGCCGATCTGATCGTCGGAGCCGGCATTCAGCTGGCGGCGCCATCCGTCGCCGAGCTGCGCGGCATCGCGTTCACCAGCGTCGTGTTCTGTCCGTGCGCCGTTCCCGGCGGATCCATGCCTCCGCCGACGCTGCGAACGCAGAAGCTGCCGCGCTGGATGAATCGGCTCTTGTGGCAGGTCGGCGGACCGATGGCGAGCCTGGCGCTGCGCGGCCCCATCAATGCGGCGCGCGCGACGCTTGGTCTGCCGCCGATCGACTCGCCGCTCCAGCAGTTGAGCGACGGCGGGATGATCGTCGCCGCCGACCGCGACCTCGCGCCGCTCGGAGACGATGCGCCGCGATCGGTCGTCGCCACCGACGCGTTCGTCCTCGACGAGGCGCAGCCGATCGATCCGCGTGTCGACGCGTTCCTGAACGCCGATCCGCCGCCGGTCTACGTCGGCTTCGGCAGCATGGTCGCCGCGCGTGTGGCCGAATTGTCCCGCCACGCCGTCACCGCCATCCGCGCCGTCGGCGGCCGCGCGCTCGTGGTCGGCGGCTGGGCCACGCTCGACCATTACGTGGTCGAAGACGACGACGTGTTGACGGTCGATGCGCTGCCGCATCAGAGCGTGCTGCCGCGCGTCTCCGCCGTCGTGCACCACGGCGGCGCCGGAACGACCACCGCGGCCGCACGAGCCGGCGTGCCGCAGGTGGTGCTGCCGCACATCCTCGATCAGTTTTACTGGGCGCACCGCGTGGCCGTGCTCGGCCTCGGGCCGCGCGCGCTGCCGGTCGAGCTCGCCAACGCCGAGGTCCTCGCCGACCGTCTCGTGACCGCCTTGAACGATCCGCGAATCGCCGCGCGAGCCGATGCGATGGCGCCCGCGATTCGATCGCGCAACGGCGTCGGCGCCGCCGTCGATCACCTCGAGGGCCTCGCGGTAGACTCAGCTGGATGACGATGAGGCGGTCCTTCGTCGACGGCGCGCGAACGGTCGGCGAGCGCCGCGAACGCGGGAACCTGTGATCGGCCGCGTGCTGGCGCTGGGGTGCGCCACGGCACTCCTCTTCGGGGCCGATCCGAACGACGACATCAATCACGAAGTCCGCGGCGTTCTCACCCGGTATCTGCGTTTCACGACGACGGAGCTCGCCGACCTGCATCGCAGCAAGATCGTCAAGCACTCGATCGATTCCGACGTGCTGGGGGAGCTCGCGGTCGCCGGCGCCCTTCGAGTCAACGTTCCGAAGACCGCGTTCCTCGACCGCGTGCGCGACATCACGCGCTTCAAGAGCAGCCCCGACGTGCTGCAGATAGGACGCTTCAGCGATCCGCCGACGCTGCAGGACCTCGCCGGGCTCACGATCGACAAGGACGACTTCAATCCCGCGACGTGCCACGTTGGCGACTGCGACATCCGCCTCCCTGCCGACGTGATCCGTCAGTTCGAGCGCGGCCGGCCGGCCGATTACTTCAAGCGAGTCCTCTTCGACGACGTCGTCGCGTACCTCAATGGATCGTCCGGCCGCATGCAGCAGTACGATGACGGCCCGCGGCCGATTCGACCCGTGGACGAATTCAACGCGCTGCTGAACCGCGAGCCCGCGGTCGGCGTGCTCGTGCCGGGATTGCCGGAGCACGTGCGGAACTTTCCCTCGAATCGCCTCGAGGGCGCTGAAGACTTCCTTTATTGGTCGAAGGAGAAATTCGGCGTTGCGCCGTTCATCACGGTGACGCACGTCACGATCGTGTGCCGGACGGTGCAGAGGTGCGTGATGGCCACCAAGGACGTGTACTCGAGCCGGTACATCGACGCATCGCTCGCGCTGACGATCGCAAGCGACGGTCTCGGCGATCCGAATCATTTCTATCTTGTGTATGCGAACCGCACCCGCGCCGATGCGCTCAAGGGGCGTTTCAGCATGGTGCGCCGCGCGATTGCAAGCCGCCGCGCGCGCGCGAGCCTCGAAGAGAACCTCGGCAGTCTGAAGAACCAGCTGGAAAAGCCACGATAAAATCGCTATTCACCGGACTTCCACCATAGTTTGGAGGGTCTCGGCACGCTGCAGCGCGATTCTCGGCGCCACGCACGTCCTCAACATCTCGGTTCGCCGCGCGGCTCGGCGCCCTGTGATCGTGGCGCGATCCGGATCGCATCGTTCACAAGCACGACGGCCGGAAGAAGAACCCGCTTGCGCACGGCAAGAAGAGCGTTCGCGTCGCGGCGGGGCAGACGGGGCCAATCCAGCAGCAGGTGAAGGACAAAGGAGACTTCGAGCCAGGCGTCGTGACGCGATTCAAGTGCACCATCGAGTGGGACGATGGGAAGGGTGGACAGACGCAGGAAAAGGATCCCGATCTCGAGGTGACGGCGGCTCCGAACTAGATGACCGCGTCGCGAAGGAACACCTTGCGCAGAGGGCGGCAACTGTCGTATAAGCGAGGACGCCTTTCAGATCTTTTTCAAAGGAGTCCGTATGCGTAGGTTCTTTGCCGGTTTGACGGCGGCGGCGTTCGTGCTCGCGCTCGGTGCGCCTGCGTTCGCGAAGACCGAGACCGTGAAAGGACAGATTGTCGACGAATCGTGCTACAAGATGGACAAGTCGAACACGGGTAAGGATCACAAGATGCCCAAGGGCGACACGGTGGATTGCGCGATCGGCTGCGCGAAAGCGGGCCGGCCGATGGCGCTGTTGACCGAGGACGGCAAGGTGTACGAAATCACCGGCGGCCTCGCTGCCGACAAGAACGCAAAGATCGTCCCGCACGTCGCGCACACCGTCGAGATCACCGGCGACGTCGGTGAGAAGGACGGGAAGATGACGATTGCGGCCGACTCGCTGAAGATGATCTCTCGCTAGAGGCCAGAGGCTAGAGGTCGGAGGCCAGGGCTAGAGGTTGGGAGCCGGGGACGCGAAATCGCCTCCGGCTTTTTTCTTGGTTGCTTTGTACTAATGAACTAGTATAATAACTCAAGTGGCGCTGCTCTCCATCGATACGAACGACGCGACGCCGATTTACGCCCAGATCGAGCACGCTCTGCGCGCCGCCATCGCGTCCGGCCGCCTGCGGCCGGGGGATCAGCTGCCGACCGTGCGCCAGCTCGCGGTCGACCTGCGGGTCAACGCCAACACCGTCGCGCGCGTGTACTCGGACCTCGAGCGCGCCGGCGTCCTCGAGACGCGGCGCGGCGTCGGGTCGTTCATCGCCGTCGGCCGCGCCCAGGCCCGGCCGGCCGAGGAGAAGACGCGCCGGCTCCGCGCGTTCGTCCACCGCGTTCTCGCCGACGCCGAGCGCCACGGCTTCACGCTCGATGATCTGCTGCAAGCTCTGAGAAAGGAGCACTGACGTGCCCGTCATTGTGAATCGTCGCGGCGAAACCGGTTTCGGTGACTCGCCGCGGGTCAACATCGTCGCGATCGCCGTGATGATCGCGTCGATCGCGATCGGTGGAGCGATCGCCGCGTCGGTGGGCAACCCGATTCCGGTCGTCATCTCGGCCCTCGTCGGCTTTGTGCTCATGCAGTCGCCGAAGATCGCGCAGCAGTGGGAGCGCGGGATCGTCCTGCGGCTCGGCCGCTTCGTCGGGCTGCGAGGGCCGGGACTGTTCTGGATCGTGCCGTTCGTCGATTCGGTCGCGACGTGGATCGATCAGCGGACGATCACGACCAGTTTCGCCGCCGAGCAGACGCTGACGTCCGATACCGTGCCGGTCAACGTCGACGCCGTGCTGTTCTGGATGGTGCACGACGCGCAGAAGGCGGCGCTCGAGGTGCAGGAGTACTCGCAGGCGGTGAGCTGGGCGGCGCAGACCGCGTTGCGCGACATCATCGGGCGCACGGCGCTGACCGACCTGCTGAGGGGCCGCGAGAAGATCGAGCAGGAGCTGCAGCTGCTGATCGACGGCCGGTCGAATCCGTGGGGCATCACGGTGCAGTCGGTGGAGATGCGCGACGTCGTCATTCCGAGCGCGCTGCAGGACGCGATGTCGCGCGAGGCGCAGGCAGCGCGCGAGAAGCAGGCGCGCATCATCCTCGGACAGGCGGAGATGGAAATCGCGCGGTCGTTTCAGGAAGCAGCGAAGTCGTACCACGACAACCCGACGGCGCTGCATCTGCGCGCGATGAACATGCTCTACGAGGGACTGAAGGAGAAGGGCGCGCTGATGCTGATTCCGAGCAGCGCCGTCGAATCGATGGGCATGGGCGGCCTGATGGGCGCGGCGGCGTTGCAGCAGCAGAGGCTCACCGGCGGCCGAGGCGACGATCAGAAAGTGGAGTAGAGGAGGGCGATGCAGCCATGGGGTCGCAACTCCGGGCGCTGATCAAGACGGCGATCTTCACCATCTTCATTCCCGGCACGGTCGCGGTCTACGTTCCGTACCGGCTGACGCGCGGCGCCATCGCACAACCGCCGTCGGACCGGATCGGCGTGCTGGCGCTGCTGCCAATCCTCTTCGGCATCGGCGTCCATCTGTACTCGGCGTGGCATTTCGCCGTCACGGGTCTCGGCACGCCCGCTCCGATCGATCCGCCGAAGACGCTCGTCGTCCGCGGACCTTATCGGCTGACGCGCAATCCGCTGTACGTCGGCGTCGTCTCGGTCTTGTTCGGCGAGGCGCTCATGGTCCGCTCGCTGACGCTCACCGAGTACGCGGCCGCGGTCTTCCTGGCCTTCTACGCGTTCGTGCTCGTCTACGAGGAGCCGGTGCTTCGAGACAAGTTCGGCGCCGCGTACGCCGAATACTGCGCGAAGGTGCCGAGGTGGATCTGAAGGGAGGGCGCTGTGGCCGAACGGTTTCCGCCGGTCAAAATCAATTTCGCGTCGGTCGACGTCGTCGGCGTGCCGGGACTGTGTCTCGTCGCGATTGTCGTCGCCATCGCGATTGAATTCCCCGAGGCGCGATGGCTCCTGCTCGCGGGGCTCGCCGGAGGCGCAGTCCTGGCAGTGTTCAGGCTTTTCCGCGGGAGCAAGCCGATGCGCGCGCGGATTACTCGTATCTTGAACGGTCCGCCGACGTCGTCGCGGCGCGCTTGACGATCGTGACGGCGACCTGCGACGGGTACTGTCTGGAATGATGCACCGTGTTGTGCGCTGCGACGCCCTTCGACTCGTCGTAGTTGCTGCCGCCGGTATTGAGGTTGCGATCGAAGCGAGGGAAGTTGCTGCTCGAGACCTCGAGCCGCAGTCGATGGCCGGCCTCGAAGAAGTTGCTGGTCGTCAGCGGCTGCAGCGTAACCTTGTACACCTTGCCCGATTCCATCCACGCGAGCGGTTTGTCGTAGCCGTCGCGGTAACGCATCCGTTGAATCGATTCATCGAGGTTATAGGCGCGGCCGTCCGGGTAGACGTCGAGGACTTTGACCGTGAAGTCCGTATCCTTCGCGTCGGATGAGACGTAGAGCGTTGGCGTGATGGGCCCGCTGATCTCGGTGCCTTCCCTGAACGCGTCGGACGTATATATGAGGATGTCGTCGCGCGCCTCCATCCGGCGCTGATCGAACGCGCCGGCCTGAATCGCCGTGCCGGTGCAGCAGACGTTGCCGCCGTACGACAGGACCGGGTTCATCGGGTCGTACGTAAAGGCGTCGGGCTTGTCCGTGTCCGGCGCGGTCGCGGCGAGCGTGCCGTCGCCGGCGATCGAGTTCGCCTTGCCTCCGCTCGCGAGGTAGAACGTCAGCGGCTGCGCGCCGGCTGGCGGCCACGTGTTTGCAGACTGCCACTTGTTAATGCCCATCGTGTAGTAAGTGACCTTCGGCAGCGCGTTCAGGCGCGGGCTGTTTTCGCTCTTCAGGAAACGATCGAAAAAGCTGTAGACGATCTCGTTGTAGTCGAGACGCGCGTCGCCCATGCTGCGCTCGCCGACGATCGTGTCGGCCGTTGCGCGCGTGTACGCGCAGTGCGCGACCGGCGCGATGATCGCCCACTGCTGGTTCGCGACCTCGGGCGATGCCGTCTTCCTCACGTGGTTGTACAGCGCGAGATTCGGTCCGACCGACACGTCGTACCACGACATGAACCACAGGCCGGGTACGTTCAGCTTCATGTCGTCGTGATAGAGGCCGCCGCGGTACCACGCCGGATCGTTCGGCGCGCGCTGAATCATGCGTCCACCGGTTTCCACCGGCATCGCGTCTGCGAAGATTCCATGCGGCGCGTCGACCTCTTTCAGGATGTCCTGCTCCGGCAGGTGCCACAGCGCCTTCGACCAGTCGACCGGCGGCAGGTGCTGGGCGAGATCGAATGATTTCGACGCGCGGATCAATTCCTCCTGCGACGCGTTTCGAGAAAACATCGGGCGAACCTGGTTCTGCTCGCCGTACAGCCAGGTGATGAACAGCATCTGCATGGCGCCACCGCGATACCAGTTGCCCTGCTCGTAATACTGACCGACGCGACCGACGCCTGCGCCGAAGCCCTGCACGTTCATCGCGGCGTATCCGGGGTGGCCGAGCGCGGCGATGCCCATCTGATATTCAGCCGTCGACGAACATCCAGTCGTGCCGATCTTGCCGTTCGACCACGGCTGCTTCGTCATCCAGTCAATCGCGTTGTAGCCGTCGCTTCGCGGCGCGCCGAGGATGTCGTAGTTGCCTTCGGAGAAGAAATGCCCGCGCTCGTTCTGCACGACGTACGCGTAACCGCGTTTGACCGCCGTGAGCGGCGCGGTCATGTCCGCAGGCACGCCGTTCTGAATGTCCCAGAAGTTGAAGTTGTAAGGTGTCCGGACCCAGATGATGGGCTCTTTGCCCGTCACGTTCTTCGGACGGTAGATGTCGGTGGCCAGTCGGACGCCGTCGGGCATCGGCATCATCACCTTGCGAGCGACGATGGCGATCGACTGCAGCTCGTTCTCGAGATCCCACCGCCGCTGTTTTTCGGCCGCGGTGAGCCCGCTTTGCTGCTGTGCGTCGATCAGCGCGACCGCGCCGCACGCCGCAATCACGATCGCCGCGATGAGATGACGAGCGATGTTCTTCATACGCGGATCATACGCCTGTCGTGAAAACAAGACCCGCGGGCAACACGGGTCGACCACGGGTTGTCACGAATCCCAATCCGCGATTCTCAGTACCGATAGTGCTCTGGCTTATAGGGTCCTTCCACCGGCACGCCGATGTAGTCGGCCTGGTCCTTCGAGAGCTCCGTCAGCTTCACGCCGAGCTTGTCGAGGTGCAGCCGCGCGACCTCTTCGTCGAGCTTCTTCGGCAGCATGAACACTTTCTTCCCGTACTTCTCGGCGTTCGCGTTGAGATCGAGCTGCGCGAGGACCTGATTCGTGAACGACGCCGACATCACGAAGCTCGGATGACCCGTTGCGCAGCCGAGATTCAGCAGCCGTCCTTCGGCGAGCACGAGAATGCTGTGGCCGTCGGGGAATTGCCACTCGTCGTACTGCGGCTTGATGTTGATCTTCTCGATTCCACGAACCCTCTTCAGGCCGGCCATGTCGATCTCGTTGTCGAAGTGGCCGATGTTCCCGACGATCGCCTTGTCCTTCATCCGCTTCATGTGTTCGACGGTGATGATGTTGTGGTTCCCCGTCGCGGTGATGAAGATGTCGGCGGTCGCGACGACGTCGTCGATCGTCGTCACCTGAAAGCCTTCCATGGCCGCCTGCAGCGCGCAGATCGGATCGATCTCGGTGACGATGACGCGCGCGCCCTGGCCGCGCAGCGCCTGCGCGCATCCTTTGCCGACCTCCCCGTAGCCGAACACCACCGCCACCTTTCCGCCGAGCATGACGTCGGTGGCGCGCGCGAGGCCGTCGGGCAGCGAGTGGCGGCAGCCGTAGATGTTGTCGAACTTGCTCTTGGTCACCGAGTCGTTGACGTTGATGGCCGGGAAGAGCAGCGTCCCCGCCTCCATCATCTGATACAGACGATGGACGCCGGTCGTCGTCTCTTCGCTGACGCCCCGGATCGTCGACGCAATTCGCGTGTACCGCGTCGCGGCTTTCGCCATCGACTCGCGAATGGTCGCGAGGATGACGCCCCACTCTTCGGGATCCTTGTCCGCATCGAACGCCGGAACCTTCCCCGCCTTCTCGAACTCGACTCCCTTGTGCACCAGCAGCGTCGCGTCGCCGCCGTCGTCGACGATCAGTGTCGGCCCGCTGCCGTCTGGCCATTCGAGCGCCTGCTCCGTGCACCACCAGTACTCGTCGAGCGTTTCGCCTTTCCAGGCGTAGACCGGCGTACCTTTCGGATCTCTTGCCGTGCCGCCCGTCTCGGGCCGGCCGACCACGACCGCCGCTGCCGCGTGGTCCTGCGTCGAAAAGATGTTGCACGACACCCAGCGAACGTCTGCGCCGAGCTCGGTCAACGTCTCGATGAGGACGGCGGTTTGAATCGTCATGTGCAGCGAGCCCATGACACGCGCGCCGGCGAGCGGCTTCGCGGCGCCGTACTGCTTGCGCAGCGCCATCAGGCCGGGCATCTCCTGTTCGGCGAGGCGGATTTCCTTGCGCCCGAACTCGGCGAGCGCGAGATCCTTCACTTTGTACGGTTCGCGCCCCGCGGCTTTCGCAGCAGCAAAGGCGTGCATCTTCTCAGCGACTGTCGCCATTTAACGTCTCCTCGCGGTTGCAACGAATAGTCCCGGACCCTTGGCCTTCGCGTCGGGCGGGAGCGGACTCGTCATCATCTCACCGAACCCACTCTCGCCGAGAAGCCGGTGAATATGTTCCTCAGAAAAACCAAGCCATACGTGACCCATCTGCTGACGATAGTTCTCCCGTTCGTGCGGCAGCATGTCGACGACGAGCAGCGTACCGCCCGGCTCGAGCACGCGGCCGACCTCGCGCAGCGCGCGCTCCGGCTCGGGCACGTGGTGCAGCACCATCATCAGTGTCGCGGCATCGAGGCGCGCATCGTCGATCGGCAATGCCTCGAGGTCGCCGCGCCGCAGCTCGACGTTGTCGAACGCTTGCAGCCGCTTCTTCGCCGCTTGCAGCATCGCGGCCGACGCGTCGACGGCAACGACGCGCCGGACGAACGGCGCGATGGCGGCACTGACCTGGCCCGTGCCGCATCCGAGATCGCCGACCACCCACTCCCGCTGCGCGAACGCGGCGAGCGCCGCCAGATGGAAGCGATCGCCGTACAGCTCTTCGCGGACGCGGTCCCACTGACCGGCGGACGACGAGAAGAATTCCTGCGATTTGGTGCGCCGCTCCGCCAGCGCCGCCTGGAGTCGCCGCTGATCCTGCGCGGCCGCCGGCGTCGGACCAACCTGCTCGCGAACGAGCAGCCACAGCCGCCGCGCCGTTGCGTCGACCTCGTCGCGCGTCATCGAATACACATTGCTCGTTCCGTCAGCGCGGGAAGCGACCCACCCGGCATCCAGCAGCGCCTTCAGATGCCGGCTCACCGTCGACTGCGGGAGCTGCATGATGCCGCACAGCTGAGAAACGGTCAGCTCGTGCCGGTCGAGCAGCAGCAGAATCCGGCTGCGGGTCGTGTCGGCCAGCGACGCGAGATGATCGAAGATGGCAGAGGCGCGGCCATTCATCCGTATAACCGGATGAAAGGATAATCCAGAACCCCCCGCGGCCGCAACCCGTCTACTTCTTCACTAATGGGCCTGTTGATTTTCGCCTTCTTCGCCGTGCTGCTGGCGCTGAGGATCAACAGTTCCGGCGGACGGGCGCTGAGCGGCGGGCTCGCGCTCGCATTCGGTGTCTGGCTCGTGTGGTCGGCCGCCGTTTATCGCCACGCCCTCATCATGTGGCGTCCAATCATCGCGCCGCGCGAGCTGTTGCTGCTCGTCGGCTTGTGGTTCATCGTCAAGGGCGCCCTGCGCGCCACCTCCTAGAAGCCCGGCGCCAGGTTGAACTGGAAGATCCAGCCGCGTCCCGCGCGCTGGAACGGACGCGAGAAGTCGAACTGACCGATCGCAAAGCCGAGCACGTTCACGCGGAACGTGACGCCGGCGCTCGACACGCCGCGGCGCGACCCGCCGAACATCGAAGGCTTCTCTCCACGATTCCAGGCGACGCCGCCGTCGGTGAACAATGCGACTTCGACCGGCACCGGACCGTACATCCGCTGGGAGGCGCCGAACGGCCGCAGCAGCGGGAATCGCAGCTCGAGGTTGCCGACGAGGACGCGGCTGCCGATCAGCCGATCGAACGAGGGGCAGTCGTTGGCCGTCGGCGAGGTCGGTACGCAGTCGGTCGCGTCGAACGTTCCGACGTCGTAACCGCGCACGAGATTGGGATAGCCGAGGAACAACGGGAACAGCCGCGGATCCTGACCGCCGGTTCCGTACCGGCCGTAGTGCAGCATGCGGGCGGCGATCGTGTAGAACGACACCGGCATGAAGTAGCGGCGGTAGTCGGCCAGCAGGTTGGTGAAATGGATCGAGCCGAATGTCGGTGACGCCTCGAGCCGGTATCGCTGTCCCATCACCGGACTCGTCGCGCCGAAGTTCGACGTGTCGTAGACGAGAGCCGCCGATGTATTCCCGAGCGTCAACGGCGACGCGAGCGACGTCGTCTCGGTGTGATCGGCGAGCAATTGGCCCGTGTTGAGCGAGAAGAGCGTCGTCTGCACGACCTGATCGAACGAGATCCGCGTGACACCGCCCTGGAACTCCACGCGCTGCGCGCGATTGAACGGATAGGCCACGACCGCGGCGCCGCTCTGTTCGGTCTGGCGGAAGATGATCGTCTGATCCTGCTCGACCGGTTCGCCGCCGACGGTGCCGACCGCGCTCGCGAAGCCGCCGCTCAAGTACGGAATCTGACCGCCGATCAGGCCCCAGTTCACGCGATGCGCGGCGTTGAAGTACACCGCTTCGGCCGCGGTGTTCTTGAAGCTGAAGTCGTTGCTCAACCCCGTGCCGGAGTTCACCTGCACGACCGTCGTCAGCATGTGATCGCCGAGCATGTCGGCGAACTGGAACGCGATGCCGCCGGCGATCGCGGCGCCGTAGCGGCTGGCGCCGACGGCGATGCTCGGCTGCGAAACGCCCTCGAGCGACAGCGACGGTTCGTAATCGGTGCTTGGGTACTCCGTCGGCGCCGGCAGGCCGAACGACGCATTGGCGAGCAGGGTCTGCACCGCGCTCGGCATCCGGTCGACGGGCGGCAGCACCGCCGCGTTCGCGCTCGCGGGCGACAACGGCATCGACCGTTCGATCGCGTCGACCGTGTAGATGTCGTACTTGCCGCCTTCGTACACGCTGAACGCGGCGATACCCGCCTTCGATGCCACAGAGAGCGCCGGGCTGGAGCTCGTGATGCCGCTCAGTCCCGTACCGACCCTCGTCAGCTGCGTCGTGTTGCCTGAGGCGACGGCGAGGCGATAGAGATTCGGAATGCCGTCGCGGTCCGAGATGAACAGCAGCGAGCGGCTGTCGGGCGTCCACTGCGGGTTGATGTTCTTGCCTTCGGGGAAGCCACCGACCTCGGCGATCGCTCCGCTCTCCGGATCGATCAACGCGAGACGATACGGGCCGATGTCGAGCGTATCCAAACGGCTCGAGAAGCGGTCGGTGGCGAAGGCGATCTTTCGGCCATCGGGCGACCAGGCGGGTTGCAGATCGGCGAAGGCGTCGTTGGTCAACCGCCGCAGCTTCGACGCGTTCAGGTCGTACACGAAGAGGTCGGTCAATCCCCGGGTCATCCCCGTGAAGCAGATCGCGTGACCGTCAGGCGCCCATGTGGGGTTGAACACCTCATCGAGATCGGAAAGTTGGATCTCTTGCTGCTTCGATCCGCTCTCGGCGGAGAAGATTGCAAGCGCCGGCCTGCCGGACGCGACCGTCGCGACGGCAATGCGCTGGCTCGCCGGATCCCAGGCCCCGGCCGAATAAATGAACTCGATGCTCGAGAAATGCGGATCGGTGGCGGTGCTCGTCAGCTTCCGCACGACCTTGCCGGTGGCCGCATCGGCGACGAACAGATCGATCGAGAAGACGCTGCGCTCCGAGAGGAACGCGATCCACTTGCCGTCGGGGCTGACTGACGGACCGACGTTCAGCTCGCTGCCGATCTGGTTCGTCCCTCTGATCACCGCCTTGCCGATCTCGCTTGGCGGCGTCGTCCGCGCCAGGATTGGCGCGTACGTGTCGCGGATCGACGCCTGCCAGTCGGCCGACAGCTCCTTGTTCTTGACGCCGAGCACTTTCTCGAAGGCGACGTTGTACTCACCTGCGGCTGCGGCGATGGCGAGCATCCGGTGAATCACGTCGTCGCCGAAGCGGCCGCAGATGTACGCCCAGAACGCCTGACCCCAGCGGTACGGGAAGTATTTCGGATTGTTGAGGTCGTCAATGGAGGGCAGCTTGTGCTTCTCGTCGACTTCGCGGGCCGCGTCGCGCATCCACATGGCGGTGTTCGGGTCGACGGGACCAAGCGAGAGGTACTCCGCCATGCCTTCGATGAACCACAGCGGCAGCCGCTCGGCGCCGTTCTGCCCGGGCGGCGCATCGGGACGCCTCGTGATGTCGAACTGGAATGCATGGACGAGCTCGTGACCGATCACGTGATCGGTGTCGGCGAGAGGGCCACCCATCGGCAGTACGATCCGGCGACGGAGCGGTTCCGTGACGCCGCCGGTGCCCTCGCTGAGCTCGCCGCCGATCGCGTTGGTCTGCTCGAAATCGGGATGCGAACCATAGAGAACGAGCGGCTGACGTCCACGCAGTTGATGCTCGAGAATGCGCTCCAGCCGCGCGTGCCACCGTTCGGCCATGCGCGCGGCGACGCCAATCGCTTCACGTTCCTCCGGGTAGTAGTAGATGTCGAAGTGCTCGGTTTTCAGGATCTGAAAATCGAGTTTCTTGTACTGAACCTTGTTTCGGCCGAAGTACTGGGCCGACACAGGCGCGGATGCGACGATCGCCCAGACGGCGACGAGCGTTGAAGCGCGTGCAAGTATTGGCATGCGCTCTGATTACGCAAGGGCTGCGCCGCGCAGCGGAATGCGGGTGCGTGATACCTCATCCTACGTGCAGCGATCCGGCCTTCCGTGCGCACCGGATGCGCGCCTGATTCATTGAATGGGGGTCGAGCAGATTTCGATGCCCTTGCCGCCATACGGCTGCGCCGCACAGTACTCGGCGACGGCCCGCCGAACTTCGTCGCGCGCCGCGGCTTCCGCGTGCGCGCGCTCTGCGGAGGTGACCGCGTTCAACGCGCGGCCGGCGAGATATTTTCCGACGAGGTTCTCGATCAGAATCGTGAGGAGCTGCGGCTGGTTGAACGCCGCGTATGGCTGCGCGAGCGGGTTGTCGCTGGTGTGCCAGAATTGCCGCTGCACCTCGTTCGCATAGATGCCGCCCGCGGGTACGGGGCCGGCCTTGAAGTCCAGGCTTTTTACCAAGTCTTCGAGCGTGAACTTCTGGCGTTCGTGAATTTCCACCCTGAACGTGGGCGTCTCGTTCAATCCAATCAACGGCAGCGACGGCGGCTGCGACAACGCTTCCTTAATCTTGTCGAGCGATACAGGGAGGTTCAATTTCGCGGACGACGAGTCCTGCTGCGGAGACGGATCGGGCGTCTGCGCGTCGGCTGGCGCCACAGCCAGCATCGCCGCAAACAGCAGAGGAATCAGTCGCATACGGATTAGACGCCGCACCCACTTCTGCAGCCGCGCGGATCTACCTTACGCCTCAAGCACAAACGACGCCAGTGGACCGCGTCTGCGGCCCGTCCCAGGAGCACGAGCGAAGCGAGTGCCGCAGCGTGCGCGACCGTGGGCAGCCTTGGGCCCGCGTGGGGTGGGGCTCCGCGTGACCAAGAAAGGTTCCCCGTGAGCCGTGGACGACGTCCGAGTTCGAACAGGTGCGCGCCTTCGTTTCGAGGCGTAAAATGCGCAGGAGCACGCGCTTGGAGGTCATGATGCATCAAGTGCCGAGGGAAGATCAGCTCGAGCTCGCCGCGGCAATCGCCGAGGGCGCGCGGCGTCGTCCGCGGCAGGCGTTCGGCGAATATTTCTCCGATACCGGCGGCTCCTGCGCCCTCGGCGCGGCGTACGAAGGCGCGTACGCGCTGCCGCGCGATCCGCACGAAGCTCACGCCATCCGACCGCGGATGGAGCGTCTGTTCGACTGCCTGGAGAACGTCCGCCGCCGATGTCCCGAAGGATGCAACAAGCGGCTGCCGCTCAACGCCATCATCCTGCATCTCAACGACGATCATCATTGGACGCGCGAGCAGATCGTGGAATGGCTCAAGAAAGATTAGTTGCCAGAGCTGCCAGACGTCGTCGTGTACATCGAGGCGTTGACGCGGCACATCCGCGGTCAACGCCTCGAGACGATTCATCTCCTCAGTCCCTTCGTTCTCCGCTCCTTCGAGCCACCGATTGATATCGTCCACGGCCAGATGGTTCGCGGTGTGCGCCGCGTCGGCAAGCGCATCGTGTTCGAATTCGATCACGATCTCTTCCTGGTGATCCACCTGATGATCGCCGGCCGCCTGCGATGGCGCGCACTGGGCCAGAAGCCGGGCATCGGTCCGAAGTTGATCCTGGCGTCGTTTGTCTTTCCCACCGGCACGTTGTTCTTCACGGAAGCCAGCT
>Ga0070699_100001642_pt1 | contig 20407 bp, 16 predicted proteins | sample KBSK1503metaG_FD_65473 | JGI IMG/M metagenome (GOLD analysis project Ga0070699, IMG submission 65473) | Corn, switchgrass and miscanthus rhizosphere microbial communities from Kellogg Biological Station, Michigan, USA - KBS K1-50-3 metaG | ecosystem: Host-associated > Plants > Roots >...
ACGCGCAACGGGCTTGTCGGGCTTGACCCCGCGACCGGTCAGGTGCGGTTCGAGCGGCAATGGCGTGCCAGGTACGCGGCATCGGTGAATGCGGCGACGCCGGTCATCAATGGCGACTCGATTTTTGTTTCGGCCGAATACGGGCCAGGCGCGGGTGTCCTGCGGTTCGACGGATCGAAGCTGACCGACGTGTGGGCGTCGGACGAGGCGCTCTCGAATCACTACTCGACGAGTGTGTATTCTGGCGGATATCTCTACGGCTTTCATGGCCGCCAGGAATTCGGCCAGAGTTTCCGCGCCGTGGAATTTCAGACGGGCAAAGTCCGCTGGACTCAGGATCGATTCGGCGCCGGAAGCGTCACGCTCGCCGGCAATCGACTGCTGATCCTCCGTGAGAATGGCGAGATGGTTCTCGCTGCCGCTTCCCCCGATGGTTTCAGGCCGATCGCACGCGCGCAGATCCTTCCGGCAACCGTGCGTGCCTATCCTGCGATCGCCGACGGAATGGTGTACGTCCGCAATGACGACACCCTGGTTTGTCTCGATTTGCGAAAATGACGAGGCTCCTGGTTCTGCTGCTGCTGGCGCAGGGTCCGCAAGCGACACAGGCTCGCGCAGAGGCCGATTTCGAAAACGGGCGCTTCGCGGAATCCGCCGCTGCGTTTGACAGCCTGGCGAAGGCCGATCCTGCTCAGGCGCCCTACCTCTGGCAGCGTGGCATCGCGCTGTATTACGCAGGCCGCTACAACGACTGCCGCCGCCAGTTCGAGTCGCATCGAACCGTGAATCCGAACGATGTGGAGAATGCCGCGTGGCATTTCCTCTGCGTCGCCCGCGCCGAGTCGCCGGCGAAGGCCAGAGCGGCGCTGCTGCCTGTCGGTCCTGACGCGCGCGTCCCCATGCGCCAGGTCTATCAGATGTTTCGCGGGACGCTTACCCCGGAGCAGGTCCTCTCAGCCGCGGGGTCTCAGCCTGATGGACAGTTCTACGCGCATCTTTACCTGGGTTTGTATTTCGAAGCGCTGGGGATGAAGGACCGCGCGCTTGAGCACATCAAGATTGCCGCTGCCGATCGATTTGAACGCGATGGCGGTTACATGCACATGGTGGCACGCGTGCACCTCCGCTCTTTGACGGTCCGGTAATGCCTCACGCCTAGCGCAGTCACGTTTCAACCACGAAGGTCACGAAGACCACGAAGGGGTGCGACCGCGTGCCGCCTTGGGCGGCCCGGTCGAACGATGGTCTTTGTGCTCTTTGTGCTCTTTGTGGTTAAAACCGTGGGTGGTGCTGTGATGCGCCGCGCCCTACGCCCCAAAGGCGTAGAGCCGGCCGTCAGACGTGCCGATGACAACCTTGCCTCCGGCCACGGCGGGGGACGCCGTGATGCCGGCACCGGTATCGAACTCCGACAGCTTCTTTCCCGACATCAGATCCAGCACGTAGAGCCGGCCGTCGCCCGAACCGATGTACACGCGGCCGGCGGCGACGACCGGCGACGAGTCGACGCGCGCGCTGGTGGGGAACGCCCAGAGCTCTTTTCCCGAGGCCGGATCGAGCGCGTGGACGATTTTGTCGCGCCCACCCAGGACGAGGCGCCCGGTGCTGAGCGCGGCGGACGAATAGTACGGGAACTGCCGGTCGGGATCGCTGTAGCGCCAGAGGATCTTGCGCGCCTTGAGATCGAGCGACAGCACCTCCTGGTTGAACGTACCGAAGTAGGCCCTCTCGCCGTCAATGACCGGCGAGGCGCCGGTGTATGCGCCGGCGGCGATCTGGAACATCTCCCGGCCGTCGGTGATGCGTATCGCGCGGAAGATGGCGTCGCACCCGGCGATGTAGGCGAGACCGTCCTTCACCGCGGGGGTCGCATGCACCATGCCCTTCGTCAATACCTTCCAGCGCAGCGCGCCCGTCGCGGCGTCGAGCGCATACAGGTTCCCGTCGTACGATCCAATCAGCACGAGATCGCCGACGAGCACGGGAGACGATTTGATTTCCGTGCCGGTCCTGAACGTCCAGAGCTTCATACCGTCGCGCCGCCGCACGGCGTGGAGGAGACCGCCGAGATCGCCGATGTAGATGGCTTCGGCGCCGACGGCCGGCGACGACTCGCCGATCAGGTTGCCCGTGGTGTACTTCCAGCGCAGCGCGCCGGACGCGAGGTCGAGCGCGATGAGGTCGCCGTCGCCGCCGCCGACGTAGACGATTCCGCCGGCAATGGCGGCCGACGACTCGATGACGTCGCCCGCATCGTAGGTCCAGAGAACCTTGAGTGTGACCGGAGGAGTGCTGGCCGAGACTCCGGTCTGTGTCAAGGAGCCTCGGAACATCGGCCACGCGTCGGCTGCTGCCGCCGCGGCCGCCGGCCGCTGTTGCGCCGCGAGCGCTCCGACGACAGCCGGGATCAACAGGCTGACGACGAGCGCAGCGTTGATCCGGCGTCCGACGAGCGGGTTCATTTCACGGCGAGGGCGAAGAGCTGGGTGCGATTGTTCAGGAACAACACGCCGTTGGCCGGCACGACCGTCGAGTAGACGGCGCTGCCCATGTTCATCTCGGCCAGCACCTTCTTCTCCTTGCCGTGCTGCATGATGATGACGTCGCCGTCCTCGTCGCCGAGGTAGACCTTGCCGTCCACGATGAACGGCGATCCCCAGACGGCCGCGAGCACGTCGTGCGTCCAGTACTCCTGGCCGGTCTTCGCGTCGAGGCAATGGAGGTAGCCGCTGAAGCTTGCGATGTAGACGAGGCCGTCGGCGATCGCGGCCGTCGAGATCGCGCGGCGGATCTTGTCGTAGTGCCAGACGCGGCCGGTCTGGGTGATGTCGCCGCGCTTGGTCGCGTCGATCGCGTAGAAGTGGCCGACGCCTTCGCCGTGCTCCGGATCCTGTCCGTTGGCGATGTAGACGCGATCCTCGTAGATGACCGGCGTGCCAATCAGCTCGTTGCGCGTGCGCGGCCAGACCGAATCCTTGGGATTGGTGTCGAATTCCCAGAGCTTCTTGCCGGTCTCCGGCTCGTAGCCGCGGACCCAGCCGTCACCCTGCGCCGACACGACCTGGAGCACGCCGCCGATGCGTCCGACCGCGGGCGTCGACCACTGGCCGTGGAGGATGCGATCTTCGACGGAGTTGTCCTCCCAGACCAGCTTTCCAGTGGTCTTGTTGAGCGCGATGATCGCCGGCGCGCGCGGCGACGGGATATTGACGTGGCTCTCGTCCATGCCGTTCGAGGTACTGACGTAGATCAGATCTCCCCAGATGACCGGCGAGGAGTTCGACATGTTGTGCGGGTACGACCCGACCTCCTCCATCATGTCGAAGGCCCAGATCACATCGGCGTCGAACTGGCTGGTCAGCTTCTCGTCCTTCACCGGACCGTCGTTCTCGTTGTCGCGAAACCCCTGGATGTCGAGACAGATGAGCACGCCGCGGTTACTCACGTAGTACAGATGCTCGCCTTCGACGAGCGGCGACGAGGCGACCCCCTGGTACGGCCAGTCGTTGGCGCGCCCCGCCTCGAGCTTCACGTGGGTCTGCTGCCACAGAAATTCGCCGTCGGACTCGCGGAAGGCCATCAGCACGCCACGGTCACCCGGCTGTTTTGGATCGCGCACCAGCTCGTTATTCGTGCCGACGAAGACCATGCCACCCGCGACCACCGGGTTGCCGTAGCTTTGCGATCCGAGGCTGGCCACCCACTTCACGTTCTTCTTCGTCTTCACGTCCCACTCGGCCGGCAGACCTTTCATGTTCGAGACCATGTTCCGATCGGGCGTGCCGCCCCACATGGGCCAGTTGCCGCCGCCGGGATCTGAGGCCGCGAGCTGCGCCGGCGAGAGCGCGGCGCATGCCAGTAGGGCGAGGAGCAGGAGTGCCGGCGAGCGGAAAGAATGGATAGTCATGGCTGATTCTGGGTGATGGATAAGTTGTCCAGGTACACGCCGAACTGCGCGTCGAGAAAAAGGCCTGGCGCCCCCTGGCGGTTGCCAATCGGATCGGTCTTGTCGATGAGCCACGCCGCCGGCTCGGCCTCGCCAACCGGCCAGGCCTTGCCGCGTGCGCGGACCTGCCCGTTCGCAAGGTTCTCTACGCGCAGCTTCAGGCGATACCAGGTGTCCGGCTTCCAGGCGAACGGCGCCGTCACCGTGCGCGCGGTCTCCGGCTCCCACGGCTCCAGCTTCAGTCGCTGCGAGTTGCCGTAGAGAATGAGCGAATAGCGCTGCGCCGTGATGCCGACGTCGCCGATCTGCCGCCGCTGAGTGGCGGCTCGCACGTCGGCCTCGATGGTGTAGTTGGACCAGGTGACCGGCCCCATGAACACCCGCGCGCGCTTGAGGATCGTGTCGGTCGGCGCCTTCTGCAGCACCTTCTGCCCATCCAGCGTGGTCACCGACACCAGACCTGCCGCAGCGTTCACCCATCCGGCCGGCACGGCCTTGTCGGCGTACGATTCGAACGTTTCCTTCCACGGCATCGGCCGCACAACACGGGCACGTGCCTCGCCGGTCAGCCCGCCGATGGTCGCCTTGATGACGCCGGCCTGCTCCGCGGGACCGGGGCCGACCGTGAGAGCGCCATTGGTCACGCTGCCCGTCAACCCGTCGAGCGTCCAGGTTGCGGCGGATTCCTCGCGGATGAAGCGCCCCTTGTCGTCGAAGAGGCGCGCGCGCAGCTTCACCGATTGTCCGGGCGAGAGCACCATCTCGGTCGGCGAAACCTGCAGATGCGAGGGGGTCCCCGTACCGATCTGCGCTGGCTCGTCGACGGCCGAACCGGTCGGCGCCGTGGCGCGGCGGGCGCCGACGGCGTACACGGCGTCGCTCGACACGAAGAAGATGCGGCCGCGTGAGATCGCCGCGCCGGCCAGAATCTGCTCCGGTGTACCTTCCGAGCCGCAGCAGCTATGAGTACTGTTCGGGAGCTCCACGGCGCTCAGGATCTTCGCGCCCTCGGCGCCCGGCCGCACGATGAAGAACTTGCCGCCGTCGGTGCCGACGTAGATCTTGCCGTCGGCGAACACCGGCGGCGCTTTCTGCAGGGTGCCGAGCGCTTGCGACCAGAGCGCCTTACCCGTGCCGACGTCGAAGGCGTGCAGCGTCGAACCGCCGTCGATCTGGTAGAGCCGCTGCCCGTCGACGAGTGGTGGCGAGAATGCGAACTCCGTTCCCTTGAGCGCCCACTGCGTCGTCTTGATGTCGCCGCTTTGTGAGCCGTCGATTGCGGCAATCAGGCCGAGCTCGTTGCCTTCAAGGTTCTCGTCGCCATGCGACACGATGACTCTGTTGCCGGCAACGACCACGCCGGTGTTGATCGCACGCTTCGCCGCGACGAAGCTCCAGACCTTCTCGCCGGTCTGTGGCTTGATGGCGTAGATCCCGCCGTCGCCCAGGCCGGCGATGAGCATGCGGACGCCGTTGATCGTGGCAATGAGCGGTGAAGCATACGCCGTGTCGTACGGTCGCCCGCCCGGGTTCGAGACGTAGACGGTGTCACCGGTCCGCTTGTCGAGCGCGACGAAGCGATGGGAGCGCGCGGCCGACGAACCCCAGTTGGAGATGGCAGCGCTCACGATGACCAGGTCGCCGTCGACCACAGGCGACATCGTCCGGCCGCCCTGCGTGGTGAAGGCGGCCCACTCTTCGCCCAACGAGCGCTCCCAGAGGAGTTTGCCGTCCTTGCTCAGCGCGATGGCCTGCGCGCCGCCGCTCAGGGCGTAGAGGTTGCCCGTTTCGGGGTCGGCTGCCGGCGAGGCCCAGCCGATCCGGTGCGGCGGCGCATCGCTCTGAAACAGGTTGAACTTGTATTCCCAGATCACCTTTCCGCTGTCCGCGTCGAGCGCCATCACGCGCTCCTGCAGGTTCGTGCCGCGGCCGGCGGGATTCTGCACGTACACCCGGTTGCCAACGACGATCGGGGCGGACCGGCCGCCATAGGGGACGCGCCACAGGAAATTCGCGCCGTTGAGCGCAAACGAATCGATGAGCCCCGTCTCGCGGGAGATCCCGTCGCGGTTCGGGCCTCGCATCTCCGGCCAGTCGCCCACCGGAACCCGCCGCGGCCCCTGTGCCGACCCGGGGACGCCGATCGATATGATGAGCGCACTCAGCAGCCAGCATTTCTTCAACATAGGTCGTCCTGTCAGTTACCTGTCGCCGCCGGCGGCAGCGGTCGTATTCTAACCGCCTTGGGAAAAGGGTACCTCCTGAAATACGGACGCCGCCTGCCGCGTATTTACGACAGGGTCGGATCGCACAACTGTCGCCCGGCGGCCGACGTTGACTGTATTCTACCGTCGCGTTTCCGAGGTTCATGCCATGGCCACTCGACGCCGATACGGAGTCTCCAAGGAGCCGATGATTGCACGCACGCTGTTGAGCGCGCTGGCGCTGGTGGCGGTCCTGAACGCGGGCGCGGGCGGCCAGACCGCGTCTGGCGACTGGCCCCAATGGCGAGGGCCGGATCGGAATGGGCTGTCCAAGGAGACGGCGCTGTCGAGGCAGTGGCCGGCATCGGGGCCGCCGATTGTGTGGTCGGCCGCCAATCTGGGCGCCGGGTACGGCTCGCTATCCGTCAGCGGGGACCGCGTCTTCGTCCAGGGGATGCGGAACTCGCAGAGCGTGGTGTCCGCGCTCAACCGCGCGGACGGCAAGCTGGCCTGGGTCAGGGTCCTGGGGCCCGCGACGGACAACGATCGTGGCCCCGGTCCCCGCGGGACGCCCACTGTAGACGGCGACCGTCTCTACGTGCTGAGCGAAAGCGGTGATCTGGCCGCGCTTCGCTTTCAGGACGGATCCGTACTGTGGCAGCGGAACATCCTCAAGGAGTTCGCCGCGCGAAACATCCCGTGGCTCATCAGCGAGTCGCCGCTCGTGGACGGGAATCAGCTGATCGTGACCCCAGGCGGTCGCAATGCCGGCATCGTGGCGCTCGACAAGATGACCGGCAAGACGATCTGGGCCAGCAAGGAGCTCAGTGACGAGGCTGGCTACGCGTCGGCGGTCGTGGCCGACGTGCAAGGTGTCCGGACGATCATGACGCTGACCGCCGAGGCCGGCGTCGGCGTTCGCGCGTCTGACGGAAAGCTGCTGTGGCGGTATACGCGGGTGGCCAACGGCACCGCCAACATCGCGACACCGATCTTCGCCGACGACAAGGTGTTCTACAGCTCGGACTACGGCACCGGCGGTGTGCTGCTCGGTCTCCGCGCGGAGCGCGGGGAAGTTCGGGCGCAAGAGATCTACTTCACGCGCGAGATGCAGAACCATCACGGAGGCATCGTGCTCGTCGGCGGGTACTTGTACGGCTTCAACAACGCGATCCTGACGTGCCTCGAGTTCGCGACGGGGAAGATGATGTGGCGACATCGCAGCGTCGGCAAAGGGTCCCTCACCTTCGCCGACGGCAACCTGTACATCCTGAGCGAGGACAACGTCGTTGGACTGGCGGAGGCGTCCCCGGCCGCCTATCGCGAGAAGGGGCGGTTCGAGATCAAGGATCAAGGCTGGCCAAGCTGGGCTCACCCAGTCGTCAGCGGCGGGCGTCTCTATGTCCGCAATCAGGGCACCCTGGCCAGCTATGACGTGCGGGCCAGATAACGTATCCTCTTTCGCGCAAAGGACACCGACATGCGCCGCATACTGACAATCGTCATCCTTCTTGCCGGCGTGTCTGCGCTGCTCGACGCGCAGGCCCGGTCGACCGACTGGACTCAGTGGCGAGGCCCGAACCGCGATGGCGTGATCCCGTCGTTCACGCCGCCGCGTGAATGGCCGCAACAGCTCGTTCGCAAGTGGAAGGTCGAGGTCGGCCTCGGCTACGCGACGCCGATCGTCGTCGGCAACCGGGTCTACCTGTTCTCGCGACAGGGTGACAACGAGGTGATGAGCGGGCTCGACGCCGACAGCGGGAAGGTGCTGTGGCAGACGATGTATCCCGCAGCGTTCACGATGCACAGCGCCGCCACGCCTCACGGCAAGGGACCGAAGTCGACACCGGTGTTCGCCAACGGCCGCTTGTATTCGATCGGGATGACCGGCGTGGTCACGGCGTTCAACGCGGCTGACGGGAAGCAGATCTGGCAGAAGCCGGGGTCGGCGCTCGTGCCGACCTACACCTCGCACGCGTTCTCACCGCTCGTCACCGGCGGCACGGTCGTCTTCCACGTCGGCGGGCACAACAAGGGCGCGCTCACGGCGTACGACGTCAACACCGGCGACGTGAAGTGGGCGTGGAGCGGCGATGGCCCGACGTTCGGGCCCGGGTACGGGTCGCCCGTCGTCGCCGACTTCGGCGGGACGCGTCAGATCGTGACGATTACGCAGAACCGGCTGATCAGCGTCGATGCCGCAACCGGCGCGTTGCTGTGGGACCGCCCCTTCGAGAGCAGCAACGAAACGAACTCGGGCACACCCATCGTCTACGGGCAGACTCTGATCGCGGGCGGCAACAACGCGCCGACGATTGCGCTCAGCGTCGCCAGGCGGAACAACCAATGGGCGGTCGAACAGGTGTGGGAGAACGCCGACATTCCGCTGAGACTGACGAACGGCGTGATCGTTCGCGACACGCTGTTCACCCTCACCGCCCGCAACAGCGGACAGTATGTCAGCGTCGATGCGAAGACGGGGAAGACGCTGTGGATGTCCGAGGGGCGCCAGGCGGGGAACGCCGCGATCTCCACGGCCGGAGACATGGTGCTCAGTCTCGAAGACGATGGCGAGCTCGTCGTGGTGCGCAGCAGTCAGACCGCGTTCGAACCGGTGCGGCGGTACAAAGTTGCCGACGCCGATACATGGGCACAGCCGGCGATCTCGGGCAACCGCATCTTCGTCAAGGATGTGTCATCGCTCACCCTCTGGACGTTGAACTGATTCAGTGCCTCGGACTGTCGTCGTCCGAGGCGTCGAAATAGGGCAGGTTTGGAACGTCAGCGAACCGCCGTGATGCGGGTTGCACGTCGGGCCATCTGGCTTGCTGGCGAGCCTTCGTGAGCCTCGCGCGAACGGTTTCAGCGTCCACAAGGCGCGCTGTCAGGCGGTTGGCAAGTTCGTGGAGGCGGTCGAGCGTTTCATCGTGGCTCATGTTCAGCCTTGCAGCACAACCTGGAAACGAGGCGGAAGCTGCGAAGAATCGTCAATCTGGCAAACTGGGATTCCAGGGTTTGCGCGCTACTCGATGCTTCGCCCCCCGGTAGGGACGCCGAGGAAACCCTAAACGATGTCGGTGGTGAAGCCGTCACCACGAAGCGCCGTTGCGAGAAGCGCAGCGCCTGCCGCAGCCGCCACTGTGCCGACGTAGCACGCCGGAGATATAAGCATCAGGCTCGCCGGGATCTGGACGAACCGAAGTTCACTGGAGACGGGCGAATGGTCAACGAGATAGCACTCGCTGGTCTGCCCTGAGAACGGAGAACGGAGCCGCCAGAGCAGTTGCATTGAGGACGTTGCTGGCCCTTTTCGATAAGCACGCTTGAGCTTGGTTTAACGCTACGGGACGGAGCTTACTTCCAAGTCATTGTGTGGGCGAAGTCCAATACAGCACAGTTTGTAGGTACTTGACCGACGGGCGTGGAAATACCCGAACAGAATCCGCCTCCGCCCCCAGCGCGGACACGGGGGGCCGGGAAGGTGAAGTCGAAGGCGCGGAAAGGGCCGAAGCGGAAGGCGGGCGAAGAAGCGATGAGCATCGTTCCCAAATGCCCGAAGTGCGGATCAGAGATGCGCTGGTATGCCCGCCATAGTAATGGCGTTCAGCTCCGTTCTGGTGGGGCCGTTCTGTCGCAGGCTGACTACTATCGGTGCGATAACACCGCGCCCGGCATCGGGCAACATCACCGGTTTGTTCGGGGTTATGCCTGACGGCGAAATGGTGGAGTACCCAATACCCTGGGTGGGCTTGTGAAAGCCACAATTACCGGCTCGTTGGACTTTCGCTGTTTGTGCGCTACCATGCGGCCGTCATGCTGCCGGCACGACGGACGGATTCGGCTCACGATCATGCCCTGCAATCCGTCGTCGACCGGCTGACGGGCGGGCTGCCAGACCGCGCGGACACGTCCGACGGCTGGGTCACCGCCGTCCGCCGGATGGCGCCACGGGCAGCCGAGTATGCACTCTTCCCGGAGGGTGTCGACAGCCGGCTGCGGCAGGTGCTTTCCGCCCGCGGCATCGACCAGCTCTACACTCACCAGGCGGCTGCCGTCGAACACGCGCTGGCCGGCCGCAATGTCGTCATCACCACGCCAACCGCGTCGGGCAAGACGCTCTGCTACAACGCCCCGGTGCTGAGCGCGATTCTCACGGATCCCTCCGCGCGTGCCTTGTATCTGTTTCCAACGAAAGCATTGGCGCAGGATCAGCTCGCCGAGCTGCACGACATTTCTGACCGCCTGTCGCGCCTTGCGGAGCTCGAGATCGGCGTGTTCACGTACGACGGCGACACGCCGCAGGATGCGCGGCGCGCGATTCGCGGCCGGGCGCACGTCGTGCTCAGCAACCCCGACATGATTCACTCCGGGATCCTGCCGCATCATCCGCGATGGGCGAAACTGTTCGAGAACCTGCGCTACGTCGTGATCGACGAACTGCACGCGTACCGCGGAGTGTTCGGAAGCCACCTCACGAATGTGCTGCGGCGGATGCGCCGCATCTGCCGGCACTACGGATCGAATCCGACGTTCATCTGCTCGTCGGCCACGATTGCCAACCCGAAGGAGCTTGCCGAAGCGCTCGTCGAGCAGCCGTTCGAGCTGGTCTCCGAAAGCGGCGCCCCTCGCGGCGAGAAGTTCTTCCTCTTCGTCAACCCGCCCGTCGTCAATCATCAGCTCGGTATCCGCAGGTCGTACCTGGCCGAGACACGCCGCATTGCATCGGAGTTCCTCAAGCGGCAGCTCCAGCTGATCGTGTTCGCGCAAAGCCGGCTCACGACGGAAATCCTGACGACGTATCTGAAGGACGATTTCGGTGGACAGCCGGGAACGCCGGATCAGATCCGCGGGTACCGCGGGGGCTACCTGCCGCAGCGGCGTCGCGAAATTGAAAAGGGGTTGCGCGAGGGGAGCGTGCGCGCCGTCGTCTCGACCAACGCACTGGAGCTCGGGATCGACATCGGCGCGCTCGACGTGTGCGTGATGGCCGGTTATCCCGGGACGATTGCCGCGACATGGCAGCGCGCGGGACGGGCCGGCCGCAGAAGCGGGCGATCGGCGGCGGTGCTTGTCGCGAGCAGTGCGCCGCTGGATCAGTTCGTCGTCCGGAACCCGTCGTATTTCTTCGATGCACCGCCGGAGCACGCGCTCATCAATCCCGACAACCTGCACATCCTCGTCGATCACGTGAAGTGCGGAGCGTTCGAGCTGCCTTTCACGACGTCTGAGGAGTACGGGAAGCACAACGTGCAGGAAGTGCTCGGCGTCCTGGAAGAGAGCGGTCTGGTGCATCGCACTGGGCCGGCTCCCGACTCCCCCGAGGGTACGTCGGGCATGGAAGCGGGCCCCCACGATCACGAGGGGACGTGGCAGTGGACGAACGAGTCGTATCCCGCCGATGCTGTCAGCCTGCGATCGATTTCGTCTGACAACTTCGTGGTCGTTGATACGACGAAGGGTGCGGACGTGATTGGTGAGACGAGCTTCAACAGCGGTCCGCCGACACTGCACGAGAAGGCCATCTACATCATCGAAGGCACGCTGTATCAGGTCGAGAAACTCGACTTCGTGGGCCGTAAGGCGTACGTGCGGCAGATCGACTGCGACTATTACACCGACGCGATCACGTACACGAAGGTGACGGTGTTGGATACATTCGACTCGGGATTCGGGATTCGGGATTCGGGATTCGGAAATGCCGCGACCTCGAATCCCGAGTCCCGAATCCCGAATCCCGAGAGATCGCACGGAGAGGTCCACGTGTCGTCGCGCGTTGTCGGCTTCAAGAAGATCAAGTTCTATACGAACGAGAACGTCGGATCAGGGGAGCTCGATCTGCCCGAGCAGCAGATGCATACGACCGCGTACTGGCTGACCGTGCCGCAGTCGGTCATGGCGGCGCTGCCCTACGCGCCCGACGATCGGCGCGACGGCGTCGTCGGGCTCTCGTTCGCGATGCGGCAGGTGGCGCAGCTGCTGCTGATGTGCGACAGGCAGGACATCGGCATCTCGATCGGCAGCGGCGAGCAGGGAGACGACACGGATCTGACGCGGAGCGGCCAGCCGGCGAAGCTGTCCGACGAGCCGCGCATCTTCATCTACGACAACTATCCAGGTGGCATCGGCTTCAGCGAACCCTTGTTCGGGATGCACGAAGGCCTGTTGACGCGGACGCGGGCGCTGATTGCCGGGTGCGAATGTCAGCACGGCTGTCCGACGTGCGTCGGCCCGGTGGGGAATACGGGTCCACTCGCCAAGACCGTTGCGCTCCGGATTCTGGATCTCATCGCTGGCGCTCGAGCGTCGGCGCTGCCGGTGTCCGCGTGACATCGCTTGCAGATCGGCTCCGAGGTGTACTCAAGCCGAGCGGCGCGGACCCTTTGGGTCCGCGAGGCGAGCCCAAAGGGCTCGCCCCGCATGGTGATGGATCGGCCCTTCATGACGCCGCCGAGGTCCTGGGGGGCGAATGGAGCGAGTCGCGAGGCCAGCGGTTTCTCGTCGTCGATCGCAAGTACGCGCCCGGCTATCGGCACGGCCGCGTCGCGCTCGCCGATTGTCTTCCCCCTGACACCGGCATCTGGCCGCTACTGCACCTCCTCGACTGTAGGGCGGCCCTTCACGGGCCGCCACATCAGTCAGGAAAGCTTCTCTTCCTCGACCTCGAAACCACGGGCCTTGCCGGCGGCGCCGGCACGTATGCCTTTCTCGTTGGCTGCGGCTGGTTCGACGGCGCGACGTTCCGGCTGCGGCAGTTCTTCCTGTCGAACTTCGGCGCCGAGCGTGCGCTGCTCGAATCGGTTGCGGAGCTTGCCGCCGGCACGGCGTGTGTCGTGACCTACAACGGCAAGTCGTTCGATCTGCCGCTCATGGAGACGCGCTTCGTCCTGCAGCGGATGCCCACGCCGTTCGCAGATATGCCACACGTGGACATGCTTCATCCGGCGCGCCGCCTCTGGCGCGAGGATGACGTGGAATGCCGTCTCACCAATCTGGAGCGGACGCTGAACGGGCACGAGCGTGAGGGAGACGTGCCAGGCTTCGAGATCCCATCACGTTACTTTCATTACGTGCGAAGCGGCGATGCGCGTTCCCTCGAAGGCGTGCTCGAGCACAACCGCCTCGACATCATCTCGCTGGCGATGTTCACTGCGCGCGCCTCGCAGCTGCTCGATGACGGTCCCGCGGAGGCCTTGACGGCGCGTGAAGCGCTTGGGATGGGGCGGTTATACGAGCGGGCGGGGATGACGAACGAGGCGTTAGAGGCATTCGCGCGCGCGGTGCAGGCCGAAGGTGACACCCGCGCAGAGGCGTTGCGCGCACATGCGACGCTCTGCCGGCGGCTTCGCCGGTACGAAGCGGCCGCTTCGTCCTGGCGCCGCATCCTCGAATTGCGCGCGTGTTCCGCGGGCATCGCCCGTGAAGCGACCGAAGCGCTCGCGGTTCACCACGAGCATCGCGAGCGGGATCTCAACGCGGCCAAGACATTCGCGCTCAGATCGCTGCAGCTGCAGGCAACGGCCGCACGCCAGCAGGCCGTGCAATACCGTCTCGCGCGCCTGGACCGGAAGATGGGATCCCAGCCGGCCATCGATCGCCCACGCCAATCGCTGTTTCCGCTGGAGTCCTGAGGTGACGCCGGGTCCGAAAGGACCAGGCCTCCGACACAAACCGGACCCGGCCTGCGTCAGGACACCAACTGGACCCGGCCTACAATGACGCCGTGTCTGTGCCTCGCGTGTGCGCTTACGTTTGCGCGGCCATCCTCGCCAGCTCGGTCTCATACGGTCTGCTCCGGATGCCGCTGCAGGTGCACGACTCTCTCGATGAGATCATCGCCGCGCAGCAATCGCCAGGCGTGTGGGCGTCTTTCACGTCGACGATCGGCGAGACGACGTACTTCCGGCCGCTGCGGATTGCGGAAACGAAGCTGTTGCTCGACCTGTCGGGCGGGCATTATTTCGCCGCCTACAAGGCCTTTCACGTCGCTCTCCTGGCCGCCGCATTCGCGCTGTTTGTGGGCGCGCTGCGGCTCGAGACAGGCGTCGACCTTGCTGCGGCACTGTTCGCGCTGAGCATCTTCACGGGGCTGCATACGTTCCTCGGCCTCGTGAAGGAGGGGTACCCAGTCAATCATTTCCTGCAGGTGGTCGTGCTCGTGCTTGCCGCGGTGCGCCTGTCGAAGGCCGGAGGAAGCCGGTGGATCGATGTCGCCGCCATTGCCGCGTTCATCGCGGCGTGCCTGACGCTCGAATCGGGCGTGCTCGTCTGGGTTGCGCTTGTGGCCAGCCGGCTGTCGGGACGACGAGGTGTGTCGGACTCGGCGCTGGTCGCCATGACCGGCCTGCTCGTCGCGTACGGGCTGGTTCGTTTCGTCTGGCTCGCGCCGCACGCGCAGGGGATGGCGAACGCCTCGGGCTATGGCTTCGAGCGCCTGGAGGGCTCGCAGATCCGGGAGCGCTTCGGCACCGGGCTGTCGCGCTTCAACGTTTACAACGTTCTGACGTCGATGGCGACCGTGCTTTTCTCGGAGCCACGCAGCGGGGTGTTCGTGTTTTTCCGCGGGTGGTCGCTAAGCGAGGTGCCGCCGCGGGTGTGGATTAATGTAGTGTCGTCGACGATCACGACCGCCCTCATCGTGATTGCGATCCTGAGTCGCGGACCTGGAAGGTCCGCGCCGCACGAGACCAGATTCGCGACCATGCAGCCGACGATGCGGCGCGGACCTTCTAGGTCCGCGGAAACGGCCGATCTGGTCGTGTTCGGCGCCGTCCTCGCCGCCAGCGCGATCGCCTCATACGCCTACGCGAAGGACGAGATCATGAGCGTCGCCGGCGTCTTCTACGCGCTCGCCGCGTTTTGGGCTGTACGTGATCTGATCATGCGGGGTCTTCGCGCCGCGCCCGCGGTCGCCGTGGCCCTGGCGCTGCTCGTGGCCGGGTCCGGGTGGGCGGTGCGGACCATCGGGGTCAATCACGTGTTGCGGGCGCAGGCGTTCGCGTTTCATAACGACTGGGCGTGGATCCCCGAGGACATGGAGCGCCGCGGCACGTGGCCGTCGGATCCATCCACGCGGAAGGTCATCATCGAGCTGCGCGATGAGTCGATCGCCATGCCGATCGTCAACCCGTGGTTCGTCCCGCGCTGGGCGGATCGCGTCTTCGACGTCGACTATTTCTGATGGACACGTTCTGATGGATAGTGCCCCGAATCGCCGTGTTCGTCCGTTGTCGATCTGCGCGGCGGCGCCGGCACTTGCCGCCGTCGCCGTCAGCGCCGCGATCGTGATCATGGCGGTCACGAATGACGCGCCGCCGTTCTGGCACGGTGGATCCTTGACGCTCTCGGAGGCCGCAGCCCTCCACGACCAGGGCGAGCTTGTCCGGCTGATTGCGTCCGGCAACGATCCGAACGCCGTATATCCCCTTCGCGCGGACGTGCTCGCCGTGCGCGCGCTGACCCCGCTCGAGGCGGCCGTCGGCGCTCGCCGGCCGGAGATGGTAGAGCTCCTCGTGCGTCACGGAGCGGTGGTCGACCCGACCGCGTGGCGACGCCTGCATTGCTTTGCCATGGCGAGTGGCGCTGTGGACGTCGTCCAGATGCTCGACCGTTTTCGTCCCGCAGGCAGCGAAGCATCCTGTGAGGGAATCAGTACGCCTTTCTAGACAACTCCCAATTCCCAACTCTCAAGGCGTCTCTGCGCTGGCTCTCACGCGAGGGCCGTAACGGGGCGCATCGTCGTGGGAGTTGGAAGCGGTTCACTGCGACAATTGGTTCTACCCCGGTGCCTCAGTGCCTCGGTGTTCCGTCACAGTGAAAATCGCTCAGAACCGGCGCGGAGCCGTCTTGGGAGTTGGGAGTTGGAGATTGCGAGTTGCCTAAGACGCGGGACGCGGCGTGGCGCCGGGAAGGATCCGGCCGGGATGCGCGCCCGTGTGGCCGGCTGGCGTGACCACTTGAACTCCGTTCACGATCACGTAGTCGATGCCCGTCGGATACTGGTGCGGCTGTGCATTGGTCGCGGGCGTTCCGATCGTTTGCGGATCGAAGATGACGAGATCGGCGAAGTAGTCCACGCGAATGAATCCACGCTGCGGAATACGAAACTGCGCGGCCGGAAGACCCGTCACGCGGTAGATGGCTTCTCTCAGTTCGAGCAGCTTTGCGTTCCTGACGTACTCACCGAGCAGACGCGGAAACGCGCCATAGGCCGCAGGCTGCATCGATATCTGGCTCAAATCTCCCTCGGTGCGAACCGCCGCCGTCCCCGTACCAATCGCCGCACGCGCATAGGTCAGCGCCGGGCGCACGTCAGCCTCATCGTCTGAATAGCTGGTGACGCTTGCGGACGCGGAAATTCCTCGGACATCCGCCTCGCGAATGGCCGCGATCGCCGCGGCGAGTGTGCCTTTCTGGGCTGGTGGCAATACATTGAGGTTCGCGATCATGAACGGCAGACCCTGGCCCGCCTCGCCGACGATCGTGATGACCTCCCGGATGCTCGTCTCAACAGGAGTGTTCCCCCTGAGAGTGGAAACATAGAGCCCTCCGTTGCGCGCGACGATCCGCGCGAGGGCGATCAGTTCGTCGGTCGTGAATGCGCGCGCGCCGGGCGCATCCCAGTCGATGGAAAGTCCGACGGCGCCGGCGCGCAGTGCCGTCTCGAGGACGTCCTGCATCTTCGCGAGCTCGCCGGCGGTCAGCGAACGGGTCGTGTCGGCCACGACCGAGGTGCTGACGAAAGACCCGGGAACAAGCCTCGCAACGTTGATCGAGGTTCCGCGCGCGGACAGCTGCTCCACGTAGCTCGCGGGTTCGGTTGTGTCAAGCTTCACGTTGAACCGGGCGAGCAGCGCCTGGTCGGCGGACGGCGTGGTCGCGGCCGTCCAGTACGCCGGCCCGGCGTCCGCGAGGATCTCGGTCGTGATTCCCTGGCGGGTGTGACTTTCGCCGTTCCCGTCGACCAGCAGCGTCGTTCCAGACCGTCCGTAGACATCGACGAATCCTGGAGCGACGGCGCGGTTACGCGCGTCGATCGCCAGTCGTCCCGATCGGCCGGACAAATCGCCGAGCGCGGAGATGTGATCGCCATTGATCCCGACATCGATCCGCCGAATGCCCTGCGGCGTGCCCGTGCCGTCGTACACCGTGCCGCCCGTGATGACGATGTCGAATTCGGGCCCCCGCGCGCACCCGCAACAGCCGACGAGCAGCATCGCGACGAGCAGTTTCATCGTTGGCATTCCCATCGAATCTTATCGGTTCGGCGACCCGCACTGTATATTCGCTCTGTGCGTAGCGAGCCGCCAGTTCTGACGTCGGGTCGATTTCGCAGTCTCGACGGGATCCGTGGCATCGCCGCGCTCTCGGTCGTTCTCTACCACAGCGTCAACTCGCATCCGCAGGTATACGACAGCGTACTCGGACGGGTGCTGATGAACGGGTGGGCGGGTGTTTTCCTGTTTTTTCCGGTCAGCGGCTACTGCATCTGTGCCGCGATGCATCGCGCGGAGAATGCCTCGCCGCGCCGCTTCCTGTACCGCCGCTGGAAGCGGATCTATCCCCCGTATCTCGCGAGCCTGATTGTCAGCGTCGCCGTGGCGGTCCTGGCGCTGCCTTTCAATCGCGGGAGTGCCGACGATCTCGTGCTGACCGTTCCCGCCTGGCTGTCGATCCTGACGTTGACGCAGGTGTTCACACCGTACGCCGGCCGGATCAATCCGGTGTACTGGAGTCTCTGCTACGAGGAACAGTTCTATCTCGTGATGGCCCTCGCGTTGTGGCTGAAGGCCCCTCGTCATCGCGCGGCGATCCTCACCGCCGTTACGGCGATCGTGATCGTGTGCGAGACCTTCGGTTGGTCGGTCAGGGGTCTCTTTCTCGATTACTGGCTGGCCTTTGCGTTCGGCATCGGCGTGTATCTCTGGCGGCACGAGCCGAGGGATCGCTTCTGGGGCGCCGCGATTCTCGGGCTCGGCGTGGTCAACGTGGTTCAGTTCCGGGAGCTATCGACATTGATCAGCCTCGGCTGCGCCGCGTTGATGCTGGGGCTGGCCCGGATCGACGATCGGATCGCGGCGTCGCGCGCCGCGCGGCCGGTGTTCGCGCTTGGCCTGATCTCGTACAGCCTGTACCTGATCCACGTGCCGGTCGCCGGGCGACTTGTGAACCTGCTCGGCAGGATACAGGCGCCACTCTGGCTGTGTGCTGTTGCGGGCACCGTGGCGAGCATTGCATGCGCGGTGTTGTTCTTTCGTGTCGTCGAACGCCACTTTCTCGTCCATCGCCGTGGGACGATCGAGGCGGGTAACCTCAGGTCATCGGGGACGGAGCAGCTGCAGGTGGCCGGCGGCAATAGAACGTAATCAGCACGGGATACCGCGGATCGTTGACATCGAGCTCCGACGGATCGAGCTCCTCGAGCGCCAGGCCGAGCATGCCCGCAACGCCAGCCAGGCAGTTGCCATGCTGTTCGATCCGTACCTCGCACCCGGGCCAGACTTTCCCGGCGATCTCCTGCCAGCCGGCTGCGCTCGCACGCCAATAGTCCGGCGCGTCACCCGTGAGAGGCATGAGCCCCGCTGTCGTGGCGAGAATCACGCCGCCCGGACGCACCACGCGCAGCGCGTTGCGGAGGCATCCTTCGATATCGCGCAGCACGCAGAGCGTGTTCGGGAGAAGAAAGCAGTCGTAGCTCGCATCCGGAATCACGCCTTCCGACTTCGCGAGATCGCACAGGTAGGTCAGTGTCTCGTAGCGTGGAATGATGTCGACCGAATCGGTGGCGGTAAGCTCCCGGCCGTACTTTACGGTATAGTCCGGCGCCTGGATCTCGAGCACGCGACCGGTGATCAGGTGCCGGTGCTGATCGAGGAAGCGATCGAGGTAATAACGATCCACCGGCGTCCCACGTTCGTATCCGAAATGCTCGGAGAACGGCCGGACGCGCCGCAGGTTGCCCCATCGCGGTACCGGGAACCCACGCGTGACGCACCGGAGCCACACCAGCGTTCCAGGACTGACGCGCCTCTTCACCCACGACCGAATCGATGCGGGCATGGCGCTCATTGTGGCAGAGTCAGACCGGCACCGCGCCGTGGCGCCGGCTGTGTGAGGAGGGATGTATCAGGCGCTCGCAGTCGTCTTCTTCGCGCTCGCCACCGGAGCTTTCTTTGCGCTTTTCGCCGTCTTCGTCTTGGCAGCCTTGACGGCCGTCGCGGCGGTCTTGCGCTGCTCCGCGGTCTGGGCGCCGAACTTCTTCGTAAACCGCTCGACGCGTCCCTCAGTGTCGATCAGCTTCTGGCGGCCCGTGAAGAACGGGTGGCACGCCGAGCAGATCTCCAGGTGCAGCTCGGGCTTGGTCGAGCGCGTCTTGAACGTGTTGCCGCAGGCGCAGCGCACCTCGACCTCGTCGTACTTGGGGTGAATACCTTCCTTCACAGTGACCTCTCCAGAATGATGGGGAACGAACCATTATACAGACGGTTAAATTGGTTCAGAAGGTTCAAGGGGTTCAGAGGGTTCAGGGGGTTCAGGGGGTTCTGTTCTGCTGGACACAGGGTCTGAGCGGGATCCAGCGCTGCTGGGACGCGACAACCGACGGCGTTCCGATGAAATCGGCCTCGACAGCCACGCCCAGCTCGCGAGTATCCGCCTGGCCGAATTGCGACGGCTGCCACGTGCGTGAGACGTCGGTGTCGAACACCACTCGGTCCTGACCTTCGGGCAGCTCGAAGGCCCGCGCGCTCACGCCGGAATTGCTGCGGAGCTCGTCGACCAGCGTTTCGCACGGCGTGGTGATCCGCAGCCTCACGGGCTGCGTGTCCGCGTCGGGGTGTTCGATGTGGTACCGGATGACGAGGAATCTCGAGGTGGCGCCGAGCGTGAATGTCGCGTGCTTCGTGGTCCAGCGGAACTGTCCCTGCGGCAGGCGCTCGGACGCGTACGTCCCGGTCATGTAATCGCGATTGGTTCGCGCCGCGCGCTCGAGCGGATTGAGCGGACCACGCGCCAGCACGAGATGACCGCCCGCGTATCCAACCGCGATCACCACGCCCCCAATCCATGCCAGGCGTCGCCGGGGGAGGCCGACCTGAAGGTCGGCCTCTACGGCCGGCGTGCTCGTCAGCATCTCGAACCGCGCGACGACGTAGAAGAGGATGAGCAGGACGATCGGGTTCTGCGTAGGCATCCCGAGCAGCGAGGCGACCCCGATGCCGACCAGGAGGCCGCGCAGCGTCTGGGTCTCGATGCGCGTATC